>Ga0172371_10003602_pt1 | contig 23891 bp, 25 predicted proteins | sample Lak12m_FD_114543 | JGI IMG/M metagenome (GOLD analysis project Ga0172371, IMG submission 114543) | Freshwater microbial communities from Kabuno Bay, South-Kivu, Congo - kab_022012_12m | ecosystem: Environmental > Aquatic > Freshwater > Lake | place: Democratic Republic of the Congo: South-Kivu...
GACGATCGAAAGCAGCTCCCTCTCGCGGGCGATGGCGGAGACGCTCTTGCGGGCGAAGCCTTTCTCCCGCTGCTTGATGAACCAGGCGTTCTCGGCGAAGCGGCAGGCGTCGAAGAAGAAGGGGATGCCGGCCTCCCGGCAGACGGCCGAGACCCTGCGGATGTTGGCCATGGACACGGGCTGGCCTCCCCCGCTGTTGTTGGTGACGGTCAACATCACCAGCGGGATCTTGGCCTTCCCCGTCCGGGCAATGAAGCGTTTGAGCTTGCCGATATCCATGTTGCCTTTGAACGGCTCGTCGGAATCGGGGTCGTAGGCCGCCTCGCCGACCAGGTTGACCGCGTGGGCGCCGCGGACTTCGACGTTGGCCTGGGTCGTGTCGAAATGGATGTTGTTCGGGACCGAGTCTCCTTTCTTGACCATCGCTTCGAACAGGATGCGCTCGGCCGCCCGGCCCTGGTGCGTGGGAATGACGTGGGCGAATCTGAAGATGTTCTTGACGGCTTTCTCGAAGCGGAAGAAGCTCCGGGCGCCGGCATAGGATTCGTCGCCCATGATGAGGCCGGACCACTGATTGTCGCTCATGGCCGCGGTGCCCGAATCGGTCAACAGGTCGATGAAGATCTTCTCGGCGGGAATATTGAAGAGGTTGTATCCCGCTTTTTTGAGCTCGGCCTCCCGCTCCGCGCGGGTCGTCCTCTTGATCCGCTCGACGACTTTGATCCGGAAGGGCTCGACGGGCCGCTTGGGGTCGGACATGATTGGCTCCTGTGGTTTAGAACGAAACCAGCTTTTTGAAATCGTCGTAACGGGCCTGAACCTCGCCCGGCTTGAGGGTCCGGAAGCGGTCGATCCCGAATCCCTCGATCGTGTAGGACGCCATGACGCTCCCGTAGACCGCCGCCCGCCGGATCTCCTTCTGGCTGAATCCTCCGACTTTATCGAGATAGCCCAGGAAGCCGCCGGCGAAGCTGTCCCCCGCTCCGGTAGGATCGGTCACGTCTTCGCAAGGATTGGCGAGCATGCCGAAGAGGAAATCGCGGCCGAAGGCCAACGCACCGTGCTCGCCCTTCTTGAGGATGACGAGCTTCGGGCCCAGCGCCAGGATCCGGTGGCCGGCCTTGATCAGGTTCCGTTCTCCGGTGATGAGCCGGATCTCCTCGTCATTGCAGAAGAAGATGTCGACTTCCTTCAGGATGCGCAGCAGCGCTTCGGGCTTGCTCTTGATCCAGAGCAGGATCGTGTCCATGGCCGTCAGCCGCGGCTTCTCGACCTGGCGCAGGATCGACTCCTGGAGGTCGGGATCGATATTGGCCAGAAAGAGGATATCCGCTTTCTTGTAGGAAGGGGGAATCTCCGGCCGGAATCCCTCGAAGACGTTGAGGTCGGTCCGGATCGTCTCCCGCTCGTTGGGATCATAACCGTAGCGGCCCTGCCAGTGGAAGGTCTTCCCCCCGGGGACGATCTTCAGCCCCTTGAGGTCGACCGCCCGCTTCTTGAAGAGGTCGATCGTCGCTTTCGGGAAATCCTCCCCGACCACGGCCACGATCTTCGGCCGGGTGAAATAGCTGGCGGCGAGCGAACAGTACGTGCACGACCCGCCGACGATCTTTTCCTTGCGCTCCCAGGGGGTTTCGATGGTGTCGAAGGCGACCGATCCGACGATGACGAGGCTCATGCGAGGTCCCTTTTACTTGACGTACTTTCCGATGATCAGGCCCAGCTCTTTCTTCTTCGCGGCGGGGATGAGCGTCGGGCTGGTGACGATGGTGTTCTTGAGGGCGGAGTGGCAGTCGCAGGGACCCCTGAGCTCGGCCGGAAGCGTCGTCAGGGCTTTCTTGATGATCGCCTTGGCGTGCTCGACGTTGAACTTCAGATTCTCCAGGATGAGCTCGACCGAGACGTCCTCTTCCTCGGCGTGCCAGACGTCGTAGTCCGTGGCCAGGTTCATCGTCGCATAGCAGATCTCGGCCTCGCGAAAGAGCTTGGCCTCGGTGGCCGCCGTCATGCCGATGATGCTGCAGCCCCAGGAGCGGTAGATCTCCGATTCGGCTTTGGTCGAGAAGGCCGGGCCCTCGATGCAGATATAGTTCCCTCCGAGGTGGGCTCGGACGCCGAGGCAGAGGGCCGTATCGTAGAGGAACTTGGCCAGGTCGCCGCAGACGGGCTCGGCCAGGCCGATATGGGCGACGATCCCGCCGCCGAAGAACGTATTGATCCTTGTCGTCCGGTCGAAGAACTGGTTGGAGAAGACGATGTCGCGCGGCCGGATCTCCTCCTTGAGCGAGCCGCACGAATTGACCGAGATGATCCTCTTCACGCCGAGCATTTTGAAACCGTACGCATTGGCCCGGTAATTGATATCGGTCGGAAGAAAACGATGGCCGCGGCCGTGCCGGTTCAGGAAGGCGACCTTGCGGCCTTCGAGCGTGCCGAGGATATAGGCGTCGGAGGGAGCGCCGAAGGGCGTTCGGAGCTTGACCTCTTCGAGATTCTTGATGCCGTCGATCTCATAGAGGCCGGTCCCGCCCAGGATGCCGATCTCGGCGTGCGGGGGCTTCGTCGTTTTCTTCCGCGGAGCGGCGTTTTTTTTCGTCATGGCTCCTCCTGAAAAATCACGCTTTAATAAATATCGGTCGCGGCCTCGTCGATGCGCTTCTCCGTGCCCGGCTTGCGGGCCGCCTTCCAGGCCGAAGCGACGCTTTTGCCCTCGAGAGCCCCCTTGATCTGCCCCTCGAGCTGATGGCCGGCGGCCTTGCCTTCGAAGCTCAAGACAGCCGATTTCCCGCCGATCTTGGCCTCGACCGTGAAGCGGAGATCGGCGCCTTTGAGCGTCAATTCCTTGACCCCGGCGGCGGCGCCATTGACCGTCACCTTGGCTTCGGCGATCTGGAATCTCTGCGTCACGTTCATTCCGAAGGAAACCGGTCCGGACCCCAGGACGGCAGTCCAAGTCCATTCTCCGCTGACGTTGGCCGGAATGACCCAACCGTAAACCTCATGGCTGATGCCGTCGACCTCGAGGGACGCCTGGTCGTCGGGCGTCCATTCGCCCATGCTGAAGTCGTGCGAGACGATGCGCGATCCGGGCTTGAGCTCGCGGAGGATTTTCGGGCGGAGTTTGAGGTTGACCGAGGGCAGGAGATACATCGGGATGACGGTCGCCTCGTGGAAATCGACCTGGAATAAGTCGCCCAGGATGAATTTAACCTTATCCGTGACGCCCGCGGCTTTTGCGTTTTCCAGGCATTCCTTGATGCGCTCCGGGTCGATGTCGTAGCCGACGCCGCGGCAGCCGAATTTCTGCGCGGCGGTGATGACGAGCCGGCCGTCCCCGCAGCCGAGGTCATAGACGATGTCGGCCTTGGTCACGGCGGCCATGCGGAGCATCTCGTCGACGACGGGGTACTTTGTCGGGACATACGGGACGTCGAGCTTGACGTCCTGGGCCAGGCCGGCAACAGCCGAGCCGGCCAGGATCAAGGCGGCGAGGAGAAAACGTTTCGCGTTGCGCGTCATTGGGTATTTCCTTTCATTTATCCGATATTGGCGGTTCGCCCTATTATCGTCAAAAAGGCCTCGCGTCTCAATCGATTTTTGGCCCCGGCCGGGATCGCAAGCGACCAGGTTTCGCTTTGATTTTTCCGAGGAAAAGCGGTATTCTATGGAAATTCAAAGAGTTATACGATGTTCGCAAATGAGATCGCATCGGCGGCCGCGCTCCTCCGAAGCGCTGAACGCGTCGTCGCGCTCACGGGAGCCGGCATTTCGGCCGAATCCGGCGTCCCGACCTTTCGCGGCGAGCACGGCCTGTGGCGCCAGTTCCGGGCCGAAGACCTGGCCACTCCGGAAGCCTTCGCCCGCGACCCGAAGCTCGTCTGGGAATGGTACGACTGGCGGCGGGGAATCATCGCCGGCGTCTCCCCCAATCCGGGCCATACGACGCTGGCCGCCTGGGAGAAGCGCTTTCCCGAATTCGCTCTGATCACCCAGAACGTGGATGGCCTCCACGCCCGCGCCGGCACCACCCGCCTGGCCGAGCTCCATGGGAATATCTGGAAGGTCCGCTGCACGAAAGACGAAACCGTCTCTGAGGATCGCTCCGTGCCCCTCAAGGAGCTTCCTCCGCGCTGTCCCGAGTGCGGTTCCCTGCTCCGGCCCCATATCGTCTGGTTCGGGGAATCGCTCGACCCCGACGTCCTCGGCCGCGCCTTCAGCCTGAGCGGCGCGTGCGACGTCATGCTCGTCATCGGAACCTCGGCTCTCGTCCATCCGGCCGCCTCTCTCCCTTACCGGGCCGCCGCGAGCGGGGCCAAGATCGTCGAGGTCAATCCGACGACAACCCCCTTGACGGCGGAGGCGGATATTGCCCTCCAAGGTCAAGCGGGAGAGATCCTCCCCTCGATCGACCAGCTGCTCCGAAAGGAATCCCGATGAAATACATGTTCTTCGACCCAAAAACCGGGCTCAGCGGCGACATGATCCTGGGCGCCCTCCTCGACCTGGGGATCAAACCGGCCGCCTTCCGGTCGGCTATGGCCCGGCTCGAGCTGCCGGTCCGGATCGAGATCAAAGATGTCGAACGCTCCCATTTCCGCGGGCTCAAGGTCGACCTCCGTGTCAAAGGCCGCGGCTCTCACGCCCGGACGTGGAAAGACGTGGCCGCCCTGATCAAAAAAACGGCTTTCCCCCCCGCCGTCAAGGATCGCGGACTGGCCATATTCAAAAACCTTTTAAAGGCCGAGGCCAAGGTCCACGGCGGCCGCTTCGAGGACACGCATCTCCACAAAGCAGGCGCCGACGACGCCCTCGTCGACGTCTTGGGATTCTCCTGGCTGGCCGAAGAGCTGGCCGTCGGCGCATTCCATTCAAGTCCGCTCAACGTCGGTGAAGGCTGGGTCAAGACGTCTCACGGTGTCCTTCCCGTTCCGCCCCCGGCCGTGGCCGAGCTCCTCAAAGGGATACCCGTCTATTCCGCCCATGCCAAAGCCGAGCTCGTCACGCCGACGGGCGCGGCGATCATCAGGACCGTCGTCACGACGTTCAATCCCTTCCCCGAGCTCGTCTACGACAGAATCGGATACGGCGCGGGAACCCGCGAAATCCACGGCCTGCCCAACATCCTCCGCGTGTTCTACGGCGACGCGGCGGCGTTCGCTCCCGAAAAACGGGTCTACCTCGTCGAGGCGACGATCGACGATTCCAATCCGCAGGTCCTGGCGAGCTTCATGGACCGCGCCTTCGATCTCGGCGCGCTCGACGTCAACTTCGCGCCCGTGGTCATGAAAAAGAACCGCCTGGGAACCAAATTGACCCTCCTGGCCGCCCTTGATAAAATAGACGGCCTGATCACGGCCGTATTCAAGGAGACGAGCTCGATCGGCGTGCGCTATCATCCGGTCGAGCGGCGGGCGCTCGAGCGGACGGTCGAGACGATCCGGCTGTTCGGCCAGCCCGTCGGGATCAAAATCTCGACCCTCGGCGGAGAGCGGGTCAACGTCCAGCCCGAGTTCGGCGACTGCCTGGCCGTGGCCAAGAAAAAGGGCCTCCCGGTCAAGGACGTCCTCCGGCTGGCGACCGAGGCCTATTCGAAAAAAGGCTGAACAACGATGGCCAAGAAACAAGCGGCTCCCAAGCCCATGGACCTGGAGAAAATCGAAAAGGGCGTCCGGCTCATCCTGGAAGGGGCCGGGGAAGACCCGGAGAGGCCTGGGATCAAAGCCACGCCGTCGCGGGTCGCCCATATGTTCGCCGAGATCCTGGGCGGGATCAACGAGAATCCGGAAAAGCACCTCCGGGCCATCCAGAACGAGCGCCACGACGAGATGGTCCTGATCAAGAACATCCCCCTCTATTCGATGTGCGAGCACCACATGCTGCCCTTCGCCGGAGTGGCCCATGTGGCCTATATCCCGAAAGAAGGCCGGATCGTCGGCCTGAGCAAGATCGCCCGGGTCGTGGACGGCCTGTCCCGGCGGCTGCAGGTCCAGGAGCGATTGACCAAGCAGATCGCCGACCTGATCAACGAGCACCTCAAACCGCTGGGCGTGATGGTCGTCATCGAAGCGGAGCACATGTGCATGTCCATGCGGGGGGCCAAGAAGCCGAAGTCCATCACCGTGACCTCGGCCGTTCGAGGGTCCTTCCGCACGAACCCCATCACCCGCGCCGAAGCCATCAATCTGATCCGAGGAGGTATGCTCGGTGGAAAAGAAGTCTAAGCCGACCTTTTACATAACCACGCCGATCTATTACGTCAACGACGTGCTCCACATCGGTCACGCCTACACGACGGTCATCGCCGACGCCCTGGCCCGGTTCAAGAAGCAGGCGGGCTACGACGTCTTCTTCCTGACCGGGACGGACGAGCACGGCCAGAAGATCGAGAAGGCGGCGGCCGAAAAGGGGCTGACGCCGAAAGAGCTCGCGGACATGGTCGTGGGCCGGGCCAAGGATCTGTGGAAAGCCCTCGACATCTCCTACGATTTCTTCATCCGCACGACCGAGTCGTTCCACGAGAAGGGCGTCCAGAAAGTGTTCCAGGTCCTGCTCGACAAAGGCGACATCTACAAGGGCACGTACCAGGGATGGTACTGCGTCTCCAACGAGCATTTTCTCGCCGACGATGTGCCTCTCGAGAGCGACGGGACCAAGCTCTGCCCCGAATGCCGCGTCAAAGCGACACTGGTCGAGGAATCGAGCTATTTCTTCAAGCTTTCGGCCTATGCCCGGCCGCTTCTCGATTTCTACGAAAAGAACCCGAACTTCGTCCGGCCGCAGGGGCGGATGAACGAGGTGGCGAGCTTCGTCAAGGGCGGATTGAAGGATTTGAGCATCACCCGGACTTCGGTCCGGTGGGGCGTGCCGGTCCCCGGCGACCCAGCCCACACCATCTACGTCTGGTTCGACGCGCTCCACAATTACCTGACCGGCATCGGCTACGATTGGGAACCCGGCCGCTACGAGCGCTATTGGCCGGCCACCCTCCATCTCATCGGGAAGGACATCCTGCGGTTCCATGCCGTGTTCTGGCCGGCGTTCCTGATGGCCGCCGGATTCAAGCTGCCCGAATGCGTCTACGGCCACGGCTGGTGGCTGAGGGACGATGCCAAGATGTCCAAATCCAAGGGCAACGTCCTCGACCCCTACGTCCTTCTCAAGCCGTTCGGACCCGACCCGCTGCGCTTTTTCCTCCTCCGCGAGATTCCCATCGGCAACGACGGCAATTTTTCGCATGAAGGATTCATCCACCGCGTGAATTCGGACCTGGCCAATGATTTCGGCAACCTCGTCCATCGGACGCTGACGATGATCCGGAGCTATTTCAAAGGAACGTTCCCGGAATTGGGCGCCGAAGAGGCGGAGGACCGGAAGGTGCGCGAAGGCTTCGAGAGGCTCCAGGCGGCTGTCTTCGACCACTATTCCGCCTATGCCGTCAACCGGGCGCTCGAGGAGACCTGGGCATACGTCAATGCGGTCAATAAATACCTGGCCGACAACGAACCCTGGAAGCTGGCCAAGAACCCGGCGCAGAAGAACCGGCTGGGCCGGGTTCTGTATCAGGCCGCGGCGGCCATCCGAGGCATCGCCTTTCTCGTTTATCCGGTCATGCCGGGATCGGCGGACAAGATATGGGATTTCCTGGGAGAGAGCGAGCCGATCCGGGCTCTGACCTATGCCGGCCTCGCCTTCGACGGTTTTCAGCCGGCCCGGACCGTCAAGGAGCCCGTCGCTCTTTTTCCCCGCGTCGATCTCAAGGAATTCCTGGCCGAAGAGGCGAAGCCGTCGGCCGCGGTCAAATCCGCCGGGATAAAAATGGAGGGAGTCATGGACGTCATTTCCTACGAAGAATTCAAGAAGATGGACCTGCGCGTCGCCCACGTCGTCAAATGCGAAAAGGTCGAGGGCGCCCAGAAGCTGCTCAAGCTGCAGATCGACCTGGGTACCGAGCAGCGCCAGATCGTGGCCGGCGTCGCCGAGACCTACAAGCCCGAAGACCTCGTCGGCAAGAAGATCGTCGTCATCGCCAACCTCAAGCCGGCCGTCATCCGGGGCGTCGAATCGAACGGGATGCTGCTGGCCGCGGTCGTCGACGACAAGGCCTATATCCCCTTCGTCCCCGAGGCCGTGCCCGCGGGCGCCAAAGTCAAGTAAGGAACGGGGAGCTCGGGGTCGGCGGCCTTGAAGCTCCTTGATCGTTCTCAACAAGCTTCGGTCTTCGGGTCTCAAGTCCAGGGCTTTCTTGAGGTACGACAAGGCCTTGTTTCTATCCCCTTTGGAGGCGTAGTGCCCTCCCAACCGCGCTAGGGCTGCAGACAAAGAAACTCTAGCGCCTTCCGGGATTGCGAGAGCGCGGAGGATCGCTCATGTTTCCCCATCGCGAAGCTCGACGCGGAGGCGGTCGAGATAGCCTTCGAGAAAGGCGGCGTGGATGGAGATGAACGTTTCCCCGGCGATGGGCAGCGTCTCCCAGAACGCGAGCGTCGAACGGGCTACATAGCGCGCGGTCGCCAGGTCGAACCCCGGCCTGAGGGGAGCCGCCTCGAGATCGGCCAGAAAACCCCGGCAAATCCGGACGTGTGCGCCCACCCACGCGCCTAGGATTTCCGGGCATGTCCGACGATAGGCTTCGACCTGCGCTTGAAGAATTCCGCGAGCCCGGTCGGCTTCGCCCCGCGCGGCCTGCATCCGGGCGAACGCCTGTTCCGCTTCAACCGGAGAAGGATGGCCGCGGTCGATGAAATCGCCGAGCGCGCCGGCCTCGCTTTCCAACCGATCGATCTCCTGGCGCGCGGCCTCCAACAGGCGGGCCCGCCGGCTATAAAACGCACCCGCCTCGGCTTCCGTCATGCGGCTGAGAATCTCTTCATCTTCGGAGCCGTTGACATGGTATTCATACGTGAGGCAATAGCCATAAAGCGTCGCGCAGGCTGGGCAGCGGCGGACGTGCGCTTTTTCCTCGTCTTCCTGGCCGAAAGAGGGCACGATCCTCAACCGCGAAGCCGCGGGGGGGAGCGGCCGGTCGTATGCGGGCGCTCCAAACTTGGAAAAAGATGTCTCGACATCCTTGAGGGAGCCGCAGACGGGACATCCGGAGAAACGCATCGGAAGGCGGATTATATCAGATTCGCGCGTCCGCAGGGATTCTTGACTTCGGCCTGGAAGAAACATATTCTTGGATTCTTCGCGGGATGGGATCGTATCTGAAGGCTGTCTCGGAAGCCCATGGGGCTGAGATCGAATCCGACCTTCAACGGGAGGGCGCAAATGGAACTGTGGCGGAGAGGAATTCTTCTTCTGGGTGTCATTCTGGCGATCTGGCTGCACTTTTATATTCCCCTGATGTCGTTTGTCACCGTGCGGGCGGTCGACTTCGCCGCCGAACAGAAGGACGAGTCCCGGCTGACCGACGCGGGCCGGTATTTGGCCGAGCTGCCCCTTGACGAATATATCGCGGAAAAGACAAAGGACCGGGTGCTTCTTGTGTCCGGTCCCCAATGGGAATCTTTCTTCGCCCTGGCCGTCAAAACCAGCCGGGGCGAAGCCGTTCCCAAGGAATGGGCCAGGCGCGTCAGCAAGGACGAAATAGATACGACCTCCTATTTTCGGAGGATTTTCTTCCGGACGGACAAGCCTCCGTTCGCTGAGCTCGCATCGAGGCTGGCCGTGGACGCGGAAGAATTCGTTCTGACGCTCGAAACCCCGGCCGGAGCGGTCCCTGCGGCCTTTTCGCCGTCGCCCCGCCATCTTTCCGTCGAGACCCACGTCATGACCAACGACGATTTCCATTTCGGGTCGGGGTACATGCACGCGCCCAAGCTGCCGGCCTGGTTCGGCCATCCCTTCCGGCGATTCGCTCTCCCGATTCTGCTGGTTGCGTTGGCCGCTTATATCGTTCTGCCCCGCCGCCGGCGCCCCGCGGGCGCCGTCTATTATCCGACCTGGCGGACCATCATCGGCGACTTTGGCTCTCTCGTCCTCTTCGTTCCCTTCTTCGCCATCCCCATGCTTGTCGTCGGAGGGTCGGTCCAAGCCTTAACGGTGGGCTGGATCTTGGCCTTGATCTGCTGGCCCCTGGCCCTGGTCGGCATCTGGCTATTGCGGTTCATGGCCTGGTACGCATCCTATCAAGTCGTCATCGAAAGCGGAGGCCTGCATCTCTCCACGGATCGAGGCGACAGGCTCTATCGATTCTCTGAAATGACGTCGTTCCAGCCGATCGAGCTCAAGCCGCCGAAATGGCTCGTCGTCCTCACCGCGATCTCGGCCTTCTTCGGCCGGGGCGGAGCGAGGGCCGGTGCCGCGGGCCGTTCCCTCATGCTGGCGTCGACGGCCGAACGGGGTTTCTCCGTCAAGCTTGCCGACAAATCGAGCATTTTCTTCTGGCTCAGCTCTTCGTTCAGCGGAAAGACCATGAAAAACGCCGAAAAGCTGGGCGATGCCGTCAAGGACGCCGGCGTTCCGTGGGAGGAAAAGGTCAAGAGCGTAACATCCATCTCCTTGCCCGAGGGAGAGACGGCGGCCGGAAAGCTCCAAACGCCCGGCCTTCGCTTCCTTATCGTTCTCTTTGTGCTGCCCCTCGCCGTTCTGCTCGTCTTCACCCTCCTGGCCGCGCCCGGAGCCGTCTCCAGCCGGACGAAAGCGCCCGCGGCCGGGACGCTCCTCCGCGAAAGAACGCTGAGCCGTGAGGCGGCGACGTATAAGGCCGTCGCGGCCGCGCCCGCGGCCGACGGAGGTCTGCTCCTGCTCGCCTCTCGCGAGCCGTTGTCGGGCTATGTCACCCGGCCCGTCGTGATCAAATTGAAGAAGCCGGTATAGGATCTGGGGGGATTCTCAAACCGAGAATTTCCGCAGGACGGCGGCCGGAACGGCGCCGGGCCGGAGGATCCGGGGCCGGGGGGCGGTCAGGTCGACGATCGTCGACGGAAGGCCGCCGGGAGTCCGCCCTCCGTCGATGATGAGCTCGACCTTGCCTCGGAACAACTGAACGATCCTCGCCGGGTCGGAGATCTCACCCTCTCCCGAGAGATTGGCGCTCGTGGCCGTGAGCGGAACGCCGAGGCGGCGGATAAGCGCTCTCAGCCAGGCGGGGCCCGGAACGCGGACGGCGACCGACCCTCCGGGACCGAGCATCGCCTTAGGGAAAACAGGCTTGGCTTCGAGAACCAGCGTCAGCGGCCCCGGCCAGAATTCTCTCGCCAGGTCCCTGGCGATCGGAGGCATCGAAGCGGAGATGGCCTCGGCCATGGCCATGTCGGAGACGACGAGGGAAAGGGGCTTTACCCTGTCGCGGCGCTTGAGACGGAACACCTTTTCGACCCCCTTCTCCGAAAAAGCCAGGACTCCCAGGCCGTAGAACGTCTCCGTGGGATAAGCCAGGACGGCGTCGGCCCGCAGAGCCGCGGCGATCAAGCGCTCTCGGCGGGGAGCGAGACTCCCCGCACGCAGGAGAGTGATCGTCGTTTCTGTTTTCACGAAAGAGCCGCCAGCGACCATACTAAAAAGAGCATCCGGAAATGTCAACGGGGGCGCCCTGACCGTCGAACTGTTTCGGGGACATGATTCCCCGTCCCCGTTGGAAAATGCGGAATGCTCGATGGGAAACGAGCCGGGAAACGGGGACAGGGTATCGTGTCCCCCTTGTCTTGGAAACTGTTCGACGGTCAGGGGGCGGCTTTACAAGTGAAAGGGGTAGATTTAAACTGTGGATGAAGCCGGAGGAGAGAGCCTTCGCGGCGCAATCCCCCCCGAGGCGAACGCCGGGAATGAGGACAACTGCCCCCTTTTCGCCACAGGCCGGGGGCGTTTCCGCCTGAAGGCAAGGCCGCATAAATTGGCATAATTATTGCATAAAAAACAGGTGTAGGAGGCAAGACATGAACAAGAAAATTCTCGCGACGCTCGCCGCGGTGTTGCTGGTCACGGGCCTGGCCGGCGCCCATACCTTCTCCCTCAAAGCAAACTACTTCGTTCCCAACGGGCCCAGCCTGTCCGGATTTCCCGACAGCCTATGGCAGATCGAATACCAGAACATGAATTTCCGGAAATCGGGCTTCCAGGGCATGTCCTTCAACTTCGCCTACGAGTACTTCATGACGAATGAGCTCAGCCTGGAATTCTCGGTCGACGCGTTCTACAGCAAGACCGAATACGGCGATTACTGGGATTATCTGGGGTTCGAGTACGATTCCGAGTGGTGGGCCGTCCCCGCCGATTACGACTCCTACATGGACCTGAACACGTTCTATACGGGCCACAGCCTGAAAGTCACGATCACGCCGGTCCAGCTGTCGCTGAAGTTCGCGCCCTTCGGCCGCCGGGGACGGATCATCCCCTACGTCGGAGCGGGCGTCGGCGCCTATTTCTGGAACGTCGTGATGCGGGGGGATATGATCGATTTCAACGACGAATACGTCTACGAATCCACGACCGGATACGACCTGCCGGTCTACCCGATCTATAACGTGGACGCGCGGGAAAGCGAAAACTTCGCCAAGGTCAGCTTCGGCTATCACGTCCTGGGCGGGATCATGATCGCCCTGGGCCGGAACATGACCTTGGATGTCGGGGCCAAGTACAATATCGCCAAGGGCCGGATGACAGAGGGGTTCGAGGGCTTCGACCGCTTCGACCTCGGCGGCTTTCAAGTGTCGGTCGGCGTGAACTTCTGGCGGATGAGATAGCGCGGAAACGCCTTCCGCCCTCCGCCGGAACGCGGATCGCGTTTCCTTCTTTTTTGGGGGGGTTGACCGGAATCGGGTCGCGCTTCGGCGCGGATTCCGCTTATTTTTGAACGGGAATCTTTTCGGTACGGTCGAGCGGGATCTTGAAATTCCCCCAAGGCGTGCCGACCTCCGCCTCTCCCGAGAAACGGGCCGCTACGGGCGGCTGGGCGAGGCCGTCATAGACCGATTTTCCGACCTCGAAAAAATCGAGCAGGAGGGGGATCTCGAACGGCTTTTCGGCGCGGGCGTCCAGGCTCATACCCTCGGCGGTCATCCCTTCGGCGACCTTGACGCCGGCCAGGATCAGCGTATAGGTCACCTGGTCGACGCGGCAGAGAAAGCCGTTCGGGTTGCGCAGGGCGGCCCGGAAGATGAGGTCGGCCCCGCCCACCGTCAGGTCCTTCGCCGTGACGGGCAGGAGCTTAACGTCCAACCCGCGGTAAACGGGAAAATCGGCGATGAGGGCGAGCGGGACCCTCTTTTCTCGTCTCCGTTCGTCCTGAAAGGTCAGGCCGGCCGTCACGAAGCAGGCCGCCTGGTCCTTCGACTGGACGCCCGGGGCCGCCTGGAAGAGATAGGCATAGGTGATCTTGACCGGCAGGCCGAGGAGGAATCGGCCCCGCGGTTCGAGCCGGAGGGGTTCGTCGAGCGCCACCTGGAGGTTCAGGAATTCGGCCTCGTCGATAACCACCCGATAGTCGTAACGGACGAGCTCGAGGGGCATCGCGAGCGTGTTGGCCAGCTCGATATGGAAGGAGAGCGTCAACCCCTGGGGGGAGAGGTCGCTCACCTTCTTGTCCTTCAACGTCAGGTCGACGTCATATCTCGGCTGGGCGGCCGGTGAGACCGACAGGACGGCCCACCCCGCGAGGAGCGCGGCGGTCAACGTTCTCTTCATAGCGGGGTCATCTCGTGATTTTGAGTGACGTAGTTTATACCAACACCGCCCAAAGCACAAGGGAACGCCGGGGACGAACCCGGACCAAAATAAAAATTGCGCAGGGCGCCGGGCCTTTTTATAATAGGAGCCGGCATGAGCGGACCCCAGCCCGATTTCCGAGACAAAGCGCTCTTCGTCCGCCTGTTCGGCCCGAACGCCTATGCCGTCGGCGGATTCGTGCGCGACTGGCGCCGTGGGATCCTGTCCGACGACGTCGATATCCTCGTCGCCCGCGTCTCCCTCGATCAGATCATCGCCGCGCTCGAAAAGCACGGGAAGGTGGACCTCGTCGGCCGCAGCTTCGGGGTCATCAAGTTCACGCTCCGGGGAAAAACATATGACGTCGCCCTCCCCCGGACGGACCGGCCGAAGAAAGACGGGGCGCGCGGCCATAAGGACATCCTCGTCTCCGCCGACCCCGACCTTCCCATCGAGGCCGACCTCGAGAGGCGGGATTTCTGCTGCAACAGCCTCGCCCTCCGCCTGGCCGACGGACGCCTGATCGATCCGTTCGAAGGGGCCAAGGACATCCGGGCCAAGCTCATCCGCGTCACCGATCCGAGGGCGTTCCCGGAGGATCCCCTCCGCGTCCTGCGGGCCGCCCGCTTCGCTGCGGTCCTCGGCTTTTCCGTCGACCCGTCAACGTACGCTCTGGCCAAGACCGTCGACCTCGCGCCGCTGAGCGTCGAACGCGTCGATGAGGAGCTCTTCAAAATCCTCCTCTCCGATCGGCCGTCCCTCGGCCTGGAGGAGCTCTTCCGGCTGGGGGTGCTCCGCCAGCTCTTCCCCGAGCTCAACGCCCTGGCCCTCATCATCCAGGATTCCGTCTTCCACCCCGAAAAGGACGATTTCGGACATCATACCGTCTGGCACCACACCAAGCTGACCGTGGACCAGGCTCGGCGCCTGGCCTCGGGGGCCAAGCTGGACACGCCGCGGATGCTGGCCCTCCTCCTGGCCGCGCTCTATCACGACGTCGGGAAGGCGGAGACGACGCAATGGGAGTTCAAGCGGGGCCGGATGGTCATCACCAGCGCCGGCCACGATGGAGCCAGCGAGCGCATCGCCCGGAAGGCGTTCGCCCGGCTCAAGATCTTCGCCTGGAACGGTTATCCTCTCCGGACGACCGCCCTCCTCCTGATCAAAACCCACCATCGGGCGTCCGAGCTTTGGCAGAACCGGGAATCGGTCACGCGGAAGGCCTTCAACCGTCTGGCCGCGGATACGGGCGGCGAGATCGAACTGGTCAACCTCCTCGACGTCGCCGACCGGGCGGGCCGGGCCGCAAAGCCCGTCCGCGGGCTGGACCGGGAGGGCCGCTGGCTGCTGGACAAGTTCAAGGAGCTGGGCGTCGACCGGGAGACGATCAAGCCCCTCATCCTCGGCCGGGACCTGCTCCGCCTCGGCGTCCCTCCGGGGCCGGGGATGGGCCGAATCCTCCAGGAACTGTACAAGAGGCAGTTGGACAACGAGTTCGAAACGAAGGCCCAGGGGATGAAGGCCGCAAAGCGGCTGGCCGGAGGAGCGCGATGAACAGGGTTTTAGTGGCCGGCGGCGCCGGCTACATCGGGTCGCACACGGTCAAGGAGCTCAGGAAACAGGGATTCGAGGTCGTGGTCTTCGACAACCTCTCGACCGGGCGGCGCGAATTCGTCGGCGACGCCGAACTCGTCGTCGGCGACCTCGAAAACAAGAGCGACGTCATGGGTCTCTTCCGGAGCCGGGAGATCTCCGCGGTCCTCCATTTCGCCTCACTCATCCAGGTCGGCGAATCGTACGTCCATCCCCACAAGTATTACACCCAGAACCTTTCCTCGAGCCTCAACCTCCTCGAGGCCATGCTCGAGGCGGGCGTCAAGCGCTTCATTTTTTCCTCGAGCGCGGCGGTCTACGGCATCCCCCGCAGCATCCCGATCACCGAGGAACATCCCCTCGACCCCTTCAATCCCTACGGCCAGACGAAGTTTTTCGTGGAGCGGATCCTCCAGGATTATGACCGCGCCTACGGCCTCAAATTCATCTCCCTGAGGTATTTCAACGCCGCCGGGGCCGACCCAGAAGGCCGGCTGGGCGAATGCCACGACCCGGAAACTCACCTCATCCCGAACATCCTGCTCGCCCTCCTCGGGAAGAAGGAGCGGCTCGAGATCTTCGGCACCGACTTTCCGACCCCGGACGGGACCGCCGTCCGGGATTACATCCACGTCACCGATCTGGCCGGCGCCCACATCCTGGCCCTGCGGAAGCTCCTGTCCGAGCCGCGAAGCGACTTCATCAATCTCGGTGCGAACAAGGGCTATTCCGTCAGGGACGTGGTGGCCAAGGCCGAGGACATCACGGGCCGGAAGGTCCCCATCCGGGAGCTGCCGCGGCGCAAGGGCGACGTGCCCGTCCTCCTCGCGTCCAAAGACAAGGCGGAGCGCCTGCTCGGATGGCGCCTGAGTTTTTCCGGCCTCGACTCGATCCTCGCAACCGCCTGGAATTGGCACCGCCGGTCCGCGCGCTGAATTTTCGGATTGACCGTTTCCCCGGCGGCGTGATATAAATATTCATTGTTAAAAATGAGGATCACCACGACGGGAAGGGTCGTCGGGAGCGCGGCGCTCGCATGTCTTCTCTGGAGCTGTTCGGCCGCCCCCAAGCCGGCTCAAGCGCCGGCCGAGAAGCCGGCCGTTCAGCCGCCGGCCGAGGCCGCGGTTTCCCCCGACCTCCCGCCGCAGGCTAAACCCGAGAAAAAAGAAGCGGCGGGCAAGACCATCATCCCGCCCGAAGAAAAAAACGCCGTTCAGGCGGAGCTCCAGGACAAGGCCGCGAACGCGCCAAAGAGCGAAGTCTCGGTATCCATCGAGGACGCCCTCAATCTCTACCAGGAGGCCAAAGCGGCCCGGGAGCGGGGCGACCTGGACGCGGCCCTGAAAGCGCTCGACGAAGCCTACGGGATCATCTTGAGGGTCGAAATCCCTTCCGATTCTCCGCTCATCCAGGACAAGGACAACCTGCGCCTTCTCATAGCCCAGAGGACGATCGAGATCTACGCCGTGCGGCGCAACCCCGTCAACGGCAACGGCCGCGCCATCCCGCTCGTCGAGAACAAATGGGTTGCGGACGAGATCAAGCTGTTCACGGGCCCGGAGAGGAAGGCGTTCGAAGAATCGTATCGGCGGTCGGGCTTGTACAAGGACTGGATCCAGGAGGAGCTCAGGAAAGCCGGGATGCCGGAAGAGCTCGGCTGGCTTCCCATGGTCGAGAGCTGGTTCCAGGTTCGAGCCCTGTCCTCGGCTCGAGCTCTCGGGATGTGGCAGTTCATCTCCTCGACCGGCTACCGCTACGGCCTGAGCCGGGACAAATACGTCGATGAGCGGATGGACCCGTACAAGGCGACCCTGGCCGCGATCAAATATCTGAACGACCTGCACGCGTTCTTCGGCGAATGGACGACCGCCCTGGCTTCGTATAACTGCGGCGAAGGAGCCGTCCAGCGGGCCATCAACACCCAGCAGATCAATTACATGGATAATTTCTGGGATCTCTTCCAGAGGCTCCCGTTCCAGACCGCCCGCTTCGTCCCCCGCTTCATCGGCGTCGTCCTCATCATCAAGAATCCGGAAAAATACGGGATGACCCTGCCCGAGCCCTATCCTCCCCTGAAGTTCGAAACGGTCGCCATCAATTATCCGACCAAGCTGACGGCCCTGGCTAAAGCGCTCAGCCTGGAAGCGTCGGAGCTGACCTACCTGAATCCCGAGCTCAGGCAGGATTCCACCCCCGACCGCGAATACACCTTGAAAGTTCCGCTGGGATTCGCGGAGAAGACGGCCCAGGTCATCTCCAGCGTGCCCAAGTACGTCCCCCCCGAATACGACACGTACATCGTCCGGCAAGGGGACACCCTCTCCCATATCGCAGCCCGGACGGGCACGTCCGTCCAAGCGATCATCAGGCTCAACGGCCTCAAAAGCAGCTATCTGATCCGGCCCGGCCAAAAGCTCCAGATCCCGAAGCGCGGCTGAACCGGACCGGCCTCGGCCCGGGCTTCTTTCGACCCGCCACCTCGAATCCCCGCGTTCCGACGAGGAGGCCGTCCATGAAGACCGCGACCGTCCACGGCCCTTCCTGCGTGCCGTCCGAGACGGAGAGGACATCCCAGGCGATATAGCGTTCGAACGACTTTCCGTCCTCCCCGAGGGCGATCGGGTCGGTCGTCCGGACGAGCGCGCGCGAAGGGCCATACCACTTCCAGGCGAGGGTGTGCGCGCCGCTCAATGCGCCGAACCGGAGCAGCGCGCAGACGCGCGGGTCAGCCCCTTTGTGGAACCTCGTCTTCTCATCCCCGGGTTCGGCCCAACCCTCCGTCTGGTCCACGCGTGCGCACAGCGTCACTCCATGGAAGGCGATGGAAGGGGCCTCGAGAGCCGGCGGGGCAAGCCGGACGCAGGAGGATCCGAAGAGGAGCGTGAGCCCGCAGGCCGCGCCGATGAGGGACAGGGGCGAACGGGCTCTCGTCATCGCCCCCATTGTCCCATAAAAAGGACCGTGAAGGAAACAGGAATTGTTTACGATAAAATAAAACGGCCTCGCGGTTCCCCTGCCTTCCTGGGGAATTCCCGCGAGGCCGTTCGTTCCGCCTACGCTTTCTTCGCGCCCTTGCCCTTGTCCTTGTCTTTCTTCTTTTTTTCCTTTTTCTTGTACTCGGAACCGATGAGCTCGAGGAACGCCATCGACGCGCCGTCGCCGATGCGGAGCCCGGTCTTGACGATCCGGGTGTACCCGCCCGGCCGCTCCATGAAGCGCGGACCGATCTGGGTGAACAGCTTGGTGACGGCCGATTCCTTGGTCAAAACCGCCAGAGCTTGGCGGCGCGCGTGGAGGGAGTCCGTCTTGGCCAGCGTGATCAGCTTTTCGGCCATGGGACGCGTTTCCTTGGCCTTGGCCATCGTCGTCTGGATCCGTTCCTTTTCGATGAAGGACGTGACGAGGTTCCGCAGCAGGGCCTGCCGGTGGGCCGTCGTCCGTCCGAGCTTCCGGCCTTTGACGAGGTGCCTCATTCGTCCGTCTCCTTGCTCGGGCCGCTCTCCGCTTCGCCCTTGATCCTCTCGATCAGCTTGGGATGGAGATCGAGGTTGAGTCCGAGGTTAAGGTTGGACAGCGTCTCCTTGATCTCGCTCAGCGATTTGCGGCCGAAATTCTTGGTCTTGAGAAGCTCCTCCTCCGTCTTCTGGACGAGCTCGAAAATCTTTTCAATCCCCGCCGAGCGGAGGCAGTTGTTGGACCGGACCGACAGTTCCAGGTGCTCGATCGGCTTGGACAGGATGTCGATCTGGGACATGAAGGGGATCTCCCGCTTCGCCACGGCCGGCTCCTTCTCCAGGGGCTCGTCGATCACGTTCATGAAAATGATGAGGTGGTCGCGCATGATCTTGGCCGCCTGGGCCATGGCCTCGATCGGCGGGACGGCGCCCGTCGTCCAGATCTCGAGGGTCAGGCTCTCGTAGTCGATGCGCTTCCCGACGCGCGCCGGCTCGACGCGGTAATTGACCTTCTTGATCGGCGAGTGGGAGGAATCGAGCGGGATGAAATCGATGCTCAGCTTGTCGTCGAAATTCTCGTCGGCCGTGATGTAGCCGCGGTTGTTCTGGACGATCATCTCGATGTCGAGCTTGCCGTCCTTGTCCAGCGAAGCGATCGCGATGTCCTTGTCCAGGATCTCAAGATCGGCGTCGTGGGCGATGTCGGACGCCTTGGCCGTGGCCGGTCCTTCCTTCTTCAGGGTCATCGTCTTGGGCTGGTTCCCGGCCAGCTTGAGGGGAATGCTCTTCAGGTTCAGGATGATGTCGGTCACGTCGTCGACGACACCGGGGAGCGTCGAGAACTCGTGGAGCACGCCCTCGATCCGGACGGCCGTGATCGCGGCGCCCTTGATGGACGATAGAAGAATCCGCCGCAGGGCGTTGCCGACGGTGACGGCGAAGCCGCGCTCGAACGGCTGGGCGGTAAACCGGCCGTAGGTGCGGGTCAGCGTCTCATAGTCGCATTCGAGGTACTTGGGCCTCTGAAATCCTATCTCGGTCATGATTCCTCCTTTTGAGGATGCATTATTTATCGTCCGCCGTTATTTCGAATACAGCTCGACGACCATGTGTTCTTCGACGGGCAGCTGGATGTCCGCGCGCGTCGGCAGGGACACGATGCGGGTCGTCCGGCCTTCCCAGTCCACCTCGATCCAGCCCGGCAGGGCCTTGTTCTTGTTCGCCTCGAGGAGGGCCTTGACGTCCTCGCTCTTGACCGATCGCTCGCGGAAGGTGATCGCGTCGCCGGGCTTGACCTGGAACGAGGGCACGGTCACCCGCATATCGTTGACGAGGAAATGGCCGTGGTTGATCAGCTGCCGGCCGTGGGCCCGCGAATGGGCGAAGCCCGCCAGGAACACGACGTTGTCCAGCCGCCGCTCGAGCATGGCCAGGAGCATTTCGCCGGTGATGCCCTTCTGCTGCTCCGCCCTCTGGAAGAAGAGGTGGAACTGCTTTTCGGACATCCCGTAATACCGTTTCAGTTTCTGCTTTTCCCGGAGCTGGATCCCGTAGCCCAGGATCCGTCTCCGGCTCCGCCCGTGCTGGCCCGGAGCGTAGGCCCGGCGCTCGATCGGGCATTTGTCCGTGAGGCATTTGTGGCCTTTGAGGAAGAGCTTGCTCTTTTCGACCCGGCAGAGGCGGCAGATGGGTTCTCGGTAGCGCGACATCGTTCCCTCCTTAGACCCGGCGGCGCCGGCAGACGCGGCACCCGTTATGGGGGATGGGGGTCACGTCCTTGATGGACTTGATCTCGAGGCCCGCCGATTGGAGGGCCCGGATGGCGGATTCCCGGCCGGCGCCGGGGCCCTTGATCCGGACGTCCAGGTAGCGGACGCCGTAGTCGCGGGCCCGGTTGGAGGCCTCCTTGGCCGCCAGCTGGGCGGCGAAGGGAGTGCCTTTCCGCGCTCCCTTGAATCCGGCCGTGCCGGCGCTCGTCCAGCAGACCGTCGCGCCCTGGCTGTCCGTGATGGTGATGATCGTATTGTTGAACGTCGACTGGATATGGGCAATCCCGTACCCGACTTCTTTCCGGACTTTCTTCTTCGTCTTAACCTTGGCTTTGGGTTTTGCAGTGGCCATGGAACGCTCCTTACGTTATGTCGCCTTGATCTTTTTGATCGTGTGGCCGCGCGGCCCCTTCCGGGTCCGGGCGTTGGTCTTAGTCCGCTGGCCCCGCACCGGCAATTTCCGCTTGTGGCGGAGGCCGCGGAAGCAGCCGATGTCGATCAGCCGCTTGATGTTCATGCTGATTTCTTTGCGCAGATCGCCTTCGATCTTTTCCCGCTTCTCGATGATCTGCCGGATCTTGTTGACCTCATCCTCGGTCAGGGCCTTGACCTTCTTGTTCTTGTCGATCTTGGCCTCTTCGAGGATCCGGACCGATTTGGCCCGGCCGATGCCGTAGATGTACGTCAGCCCGACCTCGATCCGCTTCTCCGGGGGAAGAGTGATGCCTGCGATACGTGCCATGTTGACCTCGTTTAGCCTTGTTTTTGTTTATGCTTGGGATTGGAGCAGATCACGCGGACAATCCCCTTGCGTCGGATGATCTTGCAGTTCCTGCAGATCTTCTTGACCGATGCTCTGACTTTCATGCGCGTCGTCCTTTATTTGAAACGATACGTGATCCGGCCCTTGGTCAGGTCGTAGGGCGAGATCTCGACCAGGACCTTGTCGCCGGGCAGGATCCGGATAAAGTGCTTTCTCATCTTCCCCGAGATGTGGGCGAGGATCCGGTGCTTGTTCGCCAGCTCCACGCGGAACATGGCGTTCGGCAGGGTTTCCAGGACCGTGCCCTCGGCCTCGAAGACATCTTCTTTAGGCATACGGCTGCTCCTTTATGTTCCGGCCGCGGGGCGCGCCGTTCTCCTCGGCGCTCAGGATCTCCGGGCCGCGGTCGGTCAGGGCCACGGTTTCTTCGTGATGGGCGGCCAGGCTGCGGTCCTTGGTGATCGCGGTCCAGCCGTCCATCAGGACTTCGACCTCCCAGTCCCCCGCCGCGATCATCGGCTCGACGGCCAAGACCAGGCCGGGACGGATCTTCGGCCCGCGTCCCGGAAATCCAAAATTCGGGACCTGGGGCTCTTCGTGGAGGGCGTGGCCGATGCCGTGGCCCACGAACGAGCGGATCACGGAAAAACCCTGGGCCTCCACGAACTCCTGGACGGCCGCCGAGATGTCGGAAATCCGGTTCCCTTCTGCCATCTTCTCCAGCCCTTTGTCCAGAGAGCGCTCGGCCGCCTGGATCAGCCGGCGGGCGAGGGGGGAGATCCGGCCGACCGGATAGGTCCGGGCCGCATCTCCGTAAAACCCGTCATAGAGTACGCCGAAATCGAGGCTGACGATGTCGCCTTCCTTCAGCGCTCTCGGCGAGGGAATGCCGTGGATGATCTCCTCGTTGACGGAGATGCAGAGCGACGCCGGGTAGCCGCGGTAGCCCTTGAAGGCCGGCTTCGCCCCGAGCTCGCGCGCCCGCCGTTCAGCGTAGGCGTCCAGGTCGGAGGTGCGAACGCCCGGACCGATCAGGGGCCGTAGCTCACCCAGGATCAGGGCCACGATCCGGCAGCTCTCCCGCATCCTGCGGATCTCCGCCTCGGTCTTGTAAACGATCATGTCGTTCTCCGCGCTTGTCCGCCAACCGTCGGCGTTTCGTCGAGAACGCGGACGATCCTCTGGAAGACGTCCTCGATCGTTCCCCGGCCGTCGACGGTCCGGTACGATCCCCGCCGGAGATAGTGGTTTTTCAAGGCCTCCGTCTGTTCGTGATAGACGCGGATCCGTTCGCGGATGACGTCGGGCCGATCGTCCGGGCGCTGAACGAGCGGCCCGCCGCAGACGTCGCAGCGCCCCTGGACGCGGGGCGGCTGAGCGGCGAGGTTGTAGACTGCCTGGCAGGCGGAGCAGATGCGCCGGCCGGACAGGCGGTCGACCAGGCTCTCGGCCGGGACTTCGATCCCGATGACGACTTCGGGCCGCGTGCCGTCCAGCTCGGCGAGAGCTTCGGCTTGGGCGATCGTCCGCGGAAAGCCGTCCAGGATGTAGCCCGGGCGGCAATCCGCATCGGCCAACCGCTCCCGGACGAGCCCGATGACGATGTCGTCGCTGACGAGCCGGCCTTCCTTCATCACGGCTTCGGCCTTCAGGCCGAGGGGGGTCTTCTTCTGGACCGCCGTCCGCAGCAGGTCGCCCGTGGAGATCCGGGGGAAGCCGGCGCGCTGCGCCAGCCGCTCTCCCTGGGTGCCCTTGCCGCTGCCCGGCGCGCCGAAGAGGACGATTCTCATCCGCGCCTTCCTTTGATCCGGCCGCGCCGCATGAAGCCGTCGTAGTGGCGCATCACGAGCTGAGCCTCGACCTGCTGGAGCGTATCCATGGCTACGCCCACGACGATCAGGATCGACGTTCCGCCAAAGTAGAAGTCGACCTGGAGCCCCTGGGTGATGAACTTGGGCAGGTTGGCGTCGAGGAACGCGCCGATGAAGGGGAGGCCGGAGACCTTGAATCCGGTCATCAGGAATTCGGGGAGAACGGCCAGCACCGCCAGATAAACGGCGCCGACGAGCGTGATCCGCGAGAGGATGGTGTCGATGGCGTCCGAGGTGTTCTTCCCCGGCCGGATGCCGGGGATGAATCCGCCGTATTTACGGAGGTTGTCCGCGACGTCGACCGGGTTGAAGATGATCGAGACATAGAAATAGGTGAAGAAGATGATCGACGCGACATAGAGAAGGTTGTACAGCGGCATGCCCATCTGGAACTGCTTGGTGATGGCCTGGAAGACCGGCCATTTGATCATCTGGGCGACCGTCCCGGGGATGGTGATGATCGACGCGGCGAAGATGATGGGGATGACGCCGCCGGTGTTGACCCGCAGCGGGAGATGCGTGCTCTGGCCTCCGTAGACCTTCCGGCCGACGACCCGCTTGGCGTAGGACACCGGGATGCGCCTCTGCCCCCGTTCGACGAAGACGATGAAGGCGATGACCGCGACCATCATCACGGCGATGAGGATGATCTTGATCGGATCCCAACTCCCCGACTTGAGGCCCGAGAGGACGCCCTGCAGGCCGACCGGGAAGCGGGCGACGATGCCGGCGAAGATAATGAGCGAGATCCCGTTGCCGATCCCCCGCTCGGAGATCTGCTCGCCCAGCCACATGA
>Ga0172371_10003604_pt1 | contig 23887 bp, 22 predicted proteins | sample Lak12m_FD_114543 | JGI IMG/M metagenome (GOLD analysis project Ga0172371, IMG submission 114543) | Freshwater microbial communities from Kabuno Bay, South-Kivu, Congo - kab_022012_12m | ecosystem: Environmental > Aquatic > Freshwater > Lake | place: Democratic Republic of the Congo: South-Kivu...
AGGAGTGGCTGGCGCGCTGACCCGTGCCGCCCCTGGAGGATCCGGCGGGGCGTGGACTCGACGGTGCGCGGGTAGAACCGGGCCGAAGCACTCCTCTTTCTGAAGGGGGTCACCATGCGCACCAGGTACCTCGTCGGCGTTCTCGCCGTGCTGCTCCTGATCCTCGCCGTCTGGCTCGTGCCGATGGCGCTCGCCGCCGCCGGAAGCTCGCCCGCCCCGGACGGCCAGTCGAGCCCCGCACCGTCGCAGGGCTCGGGCTCGCAGTGTCCGTTCCTGCAGGACCACCCGTGGCTCGACCCGCACGGCTCGGGTGACGGCAGTGGCGGAGCTGGCGGCACGAGCGGCGCCAGCTACCAGGTCATGTACTACTGAGCCCGCGGCCGTTCTGCACGACGTCTCGGAGAGGCGGCGACCCCCGGCGGGGGTCGCCGCCTCTCACTTCGTTATCCTGAACGGCCGACCGACGGCCGTGACCGCCCACGCGCCGGCGCCGGCCGTCGGGCGCCCGGAGACCACAGGCGTGTAGCCGGCGCCCGCCGGCCTGCTCACCTTGACGGCGAGGTTGCACGACGTCCGGCCGGCCGCGGCAGCGACCGTCTTGCCGGTCGCGAGCCTGCCCTTGGCGTTCTTCAGCCACACCCCGAGCTCCCCGCCGGAGACGGGCGCGCCCGGCGTCCAGGCCACCGTCTGTGTCGAGCCGCGACGCCAGCGGCTCCCGGCAGCGGGGGCGGTGACGGTGATCGCCGGCACGGCCGGCGCGGGGCCGGCGTCGATCGCCGGGGAACCGCGCTGCAGGTGGTAGTCGTGCCGGGCCGCGGCCACGAACCGGGGGCGGCGCCGGCGAGGTCGCCGGCGCCGTGCGACTCGTAGCCCTCGGGGTCCTGGGGCCCGTACGTGAGGTTGTGGTCCATCGTGATCGTACAGGCGCACGTCCTCCGGCAGACGGCCTTGCTCGCCGGCCAGGTCGAAGGCCATGGCGCCGTCGATGTCGTACACCGGGTTGCGGTAGACGGCGATGTCGAGCTCGTGCCCCGCTTCGGCGTCCACGTAGATGCCGACGTGGCTCAGGGAGTACACGGCGGTGCCGTGCACGGTGCCGTGCCGCGACGCATCCTTGATGCAGATGCCCTCCTTGCCTTCGGTGCCCGGCATCACGCCGTGGACGGAGTGGTACGCGACGTCGAACGTGTCGGTCCCGCTGGTCGAGATGTGCTCCTGGTACGGGGCCCCTGCAAGCTCCCACGACCACGATGCCGTGGTAGGAAGAGTGCTCCACGCGCACCCCGTTGACGGTCACGCGGCGGCGCTCAGCGACGTCGACGAGCCCGCCGTACTCGGGCACAGCGATGCCGCGGCCGTCGATGGTGACCGTCTCGCCGGCGTAGGCGGCGTAGGTGATGGGTGCACCGTCGGCTCCCGAGCCGGCCGCCACGAGACGCTCCTTGTAGGTGCCGGCCCTGATGAAGACGGTGTGGCAGTCGCCGGCCCGCGACGCGTGCGCCGGCGCCAGGGGCAGGACGGCGAGCGCCGTCAGCACCGGTGTCAGGAGGAGATGGACCAGACGGCCCGGCCCGCGCGCATGATGCGACCTGCGGTGCGACATGCCGCCCCCTCTCAACGCCCGACGCGCTGCGCGAACCCCGGCGACCGCCCTTTCGACGCCGTTGGCCGCAGCGGGCCGTAGAGGAGGTGGGCGACGAGGCACAGCGCGATGACCAGGACGGCGATGTCGGTGAAGCTCCTGGCGATCGCTCAGAGCTTCGGCGCACTGTGCGCATAGGCCGCCGCTACCCGGAAGAGGACGAGCGTAAGCGCGATGAAGTCGATGTCGTACACGGTGGTGACCGGTCCGGCGTCAGAGGTGCTTGCGCGGCTCGCTGCTCCAGCTCCAGCGAGCCAGGGCAACCCAGGCCGCACGCCGCTCGCGCTCGCGGCGACGCAGGTGTGCGCGCTCGCGCACGCTCAGTTGGAGCAGGTACGCGAGGCAGGCCGCGGAGGGGCAGGCACAAAGAGTCCCTAGAGGTGCGGAGAGCGTGCCCGCGGACGCGCCCTCGACAGGCGGGCCGGGGAGCGTAGGCGGGCCCCGGCCGTGCGGCTCGCCGCGTCAGGTGCCGGGTGCGGCGAGCCTGAACCCCACGCCGGGCTCAGTGATGATGTACCTGGGCCCGCCCGGCGTGGTCGCGAGCTTCTTGCGCAGATGGCTCACGTGCACGCGCAGCGTCTGCGCATCCTCCACCCACTCGGGGCCCCACACCTGCTTGAGGATCATCTTCTGCGTCACCACGAGGCCCGCGTTGCGAGCCAGGAAGGCGAGGGTGTCGAACTCCGTCGGCGTCAGGGCGACGTCGCGCCCGCCCGACGTCGCGCGACGGCGGGCGATGTCCACCGCGAGGTCGCCGACCACGATCTCCGGCGGCGGCAGGGTGAGGATCGGCGCGCTCATCCAGGTCCGCAGCTCGCGACAGGCCTCGATGCCGCTCAGGTCCGGCAGGCCCAGGTCGAGGATGACGAGGTCGGGCGGCGTGTCGATGGCATGCAGCAGGGCGTCCCGCCCCGTGGCCACGATGTCCAGCGAGTGGCCGCGCGTCCTGAGGATCGACGTGAGCGCGCGACGGATCTGCTCCTCGTCATCGACGACGAGGACGTGGGTCGGCCGCTCGGGGATGCTCACCACGCACCCTCTCCGTGCTCCTCCATGGGCAGGGTGACGACGAACCGCGCCCCCTGCGGCGACACGTCCTCCACCTGCACCGTGCCGCCGTGGGCGCGCACGATCTCGCGCGCGATCGCGAGGCCATGGCCGGTGCCGGAGGGGACTGCGGCGCCGGCCCGGCGCCCCCTGTAGAACTCCTCGAACACGGCCTCGTGCTCGTCGCGCGCGAGGCCCGGACCTTCGTCCTCGACACACAGGCGCAGAGCGCGGTGCGTCGCGCGGGCCTCGACGGTGATCCTGCTCCAGGGGCCCGCGTACAGCACCGCGTTCTCCAGCAGGCTCAGCAGCACTCTGACCAGCCGGCTGTAGTCCACCACGACCGGCTCGAGGTCGTCGGGCACCTCGAGCGTCACCCGCGTGCGCGTGCAGCGGCAGCGTGTCGATGCCGGCGGCGGCGATGTCCCGCATGCGTCCGGCCATGACGCCGACGATGACGCCGACCACAAGGAACGCGACCAGGGAGAGCAGGTCCTTGTCCAGCTCACGGCACCTCCCTTCGCCCCACCGGACCCGCGCCCGCCGAGGGGGCGTCGACAGAGCCGGTCCGCGGGAACACACTAGCAGCGGGCGGCGCATACGGCCCCACACCGCCGCCGCCGGAGCAGGATTCGGCCGCCGTGCCGGCCCACGGGAGCACCCTTGACTGAGCCACACGACATGTACGACGTCACGACGCCCGGGCAGGCGGACCCCCTGGCGAGTGAGCGCCGGTTCCGCACCATCGTGGAGACCACGGCCGAGGGCGTCCTCATCGGGCTGCCGGACGGGAGGATCGCCTACGTCAACCAGCAGATGGCCGACATGCTCGACTACGCGGTCGACGAGCTCGTCGGCATGAACGGCCTCGACCTGCTCGCGCCCGGCTGGGAGACACGGGTCATGGCGAACCGGGCCGCGCTGCACGCCGGGCAGGTGCTGCGCGGCGAGGTCGAGCTCCAGCGCAGTGACGGCCGGCCGGTGTGGACGCACTTCAGCTCATCGCCGCTGTTCGACGCGGATGGGCGCCACGTCGCCAACCTCAACCTGCACGCCGACATCAGCGCGCGCGTGCGCGCCGAGCAGGCGCTGCAGCAGAAGGCCGCCGAGCTGCAGCGGGCGCTCGAGCGGGCGCACGCAGCGGAGCGCGCGAGCTCGTCCGCCGAGCGCATGCTCGCCGAGGTGGGCGACGCGGTGATCGCCGTGGACGGCGAGGATCTCGTCACCTACGTCAACGACCAGGCGGTGCGGCAGTACGGCGTCGACCGCGATGCTGCCGTCGGCCGGCCGCTGCGGGGCCTCTACCGCTGCGAGTGGCCGTCGCCGTCGGCCGAGCGTGAAGCCGACGAGGAGCTCCGACGCAACGGCCGCTGGCGCGGCGAGAACGTCCACGTCACCGCCGACGGCCGGCGCCTCGAGGTGGAGGCGGCGGTGTCCCTGCTCACGCACGACGACGGCAGGCCGGCCGGCAGGCTCGCCGTCATTCGCGACGTCGCCGGGCGCAAGGAGGCGGAGCGTGCCCTGCGCGAGCGCGAGGCCGAGGCCGCGGCTCTGGCCGAACGCAACCGCCTGGCGCGCGACCTGCACGACTCGGTGACGCAGGCGCTCTTCGCCGCCAGCCTGAAGGCCGAGACGCTGACGCTCGACGAGGGTGCGGTGTCGGCGCAGACCGCCAGGACCGTCGAGCAGGTGCGACGCCTCACGCGAGGCGCCCTCGCCCAGATGCGCGCCATGCTGCTGGAGCTGCGTTCGGACCCGGTGTGCGCCGTTCCGCTGCACATGCTGCTGGCCCAGCTGGTCGAGGCGGCGGAGAGCAGGGCCAGCGTCGACGTCACCCTACGTGTGCGCGGCGACGTGCAGCCGCCGCCGACCGTGCACGAAGCCATCTATCGCATCGCGCAGGAGGCGCTGAACAACGTGGTGCGGCATGCGCACGCGCCGTCGGCGTCGGTCGAGCTGGAGGTCCAGCGCGCGGGGGTCCGCCTGCGGGTGAGCGACGACGGGTGCGGGTTCGACCCCGCCCTCGCCGGCCCGGCGAGCCTCGGCCTCCGCACTATGCGCGAGCGGGCGGCGGAGGCCGGATTGGGCTTCCGCGTGGACACCGCCCCCGGCCACGGCACAGTCGTCAGCGCCGACTGGAGCTCCAATGCGGATCCCGATCACACGACCGACCCGGCCTGAGCACCGGCGAAGGCCTTCACTCCACGTCGGTCGACTGCACTCCCGCATCGGCCACCTGCGCAGTCCACGCCGCGCCGTCCCAGTACCGCTGCTCGTGCCGGCCGCCGGGGTCCGGGTACCAGCCCGCGGCCGGGGCCGCCGGTGCGACCGCCGGAGCGGCCGGGGGGGCGGCCTGCGGGGCCGGGGCCGGCCGATAGACCGGCGTCCCGGGCAGTGGCGGCGGCGCGGGCGGAGCCGCGGATCCCGGTACGCCCGGCGCATCGGCCGACGGGTCGAAGCCGAAGGGTGGGTAGCAGTCGATAAGGCCGAGGGCGTAGGCCTGCACACGCACCTGCCAGCGCACCACGCCGCTCGAGAAGTCGTACATGCCCCGCGGGTACGAGGCGGTGAAGAGGATCGCCCACTGCACGATCAGCCAGATGACGAACGCGGCGATGCCGAGGAAGAACAGGATGATGTAGTGCGGGATGGCCGCGATCTGGCGCAGCAGCAGGCCCGTGCCCCAGTTGAAGCTCAACTGCTGCTGGGAGTCGGACCATGAGGACGAGTCAGACGCGGCGGCCGCGCGCGCCAGGGCAACGGCCAGCGCGATCATCCCGGCGACGAAGAGGAGCTGCACGATCGCCGTGAAGAGCGCGTAGATGCGGCTGTGCTGAGGCGGCCGCTCGTACATCACGTCGATACCGTAGCCCGGGTCAGGCTCCAGGGAGAACGGCGGGTACCGGTCGCTCAGTGAGAGTGCGAACGCCGAGACGCGTGTGCTCCAGCGCAGCACGCCGACGACGAAGCGCGACATACCGGGCGGGTACTCGCCGCGCGCCGCCACGACGAACTGGGCCGCGAACGCCACCACCCACTGAGCGATGGCCAGGAAGACGAGCACGAAGAAGTGCGGGATCAGCGCCAGCAGCTTGATGAGCAGGATGGTGAGGATCGCCCACAGGCGCGAGCTGCGCTCGGGACGGTCGGTCCGCAGGTCGACGGGGTAGTCACGAGGAAGCGCCACGGTGCTCCTTTCACGCCGGCGCCACCGCACCCCTCCGTGCGCGGTCGCCGAGCGGAGCATAGCAGCACGATGGCTGGCAGTACTCCACGTCGACGTTCGGCAGCGACCGCCACAGCCGGCACGGCAGCCGGCGGCCGGCCCTGCCGCGCGCCTGCGACCGTTCACGGAGGCGCGCTCAGCGGGTAGGCTGAGAAGAAGACCGGGCCGCGGCGCCACACAGTCGCCTGCGGCGTGCGGCACCACTGCAGGAGGCACACGTGGCAACGAGCAGACCGCGGGTCGGCAGGCTCGCAGCGAGCGGTGACGTCGGGGGGCTGATCGATCTGCTCGGCCCGCTGGACAAAAGGGACGTGCAGGCGCGCATGGCGCTCATCAGCATGGGGGCCGACGCGGTCCCGGCCCTGCTGACGAGCGCCCTGTTCGAGGAGCCCGCGGACCGCGACGGATTGACGCTGCGCGCCGCCGCGGCCTGCACGGTGCTCGTCCAGATAGGTGCGCCGACGCTGCGCGCCGTGGAGAACGTCATCCGTTCAAGCGACGACGCGCACGTGGTGGCCGGCGCCGCAGCCCTGCTGCACCACACCGCCCTGACGCTCGAGGCGCAGGTCGCCGACGACCTCAAGCGTGAGGTCGAGCGCAAGACCGGGGCGGCCTGGGCCACCGTGACCGGCGACGAGAGCTGCCGGTAGCTCCGGCGTCTAGTCCTCGAACGCGCCGTCGCTCATGCCGGAGTGGCGACCCCAGCCGAGGTCGTCCCACTCCAGCGCCGTGTACGACATGCTCGCCGTGAGCGGCTCGCCCAGCGACTCCAGGTGCGGGTGCGCGGGGTGCATCACGAACGGCTCGGCCTTGTGGCGACTCGCCGCGGTGTCCCACTTGCTCTCGGGGATCTCGTCGCACTTGCGCAGCAGCAGGTCCCACTCGCGGTCGATCCACCGCTGCAGCTCCTCGACCATGTGCTCGTTGCCGGGCAGCGCCAGATGGTTGAAGCGGCCCTGGCGCTCCAGCCACTCGCCGAGCGGGCGCTTGTGGCGCGGCCGGTACGTGAGCCGGTACTCGCCGTCGTTGACCTCGAAGAGCGGCCAGTAACAGGTGTCGGTCGCGAGCCGCGCGAGGTCGACGCCCTCGTCGTTCTCGGTGCGCCAGCCGCGCGGGCAGGGGCTGAGCACGTTGAGGAATGTGGGCCCGTCGATGGCGAGCGCCTTGGAGGCCTTGTGGATGAGGTCCTGCGGGTCGTGCGGCGAGGACTGGGCCACGTACGGCAGGCGGTGGCCCACCATGATCTCGGTGAGGTTCTTCGAGTGGCCGATCTTGCCCGGGACCTCGTCACCCACCGGGCTTGTGGTGGTCCAGGCGCCGTGCGGCGTGGCGGACGAGCGCTGGAAGCCGGTGTTCATGTAGGCGCCGTTGTCGTAGCACACGTAGAGCATCTGGTGGCCGCGCTCCATGGCGCCGGAGAGCGCCTGCAGGCCGATGTCGTAGGTGCCGCCGTCGCCGCCGAAGGCGATGAACTTGACCTTCTCTGCGAGCTTGCCGCGGCGGCGCAGGGCGCGGAAGGCGGTCTCCACGCCGGAGAGCGTCGCGGCCGCGTTCTCGAAGTTGGTGTGGATGTAGCTGCCCTTCCAGGCGGTGTAGGGGTAACGGGTCGTCGAGACCTCGAGGCAGCCGGTGGCGCCGGCGACCACGTAGTGGGAGTCGACCTGGCTGAGCACCTGGTTGACGATGAGCGAGGCGCCGCAGCCGCTGCAGAGGCCGTGGCCGCTGGCGAGCGCCGGCGACTTGGCGGCGACCGCCTGCACGCGCTCGCGATGATCGTAGTAGAGGTCGGTGGGGATGAGGGCGTCGAACTTGCAGGCCTCGACGCAGTGGTTGCACGTCATGCAGCGGCGCTCATCGAAGGTGATGGTGCCGGCGAAGTGGCGCTCCTTGCCCTTGCCGTGGGAGCGCGAGCGGTCGAGGCGCACGTCGATGCACTCCACGGGGCACTTCTTGGCGCAGGCGCCGCAGAAGGTGCAGGCGTGGCCGCCTCCCTCTCTGCGGCGCAGGTCGAAGAGACCCACGCCGGGCAGCTTGTCCTGGAGCTCGCGCACGGCGAACTCGTTCTCGGGGATCGGGTGGCCGTAGAGGTGCTTGGATGTCCTGGATCGAGCCATCACGGTTCTCCTGGACGCCTGTGGGACCCCGCACAGTCCCGGGCGGTCCGCTCAAAGGGCACAGCCGCTGCGGTCACAGTCGCTCGCCGGGGGAGGCGAAGGCCGGCCGTCCACGACCGACCCTCATGCGAAACGGCGGCCTCGCGACCGCCGTTAAGCCCCTGCGTGCACTCAATACTAGCGCAGCGGCGTCAAGTTGACGAGTGTATGGACGCGGCAGGCCTGCGACGGCGGGCCGCTGTGAGGCGGCCCGCCGTCACAGAACCCGCTCGCACGCGCCCGGTCAGGCGGCCTGCGCCGTCGCCGGGCGGACGCCGAAGCGCCTGGCCGCCGACTCGCCCTCGTCGAACTGGACGAGCACGCACGGCTCGTCTCCGACCACCCAGGCGTCGTGGTCCGCGGGGATCGCGAACGCCTTGCCCGGGCCGAGCTCCAGCTGCCTGCCGTCGCCCAGCTCGACCAGGATGCGCCCCGAGATCGCGTAGCCCACGTGGGTGTCCTGGCAGCGCGGTGACCCCATATCGGTCGAGAACTTCCAGCCCGGCGGGTAGCTGGCGCGCTTCACCTTCATGTCGCCGATCCGTACGACGTCGATCTCGACGCCGCCCTTGGAGCTGTGCTCGTCGGCTTCGTCGAGCGAGGCCGTCAGCCCGTCCACGGGAGTTGCCATGAGGCCCTCCTCGGTCCTTCGTGTCAGGTCGCCGGTCGGGAGACCGGATGCCGGCAGCATTCCCGCGGCGCGGCCGAGAGTAGCCGTTGCCGCCGCAGGGGTGCGCGGCGAGAGGCGCGGCTGCGCGCGGCAGGCGTCACCGGCGGTCTCCCGCGGTCACACCATGAGCAGGCAGCGGACGGCCTCGGAGAAGCACTCCGTTTCCGCCTTGCGCAGCACGGCCGAGCGCAGACCCTCGAACTGCTCCCAGAGCGCGGCCATGAGGCGGCCGCTCTGCTCCGAGTCGGGCTCCAGCTGGTCCAGCCGGGCGACGACGAGACCGGGCGCGACGACCTCGATGGGCTTGTACACCCAGCGCACGCCGCGCACCTCGTCGTCGCTCCAGAACACCGCCCAGAACCTGAGGCCGTTGAGGTGACCGGCGCGTACCCGGGCGGTGACGGAGACGCTGTACTCCAGCGGCTCCCGTCGCCAGTACACGCAGGCGGCCGGGACGGTGTCATCCACCACTTTGGCGGCCGCCAGCTCCTCACCGCTCAGGAGCGCGGCGGCGAACTCCAGAGTCGTGGCGGCGAGGATCTCCACGAGGTCGAGTGCGCCCGCGTTCTCCCGAGGGTCCAGCACGGAGCAGAACTCGTCCACGGAGCCGCCCGTGGGCAGGGAGCTGTCCAGCATCCAGCTCTCGTGGCCGTGATGGAAGGGCCCGCGGGGGAGCGTCCCCAGGGACAGCTCCTGGAAGCGTGAGGGCGTGGCCATCTCGAAAGCGCCGCCCGGCTGCCCGAAGGCGGCCCAGGCGCGGCGCCTGATGGTGCCCACCTCCGAGAAGAGAGCCCACTCGGCCTGCGACACGGCGAGACGGCAGGACGGCTCGTAGGGCAGCGCGAGCTGTTGGCGGGCCAGCGTCGCCGAGCGGAAGAGGGTGTCGCTGAACGAGGCGTCGAGGCCCAGCCCGCCGAAGGCACTTGTGGGCCGCTGGGCCGGGTACTTGTAGCAGGGACGCAGGCCGGCGACGCCGATGGGGCGGGCGCCGGCCTGCGCCAGCACGCCACTGAGCGAAGGGGTCGAGGGACCGTCAGCCTGCTGTGTCATGCGCGCCGCTGCCGAGTCGTCTCCTCACGGGTGTACAGCGTAGCACCCCGCGCACCGGCGCTCCATGCCCAACGCCTCACCCGCCGGCGGGCCGTACCGGCCCCCTCCGCGGCCCGGCGGGAAGAGCCCGAGGGGGCGGCCCCCCGACGGTACCGCGCGGGTGCGGGCGGTCCACTGCATCAGGTGGGTCTCCCGCGGGAACCACGTCACCATCGACAGGACCGGGGTCCGCGACAGACGCCGGACGGGTGATGACGATGGTGGACCGCGCCAGGATGAGAGCAGACCGGAGGACCTCGGATCTCGAGGCTTCGCGGCGCCCGTCGCAGCCGGCGGCACCCGGCGACGGCCGGCTCGTCGATCTCTCGTTGAGCGACTTCGCGGGGCAGGTGGGAGAGCCGCGACCCAGGGCCGGGGGCGGGAGCGTGGCGGCGTTCGCAGGCGCCATGGCCGCGGCACTGGTCGACATGGTGTGCCAGCTCACCGTCGCCTCCGAGGGAGGCGACGGCGGACCGTCGTCCTCGTGCGCCGCCGTGGAGGAGCTGCGGGCGAAGCTCCTCCGCGCCGTCGACGCGGACACGGAGTCGTACCGGCAGGTCATCGCGGCGAGCCGCCTTCCCGTCGACACCCGCGAGCGGGCGGCCGCGCGCGATGCCGCTCTGGCCGCCGCGAGGCTGCATGCGGCCGAGGTGCCTCTTCAGGCCGCCGCGACCTGCCTGGAGGTCCTCGACCTCGTGCGCGACCTGCGAGACGGGTACTACGCGCCGGCGGCGAGCGAGCTCGCCGTGGCCGTCCACGCGGCCATGACCTGCGTCCACGGCGGCGCCGTCGACGTCGAGGTCAACCTCAAGCACCTCGACGACGGCCCTGCCGTCATGCAGATGCGCCGGCGCTCCGAGGAGATCGTGAGCAGCGCCGGCGACGCCTTCGCCGAACTGTGGCCCGCGCTGCGCGACGCCGCCGCCGATCCGCGCGGATGAGCCGCGCTCGCGCCGTCCACCACCACAGCGCACCCGCACCGCAGTACACTGCGCCTGAGAGGTCCCACCACGAGGAGGCGCGACCATGAGCGAGGAGCCGCTGAACAGCCTGCCAGACGAGGACGACGACATGCCGGTCGAGGTGCACCCGTGCGGCGACATCTTCGATGCCCGCGATTCCGTCATCGTCACGGATACAGACGCGCAGCAGAGCTGACCGGACGAGCCGGGCCCGCAGCCGACGCGGGGAGGTTGCCGGAAGGTACGGCCGCGCGCGACGCCATCCGCGCCGGGGCGCCGGACGGACCTGCCCCAAGCAGCCATCAGGCCCGCGGCGCCCTCACGGACGCCGCGGGCCTGACCGTCCGGCTGCCGTGCCTCGTCAGCGCGCGTCGAGGATCGCCAGCGCCTCCTCCTTGAAGGCGTCCATCACGTAGGAGATGCCCGACACCTTCGCCGCCTCCTCGCTCACGGCGACGAGGTCGTCGCGGTTCACGGTGTCGAGACGGAAGCTGCGCGCCCCGGCCATGAACTGCGTGAGGCCGGTCCGCAGCTTGTCCACGAACGTGTAGATGGCGATGGCGCCGAGCGGCATGGTGTCCACCGCGTCGCCGTGCTTCTCCCTGAGGCCGGCGTACGTGACGAAGAGCTCCTCCGGGCTCTCGCCGAACGCCTTGACCGCGGGCGGCAGCGCGTCCCAGAAGCCCTTGCGGCCGTTCTGCCGCGTGACGCCCTCGATGTTGGTGCCCACGAACCCCGGGATCATGAGGGCGCGCCCCATGCAGACGGCCTTGAAGTACGGCGCGCCCATGGCGAGCACCTTGAAGATGTGGTCCTCGGTGGAGAAGCCTCCGGCCATGGCCAGGTCGGGGATCCACTCGCCGCGCGTGGCCAGCCGCTTGGCGCACTCGTAGGCCATCGCCTGCAGGTGGAAGGTCGGGACGCCCCACTCCTCCATCATGCGCCACGGGTTCATGCCGGTGCCGCCGCCGGAGCCGTCGATGGTCACCAGGTCGATGCGCGCCTTGGACGACCACTTGATGGCCTTGGCCAGCTCGGGGTAGGCGTAGGCGCCGGTCTTCAGGCTCACACGCTTCACGCCCACGGTGCGGCGCAGGTACTCGGCGGCACGCAGGAACTGATCCTCATCGATGAACCCCAGGCGCGAGTGACGCTCGAACTCCTTGATCCCACCGCTCTCGAAGGCCTTCCGCACGTGAGGGTCAGACGGGTTCGGCGTGATGATGTAGCCGCGCCTCTGCAGCTCGAGGGCGCGCTCGAGGTCGCGGATCTTGATCTCGCCGCCGATGCACTTGGCGCCCTGGCCCCACTTGAGCTCGATGGTCTCGACGCCGAGCTGGTCGACGACGTATTCGGCGACCCGGAAGTTGGTGTCCTCCACGTTGAGTTGCACGATGATGTCGCCGTACTCGGCCTGCCACTCCTTGTACAGCTTGACGCGGCGCTCCATCTCCGGCGAGCGCTTGATGCCGCCGTCCTTGTAGAACTCGGCGTCGGGGTCGATACCGCAGACGTTCTCGCCGATCACCACGGAGATGCCGGAGATGGCGGCGCCGATCGCGAAGCTGTCCCAGTACTTGCTGGCGACGTCGGTCGACCCGAGGGCGCCGGTGAACACAGGCATGCGCATGCGCACCGGGTGCGAGTGACCGTAGACCGCGCTGGTGTCAACCCCGGGGAAGATCGCCTTGTCGGGGTTGGCCTCATCGATGGCCTTGGCGCCGCTCGCGAAGCCGAGGATGTTGAGGTGCGAGTAGTCGACCGGGAAGGCCTTGTCGCTGCCCGCGGTGATCTCGCCGAACGGCACCGGGTAGATGACCTCGCGGCCGCGGAACGAGGACTTGAAGACGTCGCAGTTGCCGTGGCAGTCGGCGCGGCAGCGCGTGCACAGCCCCGATACAGCCACGTCGCGCGAGCGGTTCCTCGTGTCGAGCGCGTCGCTGGCTCCGGTGTGAGAGAGGTTCATGCGGTCGGTCCTCCTGTGGTTGACGCCCTCGGGCGGCGGCCGTGCACGCCGGGCAGCAGAGACGGCCGGAGAAACGCGAATGGCGCTCCCCGGTCGCCAGCGACCGGGGAGCGCCATTGCTCCCGCCGCGGCTGCGCCGCGGCGTATGGCGCAGCCTACCACGCCGCAGAGCTGAGGCAAGACGAGGTGGCCTGTTCCCCGTCGTGCGTACGGGCGCCGCAACGGCGCGCGCCGTGAGCGAGCGGACCGCCGCCGCAGGCAGGCCGCCGGCGAGCACCCGGCGACGCCGTAGCCGGAACTGTATACGCACGAGGGCGACCATCGCCCTCCGCACGAGGTTCCCGGCGAGGAACGGGGAACACTACGAGTGAGCATCCCGCCTCAGGATGCCAGGGCGACCGGGCGCGACCTGGATCACCGGCGCCGTCGCCTACTGAAGGGCTCGCGTGCGTTCTTCCGCGAGCCCTTCGGGTGTCCTGGGGCCGGACCGCCGGCGAGCGCCGGTCCGCGGCCCGCCGGCGGCGCCGGCGTGAGCGCCGTCAGGCCTCCGGGCCGGGGCCCTGTCCGTCCGCCTCGGCCCCGGCGACCGGCACGCCGACGGTGAAGCAGAAGGTGGCGCCCTCACCCACCCCGCCGGTGGCCCAGCACCGCCCCCCCCCAGACGTGAGACGATGCGGCGCACGGTGGCCAGGCCGATCCCGCTGCCGGGGAACTCCGCCTCGGTATGCAGGCGCTGGAACGGCTGGAACAGCTTGCCGGCGTCCTGCGGCGCGAAGCCGACGCCGTCGTCGCGCACGAAGAAGACCCGCTCGCCGCCGGCAGCGAGCTCCCCGAGCTCGATGGTCGCCGCCTGCCTGCCCGAGGTGAACTTCCAGGCATTGCCGAGCAGGTTCTCGAGCACCGCGTCCATGAGCTCGGGGTCGGCCTCGACCACGCAACCCTCGGCGATCATGACCCGTACGTCTCGCGCCGGGTCCTGCTCCCGCAGGCGCTGCACGACGGCCGTCGCGGCGGCGCTCAGGTCCACCTCGCGGACCTCGAGCGGGCGGCGGGACAGCCGTGAGAGCCCCAGTATGGCGTCGATGAGCTGCGCCATGCGCTGCGCCCCCGCGCGCACCCGTTCGAGGTTCGCGCGTGAGACATCGCTCAGGGCCTCGCCTTCGTCGTCCAGCACGATCTGGCTGAAGCCGTCGATGGCACGCAGCGGGGCGCGCAGGTCGTGCGAGACGGAGTAGGCGAACGCCTCGAGCTCCTCGTTGGCCGCCCTCAGCTGCTCCGTGCGCGCCCGCACCCGCTCTTCGAGCTCGGCGTTGAGCTCGGCGAGCGCCAGGCGCGCCTCCACCTCCGCCTGGATGTCGCGCCAGCCGCCGGCACGGCCGAGCACCTCGCCCCCCTGACCCAGGATCGGCCGCAGCGTGACGGAGACCCAGCGGTAGCCGCCGGACTTGGTGCGCACGCGCAGCTCGTACCGCGCCGGCGCGCCGGCGAGCACGGACTGCTGACCCGCACGCAGCGTCGCCACGTCGTCCGGGTGCACGAACTCCACGAACGGTCGCCCCACGAACTCGTCCGGCCGCCAGCCGACCACGGCGCTCACCGAGGGCGACATCCACTCGGCGACGCCCTCGTTGCTGGCGCGGAACACCACGTCGGTCGCGTTCTCAGCGATGAGCCGGAAGTACTCCTCCGAGGCCTCGAGCATGAGCTGGGTCTCACGGAGCTCCGTGACGTCGGAGGCGAAGACCGCCAGCCGCTCGATGGGCCCCTCGCCGCAGACGGGATAGGCGCTGTTGAGGAGCGTACGCCCCTTGCGTACGTCCTCGAACCGCTGCGGCTCCCCGCTCTCCACCGCGCGCCGCACCCACTCCCGGCGTCGCTCCGCCACGTCCGCGGGGAGGAAGGCGTAGATGTCCCCGCCGACGAGGTCCTCCAGACGGGCTCCGATGCGCGCCGCAGCCGTCTCGTTGGCGGCCAGGACGGTGCCGTCGGTGTGCATGAGAAAGGCCGTCTCGGTGATCGCGTCGAGCAGCGACCTGAGCGTCTCCTCGCCGTGCACCGCGGTGTCTTCGCGGCGACGCTGCTCCGTGATGTCGGTGGAGATGCCGCACACCGCCACGACCTCACCGCTCGCGGAACGCAGCGGGTACTTGAGCGAGAGGTAGGTGTGCAGCCCGTCGGACTCCTCGTTGGTCTCCTCCACCTGGAGCGCCGTGCCGTCGCGGAGCACACGCTCGTCGTTGGCGCGGTGCTGGTCGGCGGTCTCCGCCGGGAGAAAGTCGTGCGTGGTGCGGCCGATGAGCTCGTCCCGGTCGCGTGCGAACAGCCGGCAGAGGCTCAGATTGGCGAACAGGAAGCGGTTCTCGCGGTCCTTGACGTACACGAGCGCCGGCGACGCGTCGAAGACCGCGGCCAGCAGGCCGGCGTCCGCCGCAGGTGTCCCCGACATCTCCACGCGCCCTCCCGTCTCACGCGCGCCGCGCCGCTCCGGTGCGCTGCCCCGGCGAGACCGGCCAGGCCACGGGCTCACGTGGAGTCGGACCGCGGATCTCGTCTGCGCTTGAAGTGACCTTGGTCGTATTCCAATGGTAGCAGACCGAGGCAGCCCAGCCCCGCGGCCGCCGGCACGGCCCGCCTCACCCAGTGCGGACAATGCCGGCGCAGGGCGCCGAACCGGGCTGCGGATCGACGCCAGCCGCATGGCCGGCTCGAGCCGTGAGAAGGAGTGCTGCGAAAGGGGGCTGGTGGGCGCACGTGGATTCGAACCACGGACCTCTTCCTTATCAGAGAAGCGCTCTAACCGACTGAGCTATGCGCCCACAAGGGCCTTGGAGTCTACGAGCGGCCGCTGCGAGCGTCAACCGCTGGGAGCCTGAGGCCGGGAGGTGGCAGAACTGAGGCCTCCCGACCCCGTCAGGGCCACACTCCTGCGCATGGTGGCCGGCGGTATGGCGGAGTGGACGGGTGCGAGGCCCGGGATGCCGGATGGGTTCCACCCGTTCTCCAATCCCGGACGACCTGTGGCGGATCTTGTGGACGAGGACCGCGGCCCGCAGCCCGCTGAGGACGCATGACGGCGGTCCTCTACCTCGACACGAGCGCGTTCGTGAAGCTCATCCTCGAGCATGAGCCGGGCGCCGGCGAGGTACGCGAGTGGTTCACCCGCGCTGACCACGCGTGCCTCAGCGTCATCACCTACCCCGAGGCGACCTCAGCGCTGTGCCGGCACGACCGTGAGGTGGGGTCAGACACGGCACGACTCGACGCCTGGCTGCGGGCGCTGCGAGACTTCTGGCAGAGCTGCGTCCGTGCCGTCGTGCCCGAAGAATCGGCCGCCAGGCTCGGCAGACTCCACTCGCTGCGAGGCATGGACGCGGTGCAGCTGTCCACGGCGCCCGACATCAGGGAAAGGATCCTCACCGACACGCCGACCGCCGAGGTGCTCTTCGCCGCGTTCGACCGGCGGCTGCTCGAGGCCGCCGAGCGCGAGGGCTTCGCCACGCTCGGCGGCGCGCTGAGCTGACGGCGAGCAAGGCGGCACAGCCGCCCGCGCCGGCTCGGGATGCGTGGGGCGGCCGCCCGGAGGTCGGGGGCGGCCGCCCGGCCTGGTCAGCGCCGGCGCGACGCGCGGCACCTGCTCACGGCCCGCGCAGCCGGTAGGCGCCAGGCGGGTCGCCGGCGGCCCGCGGCGAGCCCGTGATGTCGGCTCTCACCGCGTTGGACAGGTCGCCCGGAGGAGCGTAGGGGCGTGCGGGCCTGTCGCCGCCGGCGAAGTCGGGCACGGCGGCCGTCACCGCGCCGCTCAGATCACAGCCCGCAGTCAAGCGGAAGTCGCCGGCGGGGGGGTCGACCAGCACCGGCCGTACCGTGTTGATCGCGTTCTGCGCACGTACGAGTGCCGCCGTGCACGTGGGGTTCCCCGGCTGGCCGCCCTCGCCGTCGCCGCCGATGCCCAGCGGCAGATCGGCGGGGCCGTTCCAGATCAGGTTGCCGCGGACGACCACGTTGTCGTCCGCGCAGGCGGGACTCGGGATGTTCGAGCCCGCCGCCGTGGTCCGCGGGCCGGGCAGCGCGAACTGGGTCCACTGGCTCTGGTAGCCCGGTGGGTTGTACAGCAGGTTGTCGAAGACGTACACGTTGCGGTTCGGGACCGGCTGCGCGGCGTCGTACCCCGGCGTGGCCGTCCCCCAGCCGCCCGCCGCCAGCAGCGCCGCGCAGCGCGCCGTGTCCCCGTCGCAGCCGCGGCTGCCCTGCACGAGCTCGATGGCGTGGCTGCGGCGCCCCACTCGGTACAACGTGTTCCAGGCCAGGAGGATGTTGTAGCCGCCGTTCACGCCCATCCCGGCGCCCTCGGTGTCGTGGACCACGTTGTTCACGAACTTGATGTCCGTGGCCTCGTAGTGGACCCAGGGCGACACCATGAACTCGAAGCCGGTACCCTGCCCGGCCGTGAAGCCGCCGTTGAGACAGTCGTAGATCTCGTTGCCGGCGATCGTGAGGTAGGCGGAGCCGCCCTTCAGGTAGATGCCCCAGTCGCCCGCCCGGTGGATCCTGTTGCGCAGGATGGAGCCGTACTGCACGGCGACGAAGTCCACGGCCGGGTTCCACGCCCCGGAGATGTCGCTGCCCTGGACGGTGAAGTAGCTGCACTGGTTGACCTTGAGGGTCTCCTGCGGCGTCGTGTAGGCCTCGCGCTCGCCCAGCCCGGTGACGGTGCAGCGGTCGATGAGCACGTGGTCGCAGGCCTCGACGTGCAGCGTGTTGCCGCCGCCCGAGGCGGCCGTGCCGCCGCTGACCACGGTCAAGTTGACGAGCTGCAGGTAGGAGCAGGCGTGGATGTCGAGGGCCGGCAGGGTGACCGTGCCCGGCCCGTCCGCGGCCGTGATGACGAGCGCCGCGCTCGCGGTGCCGTGACGGTCGTCCATCCAGTCCGGCGCGGCGTCCTCGCCGTAGGTGCCGGGCAGCAGCCGGATCGTGTGGGGCGCGGTCAGCGCCGCCACGGCGGGCACGCGCGCCCAGGCGGCCGTGAGCGTGCGCAGCGGGGTGGCCCGGCTGGTCCCAGCGGCCGCGTCGCTGCCCCGCGCCGGATCCACCCAGAGCTCCACTCCCGCCGGCGCGGTCACCGAGAACGACGCCGTGCTCGCGCCGCGGCCGCTGCGCGTCGTCACCGAGATGCGGCCGCTCGTGGCGCCGGCCGGCACGACTGCCGTGAGCCGCGTGGAGCTCACGAGCCTGAACGAGGCCGCCCTGCCGTTGAAGACCACGCGCGACACGCCGGCGAAGCCCGTGCCGGTGACGGTGACCGTCGTCCCCACCGGCCCGGCCGTCGGAGCGAACCTGCTCACGGTGGGGGCACCGGCGGCCGCGGCAGGCACAGCTGCGGCCGCCGCGATGACGAGCAGGACGAGCACGGACGCCGGCAGGTACACACGGCTCATCGCGACCTCCCTCGGCAGGTACAGAAGGAGCAACGGCAGGTCCGGTCGATTCGATGAGGGCGGCGACCGTACGAACGTCGTCGTGAAAGGCAACGGCGGGCCACGCCGCCCTCACCGGCGACCCCACCGCGCGGGGAGGGCCGCGATGCATGCGGGCACGAGGCGGCGGTATACTCGACGCATGGACGTGCAAGAGATGGTCATCTACGGCGTCAGCTTCGACGTCATCGGCAAACAGCCTATCGTGCTGCTCAAGACCATGGAGGGCAACAAGTTCCTGCCCATCTGGATCGGGCACCCCGAGGCGGCCGCCATCCTCATCAAGCTGCAGGGCACCAAGCTCCCGCGGCCCATGACGCACGACCTCCTCGCCAGCGTGCTCGGCCGGTTCCACGCCGACGTGGCCCGCATCACCGTCACCGAGCTCAAAGAGAGCACCTTCTACGCCACGCTCACGCTCGACCGCGGGGGCGAGCTCATCGAGATCGACTCGCGGCCGAGCGACGCCCTCGCGCTGGCCGTGCGCACCGACGCCCCCATCTTCGCCTCCACCGCGCTCATCGAGGAGAACGCCATCGAGTTCGAGCGCGAGGTGGACGACACCGAGGAGATCGTGGACAGCTTCCGCGACTTCCTCGACACGGTCTCGCCGGACGACTTCCTCAGCGCCGAGGGCACGCCCAACGAGATCGCCGAGGCCGTGGACGGGCCCGACGACGAAGACGACGATGAGGACGACGAAGAGGACGACGAAGAGGACGACGAAGACGAAGACGAGGAGCGCGCCAACTAGCCCGGGCCCGCCGCCGGCCGCCCGGGCGTGACCGGGCCGGCGCCTCTCCCACCCCCGCCGCCCCTCACCCCCGAAACGGAGAACCTGTTTTGAGCAACCCCGGCGACGACCCCGTCATCCAGCGGCTCCGCGACCAGATCTCTGACCTCGACCTGCAGCTCGTACAGCTGCTCAACCGGCGGCTCACTGTCGTCGACGAGCTCTGGCGCTACAAGACGAAGCACGGCGTGGACATGTACGACCCCGAGCGCGAGGCGCGCATGATTGCGTTCCTCGACGACGCCAACCAGGGGCCGCTGAGCCCCGAGGCCCTGCGGCGGGTCTACAGGGCCGTCGTGGAGACGGTCAAGGACGAGGCGCACCGGCTGGGCAAGGGCACCTGACGCCGCCGACGCACTATCGTCACCCCTTCAGCACCCCGAGCGGCTTGAGACGCGCCACCTTGCGTGAGAGGCCGGCGTCGTGCACGACGTCCACGACGCCGGCCACGTCCTTGTACGCGTACGGCGCCTCCTCGGCGAGCGAGGCGACGCTCCCGGCCCTCACGACGATGCCGCCGTGCTCCAGCTCGCGCCTCACGTCGGCGCCGCTCTTCACTTTCTTGGCGGCGTGCCGCGACAGCGCCCGGCCGGCGCCGTGGCAGGTGGAGCCCCAGGTCTCGCGCATGGCGACGTCCGTGCCGGCCAGCAGCCAGCTCTCCGTGCCCATGCTGCCGGGGATGATGACCGGCTGCCCGACGGCGCGGTAGTCCGCCGGCACCTCCGGGCGACCGGGGCCGTAGGCGCGGGTCGCCCCCTTGCGGTGCACCCACACCGCGCGCCGGGCGCCGCCGACCTCGTGCACCTCGCGCTTGGCGATGTTGTGCGCGACGTCGTAGACGAGCTGCACGCCGAGGCGCTCCCAGCTCTGGCGGAAGACGTGCTCGAAGGCGCCGCGCACCTCGTGCAGCATCATCTGCCGGTTGGCGAAGGCGAAGTTGCAGGCGCATGCCATGGCCGCCAGGTACTCGCGGGCGGCGGCGGAGCCGAGCGGCGCGCAGGCGAGCTGCCTGTCGGGCAGATCGATACCGGCTTGCGCCGCGGCCGAGGCCATACCTGCCAGGTGGTCGGTGCACACCTGGTGGCCGAAGCCGCGCGAGCCCGAGTGGATCATCACGGTGACCTGGCCGGCGGCGATGCCGAAGGCCCTCGCCGCCGGCTCGTCCAGCACCTCGTCCACCACCTGCACCTCGAGGAAGTGGTTGCCCGAACCCAGGCTGCCCACCTGCGACCGGCCGCGGGCCACCGCCTTGGCGCTGACCGCGGCCATGTCGGCGCCCGGCATGGCTCCGCCCTCCTCGATGTGCGCCAGGTCGTCGTCGGTGGCGAAGCCGCGACCGGCGAGAAACGGCGCACCCTGCTCGGCGAGCCTGCCGAGGTCGCGCTCGCCGAGCTCCAGCGCGCCGTGCGGCCCGCTCCCCTGCGGCACGCGCCGCATGAGCTCCTGCATCAGCGCCTCGAGCCGCGGGCGCACCTCCTCGACGCCGAGGCCGGTGCGCACCAGGCGCACACCGCAGTTGATGTCGAAGCCCACGCCGCCCGGCGAGACGACGCCGTCGCGCTCGTCCATCGCCGCGACCCCGCCGATGGGGAACCCGTACCCCCAGTGGATGTCCGGCATCGCGATGCTCGCGCCGACGATGCCGGGGAGCGTCGCCACGTTGGCGACCTGCTGGAGCGCCTCCTCGTGCCCCGCCTGCGCGAACAGGCTCTCGTCGGCGTACACGCGCCCGGGCACGCGCATGGCGCCCTCACGGGCGATCTCGTAGATGTGCGGGCCCGTGCGCGAGACGCGCATGCGGGCCTCAGACGTCCAGCAGGACGAACCCGTCCCAGCCGCCGGGCGAGGGTCGCAGGGAGAGGTCGTGCAGGGTCGCGGCCTTGACGCCGCCGCACACCGCGTGGCGCGACGGGTCGAGCGGCTCGCCGCCCACCCGTGCCTTGAGGCGCGTGTCGCTGAGCTCGGTCACCTCGAAGGTCTCGAAGATGACGCGCGTCGCCTCGAAGCGGAACAGCAGCTCGTTGAGCCAGGCGGCCAGCAGCAGGTCCGGCTGGGAGGCGTCGACCTCGACGTCGACGGTCTGCGTGGTCCCGATGGTCATGGGGTCGCAGATGAGGGAGAACATGCCCTCCGCGGCGAGCTCGAAGACCTCCTCGCGCGTGTGGCCCCAGGCGTGCACGCCGATGTCGGCGGTGTGGTCGACGAGTTCGTAGCCGGCGGTCATCATGCCCGCACTATACCCACCGGCACACCCGGGCCGAGCACGTTGGTCCGGTCAGGCCGCGCGGAGGCCGCGCTCCCTTCTCACACGACGGCGGCGCCCGAGGCCGAGGCCGTCAGGCCGAGCGGGCGGGCGCTGATGCCCTCGTCGGCGAAGGCCTCGCTCATGGCGCGCGCCACCCGCAGGGCGTCGGTGCTGAGCCCGACGAAGGCGATGAGGCTCGGGCCGGAGCCGGAGATGGCCACGGCCGCGGCTCCGGCCCGCTGCGCCGCAACCCAGGCCACCGGGCCGCCCGGGATGAGCTTGAGGCGGGCGGCCTGGTGCAGCCGGTCCTCCATGACGTCGTGCAGCAGCTCAAGGTCGCCGGTACGCAGCGCCTCCACCACGAGGGGCGTGCGCCCCAGGTTGAACACGGCGTCCTGCATCGGCACCTCCAGCGGCAGGCCGGCGCGCGCCGCCTTGGTGCTGAAGGAGAGCTCGGGCACCACCAGCGCGACGTGCACCTCCGGCACAAGGATCTTCTTGGTGAGCAGCCGCTCGCCGCGGCGCACCACGATGGTCAGGCCGCCGAGCACCGTGGCGGCCACGTTGTCGGGGTGCCCCTCGATGTCGGCCGCCAGCTCCAGCACCCGCGCGCGCTCGAACGGGTGCCCCAGCAGCGTGTTGGCGCCCAGCAGGCCGGCCGTCACCGCGGCCGCGCTCGATCCGAGGCCGGACGACGGCGGCACGCGCAGCTCGCTGTGGATGCGCAGGCCGGCGGGCGCTGCGCGTCCGGCCTCCTCGCAGAGTCGCAGGAACGCTCGGGCGATGAGGTTGGTGGCGTCGCCGGGCAGGCGGTCGGCGCCCGGCCCGGTGGCCGTGGCCACCACGCCGTCGCCCTCGACCGAGAAGCGGACCTCGTTCCAGAGGTCGAGCGCCATGCCGAGACAGTCGAAGCCCGGGCCGAGATTGGCCGTGGTCGCCGGCACGCGCACCCGGCACGACGCCGGGATCTCCCCCTGCCCCCACGGCGCCGGCACGTCAGTCCCCGCCGGCCCCTGTGTCCGACGCCATCGCCCGGCGCCGCCGCCAGCGCAGTGCCACGTAGGCCACGAGCGCGACGAGCGCCACCGCGACGACGTAGTCGGCGTAGTGCAGCAGCGGCCGGATCTTCTCCCAGTTCGCGCCGAGCTTGACGCCGATGTACCCGAGCAGCGCCACCCAGGGGATGCAGCCGAGCGTGGTGTAGAGCGTGAACTTCCAGAAGCTCATCTTGCCGAAGCCGGCGGGCAGCGAGATGAACGTGCGTACGATGGGGATCATGCGTGAGAAGAAGACCACCGGCCCGCCCCAGCGGTCGAACCAGCGCTGGGCCATGTCCAGGTGGTGGGGCCGCAGCAGCACGTACCTGCCCCAGCGGTCCACGAACGGGCGCCCGCCGTAGTACCCGACGGCGTACGCTATCCACGAACCCGCAAGGTTGCCCGCCACCCCGGCGATGACGATGCCGAGGAAGGAGAGTGTCCCCTCGCTCACGGCGAAGCCGGCGAACGGCATGATGGCTTCGCTGGGGACGGGGATACAGGCGCTCTCGAGAAGCATCAGGACGAAGACCGCCGGATACCCCCATGCGCCGATGAGGTCCGTGACCCACAGCACGACACTGTTGATGATGGACTGCACAGCCAGACAGTACCCTACGGGCAGTCGGCCGCGCGAGCGCGCGGGGCCGCGGCAACGGTGCGCGCGCGGCCGTCGCGGCCGCTCCGCCGGCGGCGACCTGCGCCGCGCCCGCGCCGCGGTGGCCCGCGCCCGCGGCGCCGTGATAGGTTCGGCCCTCCACCTCTCACGACCTTTTTCGCCGCAAGGAGGCGTTTCGCATGGCCGTCGGACTCATGGACATCAAAGGACAGTACGCCGAGCTGCAGGACCGCATCGAGGCGGCCGTGCTGGAAGTGCTGCGCAGCGGGCGCGTCATCCTCGGGCCGAACGTCAAGGGCTTCGAGGAGGAGGCCGCGGCGTATATGGGCACCGTCGGGGCCGTGGGCGTGGCCAACGGCACCGACGGCCTGACGATCGCCCTGCGGGCGCTGGGCGTCGGCCCCGGTGACGAGGTCATCACCGTCCCGTTCACGTTCTACGCCACGGCCGAGGCCATCGCCCAGGCGGGCGCGAAGCCGGTGTTCGTCGACATCCTGCCCGACACCCTGTGCATGGACCCCGCTGCCATCAAGGGCGCCGTCACCTCGCGCACCAAGGCCGTCATGCCGGTCGACCTGTTCGGCCTGCCGGCCGAAGCCGACGCCATCAAGGCGGCCGCCGACGTACGCGGCCTGCCCGTGGTGGAGGACGCCTGCCAGGCTTGGGGGGCCACCTACAAGGGCCGCCGCGCCGGCAGCCTCGGCGACATGGCCGTGTTCAGCTTCTTCCCCACCAAGAACCTCGGCGGCTTCGGCGACGGCGGCCTCGTGACGGCGCACAGCAAGGTGCTTGTCGACCGCACCCGTGAGCTCCGCTTCCACGGCAGCAAAGACAAGAAGAGCTTCACCGACATCGGCTTCAACTCGCGGCTCGACGAACTGCAGGCCGCGATCCTGCGTCTGGAGCTGGAGGTCATCGACGAGTGGAACGCGCGGCGGGTGCAGGTGGCCGAGTGGTACGACCT
>Ga0172371_10003607_pt1 | contig 23877 bp, 22 predicted proteins | sample Lak12m_FD_114543 | JGI IMG/M metagenome (GOLD analysis project Ga0172371, IMG submission 114543) | Freshwater microbial communities from Kabuno Bay, South-Kivu, Congo - kab_022012_12m | ecosystem: Environmental > Aquatic > Freshwater > Lake | place: Democratic Republic of the Congo: South-Kivu...
ACAGGAAATAGAGCAGGAAACGGGTAAAAAAATATACACGATTTTGCAATTGCGCCTGCATCCGGAAATCATGAAACTGAAGCAACAAATCGAAGAGGGCCCAAAGGACAGGATTTACGATGTCGAACTTTCCTACATCACTTCAAGGGGGCCTTGGTATTACAGGTCGTGGAAAGGCAATATCGAAAAAAGTGGGGGTGTGGCTACAAACATAGGGGTTCATTTTTTTGATATGCTCACCTGGATCTTTGGTGACAGCAAAGAAGTGCTGGTGCACCAAAGTGAACCCGACCATGCCACGGGATTTATCCGGCTCGAAAAAGCCCGTGTACGCTGGTTCCTGAGTATCAACCGTGAGCATCTGCCCGAAAGTGCCGGAGCTTCGGGCTCGACTACTTTTCGAAGCATTACGGTTGAAGGCACCGAAATCGAATTCAGCAGTGGCTTTACCGACCTTCATACGATGAGTTACCGGAATATCCTCGATGGGAAAGGTTATGGACTGACAGAAGCCATTCAAAGCATCCGCATTGTTCAGAAAATCAGGAATGAAAAACCAACTGGCAAAGTGGATGATTTCACAGCTAAGTTTGAGCGGTAAAAACATACCTTTATAAACACCAAATTCGCCAGTAGGCGGACACGGCCCTAAATCCGCCAGTAGGTGGACACAGCACCAAATCCGTCAGAGGGCGGACACAACAACAAATCCGCCAGTGGGCGGACACAGCACCGAATCCGCCAGGCGGATACAACAACAAACACTTGCACTGAGCAACCTGTGCTGAGCGAAGTCGAAGCAAGTCGAAGTGACAAACACCGAACAATCAACACCGAACACTTTCAAACCCGGAACACTTAACATGAAACAAACGAACGCAGAACTCAAAACAACAATAATATGAAACATGCTCTTGTTACTGGCGCCGATGGCTTCATAGGCTCACACCTTACCGAATTACTACTTGAAAAAGGTTACAGGGTGAGGGCGCTTTCATACTATAATAGCTTTAACCATTGGGGTTGGCTGGAAGAGATTCCCGCAAATAGTAACCTTGAAGTAGTTACTGGTGATGTTCGCGACCCACATTTTGTTAAGCATATTATGCAGGGGGTTGATGTTGTATTTCACCTTGCTGCATTAATTGCCATCCCATACTCATACCATGCACCGGACAGTTATGTTGATACAAATATCAAGGGTACACTGAATGTTTGCCAGGCCGCAAAAGAACTTGGTGGTATCCGCGTAATTCATACCTCTACCTCAGAAGTGTATGGAACGGCCCAATATGTGCCCATCGACGAAAAACATCCCAAACAACCTCAATCACCTTATTCCGCTTCCAAAATTGGTGCAGATGCAATTGCACTGAGTTTTTACAATGCCTTTAATCTTCCGGTTACTATCGCCAGGCCATTTAATACTTATGGACCCCGTCAATCTGCCAGAGCTATCATCCCAACCATTATGACCCAAATTGCGTCCGGGATAAAGGGGATTAAACTTGGAGATCTGACACCAACCCGCGATTTCAATTATGTAAAGGATACAGCACAGGGTTTTCTGGCAATTGCAAAATGTGATAATACCATTGGAAAAGAAATAAATATTTCATCCAATTTTGAAATATCCATGTCTGATACGCTCAATATCATTAAGGATATTTTACATAGCGATGTTAAGTTTATTACCGACGAACAACGCAAAAGGCCCGAAAACTCAGAGGTGTTTCGTTTATGGGGTGATAATACCTTAATAAGGGAGCTTACCGGATTTAAACCGCAATATACTATCCGGACAGGACTCGAAGAAACCTGCAGATGGTTTCAGAATGCTGAAAATTTAAAAAAATATAAAGCAAGCATTTATAATTTATAGGTTAAGATTAAGGTTAAGGTTAAGCATCTTGCAAAAAAGGTTAAGGTACAGGTTTAGGTTAAGTACGTGCTAAGTTAAATCCTGAAAGTTCAAAGGGTAAGGTTAAGGCTTAGGTTAAGTACATGCTAAGTTAATTCCTATAACCTCACCCTCAACCTCACTAGACACAATAACACTCAGCTCTTAATGAATGTAAACATCCAACAGTTAATAGAGCAAGGCGAGGGCATTTCTGTCGAGTTTAAGAAAGCAGGCAGCAAACTCTCGGAAAATCTTTTTGATTCCGTATGCGCTTTTCTCAATCGCAATGGTGGCACTATTTTGTTAGGAATATGCGATGACAAAACTATTGAAGGTGTCAATCCAAATTCGGCTGTGATGCTGTGTAAAAATATTGCCAATTTGAGCAACAATCCACAAAAACTTTTTCCGTCGTTTCTTGTCGAGCCAAAAATTATTGAATATAATGACAAAATGCTGATTCATGTTTTTGTTCCTATATCTTCCCAAGTGCACCGCAGTAATGGAAGGGTATTTGACAGAAGTGCTGATGGCGATTTTGAGATCAAAACAGATGCTCAGATCAAAAACCTGTATGCACGCAAAAATTTACTTTATTCTGAAAACACAATTTATCCGTTTTTGATTGAATCCGATTTTGTACCAGGAATAGTAGAACGTGTGCGGAAAATTATAAGAATAAACCGGGCAAATCATCCCTGGAACGAACTTACAAACGAAGAATTTTACAGGACGGCAGGTCTCTACCGAAAGGATTTTGCTTCAGGAACTGAGGGTTTTACAATGGCTGCGTTACTGCTGTTTGGTAAAGACGAGAATATTCAAAGTGCTATTCCTCACTATAAGATAGATGCTCTTTTACGAAAAGTTGATTTGGATCGTTACGACGACCGTGAAAACATACGGTGTAATTTAATCGAAGCTTATGATAGATTAATGGATTTTGCAGCAAAACATCTTCCTGATAAGTTTTATATGGAAGGCGACCAACGAATATCGTTAAGGGATAAAATATTTCGTGAGATTGTGGCCAATATGCTTATTCACCGCGAATATACTAATGCATTTCCAAGCACGTTTATCATTTATAAAAGCAGAGTAGAAACGCAAAATGCCAATAAGCCCCATGTATATGGACAGCTTTTGCCAGGCACATTTCAATCCTACCCGAAAAATCCGAATATTGCCCAATTGTTTACACAAATGGGCAGGACCGAAGAGCTAGGCACGGGCATCCGAAATGTGTATAAGTATTCGAAAGCCTATTCAGGCAGTGATGAAATTGTATTTTCTGAAGAAGATATTTTTATTTCAAAAGTACCTTTAGATTTTCAACAACCGAAAATCATTGAAATAGTCAGTGGATTAGGTGAAGGATTAAATGAGAGAATAAGTGGTGTATTAAATGGCGGATTAAATGGCGGATTAAATGGCGGATTAAATGGCGGATTAAATGGCGGACAGCAGAGAGTATACCGGACAATTCAGGATAATGAAGGAATAAGAGGTAAAGGTATTTCTATTATCCTGAAAATGTCTGTTAATACTATTGAAAAACATTTAAAAGTACTGATTAATAAAAATCTGATTGTACATCGCGGCAGTAAAAAAACAGGAGGATATTTTGCTTTATAATAGGGAGAGTTATTTTTGTAAATGAATTTATTGCTTGAAACCCTTATTCATCGATGAAAAGCATCCCAAGCAACCTCAATCACCTTATTCCGCTTCCAAAATTGGTGCAGATGCAATTGCACTTAGTTTTTACAATGCCTTTAATCTTCCGGTTACTATCGCCAGGCCATTTAATACTTATGGACCACGTCAATCTGACAGAGCTATCATCCCAACCATTATGACCCAAATTGCGTCCGGGATAAAGGAGATTAAACTTGGTGATCTGACACCAACCCGCGATTTCAATTATGTTAAGGATACCACCAGAGGTTTGTTAGCCATTGCTGAATGTGATGCCACCATTGGAAAAGAAATAAATATTGCTTCTAATAAGGAGATTTCAATGGCTGAGACGCTCAACTTGATCAAGGAAATCATGAGGAGTGATGTTGAGTTTATAACAGAGGAACAACGTTTACGTCCTGCAAATTCAGAGGTGTTTCGTCTTTGGGGTGACAATGCTTTACTGACTTCCTTAACCGGTTGGCAACCTCAGTACACCATTGAAAGTGGATTATGGGAAACAGTTGATTGGATAACGAAGCCTGAGAATTATAAAAATTACAAAACAAATACTTATAATATTTAGTGTTAAATTAATTTTGATATAACGGTTTATATTTGCTTTTTACATGATAAACGGCAAATGGTACATTACACAATTAAGCTTAATAAAATTGAAATAGAAGAGTTCACCAAAATAATTAATAAAGGGCATCCTACATGACAGGCCCTTCGCGCAGTATATATTTTATTAAATTATGACAAAGGGGAATTTGCGGAGAATGCAGACATAAAGAATGCATAAATCTGTAAGATTCTCATGGTGGGTGAAAAAACAATAGATCGTGTAAAGAGAAAGTTCATTGAAGAGAGATTTGAAAACGTCTTTGATAGGCAGCCTTCAAGTCAGAAATACACAAAAAAGTAGATGGCGATATTGAAGCGAAATTGGTGACACTTTGTTTCAGCAAACCGCCAAAAGGATTTGCCAAATGGTTATTACGGCTTTTGGCAGATAAGATGTTAGAATTGAACTATGTTGACTCCATATCGCATGTAACAGTTGGTGAGGTTCTAAAAAAAATGAATTTAAGCCTTGGACAGTAAAAGGTTGGGTTACTCCACCAGAGCAAAGTAGCGAATTTGCAGCCAATATGGAACATGTGTTGGATACATACAAATTGCCATACGATGAAGAATATCCGTTTGTTTGCATGCATGAATCACATAAGCAGTTGATCGAAGAAGGTGCTTCAACAACTATAAAACAAAGACAAGAGTCCAGAGTGAACGATGAATATATCAGACACAGCATGGTTAATATTTTTATGGCAAATGAACCTTTAAAGGGGAAAAGATTAGTTGAAATTACAGAACATAAAACAAAAAAAGACTGGACCAAATATTAAGCGAATAGCTGACGAAGTGCACCCGGAAGCAAAAAAGATACGCCTGGTTATGAACAATTTCAAAATGCATGATGCATCAGCTTTTTATGAGACATTTGTACCGGAAGAAGCAAAAAGACTCTGGGATAGATTTGAATTTATTTATACCCTAAAACATGGTAGCTGGTTAAACGTGGCGGAAATTGAATTGCATGTACTTTGCGGACAGTGTCTAAATCGTTATATTGCTTCAATGAAGGAATAACATCAGAAGTTGAAGCGTGGCAAAATCATAGAAATTATAGAAGGGCCACAATTAATTGGCAATTCACAAACGATGATGCACGAATAAAACTTAAAAGGCTCTATCCGTCAATTTCTAATTAACACAACATTAGATTATTGGCGTAAATATGGAAAGCATTGCAAATAGAGTGGAAGACTTCATCAGTTGAATGTTCGACTATCTGGTTTATTCGAAAGTGAAAGTGCAAAATTTTCCCTTGAGGAAAAAAATATCGAATACGTTTTTACGGCAAACTAATAAATTGCGAAAATCTGAATCTGTTCAACAATAAAAGAATGTTATCCTATCTCAATTAAAGAAATTGACTTAAACATAGTTTATCACAATATAGACTTGTGTCTGACCCGACGAAGCTACATCAAAGCTCCAACGTTTTTAAAGTACGAAGTGAATATTAAAACATTTCAGATTTTTAGACCTAACAGCAAATAACAATCATAGTTTATCAAAATAAAATTTACAAATGCTTAACCATAAATCAGTCCTAATCACCGGCGGAACAGGTTCTTTTGGAAAAAAATTCACGGAAACAATACTAAACCGTTACCCGGATATTAAAAGGCTTGTAATTTACTCTCGAGACGAGTTAAAACAATTTGAAATGTCTCAAATTTATAATACTGGAAAGTATCAAGGAATAAGATATTTCATTGGAGACGTTAGGGATGGTGAACGCCTTAAAAGAGCTTGCGAACGTATTGATGTTATTATTCATGCCGCAGCTCTAAAGCAAGTTCCAACTGCCGAATACAATCCAATGGAAGCAGTAAAAACCAACGTGATGGGTGCTGAGAATGTTATTAATGCTGCATTGGATACAAATGTTAAAGTTGTAGTAGCACTTTCGACGGACAAGGCAGCTGCACCTATCAATCTCTATGGTGCTACAAAGCTTGTTTCTGATAAACTTTTTATTGCGGCAAACAATATTAAAGGTTGGCGTGATCTACGTTTTTCCGTTGTACGATATGGCAATGTAATGGGTTCGCGTGGTTCAGTTATTCCTTTTTTTATGGAAAAGGCTAAGAGTGGAATCATCCCTATCACCCACCATGAAATGACACGCTTTAATATTTCGCTTCAGGAAGGTGTAGATTTGGTAATGTGGGCAATAGAAAATGCAATGGGAGGTGAGATATTCGTACCCAAAATTCCATCGTACAAAATTTTAAATGTAGCTAAAGCCATTGCACCTAATGCCCAACTTGAGCACATTGGTATTAGGCCGGGAGAAAAATTGCATGAAGAGATGATTACGGTTAGTGATTCTTACAACACAATTGATATTGGGAAATACTTCGCTATCTTGCCTGCTAATGGAAAACAAAAGTATCTTGAATACTATAAAGGATCAAAAGAGGTTGTAAAAGGATTTTGCTATAATAGTGGTGAGAATGATAAGTGGGTATCAGTAGAAGAAATGAGAACACTGATTAGAAATCATGTTGACCATAATTTTAAACCCGAAGAGTAATGATGAAACCAATTCCATATGGAAGGCAATATATCACACAGGAAGATATAGATGCAGTTGTTGTTGTCCTGAAATCCGATTTTCTTACACAGGGTCCAATAATTGCTGAATTTGAAAAAGCATTTGCTGATTACATTGGTGTTAAGTATGCAGTTGCCGTTTCAAATGGCACTGCAGCACTCCATTTATGCACATTGGCACTTGGTGTTAAACCTGGCAACAAAGTAATCACGACTCCTATTACCTTTGTGGCCACTGCCAATTGTGTTCGTTATGCCGGTGGAGAAGTGGTGTTTGCCGATATTGATCCTGATACATACCTTATTGATCTCAAAGAAGTTGAAAAACTATTAAAAGATTCACCAATAGGGACATATAAAGGAATAATTCCTGTCGATTTTGCTGGAAGGGCTGTCGACTTGGAAGCCTTTAGAAAATTAGCAGATGAATATAGATGCTGGATTATTGAAGATGCCTGTCATGCACCGGGAGGTTACTTTACAGATTCAATGGGTACTAAACACAACTGTGGCAATGGCGATTTTGCAGAACTTGCTATTTTTTCATTTCATCCCGTAAAGCACATTGCTGCAGGTGAAGGTGGAATGATCACTACCAATGATGAAGCACTCTACAAAAAATTATTAATGCTCCGTACACATGGAATTACAAAGGAAAATGATCTGTTTCAAAATTCCATAGAAACAGCACTGGGTAAAAAAAACAACGAACAACGGACAACGAACACTCGCACTGAGCGACCTATGCTGAGCGAAGTCGAAGCAAGTCGAAGTGACAAACAACAAACAATTTATCCGGGCTGGTATTATGAGATGCAGGAACTTGGTTTCAATTACCGTTTGACGGATTTCCAGGCAGCACTGGGTTTAAGTCAATTAAAGCGCGCCCCGGAGGGACTTAAAAAAAGAAGAGAGATAGCAGCAAATTACAAGTCCGCTTTTGAGGGTAAAAGCTTTTTGAAAGGTCAATCAGATGTTGTTGACGGACATGGGTATCATTTATATATAATTGAAGTCGAGAATAGAAAGGAATTATATGATTATTTAAGAATTAACAATATCTTTGCGCAAGTTCATTATATTCCTGTGCATCTAATGCCGTACTATAAGGCATTTGGATGGAAAGATGGTGATTTGTTCAATGCTGAGAAATATTATAAAAAGTGTTTGAGTTTGCCTATGTATCCAACTATGAAGGCTGATCAGCAAAATTATGTAATAGAAAAAGTTTTTGCATACTTTGGAATATAGTTCAAAAATCGGGTTAGGCACAGTTCAGTTTGGATTGTCTTATGGAATAAGTAATTCCAATGGTCCAACATCACTTGGAGAGATACCAGTTATTTTAAATTGTGCCCGACATTTTGGTATAGATGTTCTTGATACAGCTTCAGCTTATGGTACAAGTGAACAGGTTTTGGGTAAAAACTATTTGGCTGGATTTAAAATTGTTACTAAGTTTATGCCTCCTTCTGAAAATAGTAGTATTAGGCAGCAATTGAATCGTAGTATTGATTTACTTAATGTTAAGTGTATATATGGTTATTTGGCACACAGGCCCGAATGTGTTATCAAAGCTCCTGAGCTTTGGACAGAAATGTCGAAATTTAAGGACTTAGGTTTGGTTATGAAAATCGGATTTTCATTTAACGAACCGAATGAGATAGAGGAAGTTTTATTCAAGGGGTGGATGCCTGATATTGTGCAGGTTCCTTTTAATTATTTTGATAATCGATTTTATCCTTATTTGAACAAATTGAAGGATTCCGGTTGTGAAATTCATACACGTTCCGCTTTTTTGCAGGGACTTTTTTTTATGCCACCGGAAAAGTTGCCTTCTTTTTTTGATTCAGTGAAACCCGCCATCAGAAAATTGCAACTGTATGGAGATAACTTGCCTAAACTTCTTTTAAAATACTGTCTCAATCAGGAAGGAATTGATAAAGTAATTATAGGGGTCAATAATGCAAATCAGTTATTATCAAACCTCAATTATTCAAGTGTTAAGGGAACATTACCAGATTTATTATATGACTTACCTGACGAGATTTTAATACCTTCAAAATGGAATCTAAGAAAATGATTGCGAATATTTTTAATTTAAATAACAAGGTCGCTATAGTTACCGGAGGTTATGGATATCTGGGTACTGGAGTTGTTCGTGCACTTTTAAACTGTGAAGCCACTGTTATTGTGGCTGGTAGATCAATAGAAAAATATGTGTTAGCGTTTTCAGAAAACGAACGTGAACTCTTAAATTTCAGGATCATTGATATAACCAAGACTGAAAGTATAGAGAAATTTTACAGTGAAGTCATGCAGGAGTTCGGGAGGTTAGATGTTCTTGTGAATAATGCACATGCTTCCAAGGGAAATTCACAGGAAAATATGTCTGATGAGGATTGGAGTTATACATTTGAAGGTGTTGTTGGGTCAGTACACAAAATGATAAGAGGTGTAATTCCAATTATGAAAAGGCAAAAATCTGGTAAAATTATAAACATATCATCTATGTATGGGTTAGTGAGTCCTGATTTTAGCCTTTATCAGGGAGATGGTTGTGAGAAGTATACCAATCCTCCACATTATGGTGCTGCTAAGGCCGCAATAAATCAGCTTACCCGTTATTTTGCCGTTTTAATGGGTCCATACGGTGTGCAGGTCAATGCGATTGCGCCCGGACCATTCCCAAATCAAGTAGTTCAAAAAGAGAATCCGATTTTTATAGATCGGCTAAAAAAGAAAAACCCCTTGAGCCGAATTGGCAAACCTGAAGATTTAGCTGGTATCGTCGCTTTGCTTAGTTCGAGTGGATCTGATTTTATTTCTGGTCAAACAATCCAGGTTGATGGAGGTTGGAGTATATGGTAGTGGTTAATAATCAAATAAATACCCTAATTAAAAATTATGAATTTTAATTTAGACAAATCTACCGGCAGCGCGCCTCATTTTATAATTGAGGTAGCCAATGCTCACGGTGGGAACTTTAAATATCTTTTAGACTTGATAAAAGCTTTTAATGAATACGGTGATGGCTTTAGTATGAAGTTTCAGCCTTTTCACTTTGATAAGATAGCAACTAAAGATTTTTCAGCATACAAGTTGTACCAACAATTACATTTTGATAAAAATCAATGGAAGACAGTAATAGATATGGTTGCTGATACCAAAGGTGTCTGGTTAGATATTTTTGACACTTATGGTGTTGAAGTGTTGTTGGATAATATTGACAGAGTAGTTGGTATAAAATTCCAAAGCTCAGTACTTTACAATTTTGAAGTATTCAAAGCACTATTAGTGGCTGACTTACGTCAAAAGAAGATCATTTTAAATGTTGCTGCTCAGACTATTCAAAATATTAGAGAAGTTATTGAGTACATTACGCTAAAACTTAAACCACTTGAAATATTACTTGAATTTGGGTACCAGGCTTATCCTACTAGATTTGAAGACTCAGGTTTTAGTAAAATCGAGATAATAAAAGCAAATTTTAAAAACCGGATTGTTTTTGCAGACCATGTGGATGGAAAAACAGTTGATGCAGTTTGGTTGCCTGTCATGGTTGCATTGACTGATGTAGATGTGATTGAAAAGCATGTTATGTTAGACGACAGAGATACTTTATTTGATCAATTTTCGAGCTTGACCCCATCTAAGTTTTCCGAAATGGTAAGTCAGATTAAACGATATACCTCATTAAAAGGAATGCCATTCATTAATGATAAAGAACTAACGTACCTCAATAGTACAATGATGATCCCAATTCTTAAGCATAATAAGCCAGCCGGTTCATTGTTAAATTTTCAGGATGATTTTTGCTATAAACGATCAGGAAAAAATGGCTTGAATGTAAAGCAAATTGAATCTTTACAAAATGATTTTCATATTCTTGCAAGAGATAAAGAAGCAGGTACAACCGTACAAATGGAAGACCTAAAAAAGGCTACTATAGCTACAATTATTGCATGTCGTTTAAAATCAACCAGATTACCTAGAAAGGCCTTAATCCCAATTGGAGATCTGTCATCAGTGGAACGTTGCATTAAAAGTTGTCTTGAGTTTAAAGATGTCAATCTTACTATTTTGGCAACTTCAGATTTACCAGAAGATGCTGAATTGGAGAATTATACCTACAGTCCAAATGTCATTTTTCACAAAGGTGATCCAGAGGACGTGATCCGAAGGTACTTGAGTATTGCTGAAAACCTTAAGATAGATGTAATTGTTAGGGTTACTGCTGATAACCCTTTTGTGTCAGGTTTGATAGTTGAACAGGCTTTGAAAGCCCACTTTACTGCTGGAGCTGATTATACTGTTCCAAGACGAGCCGCAATTGGAACAGGGACTGAAATCATTAATACCGCTGCACTTCAGAAAGTGAAAAGGCATTTTACAAGTGCAAATTATTCAGAATATATGACTTGGTACTTTCAGAACAACCCTGAACATTTCCGCCTTAATTTTATTGATCTGCCAGATCAATTGATACGCAACTACCGGCTTACATTGGATTATCCGGAAGATTTGGAAATGTACAACAAATTACAGGGTTATTTCGATGATAACAACAAGGAATTCAATGTTGTAGAGGCTTTTGAGTTCCTCGATACTCATCCTGAAATCAGCCAATTGAATTCGCATCTCACTCAACGGTACAAAGCTGATGCTAATTTGATAGAAATTTTAAATAAAGAAACTAAAATAATATGATCTTTGATCGTATAAATAACATTGGAAACTACTTAAACCTTTCAGTTTATATTGAAAGAATCAATTCTATCATATCTTTGATAGAGGATGGTACTTTCAATTTCAATAAACCACCGGTTTTTGATGATGGTTTTAAAATTATTTTCATCAGTAAATTAGTTGAAAATGACAAAGCACAATATTCTCTTGAAAGGCATAAATCAAATATTGATTTCCATTATGTTATTGAAGGAATTGATGAGATTGGCATCAGGGAAATTGAGAAATGCACAAATATGAGTAAGCCATATACGATCGATGGAGATTACGAATTGTATTATGATGAACCCGAATATCGGTTTAGATTACAACCCGGCGATTTTTTATTGATTACCCCTGCTAATGCCCATGATACAATGCTTATTAAAGGATTCGTAAAAAAGATTGTATTTAAGATACCTGTAAGTTAATAACTGCATTGAAGCCTAAAATCTTTATTCGAACCAACGGCAGTATGCAAATCGGCCTTGGCCATCTAATTAGGTGCCTTGCCTTAGCACACATGCTTAAAAATGACTTTGAGATTTCCTTCTTTTGTAAGGAAATTCCGGAAAACATTGAGGAAGAATTGAATGAAAATCAGTTCAGACTGATTAAAATTCAACATGAAAATCAGTTCTTCGGACTGCTAACCGACAAGCTTATCGTGGTATTGGATGGATATGATTTTGATACCAGTTATCAAAGAAAAATAAAAGCTGAAGGCTGCAAATTAGTTTGTATTGACGACCTTCACGACAAGGAATTTGTTGCCGACTTGATTATCAATCATACCCCTGGTATCAATCCTCAGGATTACATAGCAGAGCCTTACACTCAATTTGCCTTAGGAGTTGAATATGCTTTATTGCGTCCTTCTTTTTTAAAACAAGCCCAGATACAACGCTCTATACTTAAAATTGAAACAGTATTGATTTGTTTTGGTGGTTCCGATCCCAAAAACCTTACCCAAAATACCCTACAGGTAGCTTCAGAGTTTCCCTGGCTCAAAAAAATAATTGTGGTCACAGGCTCAGGTTATCACCCACCTAACACTTTTTATCACCTTGTTGATATTGATCCAAGGATAGAGCATCGGCATGCATTGAATGAGCAACAAATGCTTAATACCATGTTGGAATCTGACTTAGCAATTGTTCCTTCCAGTGGTGTATTACTTGAATCTTTGTGCTGTGGCTGTGTGCCTTTAATATGTTATTATACAGATAATCAAAAACTCTTTTTTCAAGAATTGATAAATGTGTATAAGATTAATCATTTTGGGGATAATTCTTCAAGTTTTCAGAAAGAGCACTTAATTAAAGTACTCAAAACTGTAAAACCAATCAATTCGGATTCCGTTATTCTAATGGTCCATTTATTGACAAATGCATCATTTAATTTAGCATTCTTATTTAACGAATTAAATAAATCAAATGATTACGATTCTTTCACTTGAGAACATCTCAGAATATGAGGAAGCAATTAAATCATTTTTTCGCTCTGTGCCTTTTGGTAGGTATCTATCGGACAGAAAACTTGATAAAAATCGATCAATTAACTTTGAATTCGATTCTTTAGTTCGCTATATTAAGCATGGAAATTTGATAATAAAACTGAAGAACAAAAATGAAGTATTAGGTCTCGTTGGTTTTCATCTATCTGATTGGGACACTGTAATATTTAAGAAAAGAATGGCAATTCTTCAGTATTTTATAACTGTAGAAAATAAATTGAATTTTGATAAAATTGTCGCAAATCAACTTTTAAATATATTTCATGATTGGGCTTCAAAGAATAAAATTGATGTAGTAATAACAAAAATTGACACAAAGTACTTTGCACCAATTTTAGTTTTACAGGAGCATGGTTATATTTTTTATGAAACAATAACCTTTAGATCAATTGAAGTACAAAATCTTAAAAGAGCTTATTATGGTAATGAATTTAGATTTGCAGTAGAATCAGATAAGGAGGATTTAAAAAAGCTTGCATTAAAGAATACCTTTAAGAAATCACATTTTTATTTAGATTCAAATTTTGAATTAGCACGAGTTGAAGAAATGTATTCGAATTGGATAATGAATGCTTTGAGTAGTAGTCAGAAAATCCTTGTGATGGAGGTGGATTCTAAAATTGTTGGAGTTTTTATCTATGAAAATATTGATTTAAGCTCCTATTTTAGTAAGAAATTTGGAATATGGAAATTTGCAGCAGTTGATGGCAGTTTTAGGGATAAGGGATTGGGCATGAACCTTTTTAAAGCTGCAATAAATGCATGTATTATTGATAGTAATGATATAATTGATACAAGTCTTGTTGAAAAAAATATAATTTCTCAAAATTTCCATGACAAATTAGGATTTCAATTAGTGAACACCCTTTACACATTCCACAAATGGTTTGACTAGAATTTTACTATGAAAAAAAATTTTTACGAAATAATTTCAAAAAAAAATTCTGTTTTTATTATTGCTGAATTGTCGGCAAATCATAATGGTTCTCTGCAAGTTGCACTGGATACTATTCGTGCCGCAAGTCGAACAGGTGCTGATGCAATAAAATTACAGACCTATACACCAGAGACAATGACACTCCGGCTTGACGAGGACGACTTTATTATTAGGCAGGGTACAATATGGGATGGAAAATATTTGTACGATCTTTATAAGGAAGCATACACACCCTGGGAATGGCATGCAGAATTGTTTAAAGTTGCGAAGGAAGAAGGGCTTATCTGTTTTAGTAGCCCTTTTGATAAAACTGCAGTTGACTTATTGGAAGAATTGAATACTCCTGCCTATAAGATTGCATCATTCGAAATTACTGATATTCCATTGATTGAATATGTCGCATCAAAGGCTAAGCCAGTTATTATTTCAACAGGCATTGCAGGCCTGGAAGACATACAATTGGCAGTTGATACATGCAGAAAAATGGGAAACGAGCAAATTATCCTGCTTAAATGCACCTCCAGTTATCCTGCTCCGATTGAAGAAGCAAATTTGGCAATGATTCCTGATTTGGCCAGACGATTTGGGGTAATTGCAGGATTGTCTGATCATACAATTGGTAATACCGCACCTATTGTAGCAACCATTTTGGGTGCCAGACTTATCGAGAAACATTTTATAATCGACCGTTCCATTGGCGGTGCTGATGCTCCTTTTTCAATGAACGAAGAAGAATTCACAGCCATGGTAAAAGCTGTTCGTGAAACCGAAGTTGCCTGTGGTATAGTGGATTACAGACTTACCGACAAAATGTTAAAAGCGCGTGATTTTTCGCGTTCGCTCTATGCAGTCGAAGATATAAAAGCGGGTGATGTAATTACCACGCAAAATGTACGATCCATTCGGCCTGGGTATGGATTACATCCTAAATTTTTTAAAAGCATAATTAATAAGAAAGCATTAGTAAATATTAAAAAAGGAACCCCATTAGCCTGGAATTTAATAATATGATTATTACTGATAGTTTAGGCGCTCCAAGAAAAGAAAGTGAAGTGGTACATTTTAATGAAACCTGGCCATGCATGCTTTTTGAGTATATGCAAACCAATTATGGTTATTATAATTTCGTTTACACACAGAAAGCACTTCACTCTACCGAGCTACGAAGAATGGTAAATATGAATTTGGATTTGTATGACAGTGAGTTTGTTTTTCTTCAAATAGGTATTGTTGATTGTGCAAGAAGGGTTTTCTCTGAGAAGGCCTTAAGGGCTATAAGCTTTTTCCCTTTGATAAGAAATGTAGTTAGGAGTATTGCCCGTAAGTATCATTACCAGCTTACAAAATTATACAAAGTTACTTTTGTTAAACCAGACGTTTTTAGACATAATATTGATTTTGTATTGAATAAGTTTAGTCATTCCAAATGGATATTTGTTCTTCCAATTGTGCCTGCTGGAAGTGCTCAGAGTAAAAAGTCATATAAAATTATTGAACAAATTGAAACATACAATACTCTATTGAAGGAAGTATCAAGTATGCATTCCAATTCGGTTTTTCTTAAAAGTATTTACCAGTCATTTTTACCAATAGTTGATGATAATTATATGGCAGATGGTTACCATATCAATAAAAAGGGACATGCTATTATCTTTAAACATATATGTAACGAATTGCTAATATCTGCTAAATAATAAGCAGATTTAAATTATTAATTCAAGTAGCTTTGCTTCCTTTATTAAAGAAATATAGTGGTCATTTAAAATCTGGTATTTATTTTACAGGTTCATCACTATTCACCATTTTTGTAAATATTATCTCGGGGTTTTTAGTATTGAGATGGGTTGGTCCTGAGGAAATGGGCATCTGGCAAGCCCTTTTAATTATAAATACATACGCCCTTTTTGGTAATTTGGGTATAACAACAGGTTTGGCCAGGGAATTTCCATATTTACTAGGAAAAGGCGAAGAAAGTAATGCATTAAGTCTGGCTTCAACCACAAAAGCATATTCGATTTTTTGCTCACTTATTACATTGGTTATCACATTTATGGGAATAATCTATCTTTATTTGGTCGGTAATGACCTAATATTTATAGTATCCTTTGCAGCCATTCTTTTAATGCTATCTATCAATTTTTATAGAGACTACATATTGACCTTATTTCGTACAAATGAGGCTTTTCACGAATTGTCCAAAGTAAATTTATTTCTGGGAATATCCTCTGTATTGCTTTTACCGATTATTTTTTACTTCCATTACATTGGATATGTCTTGTATAATGTTATTACAACATTTTTTTCATTTTCTATCTTATTTTGGATTCTGCCAGTTAAAGTTGTGAATAAATTTGAATGGACTAATTTTATTCTACTTTTAAAAACAGGTTTTCCATTATTTATAATGTCATATTTATATGGAATTTCTAAAAGCTTTGTTAAATTCGCAATATTGCACTTTGGGGGAATTTCGTTACTTGGGCTGTTTGCTCCAGTATTTGCAATCCGTATGGGGATAAACGTTTTACCCAAGATTATCTCACAATATTTGTATCCAAAATTTACTTTTAAATTAGGAGCAACTAACAATCCATCAATTCTTTGGAAACCAGTTAGAAACATATCATTTATTTTATTGATTTCTTTCCTTATTATAATTATTCCAATTTATTATTATATGCCATTTTTTTTAAATACATTTTTTCCAAAGTATGTCGAAAGTTTATTCGCGTGTAGAATGGCATTGTTATCTGGCGTTATTTTTGGTTCATTTATTGGTGTTTTCACATTAAACAGTGTTAAGGGTTATAAAGAGAGATTTATAATTACTATTTCTTATTTAATTATTTCTGCAGTTTTTCCTTTCGTATTACCTTTAATAATCAACGATAACGTGGCAGGCATTGCCTGGGCTATTTTATTAATCGATTCTCTATATTTTGTCATTGCATATTTTGTAACTAGAAAAAAACTATTATTTGTCAAAACAAATTGAATTTGTTTATTTTGAGGTAAAATTGTCTATTATTGAATCAAATATTTAAAGACGAACCTTACTAATTATTATTTTACTAAATGAGGAAAAAAAATAAAATATTATTTTTGGTTAATACTGAATATGTGTTATTAATGTCATTGCTTTATTATTTGAAAAATTTTACTGAGCGTGATATTTGTCCAATATTTATTATTATTAACAGTAATCCAAACAGATTTAAAGACTTAAATCTCAATGATCTTCCAGGGAAAAATTATTGTTTTCCAAATGAACTTATATCATCAAAAATTAATCCAAACAGAGAATTTTTAAAGGTTTTGGAATTTGAAAATATTGAGGAAATTGCTTTTCAAAACCCACATTTTTTTGTTAATCAGATTATTATCAATGGACTCAAAAAAATGTATCCAAGCTGTTTACTTACTTTAATTTCTGATTCGGTTGCGATTGACCGAATATTGTTTACAAGGAAGAAACTTTTAAAATACTACATTTTACTTTTTTTTAGAAAATTTGTTAACCAATTTAGATTATTATCATGCTCTATTTGGACTTACACAAAAATACCTTACAAAATTGATGGCTTAATTGCACATCGTATTATGGCTAGTGAAAAATTCTATGATACAACATTCCTTTTAAATTCACTACCCGATAATATTCAACTTGTAAACAAGATATTTAACAGTAATATTGATCAGTTTTTAGATTGCGACATTATTTTTTTTACGCAGCCTATTTTAAATTACGCTTCGATTTCAAAGAATAATAAAGATAAATATCTTGAATTGCTTAGGATAATTGCTGGCTTAGCTGAAAAAAGAAGAAAAATGGTGATTTTAAAAATTCACCCTGGAGAAAACGAAAATGCTTATTCTGAGTTTGAAAATGAATTTGTCAGAATTTGCAAAAACACTAAGAATCTTCCTGCCGAAATTATAATAAATGTTATTTCTGATAAATCGATTGTGAGCATTTGTTCTTCTATTTCTGCATATGATGTAAAAAATTCGAACAGGCATTTTTGGTTGAATAACATTATTGGATTGAAAATAGAAATATTATCAAAATCTTCAATTGTATTAATTCAAGATGTTCATGAGTTAGAGAATAAAATATTTTCTTAAATTTTAAGGTATGATAATCATTTCTATTGTTTATTTAATTATTGGTTTCATTGCACTATTCCATTATCGGGAGAAGATGATTATTTATTTTCCCATTCTTCATGTAGCTGCAGATATTACAAGTTTTTTCTATGGCGAAACTGCCTCATTCCATGCAGGGTATTCAAGAGCTATTGTGATTGTCGTTTATATTGTTATCTATTTTCAAAAAATTAAATCAAATAAATTGAATGGATTGCTGTATTTGTTTTTGATTTATCAGTTTGTTTTGATTTTGTTATTTTCATCAAATATTTTGGTTTCATTAAACATTTTACTTAAAATATTTTGCTATTTCATGATGTTCCCCCTTGCCTATACTTTTATTGATGATTTGGATAAGCTTAAGCTTTTTATGAAGTCTTTTTTGTTGAGCTATATTATTATTGCTTCCAACCTGATTATCGCAAATGTTTTTAGAATTGGAGGATCTTCTTATGTCGCTGATTCATTTTACGAAGGAACTGGTGGGGATTCTATTTCTTATTCCATTATTTTTGTCGTTCTTACACCGTTAATTGTTAAGTTGTTTAAGGACAAAAAAAATAGTAAAATTACTACGCAAGTATTATTTTATGTTGCAATATTGATTGTGATAATTTCTGTTCAAAGGACCGCTATTGTATTAACTGCTTTAGCAATATTGAGCCAGATATTCTTCCTCAATTCAAGAAAGAATTTTATCACTGTTTTGTTAGGTGTCGTGATATTGACTGCTACTTATCCGTATTATGAAGACTTGCTTTTGACTCGTATTGCTAAAAGAGTTGGTGTTATGGAACGTAAAGGGTTTGAAAACGAAGCTAGATTCGTTGAATTAGGCGTTGCAATTGATGCATTTAAAAATGGTTCTGCAAGACATATTTTGTTGGGGTCTGAATTGCATAATCAGCGTACTATGTCTTCAGGTGACCTAAGAAGATATGGTATTGCACACAGAACCTTTCATACTATGTTTGCAAATTATTTATATGGCTCAGGAATTTTAGGATTATTCATGGCTTATTTAATCTTTATTAGATTTTGGCTTTCTACTTATAGGACAAATAAATTTTATTTTAATAATATTAGAGAAATTAAGGTTATTGCCTTGCTTTTTATCATGATTTGGTTCATAAAAAATCAGAGTTTTGGTATTTGGGCTATCACTAATAACTCAATTTTATTTATTTTCATTGGTGCCGTGTTAGGATTATACAATAGGAATCTCTATAAGATGAATAAATTAAATGGCAGTAATAGTGTGTAAAATAATTAACACTGACTATGCTTTTGTTAAGAGTAAAGAATTGAATTTCCTTTAATTATTAGAATTATGGATTTTTCCTCATTGAAAAATATTGTACTTGAATTGCAATTTTTATGTATTGATTAAATAGTATTTCTTATGTCAAAAAATATCGTCGCTGTTTTACTTGCTGGTGGTAAAGGAAGAAGGTTACAACCATTCACCACTACAATACCTAAACCATTATTCCCGATTGGAGAAAAGCCAATTCTTCAAATAATTATTGAACAATTAAAAGAATTTAATATTAATGAATTTATTATTTCGTTAGGTTACCTGGGTGGTTTAATTGAAGCATACTTTGGAGATGGTAGATTGTTCAACTGCAATATTAGATATATTCGAGAATCTGAACCACTTGGAACAGCCGGACCTATTTCTATACTACCTGAAATGACTGACGACTTTATTTTTATGAACGGAGATGTTTTTACAACAATTAATATTGAAGATGCAATACAGCATCACACAAGAAATAATGCCATTATGACGGTATGCACTTATAATAAGTCTGTAATATCGAGTCTTGGTATTATTAAATCTGATGCGAATTTAAATATATTGGATTATATTGAAAAGCCTGAAATAAATTATACAGTTAGCAGTGGAATATATATTCTTAGTAAGGAAATAAAACAATACACCAATTATAATGAAAGAATTGATTTGCCTGAATTAGTTATGAAATTAGTTAACAAAAATCTAAAGGTTATATCCTTTCCAATTGTTGGAGAATGGTTTGATATTGGAACACATGAAGATTTAAATAAAGCTATCGATTTTTACTTGAAAATTAAATAGAATGGTTGTCATTACAGGATCAAATGGTTTTACCGGAGCTTATTTAAGTAAATACATTAAAGAAATTGATAGAAAGTCTTTCAATATTGGAATTGATATTCAGAATGAATCATTGAATCCTTGTATTGACAGGTATTTTTCAACTTATGAATTTTATAAATTCCGAAAAATGATTATAAACACAGACGATTCTGTCAAAATATTTCATTTAGGTGGATTAATTGGAAAATGTGATCTTTCAGAGCTAATTGAGGCAAATGTACTTTGGACTTTACGGTACCTGGAAGTCTATAAAGAATTGAAAAAACCTGAGTGCTTCATAAATGTTGGTTCTTCAGCAGAGTATGGAAAACAACCAAATGAATTATTAAATGAAAGACTTGTTCCAAATCCTGTAAGTAATTATGGTTTATCAAAGCAATTGCAATCACAATTAACGCGATTTATTGGTTTAAATTCAAAAGGTTACGTTATTTGTACAAGGACCTTTAATCTAATTGGACCGGGATTATCAAAAAGCTTGGTTGTGGGTAAGTTGGTTAATGAGTTCCTTGCTGTTTCTTCTGGTAAAAAGGATTTCATCGAAATTGGCAGGCTTGATTCATATAGAGACTTTATCGATGTTCGTGATGTGGTTAAATATTATTATTTAATTTCTGAAACAAAACCTCCCGTTGAATTCTTAAATATTGCCACTGGGAAAAGTCATTCAATTGAGGAAATAATGAATATAATTTCACGAATTATTGCAATAGAACCAAGAATTCAGCAGTATTCAAATATTGAATATCACGGAGATATTGATATTCAAAAGGCTGACATTTCATATTTGGAATTTCTTTATCCTGAAATTAAATGCAGGGAAATTTCTGAAAGTATAACCGAGATGATTGATTATGAACGAAGGTAAGAAAAGAATAGTTGTCATAGCTCCACTTCCTCCACCGTATGGAGGTATTGCATTTATAACAAAATCACTATTTGATGCGGGTTTAAACGAAAAGTTTGAAGTTTTGCATCTTAATACTTCTCGTGGGTCTTTGACAGAAAAAATTGGAAAATTGACATTTCGTAGTGTATATATTTCATTTAGGAATATTTTGAAATTGATAGGTCTTTGTTTTAAAGAAAAAAATATTCAATATGCATTAATTTTGGGCACCAATGTGACTGCTATTATTCGTATTTCAGTTTTTGTATTTATTTGTCGGACTTTTCATATTAAAGTTATAACTAATTTACACGGAACCAGGTTTTATAAGGATCGTAAAGGGCTCATTAAAAAATTAAATGATTATGTTATTAATAAATCTGAATTTATTTTAAGCCCGACTAAAATTGATATGGATGGTATTAAACCGTTTTTTAATAAGAATGATCATATTAGGCTTTTTTATAATTCGAAGTACATAAATGAGCAATTTGTTGATTTGAATAGAATTCACTCAAATAATTCCTCTGAACTTAAAATTATTGGTATTGGTCGATTATCAAAAGCAAAGGGAACTTATGATTTGTTTGACGTATGTATTAATTTATTACAATCTAAATATTGTATAAAATTAGTTTGGATAGGAAGGGGTGCTTTTGAAAATGACGATGAATATGCAGAAAATTTAATATCAAAACTGGATAAGAATTTCCAAAACAAAATTCAGGTTTTCAAAGATGTTGAAGAGATAGAAAAATACGATTTATTAAGAAATAGTGATATTTTCGTTTTGCCATCTTATTCCGATAATTTGCCTATATCTATCCTTGAAGCGATGGCATTTGGATTGCCAGTTATATCGTCTAAAACCGGGGCAATTCCTGAGGTCATTGTAGATAAGGTGAATGGTTGGTTGATTGATGTTGGAGACAGTAAATCCCTGAAGGAACTAATTATTGGCATTATTGATTCCCGAGATCAATTAATTCAAATTGGCAAATCTAATAGCATTTTATTTCAATCAACTTTTTCTACAATTAATAGGTTAAACGAATTGTCAAGTCTTATTGAAACTAAAGTAAATAACACTGCAGTATTAGATTGATGGGGCTTCTCTTTTAATTTGACAATGATTATGAGGAAAGGTTCATTTACACAATTAATTTAACTTATTGTGCTGGCGAAACTTGGATAGCAAAATGAATCTATATTCAATATTCGGAAAATTGCATTTTTTCTGTGTCCTATTATAATATTTTTAAAAATCGGACTGATTATAATGTATGCGTCTTGATGAAATCCTTAATTTAGTGTTTATCGATAGATTAATTCTAGGTTGAAGTCACCTATATGTTGTGAATGGAAAGTATTGAAATAAAATATGGACTATTAAAATGAAGTATGTTGTCTGTCATAAAGATCTACCATACAAGCAGTTAGTGAGGGGGATTGTATCATTTTTGCCTTTTGTCAGCCAGATGTATAGCAAGATTAAAACGAATAGTACATACAGCTGCTCAAATCCACGTTTTTGCTATTCACTTTGGTTACGTATCTTAGTTACATTATATAATCATAATCTTCATAATAAATTTTCCAGATTAGCAGAGATAGGTAATGCTTCTTCTATTGGTGTTGGATTGGCAGCGTTATTAACAGGAGTGAAAAATTATTCTGCTTTAGAAGTGGTTAAATATCAATTGACGCAGAAGAGTCTAAATATGCTTGAAGAATTAGTAGAGTTATTTGTGAATCGGGAAGACATTCCTGACGATAGTGAATTTCCAAGAATTAATATTAAGCTTAACTCATATAAATTTCCTAGAGACATATTAACAGAAAAAAAACTTGCTTTTTATCTTTCAGATATAAGATTAGACCAAATTAGAAAGGCGTTAATGAATTTAGAAAACAATGATTTAATTAATTATATTGTTCCATGGGAATCCGAGATCAATAAAATGAATAGTACAATTGATTTTGTATTCTCGAGAGCCGTTATGGAACACATTGCTGAATATTATGATACTTATGATAAGTTAAAATTATGCCTTAGACCTGGTGGTTTTATGTTGCACGATATTGAATATCATAATCATGGTATTGGAAGTTTTTGGAATAGTCATTGGGGGTACTCTAGTATGTTATGGAAATTAATCAAGGGCAAACGGACATTTATAACCAACCGTTCAACTCATTCAATGCATCTTGATTCATTAAATAACTTAGGATTTCAAATACTTTCTGAACAAAGAATAATTAATAAATCAGGAATTAATAGGAAATGTCTTGCAAAAAAATTCATAAGCATTTCTGAGTTCGACATTAATACCTATGGAGGTTGGATTCTGGCATCCAAATAAGAATTTTTAGAAGATTCTTCAATAATTGATTGTATAACCGCTTCATTCACGCTTATTTTGGCCTATAATGTTATCAATAACAATACAGAATTTGAATACTCGATTATTTGCCTATTTTTAAAAAAAAACAATCGAGATGATAATTTTATGAATTAGGATTCTATACAATCAGGTAGTTAAGAATAATATGCTGATTAGTACCTTTAATAATCGAAGAAATCGTTTTCAAATCATTGCTAAAGTATAGCACCTTCTAAATAGTGTCTGTCTATTAACACCAAATTGTTGATAATTAATTGGATATATCGTAAAAAGGAGATAATGATTTTGTATATTTGAAGAAAAAAAAGCGATGAAATTTTTTGAAGATTTGATGA
>Ga0172371_10003610_pt1 | contig 23871 bp, 27 predicted proteins | sample Lak12m_FD_114543 | JGI IMG/M metagenome (GOLD analysis project Ga0172371, IMG submission 114543) | Freshwater microbial communities from Kabuno Bay, South-Kivu, Congo - kab_022012_12m | ecosystem: Environmental > Aquatic > Freshwater > Lake | place: Democratic Republic of the Congo: South-Kivu...
AATCTAGGCCGAGATCTCTTTGGTGTTTACCTGTTTCTTGGTTCCTTCATTCCTCTCGCTGCTGTCTTTGATCTAGGAATTTCCAACGCAGTCGTTCGACGCCTTTCTCTGCCTGATATTTCCAAAGATGAGCGAGTATCTGCTTGGAAAACCTCTTTTAGTCTCTTCATCTGGATTGGCGCCGCTCTTTCGGTAATCGTATTTGGCATTCTCATGTATCTCACCAGAACCCTTCCTATGTTCGCCAATATTGATATCAATACTCTCAACTGGACCATTCTTATTCTTTCTGTAACCGTATTTGTAAATCACATAAACTCTCACTTTCTTAGCCTTCCCCAAGCCGAACAAAGATTTGATATTTTTAACTCCAAAACACTTATGGTTGGTTCAGCCAATACCATTCTTTCCGCCATTCTTTCAGCTTATTCCCCCAATATTGCCTTTATCTTTTTACTTCAGTTTGTTTTTCACCTCATCACTTTCATTTACATGGTGTCATATTCTTCCAAAATATTCGAAGGCAAAAACTTTCTTCCAGGATTCAAAAAAGCAGAGGGGAGAATCCTTATTGATTTTGGTCTCAAGAACTTTGTCGGAACGCTAGCCAGCCAACTCGAAGCCCAAGTTTCCAAATACGCTTTGGGATCCATGGTTTCCGCCCAGGCAATTACCGTTTACAGCATCCCCCAAAACATCGTAGCCAAAGGAGCTGGAGTGGTCTCCCAAGTAGCTCAGGCCTTTTTCCCTCTCGGTACTTCACTTCTAGAAAAAGATCGCATCAAAAAACTTGGTAAAACAGTCGTTATTCTTCAAACTCTTACTCTTTTGGGTGGCATTATTGCCGTATTTTTGTCATTTACTATCGGAAAAGAATTTTTAATGTGGTGGCTCAAAGACGCCATCGTTGTAGAAGCCGCCTGGCCAGTTCTTAAAATTCTTAGTTTCTATTTCGTTCTAAACTCCCTAACTCCCATCCCTTCTGTCCTCCTTCAAAGTCTCAACAAACCCCAGATACCCTCTCTATTTGCCGTCTTTACTGTCGTTTCAGAGATTATCCTCATGATAATCCTAGTTCCTCTCTATCAGGTTCAGGGTGCCGCATTGGCTGCTTTCTTCGCCTCATGTATCACTGTACCCACATTCCTGATTATTACCTGGAAGCTGTTTCGCGCGGAGGTTGCTAGGCTAAAGGCTTAGTCGCAATTGCCCAGATATCATAAGCAAACCAACGTTTCAAAAACCAAAACTGTGGTTGGATAAAGATAAAACGGATTTTGTCTCTAATTCTTTTGAATCTAAAGCTAGAGTCATACCAAACACGAACCTCAAATTTTCCTTTTTCGAAAAATCTTCTGACGTCAGCCAGACTGCACTCGTTGATATGTGCTTGGCTGTCATATTTTCCTCGTGGATTTTTTGCATCAGTTAGATGGTCTTTAAATACATATTTCCACACCGTGGCATTCGCTAAAATACTTACCCACCTAGTGTAATAAAGATATCCGCCGTCGTAATACTCTTTGTTTGGCGCTGTGTGCATCACCACCTTACCTCCTGGCTTTAAGATTCTCATAAATTCCTTAAGTTGTATGTCTACTTGTTTGGGATAAAGGTGTTCAATTACGTCGATAAAAAATATCAAATCCACAGAATTATCAGGCAGATCAATTTTGGGAGAATCAATTAGCTGAAACTTCAATTTTCCCTTTACCTCTTTTGGTAAATTGTGACATAGCTTAATTGATTCTTTGGCGTAGTCCACACCCAGTACGTCCGCGCCTTTTTTTGCAGCGTGATAAGCCATCTCTCCGCGGCCGCATCCAAAATCCAACACATTCATTCCTTTTCGCACTTTTACCTGATTAAAGGCTTTATCTAGTCTGTCTGGTAGATATTTTCCATGTGTTTTTACCCAGTCTTCATGACCTTCGCACTCAGATTCAAAATATATTTTTGTATAGATAGAAGGATCAACCTGTTTCATCCAACAATAATACTATAATAAGTCTATGAAAATTGCGGTCTATTACGATCTTCATCCCGGCGGTGCCTCTCGTGCTACCGAAAAGATGCTTAAGCTTCTTCAAGCCCATCACCAAATTGATATTTACCATGGCCCCAAAACTTTTCCCCAGCCATCAGTTCTCAAAAGACTCTTTGTTGACTTAGAATCCCTCGTTTTTCAATACTTCAAGCAAAAAAAGTTAGCCAAAACGATTGATACCAAAAAATATGATTTGGTCTTTGTTTCTCACGATTTCCATCCACATTCTCCTTGGATTCTTCGTTTCCTAAATACCCCAACTGTCTTTTTGTCCCAAGAACCAACTAGAGCTTTCTATGAAAGATTTTTACAGATAGAGCCCAATATGCCTCTACTAAATAAAATCTACGAAATAATTAATCGCTATTTTAGAAAACGTATAGAAGAAAGTAATGTGCTGTTTGCCAACAAAGTTGTCACCAGCTCATACTACTCAGTTGAATCCATCTTTAGAGCCTATGGCGTATCTTCTGTCCCAGCATATCCAGGAATAGACCCCAAAGAATATTTCCCCACAAAAATAGCCAAGAAAAATCAAATTTTAGTTGTAGGGAACAATGAGCCCCAAAAAGATATCTCGGCGTCTGTTGAAGTAGTCGCCCTGATAGATAAGAAAATAAGACCCAAGCTTGTGATCGCATCTCCTCGAGATACAGATATGTCCAATGTAAAAAGACTCGCCAAAAGAAAGGACGTTGAGTTGGAATTTTTCGTCGGGTTAAATGAGGAAAAGATGTGCAAGCTCTACAATCAGTCCCGACTCACTATTTCTATGGCACACTTGGAACCATTTGGCATGTCCATTATCGAGTCTCTTGCTTGTGGCACACCAGTAGTCGCCGTCAATGAAGCAGGCTTTCGCGAAACCATTATCGATGGCAAAACAGGCTTCCTAGTCGAGAGAAATTACCAAAAAATTGCAAGCAAAATTGAAATTTTATTAAAAGATAAGAAAATGCAGGAAGAGTTTGGAAATAGGGGAACAAAAGATGTGAACAATAGATTTACCTGGGATAATACAGTAGAGAAGCTTGAAGAGATATTTTATGAAACCCAAAAAGACAAAAGTCGCCGTCATCACCGTTAATTTCAACAATGGTGCCATCACCGAAGAGTGCCTCAACTCTTTTGCCAAAGTTGCCAAAACTAATATCGATTTGACTTTGATTGTTGTCGACAACGGTTCAGTCGAAAAAGCCTCTCTCAAATTAGCAAAAAAATTCCCCAAAGTAACTTTTCTCTATTCAAAAACAAACCTCGGTTTTGCAGGAGGTAATAATTTAGGAATTAATTTCGCTCTAAAAAATAAGGTAGATTACGTTTTATTGATTAATAACGACGCCACCATCAACGAAAAGAATTTTTTAACAGACATTCTCAAAACCAAAGCCGACATTGTCTCTCCTTTGGTAAAGTACAAAGATCATGGGCAATTAACTCTCGATTATGGTGGCAAAGTCGACAAATTCTTTGGCAGAAATACTCACTTACATTCGCTACCAGAAAAAACTCCAGACTACTTTTCCGGCGTTTGCTTGTTAATTAAATCCAAAGTTTTTAAGAAAATCGGATTGCTAGATGATCGCTTTTTCCTCTATTACGAAGATGCCGATTTTTGTCTACGGGCCAAAAATGCCGGTTTCAAACTAGGCTTTTGCCCCCAGGCAAGTATTTTCCACAATCTATCAACCAGTGCCAACAAATTTGGCAAAAGAAAGATAATTATTTTGGCAAACAGTCATCTAAGATTCAGTCTTAGGTATCTTCCCCCTCTTTCTTTTCCTCTTTATATTGCCTTCAATCTATATCTTCGGCTCAAAACGCTTTTATAATAAACACTATGCAAACCAACAAACCCGTCCGTTTTACCAAACTAGATGGTCTGCGTGGTTTGCTCGCGCTCATTGTTTGTCTCAATCACTCGTACATGGTGGTTACCATCCCCACATTCGCCAGTGTTTGGCAGCAAAACCCACTTGTCTTTCATGATCTTCAAGCCAAGCTCCAGCAACTCCTTATGCTTATTGGCAATGGTGGGGCAGCCGTGACTCTTTTTTTCTTGCTTTCTGGTTTTGTTCTTGGCCCTTCATTAGCCAAAATCACTTTGAATCTTCGCGGTATATTAAGTTTTTATGCCAAAAGAATCGTCCGTTTGTATCCAGTTTATGTTTTGATTCTCGTTCTTACGGCTCTCTACATGAGATTTGGATACTCCTATGAAACCTTTCCTTTTTCCTCAGCTTGGTACAACTGGTGGATGCATTTTGAAATGACACTTAAAGAGTTCATCCTCAATTTCTTCTTTATTCATGCTTATGTCGGTGGCGTTACTTGGACTCTTAGAGTCATTCTTATTACTTCATTTATTTTTCCGATATTCTTTTTAATCAACAAAAAAACCTCCTGGTGGCTCGATTTATTGTTAAGTGCACTTCTCGTCTACTCCAGCTTCACCATTCTCAATATCGAAGGCTTCCGCGATCTTCGCTATCTCTATATGTTTTATCTTGGTTTGATGATTCCCAAATTTAGACAATTCTTTTCCAATATTCCAAATTGGACTGTCTCATTAATTCTTCCTTTTGCCGTTATATTAATGTTGGGTTTTAGATACCTAACCAACGAATACCAAGGCGGAGTAGCCGAAGCTATCATTTCTTTCTTTATTATTGGCGTCGCTGCATACAGCGAAAAAGTCAAAGTTCTCAATGTGTTAGAAGGGAAAGTCCTAAAGTTTTTTGGAAAAATTTCCTACAGTCTTTATTTGATTCATTTTTCCGTTCTTTATGTGTTCTCTCGTCTTATGTTCCAAAATCTTCCCAATCTTCCATACCAACAGCATTACTTTTTAATTCACACTGCACTATTTGTTCTCTCTACTATTGTTGCCACTGGTGTCTCGTTGCTAGTTTACAAATTTGTCGAGCTTCCTTCCCAAACGCTATCTTCAAAAGTGGGTAATTTGATTGCCAAAGAATGAAAATCTCGGTCGCCATAATTTCAAAATCAGAAGAAATTGACAAACTCGTTCTTCAGTCAATCAAATTTGCCGACGAGATAATCGTCGTCGTTGATGAGGCAGAAAAGAAATCAAAAAAGGTTGGCAATATGCCGATTTATTATCGACCACTTCAAAATGATTTTGCATCTCAAAGAAATTTTGCTTTACAAAAGGCCAAAAACAAATGGGTATTATTCATTGATGACGACGAATACGTAAGCACCGAGCTAGCAAGAGAAATAGCGCTTTTATCAGACAATTCAGCCTTATCCGGCTTCTTAATTCGCCGTATTGATGTCTGTTTTCATCAGGCACTTCTTCATGGCGAAACAGGAAACACCAAACTTCTTCGCCTAGGCCAAAAAAATTCTGGAAAGTTTATTCGTCCTGTTCATGAATCTTGGAAAATTAAAGGTAGAGTAGGGGAATTAGCTTCTCCTCTTTACCACCGAAAAGACAATTTGGTCTCAGGTTTTATTGGTCGGATGGCACAGTACTCAGATATTGACTCACTTATTCTTACCAAAGAAAAAAAACCATTTTCATACTGGAGATTATTTTTAAATCCCAAAGGTAAATTTATCCAAAACTATATTTTTAAAGCCGGATTTTTGGATGGTACCGTTGGCCTGTTTCAGGCATTTCTCATGAGCATTCAATCATTAACAGTCCGTGTTTTTCAATGGACAAAAAGAAATTAATTCTCACTCTAGTTTGGATACCGATAGTTCTCTTAGGTATCTTAAATCTCCTGACTGTTTTTACTCCAGAAATCGGCTTTGATGCTCTTTGGTATCACCTCACCCTTCCCAAACTTTGGCTACTCAAAAAACAATGGTTCTTTGATGGAGGACTATTGTATTACTCAGTTATGCCTCGTCTTGCCGAGACGATCTTTATTCCTCTCATCAAGTACACTGGCTACATCGGGCCCAAGCTGGTTCAATATTTGTCTGGTGCTGGAGTTTGCCTAATCATCTGGAAAATTTCTACCAAACTCAAATTTTCAACGATAATAAAATCCCTTGCCGTTTCTCTTTTTTACTGCACCTGGCTTGTTAGCTGGCAGTCAGGGAGTGCCTATATCGATTTATTTAGAACATTCTTAGAAACTACTGCTCTTTACTTTTTTATTTCTGGTTCGTGGGTGAGGGGAGGTATGATACTTGGGTTGTCTGTGGGGACCAAATGGTTATCTTTGGGTTCAGTCGGTATTTATGGACTAGTGTTTGGACTTCCCTTAGTGTTTCCAGCTCTTATTACTGCTCTTCCTTGGTTTTTAATATCCCTAAAATTTACAGGAAATCCTGTCTATCCCATGTTTTCTTCAATATTACAAAACTCTCTAGCGTCATTTCCTCAGATACTTTCTAGGATATTAATGCTTCCCCTCACCCTCGCTTTCCCCTTTGATGATTTTTTATCACCCATGGTAATTTTTATCGTTGTTTTGTCAGCATTTTCTCTTTTTAATTCAGACGTTAGAGTTCGCAAAATATCTTTTGTTGGGCTTTTGGGTGCAATCATTAGTGTTTCTCTAGATCCTCCATCTAGTCGATACTTTCTTCCATATTTCCCAGCCATGATAATTGCTTCGGTTTCAATTATTGATAAACTAAAATCAAAACTTCAGTTTGTGTTTAACTCATTAGTTATCGTTTCTTCAATAGGGATTCTCGGCCTTAGATTAATTGCCGATTATAAATATTTCCCCTATATTTTTGGTCAGCAAACTCAAAATAGTTTTCTTGAAAATCACTCAGATCGTTTACCTGACACGTTCATCGACTCTGATTACTATGTTGAGAAAAATATTCCCAAAGACAGTAAAATCATCATAGACAAACTCCACAATCTATATTATTTCCCATACAATTTTGATCACACTTCATGGGCAAAATCTGAAATTGGATACGAGTATTTGATTACAAAAAACACAAAGCCGTCTGAGATAGAAGGGGAGTTAGTTCACACCAACAACGTTGGTATACAAATATACAAACTAAAACCATGACCTTTTATCTATTATTACTCACACTATATATATGGCCTTTTGGTCAGCTTCTTAGCTTTTCGACTACAGTATTTCCATTCACAATTTATCTCTTAGATGTTGCAGTGTTTTTTCTTTTCGTTTCGCTTGTTCTTTCAAAGAAAAGAGCGGAAATATTCAACACTCCCATAACAAAACCTTTGTTAATGTTTTTGGGAGTTGTGATTTTGTCATTTCTTTTTAATATCAAGCAGGGGATAGCATCAGGTCTGCCTCTCTCTTTCTTCTATCTTTTTAGGCTGATTATTTATCCGTCACTATTCTTTGCCATAAGTTTTGTAGATAAAAATCGTCTAATAAAACCAATCACAATTTCCATCGGAATATTTTTATTTCTTAGTCTTGTTCAATACCTTAGCTTTCCAGACATGCGTTTTCTGAAGTCGCTTGGATTTGACGACCATTACTATCGCTTGATTGGATCCTTTTACGATCCAAACTTCACGGGTGCAATACTAGCAGGACTATCGTTGTATTTTATTGGGAAAAACAAAATTATTTATTCGATTCCTTTAATAACTTTGTTATCGCTTACCTTTTCCAGAGCTTCTTATCTTGCTTTTGCTGTTGGCTTAATTATTCTTTTGCTTACTCGTAAGAAAATTAAACTAATTCTACTTGTCGCTCTACTTGGGGTTATTGTGTATTTGATTCCAAAACCTTTTGGAGAGGGAGTAAATTTGTTTCGAACCTTCTCAATTTATTCCAGAATTGAGAGCTGGCAGTCTGGGCTAAATCTATTTATCGATAAACCCATACTTGGCTGGGGATACAACACCCTTAGAAACGCAGAAGGTGGGCGTTTCCAAGTAGACAATAGTTTTATCTTTCTTCTAGCCACCACAGGTCTTGTAGGGTTTTTCGCGTTTATGAATCTTCTTATTAAGATCTATCGCCAAGCCAAAGATAGAGAAATGTTGTTAATACCGACGACTATTCTGATTCATAGTTTATTCAACAACTCTCTCTTTTTTATCTGGATATCTGCCGTGTTTTGGTTTGCCGCTGGACTATCAATAAAGGCTAAGGAGTATAAATCAATCTAATTGATTTCTCGGCCGTATTTCCCGCTTTATCAGTTGCAACGATACTTATGATGTTTTCTCCTCCTGAAAGCATAAAGCGATGAACAAAGGCGCCATTTTTGTCTACCATCACAAATGAGTTGTTGATAGTAATCTGTGATCCAGATTTATCGACTTCTCCCTTAATATCAATAACTTGGTTTATTTTTCCAAAATACTCACTACCATCCTTAGGGGCACTCACGATTAATTCAATTGGTTTACTATCCATCGTCACGAGATACACCTCAGAAAGGCTCTCATTGTTTGCTTCATCCTTGGCGCGGAGTTGGATTCTGTTTTGGCCAGATCTAAGAAGAGACTCAAAAAGAAATGTTCCAGATGTGTCGGCTTTCATAATCTTCTCGACTTGGTCATTTAGGAGCAGCTCGATGTTTGCATCTGGTTCTGTATATCCTTCAACCACAATTCTTGCGCTATTTGTCGCATCTGGAAGCGCCGAGATTATTGGAGTCTGTGGAGGAATAATATCTTTGTTTCCGTCTTGTCTTGTAGCGCCTCCTCCAGCTACTAGATTCATAAAAATAGGTAATCCCCATTTGTACATTACGATTACAAAAACTATCGAAAGCAAAATATAGAAGCGAGAACGATTTTTGTTTTGTGATTGTTTGTATCTTCCTGGCATATTAATGTTTAGTATAATCCATCATAGTATATGCGGGTATAGTTCAGTGGTAGAACGACTGCTTCCCAAGTAGTAGATACGGGTCCGATTCCCGTTACCCGCTCAATAACTCAATAGTGATATATTGAACTAATGCAAAAAGGAGATTTACAATTCGTTGTTGATGATACAGTTTTCAATTACCGAGTGGTTGTCCTTCTAAATACACCTGACGGTTACGTGTTTGAAAAATCTGGAGATGGATATTTGTTTGCCGTTGGAGGCAAAGCAAGTATCAACGAAGACTCATCTGAATCAGCCAAAAGAGAACTAAAGGAAGAGCTGGGTCTCGATTGCACCGATTTAAAATTGGTGGCAGTTGTCGAAAACTTTTTCATTTTGACAGGCCAAGGAGGAAGATATCACGAACTCGAACTGGTCTACAAAGTAAATTTAGATAATAGTTTGAACTTAAACGAGATAAAGTCGGGAAACTCTCACAACAAAGGTTTTGTAGCCGTCAAACCAGAAGACTTCGGTAGTGTAGATATCAAGCCATCAGTCTTGGAGAAAATAATCCGAGAAGACAAACCCTTCGTCCACATAATCCACAAAGAAATTTAGGGGTAAATCAGCTTAATTATATTTTTCACCATTTTGTCTAGTTCTCCAGTTTCGTTAATAGCAATGTACTGAGCTCCATTTATGTAAGGAACATCTTTATAAAATTGTTCCAATCTTTTAATTACCTCATTTTCATCTGTACCAGGTCTATTTCGAAGTCTTTCTTCCAATATTTCCATCGAGGGAGTAACGATAAAAACAGTGATTAAATTAAAATCTTTGAAAAATAATTCGTTTTGTCTCCATTTGTCTGAGAAAAATACTGTTCCACTAGGATCGGGTCGAAAAACAGGAATCTCAAAGTTTTGAAAAATCTCTTCAAACTTGGAGTTTAAAGAACAATAACTTCCACCTGAGTAGCGATTCCCTTCAATAAAATCATTACTTTTTTCCACTTCACCAAACTGTTCTTGTGAGATGCGGATATATGGGTCACACTCAACCTCGTCAGGTCTAATTGTAGTTCTTGTGGTACAAGTCTTGACCCATCCAAATCGGTTGTCAGTTTCTAAAAGCTTTCTTATTGTTGAGTCTTTACCTCCACCTGAAAGTCCAGTAATGATTAATAAGGTTCTTTTTTTATGTTCTGCGTCCTTAGTTTGTTCTTCAATTCTCGGACGAAGTCCGTAGATTGATTCATTAACAGCTATCAAATCGCTAGGATTTTCAATGTATGGTATTAGGAACTCAGGGAACTGGATGCAATGTTTTAGATATTCTGGAGATTTCATGTTTTTAGTATAAATTGAATATCTTACTGTGCGTGTTGTGTTTTTTGTTGGCTCGTAATAAACTGAAAATGTAACATCACTTACACGATGAAGTTTATTATTGTTCTATTTGTAACCGCATTAATAACAGTGTCGTTTGGTACTGTGCTAAAAAAGCAAAAAAGTGACTCTCAAAAAGAATTAATATCTCCCGTTGTTGCGGGCACAGGTAGCACCTCCAATCCGAGTGTTTCCAGCTGGCCTGTATTTGTCAATAATAATTATGGATACAAAATCAAGCATCCATCTGAGGTAAATATCAAGAATCAGCGCAATGGAGATGTATCGCTTCAAAAAGAAAAATCTATCAATATATTTATTACTCGAAACAAACTAACAGAAAACGAAACAATTAATACAGCGATAGAAAAAAATATTGATAATAAAAAAGCAGAGTTAGGAGAAAAATTCAATTTATTGTATCCAATTTCTCCAATTGCTCTTGGACTCGAGACGGCGCAAACTTACACTTCAGAAGAAAACGACCAAAAAATTACTTATTATTACGTCCCACAAAAAGACGGAGAATATTTATTAATCACAAACTACTCTCCAAATGACGGAGAAACTGATTATTTAGTATCCGAAGATATTATTTACTCACTTGAATTTTTCCCCTAGAAAGCGCTGGTAGTCTACAATAGTTTCGTGGCCGATTTTAAATATCAAATAATTAAGAAAAAAGGATTTTCTGCAAACGCCTCCATAAGTGTGTCAGAAACAAAAGGGGTTGTGGTACGAGCTCCTTTTTGGATGCCTAGGGCAATGATTGAAAGTTTTTTGGAGGAAAAATCTTCATGGATAGTAAAACATCTACATAGATTAAGTTCAAAAAAAGTAGTAAAGAAATATGAAGAAGGCGAAAAACACCTATTTTTTGGGAAAGAATATTCTCTCTCTATATCTCAAACTGGTTCATCGGCACGAAGTAGTGTTTGTATTCAAGGAGACACTATCAATGTAACAATTTATAAAGAAGTGTCAATAGATAATTATCCGGAAAAAATCAAAGACGCCTTATTATTCTGGTATCTGGAAAAGGGAATAGAGGTAATAACTGAAAAAGTAAATTTTTACTCAAAAGAAATGGGCGTGGAATACAAAAAGATTAATCTCAAAAAAGTATCTTCGATATGGGGAAGTTGTTCTGCAAGAAACTGTCTAAGTTTCAATCGAAAATTGGTAATGGCTCCCCATGAAATAGTCGATTATGTAATTATTCATGAGGTAGCCCACATGATTCACCGAAATCATGGTTCTAATTTTTGGAACTTAGTATCCAAGTACGACTCCCAGTATAAAACTCATCGAAAATGGCTTAAGCTAAATCATCATCTGCTAGCCATCTAACTCATGTCCATAACCTTAGACCCAAAAACATTAGAAATAATATCAGAAATTGAAAATAGTTGGGAAAATGTCTTTCTTACCGGTAATGCTGGTACAGGAAAATCAACTCTTCTAGATCATTTTAGAAATACAACCCAAAAAAACATCGCCGTTGTCGCTCCAACAGGTGTAGCCGCTGTAAACGTAAGAGGGGAGACTATTCACTCATTTTTCCTATTTCCTCCAAACGTTGACCCAGAAAGAGCCAAGCTTGAAGGTAAAAAAACCAGAAATGCCAAGATCTACAAAGCACTAGACACGCTTGTAATTGACGAAGTATCCATGGTAAGAGCTGATTTGCTTGATAGTATTAGTGTCTTTTTGCAAACAGTAAGAAAGAGCAATCAACCATTTGGAGGAGTTCAGGTAATAATGGTCGGGGATCTTCATCAACTACCTCCTGTAGTCACACGAGACGAACAAGAGGCAATAAACAGTTTATACAAGTCTCCATATTTCTTTTCCTCAAAAGTATTTACCAGTCTTACTGATGGTCTATACAAACAGATAAAATTTTTCGAACTAGAAACAATATTTAGACAAACAGAACGTGATTTCATTGATATTCTCAATCGTGTCAGAAACAAACAGACCACAGATGATGATCTTGCAAGATTAAATCAATGCAAAATCGAGGGAGAAGAGTATCTTGATGGCTTTATCTACCTTACAGCAATGAACGAACAGGCCGACAAAATAAATCAATTCAAATTAAGCGAGATAGAAGGTCAATCAATTATATTCAAAGGAACAACAACTGGAAGTTTTAGCGAAAAACATTTTCCTGCCGCAGATCAATTAGAAATGAAAACCGGTGCTAGAGTAATGCTTCTAAACAACGATCCAAATGACCGATGGATTAATGGTACAGTTGGTACCTTATTTCAGATCAGAAGTGATCATGTGTTAGTAAAACTCGACAATGGAGAACTAGAGACAGTTGAACCAGTTACGTGGAATTCATACAAAACAAGACTAAATCCAGAAACAATGACTTTAGAAACCAAAGAAGTCGGTAGTTTTCGTCAGATTCCGCTTCGTCTAGCATGGGCTATCACTATTCACAAGAGTCAAGGAAAAACATTTGAAAAAGTAGCCATAGATCTTGGGCGTGGTGCATTTGCCCATGGTCAAACTTATGTTGCACTCAGTCGATGCACGTCGCTAAAAGGCTTAAGATTAGTAAGGCCAATAGATCATAGCTCTATCATCATGGATGATCGCGTCATTTCATTTTTGAAAAATATCAGAACTTAAATGTGTGAAATAAAAAATATTTCAAAAGGGACTCTGATTACAAAAAAGGCACAAAAAGCAGACTCATTTTACAAAAAAGTGTTAGGCCTATTAAACCCAAACAGCTCTAGATTCCTCATAATTAATACTCGTTTTGGAATTCATACATTTTTATTAAAATCACCAATCGACGTGATAGTTGTCAGTAAAAATAATAAAGTTGTAAAGGTCAAATCAAATTTAAAACCAAATAACCTCTTTTTTAATCATCCTCGATATAACACAGTAATAGAGATGCCTAAAGGTACGATAAATAAATGTCACATAGAGAGAAATGATAAAATTTCTATTACATGACCGAGACGAATAGAAATAGACTGTTCAATCGACAAATTATAATTATCTTATTTTTTGTATTGCTTAGCGTTTCTTCTTTTTTCATACCCTTTTTTAAGATAGATCTTATGTTTTCGGAAAAAATTCAAAGTATAAACTCAATAGTTTTCTCAAACGTTATGTGGTTTGTGTCTTCGATGGGAAACTATCCATATATGCTCGTTGTTGTGGGAGTTACCTGCATGTTGATGTATTTATTAAAACTTCGTACTGAAGCCTCCTTGAGTTTACTGTCAACTGCTGGGGGTGCGCTAACAGGTTCCATAATAAAATATTTAGTAGATCGACCCAGACCCACCTCTGCTTTGGTTCAAGTCTCTGTATTTTTTTCAGACAAAAGTTATCCTAGTAATCATGTTTTGATTTTTACTGTATTTTTTGGCTTTTTATTATACTTACTGCTCAAATCTAGCAAGCTTAGTTTTAATTCGATAATTTTGTCCATTATATTTATCATGTGTATCGGTTCAATAGGGATCTCTCGAATATATCTTGGTGCTCACTGGCCAAGCGATGTGGTTGGAGGATACTTGTTCGGAATTATCTGGTTGATTTTCACAATTAAGCTTTATAATTCCATCAATGGCAAAAGATAAATACACAGCGATCTGGATTTCTCATACTTCGATCAATGACTATCTACAATGTCCTCGAGCGTATTTTTTAAAGAATGTATACAAAGATTCTGCAACGGGTCACAAAATTCAAATAATGTCGCCACATCTAGCCCTCGGACAAGCCGTTCATGAAGTACTTGATTCTCTTACCGGTATTCCAACAGCAGATAGATTAAATGAATCACTGGTTGTGAAGCTAGATGAAATTTGGCAAAAATTTTCTGGAGAAAAAGGAGGGTTTAAGTCTACTGAGGAAGAACACAAATTCAAAGAAAGAGGCAAAGCTATGCTTCGAAGAGTCATGGATAATCCGGGTCCAATCAAAAATCTCGCGGTCAAAATTCAGCAAGAACTACCTCATTACTGGATTTCTGAAGATGAAAATATTGTTCTTTGTGGAAAAGTAGATTGGCTTGAGTATAACCAGAGTGATGACTCAGTTCATATCATTGATTTCAAAACAGGCAAAAAGAAGGAGGACGAAGACTCACTTCAGCTTCCAATTTACCATCTATTAGTTCATCACTGCCAAAAAAGATTAGTCAAAAAGGCCAGCTATTGGTACTTAGAAACTGATGACAAGCTAACAGAAAAGCCTCTACCAGATTTAAAAGAAGCTCATAGCAAAGTAATAGAAATCGGCAGAAGAATTAAGCTTGCCAGAAAACTAGACAAGTTTGATTGTCACAATGGAAGAGATGGTTGCATACACTGTCGATCAATGGAAAAAATATTAAAAGGAGAAGGGAAACTGGTAGACTCAAACTCTCAAAGAGATATATATATTCTGAACAAGGATGAAGTAGTCGAAGAAGAGTTAGACAGTATCATTCTTTAGTAAGCTGCGATAGCCACCCCAAAAGTGTTTTGGGCATATACACATCCCCAGACATACTCACCTCCCACCAGCAAACTTTTGTGACCCATGGTATTTTCCCAAGCCGCAACTGCTTCAGTTGGTGTTTGATAGCCCTGAATTAGATACTCACTAACATTGTATTTTTCTGATATCCATTTCAAATCATCTCTTTGCAGAACGGGTACAAATCCAGCGTGCCCATCTAGCTTGCCAAGCTCTAGTAATTGGTTCAAACGAATCGAGGCGATAGTACACAGTTCATCTCTTTGTTTTAAAGGATTAACCCCATTTTCAATCCTCCTTTTGTTTACGATTTCCCACAACTCAGGACCTCCCCAGGTAGTTTTTGGAGTGGCTATTTGTCTGACAACCTTCCTAGGGGATGCCAATAAAACATAAACCTCAACTCGGTCAGTACTATTTTTTATTGCAATTCCCACATCGCGAAAATCAGGATGGTTCAAAGTACCTTTAGCAGTATCTTCATTGTTCCAGTAAGCAATTGGGTCATTACTTTTAAAATATCCGGTTAATATTAACTCTCCCACAAGATTAGCGTCATAATTTGCATTTTTTAGAGCCACTTCTCGAGTTAAGCCTGTCACTTTGCCGTCTACATCATCTTCAGACAAAATCACAGACAATCTCGCCTTAGCAGATTGATCAAGTTTTTCATTACTGGCAAGTTTAGATAGACCCATTTCTTCGCGTGAAGAATTAATTTGAGACAATAATTCTTCTGCAGTCCAGTCGGAAATAAAGTTGGCAGTATTATCTCTTTGAATATATATTTTTTGAGAAGAAACTTCGGAAATTAGACGCTTAAACTCAGTTCCTTTTAGAAAAAAATAGGCCAGTACAGTAACGGATACAAATAGAACAAATAATAATATTTTTTTCACTATCTTCAGTATATAAGAGAAATATTCCAATGATGTTAAACTAAATATATGAACATAATATTCAATCCTCAAAAGTTGACTATTAGCGACCGACTTCGTCAAAGGATTGAAACAAAATTTGAAACAGGTTTAGGGAAATTCCTCAAACATTACCAAGAAGATATCAAAATTGCATCTCTGGCCATAGAAAAGAAATCCCGTTCAGGTTATGAAATGAAATTCGATATGAACCTACCCGGTTGTCCAATAAATATTAAAGACACACACAAAGTCTTACTCGACGGAGTGATTAGAATTAGAGACAAGGCCAAAAGACAAGTTCAAAAATATCTAGAAAAACGAAGAGGATATTAAATTACTCTTCAATACTAATTCCCTGAACAGGACAGGCTTCTGCTGCTAGCTTAACATTTGCGACCACAGAACTATCACTCAAGTCTATTTCGGGATTTACTCCAGCTCTACCATCTTTTCCGTGTTTGCAACCAACCTCTCCCTCAGAAATTTCCTCACACATATTGCAACCGATACATTTATCTTGATCAACAGTTATTTTCATTATGAAATTATAACCCTTACTGTATATATAATCAAAACATGGCAAACAACATTAAATGTCCAAACTGTGGTGAAGAAATTGAGATTACAGAAGCTCTCAGTCAGAATATCAAAGCTGATTTAGAAAAAGAGCTTTCTGAAAAGATAAAAATGAAGATAATGGAAGAGTCTCAAGGGAAAACCAAAGCCTTAGAGGAAGAACTAAAAGAAAAAAACCAAAAATTGAAAGACGCTATGGAAGCTGAGCTGGTCATTAGAAAAGAAAAAACCAAACTTGAGGATGAGCGAAGATCGTTCGAACTTGATAAGCAGCGCCAATTAGACGAAGAAAGAAACAAAATTCGTCAGCAAACACTACTTGAGGCAAGCGATTCTCATCGTTTAAAAGATCTAGAGAAAGAAAAAATGATCAACGACCTTAAAAAGGCCTTAGAAGACGCTCAGCTCAAAGCCAATCAGGGTTCACAGCAGCTCCAAGGCGAGGTCCAAGAACTGGATCTCGAAGAATATCTTATTAAAGCATTTCCCTCAGACGAGATTAACCCTGTCGGGAAGGGAGTAAAAGGAGCCGATGTTCGCCAGATAGTTAAGACGAGCTTGGGAACAGTATGTGGAGTAATTCTTTGGGAATCCAAACGCACTAAAGCATGGGTTGATGACTGGGCAACAAAATTAAAAGACGATCTAAGAGCTTCAAAGGCGAATATTCCAGTAATCGTCACTACAGTTTTACCCAAGACAATAAAAACAGGCTTCGGTTTTTACGAGGGCGTTTGGGTCACCGAGCCAAATTTTACTCAGCCACTTACAGAAATTCTTCGCAAAAACCTAATTGATGTCGCCAGAGAAAAGCATAATAGTAACGATAGAGGAACCAAAGCCGATATGATCTACACCTATCTCACCAGCGACGCCTTTGTTCAGCAAATTCAAAGCATTATCGAGGTACACCAAAACATGCAGAACCAAGTTCAAAAGGAAAGGGCTGCTTTCGAAAAAATATGGAAAGAAAGAGAAGCTCAGGCAGAGCGAATTTTGATTAGTACTGCTGGAATCTATGGAAGCATTCAAGGAGTTGCTGGTCAATCTCTTCCTAGTGTAAAAGGATTAGATTTACTTGAAGGCTAGATTTTTAGCAGCGCCACGGCATTTGTTGATCCTTCTTCGTAGTAGCTTTGGCCGTGAATAACCACGATTGTATCACCCTTGGATAGCTCTTTATTCTTTATCAAATCTGCAATCGCTTGGTTTGGCAAAGAGAAGTCACCCTTGTGCATATTTGTCTTTATTGCCCTTACTCCATACGACAGAGAAAGTTCCTCTACGGTCTTTTGGTCTGAAGTCATCGCCACAATCTGGATTTTTGGCCTTAATCTAGAGATAGATCTAGCGGTTTGTCCTGATCTGGTAAAAACCAAAATCATTTTCAACTTTATTATTTTCTGATTGAGAAGCTCTTTTGTGGAATTAATTATGATATCTGTTTCATTTTTGGCTTCAATTTCAAAATCAATTTTCTTTTCTATCATTTCATTAAACTTCGCGATTTTTGTCATAGCCAAAACAGCTTTTACGGGGTATCTTCCATTCGCTGTTTCGCCCGAAAGCATCACAGCATCGGTACCATCCAGTACCGCGTTTGCTACATCAGTAGCCTCTGCTCTTGTCGGTCTGGGATTGGTAGTCATTGATTGAAGCATTTGTGTAGCCGTAATCACTGGTTTATTTGCTGCTCTGCATTTGGTGATGATGATTTTTTGCCAATACGCTAGCTGTTCTATGGGTACTTCAATGCCAAGATCACCTCGTGCCACCATCACCGCATCTGTCACTTCAATGAGTTCATCGATATGTTGTAAGGCTTGAAAACTCTCAATTTTAGCCACAATCATTGCCTTCATCTTTCGCTTCTCCATTTCACGACGCAGAATTTCGATATCCTTTTTGGTTCTTGAGAAAGACAAAGCCACAAAATCAATTCTTCTAGTTGTGGCCATATCCAATTTTTTCAAATCCTCTTTAATCAAAGGGGGTAGTTTTATCTCAACGCCGGGGAGATTGACTCCTTTTCGGTGACCAATAGTACCGCTATCAATTGCTTTTGCTTCGATTAAGTCCTTTTTTACTTTCAAAACAACAAGCTCAATTGCTCCATCGTCGATAAGAACTCGATCCCCTTTTTTCACCGCAGAAAAAACCAATGGATGAGGAATACAAATTGAGCTCACACCAGAGACAAACGAAGGAGTGATATTTACAATTTGACCTTTTTTTATCGGAAGAGGGAGTTTATCAACAGTCTCTAATCTTATCTCTGGTCCCTGAAGATCAACCAAAACACCAACGCTCACTTCCATTCTTTTTGCAATTTCTTGAACTCTCTCAATTCGTTCTTCGTGCCATTGTGTAGTACCGTGTTTGGTATTAAAACGAAATACATTAACGCCAGCTTCAATTAACTTTTTTATTACTTCTGGAGAGTCGCTTGCAGGACCAAGTGTTGCAACTATCTTTGTTAATTTTGAGTCAGACATCAATTAATTCTACCTCAACCAACAAATCGTGTTAGCATGGTAAAGATATGTACTACAGAAAAACAAAAAATTTATTTGATCCGGGTTCTAGTGAGCCAGTAAAGCTAAGTCGTTCAAAAATTGAACTATTTACTCAGTGTCCTCGTTGTTTTTACATGGATGTCCGCCTCGGAATTTCTCGCCCAAGCACACCACCATACACCTTAAATTCAGCTGTCGACAATCTTCTGAAAAACGAATTTGATCTTCTCAGAAAAGATGGCAAAGCTCATGAGCTCATGAAGAAGTACAAAATAGACGCTATTCCACTTCAGCACAAAGATCTGCCTCGTTGGAGGGGAGAAGTAAAAGCCTTTGAGGGGGCACTTGCTCTTGATGAAAAATCAAATATCTTAGTCAATGGTTTGGTAGATGATCTTTGGGTCAATCCCAAAGGCGAAATCATCATTGTGGATTACAAATCGACGAGTTCTGCTAAAGAGGTTTCCCTTGATGACGAGTGGAAAAAGGCCTACAAACGTCAGATGGAAGTCTATCAATGGATTTTCCGCAAACTTGGTTTTCCCGTTTCTGATACTGGTTACTTCGTCTATGCCAATGCCCAGAAAAACCTTCCCAAGTTTGATGGCAAGCTAGAGTTTGAGATGAGCATCCTCACTCATAAGGGTGATGATTCTTGGGTTGGGAAAACCTTACAAGATATGAGAAAGACGCTTGTCAGCAATACCATTCCAGCACCAGACCCCAGCTGTGAGTACTGCGCCTATCGTCAGACATCTGTCGAAACAGTTGCCAAGTGGAAAACTGATCACTCAGGGTAAAATATACCCATGCATCTTACTGATTTTGAATTTAGCCTTCCCGATGATCTAATCGGCCAAAAGGCGATAGAGCCACGTGATAGCTGTCGACTATTGGTGGTTAATCGTCAAAACAAACAGCTTTCTCACCATATTTTTTCGGATTTAATCGATATTTTAGATAGAAATACTGTTTTGGTCGTAAATGACACCAAGGTTTTCCCTGCAAGATTATTTGGCCACAAAGAAACTGGAGGCAAAATCGAAGTACTTCTTCTCAAACAAACCAGTCTCAGTTCATATCGCTGTTTGGTACGAGGCAAAGTCAGCGCTGGATCAAAATTGATTTTTTCAGATACTTTCCAAGGAGAAGTTGTTTCTATTGAAGAGGATGGAGAAGTAAATATTTCTTTCAATCTCTCAGGAGTAGAGCTAATAGAAAAGATTGATGAAGAGGGAAAAACTCCACTACCACCATATATCCACTCAGAAGAAAATGAAAATAATCTGCGAAAGCAGTACCAAACCGTCTACGCCAAAGAAAAGGGGAGCGCCGCTGCCCCCACTGCAGGGCTTCATTTCACCGATACTTTACTCACAAAACTTACAGACAAAGGAGTTGAAGTCGAAAAGGTAACCTTGCATGTTGGACTGGGAACATTTAAGCCAGTAACTGATGAACAAGTAATCAGCAAAACTCTTCACACCGAAAGCTTTTTTCTGGACGAGCAAACTGCCAATAGATTAAATGAGGCCAAAAAACATGGCAAAAAAATTATTGCTGTTGGCACCACCTCTTGTCGTTTGCTCGAAACTCTCTCTGATGAAAAGGGGAACATCCATGGCGGTCAAGGTGAAACCAATATATTTATCCAACCAGGATACCGATTCAAGTTTGTCGATGGTCTCATCACCAATTTTCATTTGCCATCTACCAGTCTCTTGATGCTCGTTTCTGCCATAACTCTTTCTCCCAATACCCAAGAAATATTTTCAAATTTCCAAGACAGCTTAATCGGCAAAGCCTACCTCGAAGCCATCAAGGAAAAATACAAATTCTTTAGTTTTGGTGACGCTATGCTCGTCAAATAAAATCGTCATTGCGAACGTACTCGTGTGGCAATCTATACAGATTGTTTCATTTTCTCTCTCATCTGTTCTGCCAACCTTACCATAAAACGCACGTTATGAATTGAAGCGAGTCTGTAATAGGATAGCTCCTGAGCCTTATACAAGTGCCTTAAATAGCCTCGTGTGTATCCATTGCGGCAAGTGTAGCAATCACACCCATCCATGATTACGTGAGGGTCATTTAAAAATTTTGTGTTATCAATATTTAATCGACCCTTTGGATACTCACTCTCAAACTTTCCTCCACGAATTTCTCCAGAGTACAAAGAGCCATTTCTCGCCATTCTGGTAGGCGCCACACAATCAAACATATCCACTCCAGCCTTGATGATGTCCACGATATTTTCTGGGTCTCGCCCCAGCCCCATGGTGTACACAGGTTTGTCTTTTGGTAAGTATTTCCTAATCCACTCCATAATTTCCAAAGTTTTCTCCATGTTGTAACCAATTGTTTCTCCTCCGATAGCAATTCCGTCAAAAGGTAGCGAAGCAATATATTTCGTGGCTTCTTCTCTTAAATCTTCAAAAGTACTTCCCTGAACAATTCCAAAAAGTGCCTGATATTTTCCCTGCGCACTCATTTTATTATTTTCATTCCATTGTTTCACGCAACGCTCAGCCCATCTATGAGTTCGTTCCATTGCTTCCTTGGCATATTTGTACTCGGTTTGATCAGGCGTGCACTCGTCAAAAGCCATGATGATGTCTGCCCCAAGGTCTCTTTGGATATCCATCGAATGTTCAGGGGTGAATTTATGTAGCATGCCATCTAAATGAGACTTAAAAGTAACGCCATCTTCGTCAATTTTCGAGAGAGACTCAGAATGAGCACCCAGACCCAGAGAAAATACCTGAAATCCACCGCTATCGGTGAGCATGGGCTTATTCCAGTTCATAAAGCTCTGCACTCCACCCATTTCATTAACGAGTTTTTCACCAGGACGTAAAAACAGATGATATGTGTTTGCCAAGATAATTTCTGCCTTAGTGTCCTCGATATCCGCACTATCCAAAGCTTTCACCGAGGCTGCTGTCCCAACAGGCATAAAAACAGGTGTGTTTACCTCACCTCTATCTGTTGAGAATTTACCCGTACCATCAGTGTTTTTAGCAAATTTGAAAGCCATATATTTTTTAGGACTCGAAGACTTCGGTCTCGCTTGCTAGCTCGCCTCAGACCGCGACTCAGCAAGATCGTTACGAACTTGCTTCCGTCAGGTTCTCGTCCCACATAATTTCCCTTTATATCTTTTTCCACAAGGGGAAAAAATATAAATGGAGCCGAAGGTGGGACTCGAACCCACTACCTACGGTTTACGATACCGTCGCTCTACCAGCTGAGCTACTTCGGCTTGTCCACCGTCGAGGCGGGCGATACCTGTATTGTACCCGAAAACGCCCTATATCAAAACAAAGTGTTAAAATACAACACACTTTAAAAAAAGGAGACCGAATGGGATATTCTACCAAACGTATTTTGTTCAAGCTTACGGAAAAACAAATGTTTATGTTTTTGCTAAAACAAGTTGTCGAAGCAAAAACAAACGATGGTGAACCATTTACCATCATCATGAATACTCACTCAGTAAAAGCTTCAGAAAGTAAAACGATCATTGATGTAAATTTCTCTGCCGCAGTTGGAAAAGATGGAGAATCTTATGACACAGAGAACGGATCACTAATCTCAGTTGACCATGGTTGCGACTTCCTTGGCTCAGTAGATCTAAAAATCTTTGGTGATCCACTTTCAGAATAAGCTAGGAATCCAGTACAAACCAAATTTAATAAACCGTGTTCAATACACGGTTTTTTTGTATCTATTTCTTAGGAAGCTCAGGAATAGTGATCTTGGTGTTGGAAAAGATTACATCGGGATTGGCAAATAGTGCCTTGTTTGCCCAATAGATTTTTGGCCATTGGTATCCATCACCATAAGCACGAACCGCAATGCTCCAGTATGAATCACCCTTTTGGGTAGTGTACTCTCCAATGGCGATTGAAGTTGCAGGTTTTACTTCAGCCTGAGCAATTACTTCTTTAACTTCTTGTACGGTGATTTTTTTGGCTTCTACCTTTGGAATTCTTAACACTTGTCCAGCAACGATAACTCCAGCGCCAGTAATCTGATTTTCTTTCATGATGTCAACATAGTTGTATCCTGAGCGGTAAAACTTTTCTGAAATGTGCCAAAGATCATCTCCTTTTACTACTTTATATGTAGCGATTATTTTGTCATTTCCTTCGTTATTTAATGTAGAGGCAGCTTCTTGTTCTGTAAGAAGAGTTCCTTGCCAAGATTTTAGGTTGGTTGTACGGAAATAATTAAAAATCAAACCAGCAATAACCACCACCACAATTCCACCCATCACGGTGCTTATTGTATTTTCGTTCAGTTTGAAAAACTTTAGGATATTTTTAATCCTTTTGGATGCAGTCTGTCCTTTGCTCATATAGTTACATCTTATAGATTCTTTATGGGTTGTCAATAGGGTATTTTAGATACAAATAGATTGCGCACAGTCTCGGTCAACGGTTCACACTTCTTGTGACCGTCGACCCCGGCTCACCCCGGTTCGTTACGAAACTGGTTCCGCCTTTCTCGCCCCTTTTCTGGCTAATAAAAAACTCCCCATAAAGGAGAGTTTTTCATTTGCGGGGCTGAAGGGGCTCGAACCCTCGACCTTCCACGTGACAGGCGGACGCTCTAACCAACTGAGCTACAGCCCCATGCAATTTATCGAACCTCCATATTTTACCAGAATAAGCTATAATGGTCTAGTTAAATCATCTTAACGTTTTTACAGAAGATTTCAAAGTGATGATGGCTTTGGAAAGAAGAGAAAGGAGCCAGAAATGGCTGTTCGTTTATACGTAGGGAACCTTCCCTATAGTGTTACTCAACAAAAACTCCAGGAGATTTTTTCTCCTTTCGGGGCTCTAGGTGAGTGCACAGTTATTTCAGATAAATTCTCCGGCAGGAGTAAAGGATTCGGCTTTGTCGAATTCGAAGACGCAGAAGCTGCAAAAACCGCCATCGAAAAGATGAACGGAACTGACCTCGACGGTCGCAACATCATCGTCAACGAAGCTCGTCCAAAAGAGGATCGTCCCGCCCGTAGTTTTGGAGGCCGCTAAAATTGCCTTTTAATTAGAATCGATTAACCTCGATTTTTAATCAGAAAAACCGCCAATCTCCCTAAAAAGAGAAAGGCGGTTTTTCGTGATCGTAAGCATATGAAAATGAGTGTGAAACAAAGAGTAA
>Ga0172371_10003612_pt1 | contig 23862 bp, 28 predicted proteins | sample Lak12m_FD_114543 | JGI IMG/M metagenome (GOLD analysis project Ga0172371, IMG submission 114543) | Freshwater microbial communities from Kabuno Bay, South-Kivu, Congo - kab_022012_12m | ecosystem: Environmental > Aquatic > Freshwater > Lake | place: Democratic Republic of the Congo: South-Kivu...
CCGGGCGCTGGAGTTCGTCAAGTTCCTTAGGCTCATCGAGCGCGAGGTGCCCGCCGAGCTGGCGGTGCACGTGGTGGTGGACAACTCCTCCACGCATAAGACCCCGACCGTCCAGCGCTTTCTGCTGGCTCATCCTCGCTTCTGTCTGCACTTCACCCCCACCTACAGCTCCTGGCTCAACCTGGTCGAGCGCTTCTTCGCCGAACGTGAGACCACGTGGCTGAAACGCGGCACCCACCGCTCGGTGAAGGAACTGGTCGCCTCCATTCGCACCTGGATAGCCCTCTGGAACGAGGAGCCGAGGCCGTTCGTGTGGCACAAGACGGCCGACGAGATCCTGGAGAACCTTGCCGGGTATTGTCAGCGTAGTAACAACTCGGGACACTAGAGGCCCTTAGGCCGGGGAATTACTTGGCGCTCGGCAGTCAGTCGCCGCAAGATGGCTCCTCAGGGCGCAGCGGTCTGTGGCGTCGTGACCGCCTGCGCGTTCAGCAGTTTCCCGAGTCGCGCGCGCATCCGTGCCTTCCTTTGCTCGTAGAAGAAGGGGAAGTTCACGATTTCTTCGGGGAGGTCGAGCATGTCGTGCATAGCGAGATGCGAATCTCGCGCGGCCTCGTGCTGTTCATCCTCCCCGGGCCATAGCTGACGGACCCAGTCGAGGGGCATGACGTCCTGTTTCTGGACATTGACCGTACCCGGGAGAAGCTGCAAGTTTGGCAGGCCGTTCACGAGGTCGATGAAGTCTTGGATCTCCGCGTCGGGCACCCCCGCCCTCGAAAGGCGTGCCCGGGTAAACCGCGAGCGCGGGAAGATGTGATCGACGTGGACTTCGCTCTGAAACGTGATGTTGGGATAGAGCATTGCCAACGCCACGAAGGCTTGGGGCTTGCCGTACTGCAGATCGAGGATCTCATCCAGCTCGACCGGTCCAATCGCCAGCGACTTCCCTATCTTCGCCATTTCGGTTTCGATTGCCTCCGGCGGGAACCCATTCTGGCCGCCGGCCTGGATGGCACTTCGCACCCGAGTCAGGAGTGTGTCTTGCCCGCTGCCCCACACGCCTGCCTTGAGGAGCGAGCGAAGCACCCAGGTCCGCAGCTGTCTGCGGTCCGCCTCATGCTGTGCGCTGGTGAGGTATGCGGCATCCAGGTCGCTCGCGTGAAGGTAGTAGGCGACTGGAATGAGCACATAGTCGGAGGAAAGGGTGCGTTCAGAGAATCCAAAGCTCGCGAGCAGTCGGGCACCAAGGCGCAGGGCGCGAGAGACTCTGTTCCAGGAGTCTTCAAGCAACTCCATGTTCTGGCGGTTGAAGTTCGACACCCGGAACCCAACGTCTCCGAGGTCGTTCAGGACGAGGCCGGCCTTCAGCACCATGTCCTTTGTGAATCCGAACCCCTGGCCGGTGGAGTTGAGTTCGTCCACGAGATTGTGGATGGCCTCCCGCGCATCCAGGTTCTTCCACTGAGCCGTGGCAATGCTCAGGAGTAGGTCCGAGTAGGAGAGAACCGTCCCACCGCTATTCACTCGAATGAAGATGTTGAGGACCTTGTCGAGCTCTGACTCCTCAACCGCGTAGTAGCTGATGATCTGGTCGACGGTGACCATTTCGTGCAGCCGAGTGAGCGTCCGGTGCGGGTATTTGTTCTCCCTGTCCGCTGCCAAACCCGCGTCTACGATGTAGTCGTAGATGTCGCTCGCTTCCCCGAAATCCATGGCACGGGAGACCAAGAACCAGTGGTGCCCGTTTGCGTTGTCGGCGCTCGCTTGTTCGGGGGTTTGGAACTTGAAGTTGTAGGCCATGTTTTGGTCGTTCTCGTCCGCAGGCGTCAAGAGGTCGAGGTAAAGGCGCGTTACCGGGAAGGCGTCGGGACTGGTCCACCATTTTCGGGGAAGGCGTTTCGCGTAGCTTCCGCGGAGCCCGATGATCATGGACGTCAGCCGCTGCTGGCCATCAAGAATGGCCGTCACCCGACCGATCCCGAGGAAGCTTGTCTGGCTCGGCCACAGGACAGTGGGGCGCCCGACGCTCGTGATAGTCGCGAATGAACTCGTAAAAGACATACTTGTTCAGGTCGGTCGGCGGGATCCCCCAGAAGAGAAAGGAACCAATGGGATAGCGCCGCATGAGACTGTCGAACAACTGGCAAATCTGGTCCGGCTTCCACACGAATTCGCGCTGTATGGCCGGCAAGATGTACTCGTAGCTACTGACCCGCTCAAGGGTACGTCGGATGGTCAGCGGAGTCTGAAACGCCACAGCCCCTCTTCTCTTGTTTGCGTGGGTTGGCGCGTTCTCCCCAATCCCACGAGCCCCCGATTCATAGACAGACTATGCTGCTCCCCTCCGATTTGAAGCCACAGCTACGCCATGATGAAATCATGGCAGGAGGTGGTGACCATGTCCGACGAACTTGCCCGACGAGGTTCAACGCTGGACTGCCAAACGCCGCTTCGCCTTGGTCGTCAGCATCCTCAAGGGTGAGACCACGATCCAGGAGGCCGCCCGCAAGCACGGCCTCACCCTGGCCGAGATCGAGGACTGCAACCGGTAGTTGTTGCCATCGTGCTCGCCCCTGAAGAAGACCAGCAGGCGACCCGCGATAGCGTCATTGACCGCATTGAGAACGCCGTGACCCTTACGGTGTCACCCAGGCCGAAGAGCGAACCCGCACCAAGGAGACCGACGACGCCATCAGGAGAATCGTGCTCCGCGAGTTGCGAGCGCACGGCGGCGACCAGGTGGTCGAAGAAGGCCGCCAGGGCTGTCTCCACCAGGTGGGGTTCCTCGAAGTATGCTTCCCGGTACTCATGCTCGGCCATCCACTTCTCGAACGACGTGGTGACGTCGATCAGAGCCCATGGATGGTGGTGTTCTTCGGTCGCTGTCTTGAATGCCGGCAGGTGCAGGCGAAGCCGGCGCTCGTGCTCAGGCGGATAGACCGCCATCCAAACGCGCTGCGGAGGGGCGAGGTTCAGCTGCATAATGGTGTGGCTAGCGTTGGTGCCGCCGCTGATCGCGCCGTCTACTATCTCGTTTCTTGTTTGCGTCAAGTCCACCGTGGTCACCATTCTAGCGTTATGCTGGAGCTACACCCCGCGGAGGGTCGAATCGACTTCCATCTGCCCCGGCACCAGACGCCCGGGCGAGCAACTCGGCCAGCCGGTTGCCGTCAAGCAGCTGTATGCCGCGATCCTCTGCGAACCGCATAGCATCCGTCGAGAAACCGGTCGGGCAAATCACCGCCGCGCGCCCGCCGGGATCCTCCACTGGAACAACACCGGCGATCGCCCTGACCACCTCGACACCGATAGGGCTGGCGTGGTTCTTGCACTGGATGTACAGAGTGGTGGTCACACCAACCACGTCGTCTCGCCGTGCGACCACGTCGACTCCACCGTCACGCGACTCTTGGGTCAGCTCCGTCTCGTAGCCGAGATCGCGGAATAGTTCATCGACGAACACCTCGAACTCCCGTCCCGTCATGTCGGCGTACCTGGGTGTCTGCGCGGCGGATGGTCGGGCGGTCTGCTTATGCGGAGGCCTCAAACCGAAGAGGCCGAAAAGCTGTTCAGCGGAAAGGACGCGGTCGAGGTCCATGCTCACCTGGTCCACGATGATGTCGAACAGGCGCTGTTTGGCTTCGAGCAGGTCGGCTATCCGCTCCTCGATCGTGCCTGAGCACGTGTACGTGTACACGTCGACCGGCGACGTCTGACCCATGCGGTGACTTCGGTCCTCAGCCTGCTTCTCACTGGCCGGATTCCACCAGCGATCGAAGTGCACGACGTAGGACGCCTCCTGGAGGTTGAGACCCTGGCCACCCGCTTTCAGCGACAGAATCAAGGCGCCATGGGCCGCGTTGCTCTTGAAGCGACCCAACGTGCTGTGACGCTCCTCTTGGGACATCGCCCCCGTATACGTAAGAGGGCCGAACTCGGCGATACCCTTTGCGATCGCCTCGACACCAAACGATGCGTCGGTGAACTGCGTGAAAACGAGCACCCGATGATCCTCAGCACGCAGAACTTCGATACGCTCCCTCAGATCGGCAAGTTTGGCCGACTGCCCGGTCTCCGGGCAGAAGTTGCAGATCTGCTTGAGGCGCATGATCAGACTGAGCACGTGCGTGATGCTGACGGTCTCGCCCCGCGACTGGAGTTCCATCACCCCATGCTGCTCGGCTTTGTCATAGGCGAGGCGTTGGGCTGGGGTCAGATCGAGCATCACGCTGTGCAGGCGCTTGGGGGGTAACTCTGTGAGCACGTCTGACTTGCGGCGCCGAAGCTGAAGTTCGCGGTGACGGTCGAGGAGGTTCAGGTCGACAGACAGCGGAGGCACGATGGCCCCAGCCTCATTTGGCTGAAGGAACTCGATGATCGAAGCGAGGTCATCGAGGGAGTTCTCCAGCGGGGTGCCCGTCAGAGCCCACGAGCGCAGCCGAGGAAGTGCTTTGCAGGCCGCACTCGCGCCAGTGTCGCGATTCTTGACCCGTTGCGCTTCATCCAGAATTGCGACTCCCCACGTCTTCCGTCGTGGGCCGCAGTTCGGATTCGCGCTCAGGTCGGAGCGTATGGTTTCGAAGGTGGTCAGGAAGACGTGGGCGGGGTAGGCCCATTGCATCGTGCGCTGTTGTGCGGAGCCCCTTACGGTGCTCACACGAAGCTCCGGAGCCCACTTTGTTATCTCGCCGCGCCACTGATAGATGAGACTTGCGGGCGCGACGACAAGCGCTGACTCTATGGCTCGTTCGTGGAAGAGGATGCGCAGTGCGGCGATTGCCTGGATCGTCTTGCCCAGGCCCATGTCGTCCGCCAGCAGCACCTCCGGCTTGGAGACCAGGACGCGAACTCCATCGAGTTGGAACGGGAGCAGATCGCCGGGCCAATTCAAGACCGAACCCCCGGTGGGTAAGAGGGCGTCGAGAGGAGGCAGAAGAAGAAGGCGCAGGCGATCGCGGAGTGAAGGCCCGGCGTCCCCTGGTCCGGACACGTCGCCATCTCCCGGGGCGCGCAGTCTCACGCTTCCCGGTGCACGGGTAGGCGATGGACGCCTCGGCTCGGGTGGAGCGCCGAGTTGCAAAGCGACGGATTCCGCTGATAGGAGACGGACGTCAACACGCTCGCAGGTGGCAGGAGACGCCACGGGTGCGTCCGTTGTCTGCGCCGACAGGACGACCAACTCAAGCGGGCGCCCTGCCACGACGCCAAGGTGCGGGGTCGGTAGGCGCAGTCGGTGCGGTTTGGTTGGAACGGCCTTCCTGCTAAACAGTCCCAAGTCCGCCCACGTCCTCGCCTCGAGCCTCCCGGAGTCCGGCTTCGGCTCTCTCGAAGGGTTCGGTCAGGAGACCGGCCGACTGCAGAGCCTCGACTAAGGAGCGCTCTGCCGAACCCTCTTCGGGACACCCTGAGGACCAGAGGAGGTGCAGCCCCTCCGCATCCATGTCCTCACCGCGTTCATCAGCTCCGGTGCTCACAGACGCCATTCGGTTGGCGACTCTGCACGTCGCAGTTGGAGTATCTATCTCGGTGACGAAGAAGCCCGGCTCGACCTCCTCCGCCTTCGCCAGAATGACCGAGGGATGGGAGGTTGCAGCGTTAAATAGCGCGGTGGTGAGTTCTCGCGCTGCGCGTCGACTCAGATCCTGCCGCCTCCACAGTCGGGTGCGAGGCGTTTCAATGCGCGAGTAGACGAATTCCAGTGGCTCGCCCTTCGAGTTCATCACGAATAGCGCGCCGTCGTAACCTCCGTCTGGGTCGCGAATCACTCGAAGAAACGCTGCCGCGTGAGTGTCTTCGCTGCCAACAGAGCGGAACGGAATGCTCATTGCGCAGCCGCCTGGCCGCTCGGTTCGTTGTCTTCAACGCCCTTCTCAAGTAGCGCGTTTTCCGCATAGTCGTCGGTGATGCGCTCCAATTCGATCTCCGGCTCATACGTGGGCGCCACACGATTGAGATCCCACGTAGTGATCCACGATCGTATGTACTCACGCATCTGCTGGCCCGTCTTGAACGAGGAATCGAGGCGGGCCGGCGTACAGTCGTAGGCAGCGGCGTAGATGTCGGAGAGTCTCATCAGCACGTCGGCGAGATCGTCCTGTGATGGCTGCCGAAGCCTCAACAATTCCCGTTCGATCGCATCCATCGCCGATTCTGCGAGTGCAGCCGTCAAGTCACTCTCTAGATCACCTCTTGACCGGAATCTGAAGCCGATCTGGTTTCTGTCGTCCTTCTCGTCAATGACGGCCGATGCGTAGTCCGGGGTGATTGCTCCCACGGTGAGAAGACCCGGAATGGCAAGATCATCGGCAAGGCCAAGCAAACGGGCCAGCTCCGAGTAGGCTCGCCCCCGCTGAAGTACGGTGTACCGCCCCATGAGCTCCAGCTCATCAAGAAGAATCACCCAACCGTCATAGCGTGCGGCATGCAGAAGCCTGGTCATGAACATGAATCGCTGACGAGCCAGTTCCTTGATGCCGATCTTCTCGAGCGCAAACAGCTTCGCCGCGCCGGTTTGGCGAAGTCCATCACGAAGGCGACCCACTTGAATGGCACTGCCTTCCCAGAAGCCAACCAATTCATCCTGCATCTCAGAGTCTGCGCCCGCTTGCTCGAAGAGCCAGGTCGTCGCCGCAAACCGGGAGTTGAGACCTGAATCCCGCAGCCAAAGGTTGAACTCCGCGAACTGCGGGCTCTTGGTGCTCAAACGACTGACGGCGATATCGCGCAAGGCGTCACCGACAACGTTTTCACACACCAGACTCTCAACAGCCGCCCGAAACACCTTCAAGGGGTCGAACAGCTGGGTCTCTTTCGATATGACAACCTTGCTCACTGCGAAGTTTTCCTGCCGTGCCTTGTGGCTCAGGTACTCAAGTACGTGGGATTTGCCCCCACCGAATTCCGCGGCCACGAGCATACCCCGGGGCTGACTGTCGCCCCCAAGACTCCTGCGAAGCTTCTCGAGGCGAGCGTCAAACGCGCTCTGTATTTCTGGAGCGGAACAGCCCAGGGCGCTGACGGCGTCTCTATTAGGAACGCCGGCGCGGAGGGCCTCGATGGCGCGGCGGGCAGAGACCTGACCGTTCATGCTGCACTTCCTTGCGCCGCTGCGATTCGTACCATCGGAGCGTAGGGATTCACGTGTCGGCGGTCGCGTACGTCGTCCCATATTCTGTTCCTGAGAGCCCTGTATCTCTGTAGGCTGCGGTTGCTGAAATCGTCGAGCAGCGAGTCAGGGGCAGACACGACGACCAGGAGCCCTTCCATCTCGTCCGTCGCATCAATGAACTGGCGAAGTACTTCGTATGCATCCCACAATGCGGCCGGCGTATAGTAGATCTGGTCCTCAGGAACGTCACGCCTGTGGGTGGCAGCAAGAGCGCGAAGATCGAGATTGACGACCAAGCCCGAGCCTCCGGTCTGGCGAATCCATCGTGCAGTCGACGCCAGCATGGCCCTCGCGTTGTGACGCCCAATCCTCTGATAGATCTGCATGGGCTTGACCGCGCTGATGAGCCGCAGGTCGCCCCGTAGCCAATCGAGGATGGACAGGCAGCTCTGCTGCCCCAGGGCGTCGTCATCCAACTGGGCCAAGCATAGCTGCGTCATGGCGACGCGGAAGTCCTTGGCGAGCGTGTAGTTCTGGACCACGTGCTTAGTGAGGCGCTTCTGCATTTCGCGGCGCACGATGTTCTGATCAACTTCATATCTCTCGGCGATCCTCGCGACCGTCATCGCCCTGCCGCCATCCTCGTAGAGTCCTGAGGCCAGCGACGTGTTCACTCGGCGGGCCAATTCGTGCCAGTCGATTTGTCCGGAGACAGCGAAGAAGACCTGTTGGATCATGCTGATCTTGGCTTTCGCGGCGTCGACACGGACAAACGTGAAGCCGAGACCCTCGCTCCCGCTCTGCAGGGCTCGCTCGAAACCTTCGAGGGCCTGGGTGTCTGCAGCCACGGCAAACTTGACCGCTGCGCCACCATCGGCGACGAAACCCGACAGGTAGGCGTCAGCGAGAAAGGCAGCGTACTCTGCGGCATCGATTTCCGGGGTCATGATTTCAAACCTCGAAGCTTATCGAGGTGTAGTCCACGCGACGCCCATCTTCTCCCACGACCGTGATTACGCCCGAGGGTGTCTTCGTCCCCGTGCTTCTGCCAAAAAAGACGTGGGTTCCTCGGCGAGTAGCTCGCTCTCCACTCTGCTCCAGAAGATACAAGTCACGGCCGAATTCCGCCTTGGAATAATCCTTGCCACTTCCGGGCGCGATCGTGAGTGCCGCATATATGTAGTCCACACGCACGTCTGTTCCCGGCTGACGGCCAGCCGCACGCAGGTGCCGTGCATGATCCCACGCGAGGTAGAGCGACTCAAGGAACTGCGCCGCCTTGAATCTTGGCGGGCGTGCCTGAACCGCCTTGAGGTGCGCGACCAGATTGGACGGGCGCACGCTACGATACGGTTTGCGATCAATTAGGACACATCGCCTGGGCGCGTCCACCTTGACCAAGCTCGGATAGCAGACGATCGTGCCCTCTTCGACGGTCACCTGCAGGCCGCTCGCGCCGGCGCTTGCGACGAGTTCTTCAGTGAACCCACCATCGGCGAAGTAGGCGACTTCCTCTTCCACTGAGAGACTCCACGACTGCGCGGCGCCGAGAGTCTCGGCGCGGGCAACCTGCAGTTGACCCTCAAGTTCAGCCAGGGCCTTGTGTAGCGCACTCAGGTCGCCAATTCGAGCGGCTTTCTGGCTCGCCTTGAGTCCATTGGTCAGCTTGGACACCGACTTTAGTGCGGTTTCGATGCGACGCTGTGTTTCTTCGCAAGCGTTCTCAAGAACTGGCCCAACTCCCACGCGCGACCTCTCCTTCGAATTGGTGTCTACAAGGTTCTACTGAACTGTGCGTAACTTCAGCTGCTGCTGATATGCGTCAGACATCGTGTTTCCGAGTAGCGCCAGATACCTCCGGCTGCCCAACACCATCCCAACAGTGTGGAATAAGGTCAGTATCGGCCTCTCATCGTACAACGTTAGCCGGGCGGACACGAGAAGGTCGACGAACCAGACGGCCGAACTAACTGCGGGAGTGGGCGATAGAAGCGAGGCTTGTGATTCAGTCTCTCGTCGGCTCTAACTGAGCCCCTCTTCAAGCCGACTGATGAAATCAGGCAGGTCAATTCCGAGGGCTAGGCAGACCTCGCGAAGCTCAAGGTGAACCGCCCCGGGTTCAGCGGAGACTCGGTTGCTTGAGTGCCTCATCTTCGCAGAAGGCCTGTCGACGATAGTACCTCTCTTCGAACTTCACCGGGGGGATATAGCCGATCGGTTCAAGCAGTCGGCGGTTGTTGAACCAGTCCACCCATTCAAGCGTGGCGAACTCCACGTCTTCGACGGTCTTCCAGGGTCCGCGCTTTTTGATGAGTTCCGCCTTGTAAAGTCCGTTGATGGTCTCGGCCAGGGCATTATCGTAGGCATCTCCCCGAGACCCGACAGAGGTGACGGCGCCTGCTTCAGCCAGGCGTTCGGGGTAGCGAATGGAGAGGCATTGGGTGGATTCAAGTGGTCGTCGCAACACCGTTTCCCTGTGCTGAGCATAGCAAGTTGTTGAATGCTTCGGCCGAAGTCCTCCAGCTGAGGGTCTTCCGCGGCCGGCTGTTGAGGGTGATGGCCACGGCCACGAGGTCTTCTGCGCTGTGCCTGCTCAAGTCAGACCTTTGGGGAATGTGTGTGGTCTTGACATGGCGCCATCCTCTCACGGAATGGAGCCTCCATCAGACCCGGGGCGGTTCAAGCAATTAGTTGGCGTTGGGCCTGGGGAATTTCGCGGCGTTCGACAAAGTAATTCTGTCCGCCGGCCAAAGAAGGCGCATGGGCGGGTCCCCATGAGTCCATTGGTAGCTGCTCCGCGGCGCAGTTGTGTCTGGTCACGTCGGGGAGTCCGGCCTACGCGCGAGCCACTTGGACTCCCTGCTCACGTCGTCCGGGTCCACGGACCACTCCGCCGGGGTTCTCAGTCGCTACCCACCCAACCGCGACAGCAACTCACTGCTCTCCTGCCCGAGCACGGGCACATCCCGACCGACGATCGCCCAGACCATGCCGTCGTCGATGTTGGGATACTCATGCGCCAACTGGTTGCGGAAGTCGATGATCTTGACCGCGCTGGTGATCTCCGCGAACACATCCGGTGCCAGACGCCGGAGGGAGTTCATCGCCTCGCCGATGATGATGAACTCGCGCTAGATGGAGGAGCGCACCAGGCGGTTCTCCTGGTATGCCTTGAGGTCCAGGCCGGCAGCGGCGGCCGCGATGGCCTGGCAGCTCTCGACGATGTCCGCCAGGCAGGCCCGTGCCTCACGCGGCATAGAGTGCCTGCTTGGTCCGATCGATCTCCGCGGCGATGTAGCGGTTGCGGACGGCGCCGGCCACCACCAGGTCGATATCGACACGCAGCAACTCGCGCAGTGCGTCGCGCAGGCCGTAGTAGGCATCGACCCGGTCATACGGTTCCATGGGCAGCAGTTCCACCAGGAAGTCGACGTCGCTGTCTGCAGGCTGGTAGTCATCGCGGAGTGCGGAGCCGAACAGGTACAGGTGGCTGACACCGAATCGCGCGCACACCTCAGCGATCCCGTTCAGATTGTCTTGGATCAGGTGGATCATCGGCGTTCTCCGTACGCATTATCCACGAGACGCGTGTCGTGCGCTCACCTCGATCGAGATGAGGCGGAGAGGGAGGGATTCGAACCCTCGGTACCGCTTGCGCGGCACAACGGTTTTCGAGAGTGGATTTTGGCCATTTTGCGGAGGTCGCCGGAAGACGTTATCCCTGCAAAATCAACATATGGAGGTCGTGGCCGGTCGTGCGTCGGCGCCGGTGTGGCTGCAGTGTGGCTGCAGTAAACAGCCCCTCATGAGGCCCGATCGACGGGATCCGCCGGCGGGGTGCTACGCGCCTGCGGCCAGACCAAACCTCTCAGTTGTTCGGTAGCGTCTGCATGACCGACCAGGCGTACTTTCCCAGAGAGAGGCTCGTTGCACTCGTTGCGACGGAGTCGAACACCGTCTCAATCGGCGGCGTCCATGGAGAGGGTCTCGTGAGCACCACTCGAGTGTCGCAGAAGTCGAAGTCCGCGGCGATTCCACGTGACCGTCCGGACCGGGCCTCGGGCGGTCGCGACAATAGAGAAATCACGTTCTGTTTATCAAATACTCGAACGCTGCTAGCGCTGCCCGAGCGCCTTGCCCTGCTGCCATGATGATCTGCTTGTCGTGGATGTCGATCGCGTCGCCGGCAGCGAAGATGCCCGGCACCCCCGTCCGGCCATGGGCGTCCACCACGATCTCGCCCACACGGTTGGTCTCGACGAGGTCCAGCACGAAGTCGGTCTGCGGGTCGAGGCCCACCTCGACGAACACCCCGTCGACGGCAAGGGTCCGGGACTCCCCGGTCTCGAGGTTCCGTATGGTGAGTCCTTCCACCTGGGTGGTGCCGAGGATCTCCACGGGCTCGTATCCTGTCCACACCGTTACGGGGGAGCCGGCCGCCTTGTCTTGCAGCACCTGGTCGCCGGAGAGTTCCCGCCTCGCCACCAGGTGCACCTCGGAGGCGACCCCGTTCATCTCGAGGGCCGCCTCCAGGCCCGAGTTGCCCCCGCCGATGATGGCGACGGACAGGCCGCGGAACAGGGGGCCGTCGCAGGTCGAGCAATAGACCACGCCTCTGCCGGTGAGCTGCTTCTCGCCGGGGATGCCCAGGTGGCGCTTGCGCGCGCCTGTGGCGACGATCACGCACTTGGCGCAAATCTCCCTGGCCGAGGCGGTATCGAGCAACACGATGCCGGGCATCACGCGGATGCCGGTCACCTGTTCGCCGATCAATCGCTCGACCCCGAGGCTCTCGACCTGGTCGTTCATCTGCTCGACCAGGGCCGGGCCGGTCACGGTCGCCAGGCCGGGGTAGTTGGCGATCTCGTGGGTGGTGCCGACCTGACCGCCGACGTCAAGGCTCACGATCACGGTCGAGAGGTTCTTGCGGGCCGCGTACAAGGCGGCGACCAGCCCGGCGGGCCCGGCCCCGACCACGGCGACGTCGTAGATCTCACGGAGTTCGACTGAGGCTACACCCAACATCCGGTCGAGTTCGCCGCTGGCGTTGAGGCTGGCCAGGGAGTCGTAGCCGCCCACGCTGATGCCGTCTATGAAGATCTGGGGGACGGTGCGCAGGCCGGAGCGTTCGATCATCTCCCGCTCGGGCTCGCCACCGGTGGTCACGTCTATCTCCCGATACCCCAGTCCCTTGGTCTTCAGCAATACCTTGGCGCGGGCGCAGTAGGGGCACCACTCTTTTGAATAGACCTCGATGTCGGCCATGTGCCCCCCTTGAACGACGACAGTACGTCTACGCGGTCGCGACTTCCACGGCGTAGTCACGCCCCTCCCAGCCACCGTCGTGCTCGCGGAAGAAGGTGAAGCGGACCACGCCCGATCCACCGGCGGGGATGCCGATGTCGACGAACTCGATACCCAGGGCGGTGGGCGACGAATCCGTGTCTTGGCTGGTGACCCATCCATCGAGCGACCAGTGCAGGCGGAAGTCGCCGGGCATCTGGACGCGGAGTATCCAGCCGGCCCGCACCGAGCGCGGTTGTCGGTTCGGTTTCCAGACCTCCAGGAGGCCGTGGTGGGGGCTCGAATCCACCCCGCGCGACCCCGGGGGACCCAGGTAGCGGTCGGCTACGACCGGGAGTCGGTCGAACACGACCCCGTCGGCGATGGAGCGCAGGAGCTTGAGGTACTCGGCATGCGCCCACATCAGCGGCATGGCCGAGCCGGTGGGTCCGCCGAGGACGAGGTGGGCCCTTGGCATGCCGGGCCCGTCCCACACCTGTTCGGGCAACAACCCCGTGGGCGACGCAAAGCCCTCCATCGCCCGCACGAACGGCATGGGGTCGCGGCCTGCGGCAAGCTCGTAGTGGCCCCGCTCGCCGGTAAGCAGCGGCCATGCCCGTCCGGTGCCCCACCGCTGGTAGGGTCCTCCGTCGTCGTGCTGGCCGTAGCCGTCGTGGTTGTAGCGGTGGTAGCAGGGGCCCACCGGCGTCTCGACCGCCAGAAGCGCGTCGATCACCTTGATCGAGTCGACTATGGTCGGCTCGTCGGGGGAGCGGATGCCGTAGCGCACCAGTTCCAAGAACCCGCCGTCGACGATGTCCTTGGCCGGGAACGCGGTCGGCGCTCCCGGCGGTCGGTTGGCCAACCGCAGCGTGCCGTGGTTGGGATCCTCGTCGGGCGATGGGTCGTCCACGGAGACCGGCAGGATGCGGATGTAGTGTCGAGGCACATCGGAGAGCAGGGTGCCTTCGGTGGTGACCGTCCAGGCCTCGATGTGACATTCCAGGAAGTCCGCGTACTCCTCGAGATATGCAGCTGTGGCCTCGTCGGCACGCTGACGGGCGAAGCAGGCCGCGCAGATGAGAGCGGCGATGGTGGCGGCCAGGGTCGACGGCGAGTAGCCGCCCGCCTCTTCCCACCGTTCTTGCTGGGTGGCCGGACCGTGCTGTACCAGGTAGCTCGCCGCGCGGATGACCATGGCGTACGGGTCGAATCCCTTGAGTGCGCCCTCGGTGCTTAGTCGCCAGGCCAGCAGGATGGGGAAGGCGACCTCGTCAAGCTGGATGCCACCCCAGTAGGGCTCGCCGTTGATCCAGAAGTTCTGCGAGAAGCCGCCGTCGTCGTGTTGGCTCACCGCCAGGTAGATGAGCGCCCTGAGGGGGGTGTCGGTGTTGCCGGCAGCCAACAGACCCGTGGCGCTGTTCACCATGTCCCGCGTCCATACCAGGTGGTACCCGCCCAGGTTCTCGTCTCCCGAGGCCTCACCCCAAGGGATGGCCAATGAAGCGATGAGCGCACCAGGGTAGGTCTTGTCTTCGTGGGCGAGGAGGAGGCTATACCCCGATGCGTACAGACCCCCGCCGTCCCCCGCGGTCGTTTCCAGGGCGCGCATCCTCGAGCACGGGCGCTGCCACTGTTCGACGAAGCGCTCGAGCTGATCGTCGAACGGCTCGGCCAGCGCCTGCAGTAGGGAGGAGACAGCGCTGTGGAAGCTGTCGCCGAAGGCCGACCCCAGTACGAACGAACGGCCCGCCTCCAGCCCCAACTCTGCCGTGAGGGCCACGTTGCCGTCACAGGCGAGATCGTAGTGCCAGTCCATCTCCAGGTTGTCGGCAAGGTCGGTCCAGCCGTCGCTGCGCCCGACGTAGCCCACCGATGCCCGCAAGAAGGGCGCCGACGCGCCGAGCGCCAGCCATGCCCCGTCCTTCTCGGCCACCATGATCCGTCGCCCGGCGACCTGGGCTACCTGGGCGTTGTTGTCCCGACCGGCCCCTTGCAGATGGGGGGCGCACAGGGCGAACAGGCGCAGGCCGGCGAGAGTCTTCTTGCCGCCCTCCAGTCGGGTGCGTTGCAGGACGCACGAGAGATGGGGAGCGGCGATGATCTCCTTCACGATGCGATAGCCGGGATGCTTCGACTCGTTGATCACCCTATAGCCGAGAGCGTGGTCCGAGATCCGTTCGGTGGTCGAGCGGAGGTCACGCTTCTCCTCGTGGAAGAACGTACGGCCGTCGGTGACGAGGTACTGCAGGTCGCGCAGCTGGGGCCGGTCGATGGTGGGGTAGTAGACCTCGGTGAGGACCCCGTTCCACACGGTGAACCAGACCCGGCTGTCGCCCGAGTACGCGGTGCCCACGCCGTCTTTGTTGCCCTGGGTCCATCTGGGAGGGATGCCGGGACGTCCGGGGGCGATGCTCGGATGATCGTGAGGCGGGGTCACCGGGTCTTCCATCGTTCGGTGGGATGCATCACACAGGCGCCGAGACCGGTAGCAGATACGAACGGAGGCAGGCTATGGTCGTGGCCAGTGGCTCTTCTTCCTTCCTCAGCCGAGACAGCATGATGCCCCCCTCCAGGCTGGCCACTATGTGCTGCGCGAGTTGGTGGGCCTGCACGTCGGACGTCACCTCGCCGGAGCGCTGCGCATCCTCGACGACCTCCTCCAGACGGGCGATCCACTCGGAGAACGCCTCGATCACCGCATCCCGATACACCGTGTCCTGATCGGCCATCTCCAAGGCCGTGTTGCCGTACATTCAGCCACCAACGAAATGGAGCTTCCGGTGCAGGTCCAGCGCAGCGGTCAGGAACGACCCCAGTCGCTCGCCGGGGGTCGTTCCCACCAGGGTCTGGTCCAAGAACCCGATGAAGTCGGTCCGAAAGCGTTCGATCACCGCCAGCCCCAGCTCTTCTTTCGTCGAGAAGTGGTGGTAGAAGCCGCCCTTCGTGGTTCCCGAGGCGGACAGCAACTCGCCGACGCTGGTGGCGCCGACGCCCTTGGTCCACATCAATCGACAGGCTTCATCGATGACTCGTTCGCGCGTGGTCTCGCCTCTGCTCACCTGATCACCTTCGCGGCAGTACCGACCGGTCGGTACGGTTTGATACAGTATGGGCACGATAGCTGCTGAACGTCAAGGCGGCGCGCACCGCCCGTCCAGTCTCCCAGCTCATGAACGTGATCCCTGTGGGGCTAGGCACCATGATCGGCGGCACGCGGCTCAGCATGGCCGGCGCTAAGAACAAGGAGGATCCTGGTGGATACTGACAGTGCACACTACGATGCGGTGGTGATCGGTTCCGGGCAAGGGGGGAACCCCCTGGCGATAGCCTTGGCCAAGGCGGGCTGGAAGACTGCCGTCGTTGAGCGCGAACACGTGGGTGGGACCTGCATCAACGTCGGTTGCACGCCCACGAAGACCATGGTCGCCAGCGCCCGAGTGGCGTATCAAGCACGCCGGGCCTCGGCGTACGGCGTGGACACCGGTCCCGTCGGGGTCGACATGGCCGCGGTACGGGACCGAAAGCGGGAGATCGTCCAGAGTTGGCGGGCTTCGGGCGAGAACCACCTGAGATCCGCGGGTGTCGAGTTGCTGCGGGGAGAGGCGTCGTTCTCTGGGCCACAGAGCGTCCAGGTGCGGACGCCGTCAACGGACGGACCAGATGCGATCCGCAGTCTGACCGCGCGGCACATATTCATCGACGTGGGCGCCAGTCCGGCGGTGCCGGATCTTCCGGGACTGGACGGTGTGGCCTATCTCGACTCGACCACGGTGATGGAACTGGATGTGGTCCCCGAGCACCTGCTGGTGCTGGGGGGCGGGTATGTGGGCGTGGAGTTCGGGCAGATGTTCCGTCGGTTCGGCAGCGAAGTCACCATGGTGCAACGCGGGGAGGCGCTGTTGGCGCGCGAAGACCTCGATGTCGCTGAGGCGGTGGCGACCATCCTCCGCGAGGACGGGGTGCGCATCGTGCTGGAGGCTCGCGCGGTCCAGGTGGAGGCCGGCCCCGACGGATGGGTGACCCTCACCCTTGAATCGGCTGAAGGGCGGAGCGTGGTCCGGGGGTCCCATCTCCTGGTGGCCACGGGTCGTGTACCCAATTCCGACGGTCTCAACCTGGCAGCTGCCGGCGTGGAAACCGACGAGCACGGTTTCATCACGGTGAACGAGCGCCTGGAGACCGGGGCGCCCGGCATCTACGCTCTGGGCGATGTCAAGGGGGGGCCGGCCTTCACCCACATATCCTACGACGACTTCCGCATCCTGCGCGCCAACCTGCTCGAGGGTGGGAGTGTTTCGACGGTGGATAGGGTGGTCCCGTACGTGGTCTTCATGGACCCGCAGTTGGGCCGAGTTGGCCTGAGCGAATCCGAGGCTCGGCGGCGCGGCCTCGAGGTCCGTGTGGCTCGGATGCCCATGAACTGGGTGGCCCGCGCCCTGGAGGTGGGCGAGTCGCGGGGGATGATGAAAGCGGTGGTGGACGCGGAGAGCGACCGGATCGTGGGGGCTGCCGTGCTGGGTATCGAGGGTGGTGAGATCATGGCCCTTCTCCAAATGGCCATGATGGGCGGCGTCACGGCGGCCGCGTTGCGCGAGGCCGTTTTCGCGCATCCGACGCTCGCCGAGGCATTGAACAACCTCTTCGGCAGCTGGGTGGAGTAGTCGGATGCGGGGTGTGACCGCATCTTCCGTAGTGGTCTTCTCTACCGCCGTCGCCCTGCTCCTTGGCTTCGGAGCCTTCGCACTTATGTCCGCCCGCGAGCACGAGCGCAGGGCCACCCGTGCGGCGGTCGGGGCCGCTCTGGTGTCGTGCGCGTTCCTGGTGGTCCTCGGCCTTGCGCCCGCTCTCGTGCGTGAGATCGCCGGCGTGGCGCTGGTCGTCGGGGCGGTGGTATTGGCCGCGCTGTTCCTCTTGCCTATCGGTCGGATCCACCGGGGGGAGGACGTACCGTCGGTGCGGTTCGACGAGCGGGACATCATGTTCGCGCGGGCCCGTCTCGAGCCGGGCAGCGCGGAGCATGCCGCCTACTACGCGATGCGGCCCGAGAACCGGGCGGGAGACGACAGGATCCGGTGCCTTCCCGGGCTGGGCTCGCCCACAGCGCTGAAAGCCGAGCCGTTCGCCTTTGCGACGATGGAAGCCAGCTTCGCGCTCACCGAAGCCCTCTCTGACGATGTCGACGGCTCGGTCGCCGCCGAGCCCGCCGACATTTCACCCGCGCGGGCCACAGCGTATCTCAAGGATGTGGCCCGCTACTGGGGCGCCCACGACGTCGGCGTTGCCGAGCTCAGGCCGTACCATGTGTACTCGCACGTCGGGCGCGGCAGCGGAGGGTACGGCAGCCCGATCACGCTCGACCACCGGTACGCCGTCGCCTTCTCGGTGGAGATGAGCTTCGAGATGATGGGCCCAGCCCCCGATGCGCCGGTGGTCATGGAGTCGGCCCGCCAGTACGTGGAAGCTGCGAAGGTCGCCGTGCAACTGGCGGCCCTTATCCGGGCCCTCGGCTACCCGGCTCGTGCCCACATAGACGGCAACTACCAGGTGATCGCCCCGCTCGTGGCGCGAGACGCCGGCCTTGGGGAGATCGGCCGCATGGGGCTGCTCATGACGCCGGACCTGGGACCCCGGGTGCGCCTGGCAGTCGTCACCACCGACCTGCCCCTCGTGGCCGACGGTCGGGCTGATGACCCCTCCGTGCTGGACTTCTGCCGCATCTGCGAGAAATGCGCCGAGAACTGCCCGAGCAGCTCCATACCCACGGGCGATCGCTTGATGGTGGATGGGGCCCTGCGCTGGCGCATCAACCCGGACACGTGCTTCCGCTATTGGAACAGCGTAGGCACGGACTGTGGCCGCTGCATGGCCGTCTGCCCCTATTCCCACCCGGATACGGTCTTGCACGACTTGGTGCGGTGGGCGAACGGCCGATCGGGCCTCGCGCGCCGGACGACGCTCCGGATGGACGACATCTTCTACGGGCGGCGACCCGCCCCCCGTCGCGGGCCGGAGTGGGTGCCTCCACGGCTTTGATCGGGCCGTCGTCCTGTGCCGTCGGTCGGGAGCGCGTGGAGGATGGGACCATGCCGAGGGTTGTCGACGCGTGGTGCGGCGGACTTGGTGCTGGATACCCCAACGGGGGGAGTCGGGTGATGACGTGGCCGCTGTTTGCCGTTCTATGTCTGGTCGCTGGCATCCTGAGCGGGTTAGTCGGTTTCGTTGGCGGGATCAACATCGTCCCTGCGCTGGTGATGCTCTTCGGCTTCAGCCAGAAGCTGGCGCAGTGGCGGGGTTCGTGGGTGGCAGCTTCTTCGGCGCACGCTTTGTCGCTCACGTGTCCAATGCCACCGTGACGCGCGTCGTCGCGGTCTCTCTCATCGTCGTTGCCGTCAGGATGCTGGTCACCGCCAAAGGCTAGAACCGGTCACTGTCGGGGCGGGAGCCGAGGCCCGTCTCTCTGGCTTAGTCATCCGGAGGACCGTCCTTCGGTCCTATCCGCTGCGGCCCCGCTTTCCGAGTCGCTTTCTCCATCGCCGCATCGATCGCATCTGCGGCCGCGCGTTTGAGTTCCATCACCACGTGGCCGTAGATGTCGGCCGTGATGGCGATCGTGCTGTGCCCGAGTGTCTCCTGGACCGTCTTCAGCGGAACGTCGTGCGCCAGCATGAGAGTTGCGGCGCCGTGACGGAGTTGGTGCAAGGTCAGGTTAGGGAGGTCGGCGTCGCGCGCCCGATACTTGAACTCCCGACTCACATCGTCGGGATTGACCGGGCCGCCCAACTGGGTGGTGAAGACGTACCCAGATTCCTGCCAGCGAGTCCCAGCCTTGAGGCGTGCGGCTGCCTGCCACTGCTTCTGGGCCTTCAAAGTGGTGAGGGCGCTCTCGGGAATGGCGAGGTCCCGCCGGCTGGTCTCGCTCTTCGGGGCTTGGACCGTGATCCCAGCCCCTTTGCTTCGCTGCAGACCGCGGCGGACGTGGAGCACCTTCTCGTTGAAGTCGACGTCCTCCCACATCAGACCGAGTAGCTCGCTGCGCCTCAGCCCCATGGTGACGGCCAGACGATAAATACGTTCGAACCGGTGACCGGCGATGCCTTTGAGTAGGGACTGGAGGTCACCTGTGGTCATGGCCGCGACAGGAGTCCGCGGTGCGGCCGGTGGACGCGCGAGCGCTGCGACGTTGCGTTCCAGTTCACCCCAGCGCACGGCATCGGCTAGGGCGTTGCGCAAGATGTCTCGAAGGGCCTTGACGCTGCGAGGCTGCATCGTCTTGCTTTGGCGTCGAGCATCTTCTGGACCTGGTCGACGCTGAGCTTCACCAGGCGTATGTCTCCCAGATCCTTTATCGCGTGGCGCTCTAGGTAGACCACGTATCCGTCGTAGGTTCGGGGGCGCACGTGGTTCTTCTTCCACTCCAGCCATCGAGTCAGGAACTGCTTGACGGTCTGAGAGTCGCGCTCGATCTTGAGGCCGAGACCCTGGCGCCGGCGGAGCTCCGCCAGCTTTGATGCCGCCTCCTTTTGAGTCCTACCGTAAACGTACCTGCGCTTCCGCTCGCCGGTGCCCCACCCGAGATCGAGGACGCCCACCCAGAGGCCATCCTTCTCGCGTTTGTATAGGGCGCCCTCGTTTGAAGCGCGCCGGCTCACGACCGCTGACCTTTGGTGGGTGCAGGGGGAAGAAGAGCCTTCAGGCTGAGTTGTCCTCTCACCGCAGACGCCTTGCCGGCTGCTAGCGAACATTTGTTCGCTGCCAGCGGCCATCTGCAAGATTCCGCCCACGCAGTCAGATCTGCAAGGCGATTCTTTGGCGTATGCAGGGTCTTTTCCGTCCGAGGCCTCCCATAGACTGGGCGAACATTTGTTCGGAGGGGGTCTTGATGCGCCGGGTGGTTGGAATAGGCCTTGTTCATATCAGTCTTTGGTTCCTGACGCGTGCTGGTCGCCAGCTCGGCGACCGGTCCCTACTTGCCGCGGCGCGGGCTGTCCGCGGATTGACGCTCTGGCTTCTCGCCTTCGGCCATGAGCATCTGGTACACGCCGATGGCGGTTTCGCCGCTTACCCTGCTGAGCGCCCCGCTGATCTCCATCGCCCGGTACTCGCGGAAGTACGCCGGGTGGACGCCCAGTTCGGCGGCGATGGCCTCGAGCACCTCCCGCTGGATGGGGGTGTTGCCGACCACCTGCTGGCGAAGCGCCTCGTACCCGAGGATTCCAACGCGGTCGAGGAATGGCTTCAGCTTGACCCGGAGCCACGGCACACCTTGTCGGTCTGCGAGCACCGTCTTGATGGCCTCCTCGCAGGGAGCGTCGCTGTAAGGGCCTTCGTACATGCCCCCACTCTACAACCGTCCTGCAGTTTTTCCAAGCGTTTGACAGGAATAGGACTCGGCACTGAAACCAACACGAGGACTGGAAAACCAAGTACACGGTTGTATCATCAATCATACGACAGGTTACGGGAGGTGCCAAGTGGCCCGGATCAATGTGGATGTGCCCGAAGAGGTCAAGGAGCGACTCGACGCTCAGGCGAAGCTCGAACAGCGGACGCTGCGGGCCGTCGTGCTGCGGGCGGTCGAGGCCTACCTCGAGGAGCACGGCGAGAACAAGGAGGTCGCCCGATGAAGGTCCCGCGAATCGCAGCCGTCCCTGAGGAACTCGCTGCCGAGGCCCCGGAAGGTGCCACGCAGCTGCTTCTCACCATCGTGGAGACGGCCAAGATCATGGGCGTCTCGGAGACGACCGTGAAGTCGATGGTCCTCTCCGGTCGGTGGCCGAGCGTCAAGATCGGCACGAGGAGGCTCGTGGTCCGCCTGGGGCTGCTCCGCTGGATCGAGGCGCAGTCGGGGGTCGAGGCATGAAGGACCGTCCGCACAAGACACTGCGGTGGGCCGAGAGGGAGAGCTGACCGTGAAACGGGTGCTGACCTACACCGAGCTTCGGGAGCGGAGGCGCTGCGCCTACCGGGGCCACCTCGCCTACGACTGCAACCTCACGCGCATCGTGCGCACGCCGGGTCTGCGGGAAGGGGCGGTTGCCGACAAGGGCATGGACGCTCTCTATGAACACGTCAAGGCCACCGGTGAGTACAGCCTGGATCCGATGCTCAGTGCGATGCGACTCGTGGAGTGTTCGAAGAGCCTGGTGGCCAAGGTTTGTGCGGCTCACGGTGTCCGCTGACAGCGGACGAAGTGCGCTGTCAGCATTGACATTGGCGCCGGCTTGGGTGTACGATTCCGTAGGCTGGCCCGCGGGTGTGGGCCGGCGGCCCGCCCCTGAGCGGGCGTTTGTCGTTGTTGGAGGTCAGCGTCGCGCGATAGCCCTACTTCGGCACCTCGTCTTCAGTCCAACGGTGTGCTCGGTGCCACAGACGGCGCAGAAGACATAGATCGCGTCTCCGTCAGCGTCGGCCGTGAACAGGGCGAGCAAGTCACTGCAGATCCAGTCGTGCTCCATGGGGCGCCTCCGGTCCGGGCTTTGCGGATGAGTAGACCGGAGGGCCGGGGCCGAGGGTAGCGGACTTTGGTTGTACGTTGGCGTGCTGAAGGACGCGGATGCGAGCGGGACTGCGTCTTCTGAGTTGGTGTTCTCAGACGCTGCAGAACCCCGGCTAGAAGTTGTGTCTGCGGCGCCCACGAAACCGGTTGGCACTAGTCCCGCGCTCAAAACCGGTTCAGCGCAGTCTGCCCACAGAAGTCGAAAATCGGTCTTCACGCAGGGCGTTTTTACAAACGTGGCTGCAGTTGTGGCTGCAGTAGCGCCTATCTCGAGGCTGCCGAAGTACTTCGCCTTCAGAAAACCCCTGCAAAAACGGAGAGGGAGGGATTCGAACCCTCGGTACCTCTTGCGAGGCACAACGGTTTTCGAGACCGCCGCATTCAACCGCTCTGCCACCTCTCCGCGAGGTCGGCATCACCGTCCCAGTGGACGGAAGTGCGAAGGGCAGTATAGCGAGCGTGGGCAGACCGGGCAATCAAGCGCCGTCGTGCGTCACCGTCGACGACGACATGCGAAGGCTAGGATCCCTCGCTGGGGCTCCAGGTGCGGTCGGCCTCCGGAACATTCCGCTGCTCGACCTCCTCTATCAGACACAAGAACGAGGCCGCCTCGCTTACGATGACTTCGCCGCCCTTTTCGCTCGAGAAGTGCTTCATGATCTGCGTGGCCGAATCCCTGAGAAGGCGCAGGTTGTAATCCCGGTTCTCGTCATCGAGCACCAGGGTGAGGTTCAGAAGACTCTCGAGATGAAGGAGTTCGTGTCTCCAACGATTACGTTTCCAGGCCTGGAACAGTCGCGTCTCGATCTCCGCGATGTGGTCTCTCAGCAGCTGCACCTGTTCATAGAGTTCTTGCTCGCTCAACTCCGCCTCTCGAAACCCCCACGGTGCACTCGTTAGAGAACAATTCCATGAGTCTGCCGTTACACCTTCGACAACCATCACGGCCGCCGGCCCGCGCCGCGACTATCGCTCGTTGTGGGTCGCCGCTCCTGAGGCCGCGGGGAGCAGGCGGGAGCCCTCTTGACCCTCACGCAACGTGAGGGTATACACTCGGGCACAGGAGAAACGAGGTAGGCAGAGATGACGTGGACGGTCGGCGGTGCCGCCGAGATAGGGAAGGTCAGCGTACGTACGCTGCACCACTACGACCAGATCGGCCTACTCGTTCCCTCGGCGCGTAGCGACTCGGGCTACCGGCTCTACTCGGAGGAGGACCTTGAGCGGCTTCACCAGATTCTGCTGTTCCGCGAACTCGGTTTTGCACTGACCGATATCAGCCGGATCATGCTCGACCCGGCCTTCGACCGGGCAGAGGGGTTGCGGGCACAGCGATCCCTGCTCCTGGAAAAGGCGCGTCGTACCGAGGCGATGCTAGAGGCGATCGATGCGGCCCTGACGGCCGCGGAAGGAGGCGCGACGATGACTGTGGAGGAACGCAGCGACATGTTCGGCGAACTGTTCGACGGCTTCGACCCCGCCGACTACGAGGACGAGGTCAAGGAGCGTTGGGGCGAGACGGACGCATACAAGCAATCGACCGCGCGAACCAAGCGCTACACCAGGGCGGATTGGGAGCGGCTTGCTGCCGAAAGCGCAGCGGTGACCGCGGAATTCATCGCCCTCATCGACGCGGGCCGGGCGCCGGACTCGCCGGAGGCGATCGCCGTCGCCGGCAGGCATCACGCGCACCTGGAGAAGTGGTTTTACGACTGCTCCCCGCAGATGTACGCGGGGCTCGCCCAGATGTGGGTGGATGACGAGCGCTTCACCAGGAACATTGACAAAGCCCGAGAGGGCCTCGCCGCCTACCAGTCCGCGGCGGCCCAGGCGTGGGTCGCCTCACGCGGCCAGCAGGCTGCTGAACTATGACTTCTCGCGGCGGAGGTGCGCTGGGAACGCGCCAGACAAGGACGCAGAAAGCGCGAATAGCAGCGCTATGTGCGCGACCGAGGACGACGTATCGCGCCTC
>Ga0172371_10003613_pt1 | contig 23862 bp, 23 predicted proteins | sample Lak12m_FD_114543 | JGI IMG/M metagenome (GOLD analysis project Ga0172371, IMG submission 114543) | Freshwater microbial communities from Kabuno Bay, South-Kivu, Congo - kab_022012_12m | ecosystem: Environmental > Aquatic > Freshwater > Lake | place: Democratic Republic of the Congo: South-Kivu...
GCTTGAAAATGTTCAACGGCTTTGGCAAACTCGCCTTTATAATTGTCGATAATGCTCATATATGGGGGGGTAATGAATTATGAATTACTTACCTGTATTGCTACGCTGCGCAAAGCGTTGCGGGCGGGTGAATTATGAATGCTAAGTGATTAATTATTTGATTGCTTGGTTGCCAAATAGACGGTATTGCCGCTGGCCGGGCTGATTTTGATGTCAGTCGTCAAACGGCTGTAAGGCAGCTGCTTAGATGACCAGGAAACGCCGCCGTCAGAGGTCTTGACCAACGTCGAAGCAGTCGCATAATAGAATTCATTGCTGTCGGCCGGATTCACCGCCACCATCAGGATATTAGTTGTCTTATGGGCCGGCAACAGCTCGATAATCCGCCAGGTATTGCCGCCGTCAACCGTTTTCAATAAGCCGAATTTAGAAATGAACAGCAAGGAATTAGGCGTCGCCGCATCATAAATCAGCTTGCGGTATTCGTGGCTGCCGACATACGATTCCAGCCCGGCGCCCAGCGAACTCCAGCTGGCGCCGCCGGTCAAACTCTTGAACAAGCCCTTCTTGGCCGAACCGACAAAAACGATCCGCGATTCAAACGGGTCGATGACGATATCCATGATTTTATCCTGCTGGATCCGATGGGACGTCACCCAGGCATGGCCGCCGTCTAAGCTTTTAAGCACCTCGCCCTCGCTCGTGCCTAAATAGACAACGCCGCCGTTCTTCGGATCAACCGCCAGGGCCGTCAAAACAACTTGGCTTTTCTGATGATAATAAATATTATTCCAATCGCGGCCGCAATTTTCCGTCTTGAATAATTTATTGGCGGCAGTCGCGTAAATGACGCATTTATTCTGGCTGTCAACCGAAATGTCATTAATGCTGCCAGCGGTCAACGCTTTGAATTGCTGCCAGGAATTACCGCCGTCAATGGTATAAAAAATACCATTAGCTGTGGAGGCGGCGTAAACCGTCAACGGATCCTGCGGATCGAGCGTCAAACTGTTGATATCGGCGGTATTCAAGGTCAAAATCCGGCCTCGAGTGGCCATTAGATCATTGGTTTGCACAAAGGTCTTGGCGCCGTCATTTGATCGCCAAACTCCGCCACTCGACTTGGCCGTGCTTTGGCTGGTCGAGGCCAACGTACAGCCGGACAGTAGGACGGCCGCCGCCGCCAACACAATCACTCTGCCTAAGGGATTTGCCATATTTTTTGTGGTTAAGATATAGAGATATTAAGATACAGAGATACTAAGATATGGATATACTTAATTTCTTAATATCTTTGTATCCTTGTATCTTAGTTTCTTAATATCTTTATTTCTTTACAAATTAATAATCAAATTCTCCAAAATATTCCTACTGGAGATATTGGCATCAAACATTTTCTTCGCTTCAGCCAAAAAATAATCGGCTCTCAGAATCCGCCCCCAACTTAGTCGTTCCAAGCCGGCGATTTCCTTCAGGGCGCGAAGATCAGCCAGATCAGCTTGATTGCCGAGCCGCGCCAGAATCAAATCACGCAACGCCGCCTGCCAATCAGTCAGCAAACCGTTTAATTTTTTAAGATTAAGTGATTCATCTTTCTCCCAGCTGATAACCGCCTCGATCGACGACAGACGCGCCGATAAATCCGAACGGAATAAACTGATAAAACCATCAAAACGCTTCTGGGTTTCCGCCAGCGCTTCGGGATTTTCCGCCAACGTTATCGCCGTTCCCGGACGCCCCAAGGCCAAACGGGAAATCCGGCCGGCCTTTTCCTCGCCGATGCCGCGGCTGAGCAAGAACTCCTTGATCTCTTCTTTCCTGACCGGTAAAAAATTAAGCGCCAATGATCTGGACAAAACGGTTTTAGGCAATCGGGAAATGTCCGAGGTAATCAGAATGATTGCCGTTTTCGCGGTCGGCTCTTCCAAAACTTTCAGCAGAGAGTTAGCCGAATTGCCGTTGAGCGCTTCCGCCTCCTCGATAATCGCGATTTTCCAGCCGCGCAACAACGTGCTTTGCGACAATCTGGCCTTCAACTCCCGCACCTGCTCCACCGAGATATCCCGTTTCAATTTGCCGGTTTTCTCATCAATCAGCCGCCGCAGATAATAGACATCGGGATGGATCTTGCTATTGATCTGCCGGCAAGCCGGACACTCGTTGCAAGGAAGATATTCGCCGCGGCCGGAACAGAAAAGCGTCTTGATGAATTTAGCCACGGTCGTTTCCTTGCCCAGTCCGCTGCTACCAGCAAAAATATAAGCATGCGAAACCTGATTGTTAACAATGGATGATTTCAAATAATCGGTAATCCGGCCATGGCCGCACACCTCCCAAAGAAAACGGCTGGTTTTGCCTGTTGCCGAGGACTCCATACAATTAAATCTTAACACAAAACCAGCTGCTCTGGCAACTTTGACGCTATTGCGTTTTTAAGCCGGCTGGCCATCAAAAAAACCAAAAAAAACACACAGTTATTTTGGCTAAAAGCGTGTTTTTTAACTTAAATTTTATCCTAAATGATTCATCTCACCCCGATCGCTTGACGGATTTGGGCTAATTTGGCGTCCGCTTTGGCGCCGGCTGCTTTGGCGCCGGCTTCCAAAACGCCCGAAACATAATCCTTATCTTTGGCCAACTCGGCCCGTTTCTGGCGGAAAGACGCGGTAAATTCTAAAATATTATTCAATAGAATCTCTTTGGACTCCCGGTAGCCGATCCCGCCGTGTTCATAGCGATCGCGTAATTCATCCAACATCGCTAGTGAGAATAATTTATGGAAGGCGAAAACATTGTCTTCTTCCGAATGCTTCTTGTCTGCCACGCCCTTGGAATCGGTCTTAATCGACATGATTTTTTTCCGCAATATATCCTCGTCTTCGAATAAACCGATGGTATTGCCTCGGCTCTTGGACATTTTCTCGCCGTCAGTCCCCTTGATCACCATCTCCGGCATAATATAGGGCTTCGGTTCTTTGAACAGCGGCTGGTAGGCATGATTGAATTTATTGGCCAGCTCGGCGGCCATTTCCAAGTGCTGTTTCTGATCCTGGCCGACCGGCACCAAATCAGCATCATAAAGCAGGATATCCGCGGCCATCAGCACCGGATAACAGAACAACCCCATATTGATCTCTTGCCGTTTGGCGACCGCGTCTTTATAAGCATGAGCCCGCTCCAGATACGGCAAGGGCAGCAAGCAGTTGAAAATCCATTGCAGCTCGCAAACCTGCGGCACATCCGATTGCTTGAATAGCACAGTCCGCTTCGGATCCAAACCAATTGCCAAATAATCCAAAATAAGATTCCAAGTGTAATCGCGCAATTCATCCGGATTCTTCAGTTGATTCAACGCATGGTAATCGGCGATGAAAATGTAATTATCGAACTCGTCTTGCAGATCGACGAATTGCTTCATGGCGCCGAAGTAATTGCCAATATGGATCCGGTTGGTCGGCTTGACGCCGGAAAGCAGTATTTTTTTAGCCATAAAATTAATGATTACTAGTTGCTGATGATGTCGTAGATTTTTTCCGCGGTCCGGCTCCAAGAAAATTCCTGGGCTCGAACTAATCCTTTAGCTCTCAACGATTGCCGAAAACCGTCGTCTTCCAACACTTTTATTATAGCATCAGCGAGCTCGGCTGGCGACTGCGGGTCGGCATAGAGTGCCGCCTCGCCCCCAACTTCGGTATGTGGCAAGGTGTTGCTGGTAATGACCGGCGTGCCGACCGCCATCGCTTCCAGAATCGGCAAGCCGAAACCTTCATACAAAGTCGGAAAAACAAAAGCCGCGGCGCCGGCGATCAGCGGCGGCAAATCCACCTGATCGACATAGCCAGGCAGAATGATCTCTCGCTCCAGTTTTAAATCCCGAATGATCTTCTTGATTTCTTCGTACTGATTGCCGCTCGAGCCGGCCAGCACTAATTTAAGATCGTCATGATCAGCGCGAGCCAAAGTGAAGGCCTTGACGATATTGGCGATGTTTTTCTTTTTTTCCAGCCGGCCAACATACAGCAGATACGGCGATGCCAGCCGATATTTTTCTTTGACGGCCTTGACTCTTTCAGTCGGCTGCTCGCGATAAGCCGCGGCATCGTAAGCCAGATGAACGACTTTTATCTTCTTCGGATCAAGGCCGTAAAATCCGATGATTTCCTGTTTGGAAAACTCGGAAATAGTCAGGATGAGATTGGCGCGCGCTTTGATCCGCCGCATTGTAATCTCATGATACCAGATTTGCGCCGGCTTATACAATTCGGGAAAACGCTTGAAGCCGACGTCATGGACAGTCGCGATCACCTTGATCCGCCGGCGAATCGGCAGCAAAGGCAGGGTATGCGCCGGCACCCAAAGAATATCCGGCGGGTTCAATAATAATTCCCACCAGAACCGGATTTGCGTCCACAAATATTTCGGCGGCCAAGCCAATCTTTTCTCGATGAAATTAGCCGGCAGCTTTCCCAAGTCGCCGATTAATTGGACATTAGTATATAAGCTGACTTTATTATCAGATTTGATAATCTTTTTAAATTCCTCAATCAAATGCCAAGAAAACCATTCAGTTCCGGTTTTATTCGGCCGGTTGGCTCTCGAGGCATCAATTCCGATAATCATATTGGCTAAATTTAAATTACTTCGTCGCCAGAATGCTCCGCTTGTAACTCTCCAAATTCTCTAACGCGATGCCTGTTCCCTTGGCGACGCAATAAAGCGCGTCATCGGCCACATAAGTATTTATACCGGTGGACTGCGTCAGAAGCTTGTCGATATTGCGCAGCAGCGAAGTGCCTCCGGACATAGTGACGCCATTGACAATCACGTCGGCAGATAATTCCGGCGGCGTATCGTGCAAAACCAATTTGGCGGCCGCCACTATCCCCTCCAACTCCGCCTGAATCGCCTCGGTGACGTCATCGGAAGAAATCTTAACCGTCTTAGGCAGACCATTGATCATGTCCCGGCCGCGCATTTCCATGTACATTTTTTCTTTCATATAAAGCGCCGAACCGATATTGATTTTTATTTCCTCAGCCGTGCGTTCGCCGATCGCCAGATTATATTTGCGCCGGACGAATTCCGCAATCGCCAAATCCAATTTATTGCCGCCGATGCGGACTGAGGTTGAGGCCACAATGCCACCCAAGGAAATGACGGCGATCTCCGAAGTGCCGCCGCCGATATCAATAATCATATGCCCGGAAGCCGAACCAATCGGAATATTGGCGCCGATTGCCGCCACGATCGGCTCTTTGATAATATAAGCCGCTTTGGCTCCGGCCGCGATAGTCGCGTCAATGACCGCCTTGCGCTCGGTCGAAGTGATGCCGGCCGGCACCGCCACCATGACTTCCGGCCGGAATAGGCGAATGCCGCCAAGGGCCTTATTGATAAAATACCGGAGCATGGCTTCGGTCGTCTTATAATCGGCGATCACGCCGTCTTTAAGCGGTTTCTGAGCGATAATCGTATCAGGCGTCCGGCCCAACATTTCCTTCGCTTCAATGCCGACGGCAATCACCTTTTTATCGATCGCAGAAATAGCCACCACTGACGGCTCGTTAATAACCACCCCTTTTTGCGGAATAAACACTAAGATATTAGTCGTTCCTAAATCAATGCCAATTTTCTTCATAATTATGATTAATTAATGACTGATTACCGTTAATCGCTGGCCGCCAACCGAAACTTCAGTAATCAGTAATTGGTTATCATTTCAAAATTTCACCATAAAATCACGATCAGTACGCAAATCAGTTTTAAAAACCAGATTTTTACCCAAGAATCTCGATGGCAGATTATCAGCATGATAAGCGATGATCGGCTGGTCGAATTTTAAATCAATTAAGAGTTTATGTCCAGCCGTGCCCGGCTGCTTCTGAACAAGTAATTTGTACAGGCCGGCTTCATAGGTGTTTTTAATATTTTCCGGCAAACGGTATTCAACGATCAAAGTTTCGGAAGCGCCCGGCTCCACCGTCAAAAATACTCCTAAATACCTTTTGCCGGCTTCATTGCCGATAGTCGCATCTTTCAGTAATTCCAAATCAGTCCGGCCGGCCGAGTCCTGCAAATAAGCCCCGGTAAACCAGCTGTCAGCCGGCACATAAACCCTGGTGAAAGTCCGATACTTACTGATCAGGGCCGGCACAATCTTGCCGGTATGATGGTAAGTGATCTCGACGCGGCCGATCAAATCGCCGCCGGCATTGCGGCTCAAACCGTAACTGATTTCCCGCTTCATGACCGCATCGGTTTTCAAGGCAGCCAAATTAGCGTCGACGACAAACAGATAATCGCCATCGGTCTGGCGAACTTCGCCGGCCCAATTCTCCTGAGCAATATACGCCTGCATTTCCGGATCAGCCAGCCAAGCGATGATCTGTTTCTCTTCAATATCGTTTTTAACCACCAGCCAAAGTTTTAATAGTTGCTGAGGCGAAGAGGCCAATAGACGATCCATGATTTCAACCGACAAATCGCCGATCACTCCTTTGCGTTCGCTCAACGGTATGCCTTTGGCGGCATAATCGAATTCCACCGCTTGCTCCAATTGCAAAGCGAAATTGTCATGATTGAAAACTATACCGTCGGCGGTAATCGGCCCGGTCAATTCCAAAAAATTAGCGATGAAATCCGGAGTGATGGCAATAATGCCATCAAGCTTGATCGGCGGCAAGCCGGCATTGGCTCTTTCCATTTGCCAGAACCAATCAATCTGTTTGGCATCGGTCGGCCAATCCGGCGACCAATTGGCATCGCGCAAGAAAAGATACTTCTGGCCGTTATAGGCCGTCATCGGCCAAGGCGCCGGCACAAAAAGCTTATCCTTGGACAACTTATCCAAATTATAAATGTCATCGGTCGCCAGACCGATTACCTCGCCGTCTTTGACCGTCACCAAGCCATAGCTGCCGATGAATCCGCCCGAAGGCCTCAACTCCATATTATTCTGAAACAACACTAAATAATTTTTTTCCCGGCCATAGCCGGCCAGCTCCGGCAAATAACGCAAAAGCGGCAGAGCTGTTTCGCTCTGGTCGACGATATCGGACAAAAACAAATTGGCGGCCGCGATCTTAGCCTTAAAAACGCCGGTTAAATCATCGGCATTGATGCCGGCCAGAACCGACTTGGAATTCTTAATTTTATTTTTAGCATTTTCCAACAGGCCGCGATTATCAACCAATGATTTCAAAATCGCCCGACGGCCGACGGGAGTAGAAAAATCAATCGCCAATTGGTCCGTTTGAGTCGTTGAGGATAAGTCAGTAAAAACACCGAGTAATTCCCGATAACCTTCGATCAAATTAATCGAGGCGGCCAGCATTTGATCTGCTGTCCGGCCGGTCTTGCCAATTGACGGCCAATAGAGAACCGGACCGAGTTGGCCGGCCTTAGCCCGAATAAAAGACAAATCGTCCCCAATCTCTTCCAAATCAGCGGAGACGGCGACCAAATCCCGTCGGCTGACATTGGACATAATCTCCCCGGCCTTAGCGTCCAAATCCTTGACCCGGACATAAATCTCATAACCATTGACAATAGCCGGGGCCAACGCCGCAGTTAACACAACCAAAATAATAGCGATAACTCCCGCTATTTTCGACCAAACCTTTTTTGGCCGCTTAATCAGATGATGATCGGCCGGCGTTGTCTGAGAGTGAAAGAGCATGGTTTAAAATTTAAAAATTAATATCTTAGTATCTTGTATCTTTGTGTCTTTATTTCTTTGTATCTTTATTTCTTATCGATAGTATTTGATCAAATATCTGATCCAATCGATGATATGGATCCAAAAAACCCTTGAAGTAATGCCGCTCTCCGCCGACTCGCGCTTATAGTAATGAATAATGTCGCAATCGGCCAGATAATAAACCGGCAAACCAGCCAACCAGAATCGTTTACACCAAGCCACATCGCCAAAATACAGAAAAAGCGATTCATCCATGCCGCCAACCTTATCTATCGCCGACCGCCGCACCAATTCGCAAGCGCCCAGAATCCAATCAACCGGCTTAGTTGAATTATGATCGAAGTCCTCCATCAGATACCTTCCCAGCTCGGCCTGCGCGAATTTCAACTTGCTCAACGAAGTCCGGCGATAAAACGGGGTGAATAAGTGCGGAAAGCGCAAACAGGACATTTGGATCGAACCGTCGGGATTCTTCAATTTCGGCCCGACCAAAGCAACTTCCGGATGCGACTCCATAAACTCCAACAGTTTATCGATGGAATTGTCCATGATCACTATATCGGTATTAAGAATCAAAACATATTCGCCGCTGGAATTCTTAATGCCCAGATTATTGCCTCGATGATGGCCCAAATTCCGATCGCTGACAATCAGTTTTACTTGTGAAAATTTTTCCCGAACCAACTCGACTGAACCGTCTTGAGAATTATTGTCAACGACGATAATCTCATATTCGCTCGCCGGCGGCTGCGCCAAAATCCCCCTCAAACACTGCTTAAGAAGCCCGCGGGTCTTATAATTATTGATAACAATTGATATTTTCATATTTTGTTTCCAATCATTATTTATGATTAATTCAGCCAACTCCTCATTTCTTTGGCAGTGGCTTTGGCGCGGCGAAAAATTTCTTTCCGTTTAGCTCTGATTTCGCCCGGCATGAAGATTATTTCTATTAACGCAAAAAGATTGCGCGGTTCGAAAATCAAGACATAAGCCACTTTCTTCAGTTCAAGCCAAAGGATTTGCGGCGCGAACATCAGCAGATTGCTGAAATATTCATCGGTCAGCAGAATCAATAAATGATTGCGATAGGAATAATACCTGGCCAAATTATTCTGCTGCCGGCGATTCTTGATCATCAAGCCGGCTCCCTGATGCTCGCTGCCGGAAAAAGACCGCAGATGATAAGCTACGGCGCTCGGCACGAGCAGCGATCTCTCGCCCAACAATTTCAGCCGCCAAGCCAAGTCGACATCCTCTTTATAAAAGAAAAAACTGCCGTCGAAATAATCGCCCTGAGCATGATACTTGTCAATCAGCGCTGTTCGATCCAGGGCCTCCCGGCGAAACATCGCCAAAGCGCCGCTGAAGCCGAATACCTCCTGCGCCTCGGTGAATTTCAATGACTCCTCACCGGCACCCAATTCAACCACTCGATGGTTTTTCAGGACTTTCAAGCCGCAAGAATCAATAATGGAGGTCTTTTCCAATTCACCGATTTCAATATTAAGCGATTTCAATTTCAATAATTTGCCGCCGAAAACCGCATGTTGGCGGTAAGGATTACTCTCAGCCACGGCCAGCATTTTCTCCAGCCAATCCGGCTCTAAAACAATGTCCGGGTTGCAAAAAATGATGTAAGGCGATTTGAACAGCCGAATACCATGATTATTGGCCTTGGCAAAGCCCAGATTCTTGTTATTCTCAATCACGCCGACCATCGGAAACTCCCGACGGATCAATTCAACCGTGCCGTCGGAAGAGTCGTTATCAATCACCGCAACTTGAAAATCGCGGCAAGTTTGATTCAAAATTGACTCCAAGCAGGAAGTCATAAATCTCTTGCTGTTCCTGGTGACGATAATAATAGTGGCGAGCGGCTGGGTCATCGATAATATTTAAGATTTTTGAGTCAATTTCTTTTCCGTCACCCAGAAACCGAGGCGGTATTTGCCGCCCAATAACAGCCGGGTCTGAGCGTCAACCGCGGGAATCGAGCCGAAAACAATCATTGTCACCGGAAAAATTATCCATTGGGCCACCATGACGATATAACTGAGCAAACTCTTTTCCTCCGGCCGTTTGGGCAAGACAAAGGTGTACATAACAGCATTTAAAATCAAGCCGACCATGCCGATATTCATCAGATTCTGCAAAGTGAACGGCACATTCTGAGCAAAAGCGGTCGCCCTATCTGAGGCCGACAACAGCACTAAAGGCAACCGGCCGATCAAGAGAATCAAAAGCGGGGCCGTCGCCCAAGAATACATGCCCTCCATCTGCACCCACAAATATCTTAACCGCATTCTCAATGGAATTCTCTCGTTCTTATGCTCGCCGAAAAAATTATCCCACATCCAAGCGAAATGCTCGACGCCCCAGGCCCAGCGCCGCATCTGCTTGTATTGATTCAATATCGACTGCCAGAATTTGCCAATATACACTGTATCCATCGACACGGTAATAAACATCGGCACGACTTCATAATCACCATTATAGCGATTGATCGCCTGCAGGCAGATGCGCGAGTCCTCGCTGACCATTGTCTTGTCATGGCCGCCGACATCGACGATCATCTTGAAACTCATGCTATGGGAGGAGAAAGTCAGCAGCCGCTCCGGCCGCGACATGTCAGTTAACAGCCAAAAAGTCGTCGCCGCCGCTACCACGCGGATAATCGGATTCGACTCCCAAATATTATTATTGTACAAAACCAACGGCTGATAACTGGCATGAGTCGGCTTGGGATGCAATAAATATTTATAAGTCAAATAAGAAAAATATTGCGGATGCGGCAGGGTCTCAATATCGAAACAAGACACGATGATATTTTCATAAGGCATTTTTTGCGCATCGGCGTATTCTCTCAGGATTAATTCCTGATAATGAACATTGGAGCCCTTGCCCGGCAATTCATCCGGTTTTTTCGGATGTACCGTAATCAGCAGTTTCTTAAAATTATGCTCATACTTCTGGCGGATTTTCTCGGCAATCGCCAGAAAATTATCCTTATCCCCCTCTTCGCCGCCCAGAATAATAATGAAGCGATCCATCGGATACTTACATTTGAGCAATTCATCGAAAGTCCGTTCAATCACTTCATAGGGCTCCTTGTAAGTCGGCAGGGTTATGGCGTGCCAATAATCAAGATGGCTCTTCGGCAATTTCTTCAATTCCTTGAACCAATCGACCTTGATCTCGCGGCGGAACTTGAACCAGGAAATGAACATCCAAACCATCATGTAAAAGATCCGAATAATCCAATAAACGGAAAAAACCAGAATAAAGTAAACCGCCCAAAGCGGTGCGGCAAATGATAAAACAACAGCAATCAAAAAAGTCAGCCAAACGATTGAGGCCGGAAATATCTCTGAAAATCGCTGTCCTGATGTTTTCTTCATCTGGGTATAATATAACACGAATCCGCCCCAAAAATCAACCCCGAGAAACTGGTAAAAAATACCGCCAAGAATCAATCTTGACGGATTAAATGAGCGGCTGAGCTAGGCCATTGGACAAATGCGCTTCAAAATTAGCCAATCATTTTCTTAAACTCCGACTCATTGATAATCTTAACGCCGAGTTTTCCGGCCTTAACATACTTAGAACCGGGATTTTCTCCCGCCACGACATAATCTGTCTGCTTGCTTACTGACGACGACACTTCGCCGCCCAACTCGCGAATTTTTGACTTGGCTTCATCGCGCGAAAAACTCTCCAATTCTCCGGTCAGCACAAAAGCCAAACCGTTTAATTTTTCAGCCGCTTTAGCCGGCAGAATCAATTCCACGCCATTTTCCCCCAATTTGATTATCAGCTTCCGATTACCCTTATCCTTAAACCAATCCTTGACGCTTTGAGCCACTTTCCCCCCAATCTCCCTGATTTCCTGCAACTGATCCGAAGTGACTCTTTCAAAATAATCCAACAGCTTAACCGGATCAATGATCGGATTTTTTGAAAATTGGAGATTGACCGCTTCGCCAAATCGAGGCGAGGAAATTGAAAATTGCTTTGCCAGCAAGATTGCGGTCTCTTCACCGACGTGGCGGATGCCCAAGGCGTAAATGAATTTAGCCAGAGGAATTTTTTTCGCCGCCATAATCGCCGCCACCAGATTCTTCGCCGATTTCTCAGCGAATCTTTCCAACGGCTGCAAATCCGCCTCGGTCAGATTGAACAAATCCGCCGGCGTCCGAAGCAAATCCGCGCGCTGCAATTGCTCGATGATCTTCGGCCCCAAACCGTCGATATCAAAGCCGGCCTTGGAGACAAAATGAGCCAAACCCTCCATTTGCTGGGCATAACAGGCCTTATTCTCGCAATAATAAGCCACTTCACCGGCTTTTTTAACCGCCGCCGAACCGCAAATCGGACATTTCGAGGGCATCTTGAATTTCTTTTCTTTGCCGGCGCGCATTTTTACCAACACCTGGACAATATCGGGAATCACATCGCCGGCTTTCTGTAGAATCACCGTATCGCCGACCCGAGCGTCCAGACGAGCTACCTCATCGGCATTATGCAAAGTCGCCCGCCTCACCACTGAACCCGCAAGCGCCACCGGCCGCAAATGGGCCACCGGCGTCAAGACCCCGGTCCGGCCGACCTGGACCTCGATCGCTTCAATGACCGTCGTCACCTGCTCGGCCGGAAATTTATAAGCGGCGGCCCAACGCACCACCTTAGCGGTGCGGCCCAAACGCTCCTGCAATTTAAGATCATTGACTTTCAAAACGATGCCGTCGATCTCAAACGGCAAGCTAGCGCGATGCTTCTGCCAATATTTGAAATAATCCAATGCTCCAGCGACGTTTTTGACAACTTGCCAGTGCCCGTCAATTTTGAAACCCAACTGAGCCAGCCGCTCCATTATTTCCGCCTGGGTTTTTAAGCCGTGATTCAAGGGTTCGTAAATCGTCCACATAAACGCGTCTAAATCGCGCCGAGCGGCGACTTGCGGATCCAGCTGGCGGATCGTTCCGGCGGCGGCATTGCGCGGATTGGCAAACAACGGCTCGCCTTTTTCGGCCTGCTCCCGATTCAGTTTTTCCAAAGACGCCTTAGGCATAAAAACCTCGCCGCCAACCTCGACGTTTTCCGGCTCATTCAATCTCAGCGGCACGCTGCCGATAGTCTTAACTGTATGGGTGACGATTTCACCCAAAACGCCGTCGCCTCTTGTGACTCCCTTGCCTAATTCGCCTTGTTCGTAAATGAACGACAAATTCAAGCCGTCAATCTTCAACTCGCAGATATACTCCAAATCTCGATCAGCCGGCTGGCCCAAAAACCTTTTCACCTTCTGATCGAATTCCTGAACCTCGTCGAAAGAAAATAAATCGTCAAAAGACCACTTCGGCACCCGATGGCGGTATTTCTGGAATTTGCCCAGCGCCTTGCCGCCAATCCTTTGCGTCGGCGAATCAGCCGTGATCAACTCCGGCTGTTCCGCTTCCAGCTTTTCCAATTCATCCTTCAGTGAATCGCGCGCCGCATCGGAAACAATCGGCTTATCCAAAACATAATAAGCATAATCAATCTCTTTCATTTGCTTCTTGATCGCCTCGATTCTTTTTTTAGCCGCCGATTTATCCATACTGATCGCAAAAAAATTAATAATCCTTCACTACATCCTGCTCGCTGAACAGCACAAAACTAAACAAACCGGAAACCGGATTTTTAGGTAGAATATGGGCGACAATGGTCTGAACCGCCCGGCCATGGCTCCCCGTTGATTTCAAAGTCAAGCTGGTGATGCCCTCTTGGTTTAAATCCGCCGACTGCCAAGCGTCGCAATAGTCATTATAAGCATCGACTGACAATCTTTCCACAAAATCACCGGGACCGCCCAGGACTTTTAATTCCATCAGATAATCAACGGCTGGCAGAGGTACTCCGCCCAGACTAAGATCTTGAAGGTCAAAACACCTGGGATCAGTATCGCTCAACTCGACTTCCGAAGCATCGGTGAAATAAACCCAAGCGCCGGATTTATCATCTCGCTGAGGCGAAAGCTGGGTCAGATTGACTTGCAATTTTGGAGTATTTGCTCCGCCCTTAAACCATTTCAAAACCACGCTTTTGGTTTGATTGGAATCAGGAGTATTGGCTCGATTGAGAATGAAAAATTTAACGCTCTGGCCGTCATATAGGCGCTGACGCAAGACATTCCTCTCGAAATCAGCCGAATCGACAATCGACCAATTCGCGCCCGCCCCCGCTAGCTCGCCACCAGACGGCCTGATCTTTTTTAATTCAGCCAGCGAAGCCGCCGCCTCCTGCTTTTTCAAAAGATACAGCGATTCTTCCAAACCGGCATCAGCCGCGTAATAAGCGACGATGGAATCATCGATTGCCGCCGCCTTATTGATATCGGCAATAATGAAATAAGAAAAACCCAAAGCCGTCGATAAGAAAATCGCCAACAACATGACAGCGAAGACAATAATCATCCCCCGATTGTCGTTTTTTAAATCTTTCATCAGTTTAATGGTAAATCTTGCTGGAGATAGTCGTCTGTAAAGACAGCGACTTGCGGTATTTCTCCAATCCGTCCCGATTACTGATTGCCAAAAGCAATGTCACTCGCGACTGGACGCTGGGTTCATCGCCGGGCGCTTCAGCCGGCGTCAAAATAAATTGGAATTGATCTACGGCCACCGACTCGGAATTAAGCCGGGCGACTTTCGACCCGCTGTCGTCAGCAATAGTAATTTCTATCGACTTTGTTTCATTATCATAAGCTATTTCATAGATCTCGCCATACTCGTCCGGCTTAAATAACAACTTATCAGTCGAGCCGCTTTCTAAATTTATATTCATCTCATTATAATCCAATTCGCGGCCGCGGATTTCCTTAGCCACCTTCTCGATGATATAACGCCCTTCGTTCTGCAATTGAGCCAGATTGGCGGTCTGCTGCTGCAAATTACTGACATTGATAAAAATCGCCGAGGCCACCATCATGGCAATGGCGAAAATCCCGATGGTCACCAGTATCTCGATTAAAGTGAAGCCCTGATTTTTTTTGATTATTGTTCGACTCATAAAATCATCGCCAATTGTAAAGATTGTCTTCCACGACTGTCCGTCGGCTGCGGCCGCTGATCTGCCAAGTAACTTCGCTGACAACATTGATGCCGATTTTTAGGGGACAATTATCCAAATCATCGACATAATATTCATTTGAGTCACATTGAAAATTATCATCACCATCCACACAGCAAATATCTTTAAGCGTAATCTTTCTCTGATAAGGCGTCGTCGCCTCGCCAGCTTCAATATTGGTGAAAAAACCGTCAGAATTACGATAAAGCGCCGCCAAATTAACTTGTTTGGGCTCGGCGCTGTCATAATTAACGGCATAATCGCCGGCCGCCAACTTCTCGTCCCACGGCCAAATATTTCCATTAGTTAGCTCATTATTGCTGTTTTTCAGCCAATTGGAATCGCGGATATTCTTAATGACTTCAACGCCTTCCCGCGCCAGATTAGTGCCGACGATCCTCATCTCCGCCTCGCGTTCGGCATTGAAATTGATCAAAAAAAGCGACCAGACCGAAAAAATGCCGATTTCGATCACGGCAATGGCGATAATCAATTCGACTAGCCCTTGGCCTTTGTTGTTAACAATAAATTTCATAAGATTAATCGCAACCTCCGGAAAATAAACTGATCCGGCCGGAAACGGCATTTAATCCAATCCTAACGCAAAATCCGATTTGACCGATTTCCCTGTTATAAACTTTCAAAACGCCGCTCTCGGCCGAATCAGACAGCACCATCTTGCCTCGCGGCGGGTAGAAAAGCACCGGCAAAAAACTACCGCCCTCAATCTTAACATTATTCAACATGGTCTTGGCAATTTCAACTTCAGGTTCATCGCTGAATAGAGCCGACAATGCATATGAACACCCCGCCGGTATAGTGCAGGGATTGGAAATGGAAAACTTGTACGCTAACGGCGATTGACCGCCAACCAATTCACCCGTCAAAGCCATGGTCTGGGCCCGCTCCAAGCCGGAAACGATAATCTGCGCCTGATTTTTCAGCGCCTTGGCTTTTTCATTGATCTGATAATTAACAATAATCAAAGAGGAAAAAATGATGAAAATTCCAACAGCGATCAATAACTCGATCAAAGTAAAGCCGGCGCCGGCCCGGGGCCGCGTCCGATCATCTTCGCCTTCAATCCGAAAAAGCAATGCCATTATTTTAATATTTAATTAAACCGTCCCAAATACCAGGCAACAATCTGCGGCCCCCAAAACAAAGCGACTAGCGCCGCCGGCGCCAAAAAAACTCCGAACGGCACCGCCGACTTGGCTTGGACTTTCTTAGCGATCAATAAAGTCACAGCCGCAATAGCGCCGATAATATAAGATAGCAACAAAGCAAAAATGATAACCGGCCAACCCAGCAAGACGCCAAGCAAAGCCCCCAGCCGCAAATCCCCGCCACCGACCCAACGGCCTTTGGAAACGAAATACTGCGCCGCAAAAAACCCAAAACCGGCGGCCAGGCCGATCAGAAGCGAAACCGGCGACCGGCCGAGCATAAGATTCAAGGCCGAAATTAAAACAAGCGCCGGCAAAACCACACAATCGGGGATTATCATCCATCGCAGGTCATAAACAAAAATAACAACCAAGGCGGAAACCGCCAGCCAATCGCGCAACAGTGATAGCCAAAAAGCCGGATCGGCCGGAGCCAAGACCGCCGCCCGGTCCAAACCGGCCGCATAAGCGATAACAAACAGCAAGCCGGTCGCCAACTCCACCAAAGGGTATTGCCAAGAAATCTTTTTAGCGCAATAACGGCAGCGGCCGCCCAAAAAAACATAGCTGAAAACCGGGATCAAATCCGGCCAGTCAAGCGCGTGCCGGCAATGCGGGCATTTGGATCGTCCGGCAGCAACCGACTCGCCGCTATGCAGTCGCAGAATCAAGACATTGAGGAAGCTGCCGATGATCAAACCGAAGAGAAAAATTAATGCCGGAATGAATAAAAACATTGGGTAATTTTTAATGATTGATTTTTAATTTTTAAATAATTTCTTAATGTCTGAATTTTTAAAAATTATAAAATTGGAGCATTATTTAAAAATTACAAAATTAAAAATTAAAAATTCATCTCTTGACTCCTCCCTTCGTCCACAAATACTGTCCCGGCGCCAAGCCGCCGATGCCGGCCTCGAGCGTAAAACTGATCTCATAATCATCATCAGACAAGCTGGCAACTGCGTACCGATAAGGGCTGGCATTGATCGGATCGTCAATGTTATTAATCGCCCAACGGCCACCGGCGACTTTCAAGCAACGGCTGAGCGTCTCGCCCGCCCCGCAATCAGGTATCCGATAAGTGCCGTTTTGAGCATAGTAATCGCTCAGAATGTTCTGCCAGACCTTAAGATCGGCCAGACGCTCGTAATCCCGCGCCTGCGCCGAGGCCCAATACAGCCAAAATCCAAATAAGGTTAACAAAATCAAGCCGGCCAGCGCGTAAATGATTATTTTGTATTTAGTTTGACGCAGCATATTATACCCATATTATAACACAAACCGGGCAAAACAAAAATCCTCCCGAAGCCGCTTAAGCCGGCGACGAGAGGATTGAAATAATAACTAGAAATTACTTGCATTTGCCAGTAGCAGTAGTAGGCATTACAGTGATATTACCCCTATAACCCTGAGAGTCGGCGCAAAAAATATCACCACCAGTATTGCCGGTAGTACACAGTGTGCTGTAAAAAGCAACATTATCAAAAGTATCATGAGCTTCTGACCAAGCGGCAGCAGTACAAGGAACAGCACCCAATTTATCAATTACTGCATTTAAGGCAGCATTATTAATAGTTTCGCCATTAGCCCGATCAATCTCAATCTGCGTCGAGGCGGTAGTGATATTGGATTTAATCTTGGCATCATTGGCCTTGCTCCTGGCATCGCCCAAATAAACAACGGCGATGGAGGACAAGATGCCGATAATAGCGATGACCACTAATAATTCGATTAAAGTAAAACCTTTCTTATTCATAGATTTTAAATTACTTTTATTTTTTATCTATTTTTTTCCCACTCGCGAGTGGATAAAATGGAAAATAGAGGCAATCCGGCCAAACCCTGAGCGACCTTTTATTGACTTGTCCTTACGCCCCTGACCTTATAATAGCACGAAATTAAAAAAGAAAAAAGGAAGAATAAAGCAAAAATCAAGCAACCGCTAAAAAGACGAGGATAACTGCCACATCGGCAACAAAACAGCCGCCACAAACACGCCGACGGCGATGCCCAGAACAATCATGATAATCGGCTCGATCAGATTAGACAGATTGCGGACAGTGTTATCGATTTCGCGGGAATAAAAATCAGCCACTCGATCCAGAATCTCTTCCAATTTGCCGGATTCCTCGCCGACGGAAATCATTTGCGAGACGATCGCGGGAATATCCGGGCTCGCCATGAAGCTTTCCGAAATTTGATTGCCTTCATCGACACCCCGACTGGCATCAGCCAAAACTCCTTCGTAAACGGCATTATCAACCACTTCCCGCACCACGGCCAAAGACACGGCAATCGGCACACCGCCCTTGACCAGAGTGGCGAAACTGCGGCAAATCCTGACAATATAAATATGGCGGTAAACTAGGCCGAAAATCGGCACCTTGAGTTTAAGCCGATCGATTAAGGCCTTGCCGCCGGGCGTTTTAACGCCCCAGGCCGTTCCTCCGGCCGCGACTAGCGCCAATAAGGCAATCAACCACCAAAAAACCCTGATAAAATCGGAGGTACCGATCAGCAACCGCGTAATTAACGGCAATTCAGCGCCCGATTCGATCAAAACGGTGGCGATATTGGGCACCACATAAGCCATAATAATAAAACCGACGACAATGAGCACACCAATAATCATGACCGGATATATCATCATGCCCTTGATCCTGGCTTCCAAATCATAATCCTTCTCTTTTTGATCCGCCAAATAATTCATCACCTCGGACAACCGGCCGGAGGTTTCGCCGGAACGGACGATATTGACGAAAAATTTGGAAAAGACATCGGAATAAAATTCCATCGCCACCGACAAAGCGCTGCCACCGTCAACTTCGTCCGCTATGCCCACGATAACGCTGCGGAAATACTCGCTCTTGGTTTGCTTGACTAAGATCCGAAGCGCCCGAACCAGCGGCAGATTGGCGTCGAGCATGACCGCCATTTGGCGGAAAAAAATAACCAACTCCTTAATCGGCACTTTTTTGGACAAAAACAGATTCACCAAGCGCACGAAATCGATTTTCGGCTGTAAAGAGATATCCAACACCGTCAATTTCTTATCCATCAAAAAAGCGGCGGCGGCTTCCGGCGAAGCGGCGTCGACAATGCCGTCCAAGGCGGCGCCCGAAACGTCTTTAGCTTTATAATAATAAACCGGCATGCGATAATTTAAGATTAAGCCCTACTGGCGAGTCAGTTTTTCCAATCCCTGGGGGTCGGGCGAATTGGCAACCGCATCTTCCGAAGAAATTTCACCCTTCCGAACGGCGTCTAACAGCGCTTGGTTGAAAGAAATCATGCCGTCTTTGCGCGAGGTCTGGACGATGTCTTCTAATTGGCCGACATTGCCCTTGGCAATTGTCGCCTTAACCATATCGTTAACCAGCAGAATCTCGCAAATCGCCTTCAAGCCGCCGCCGATCTTAGGAATAATCTTTTGGCAAACAACGGCTTTCAGCGATCGGGCCAGCATATCCCTGATGCGATCCTGGTCAAAACTGGTAAAAGAATCCAAGATGGAGGCCACGGCTTTGCCGGCCGTATCGGCGGCCATCGTCGTAATCACCAAAGAATTGCCGCTGGCGATATCCAGCGCCAAAGGAATCACCTCGGGCTTGGACAATTGCTCCAAAAATAACACATCGCCATCCTCCTCCTGGAAATACTTGAGCGCATCCTCGAAATTATTGGTATCCCGGCCGATTTCCCGCTGTTCGATAATGCTCAAATCATTGGCAAACACATATTCGATCGGATCTTCAATGGTAATAATATAGGCCTTGCGTGAATGATTAATCTCCTCGATGATGGCGGCCGAAGTCGATGATCGGCCGGAACCGAACGGCCCGGCCACAATGACTAAGCCGTGTTTAAAAGAGGCGAATTTCTTAATTAATCCGTCTATACCCAAATCAGCCAATGACGGCACTTTTAGCGGGATATACCGCAAAGCGGCCGACAAAAAGCCGCGCTGATAAAAAATCGTCACTTTGAACCGCAGATTTTTGTCAAAAGTGTAAGAAATGACTATCTCCTTTTCCTTTTTCAATTGTTCCTGTTGAGCCGAAGTCAAAAAAACTTCGACTAATTTCTCCATATGCGGCTGAGTGATGATCGCTCGGCTTTCCAAATACCGCAGTTCCTGGCCGATCCGCAAAATCGGATAATTCCCGACTGAAAAATGAAGGTCGCTCGCGCCGGATTTGATTGCTTCAGTTAGAATATCTTTCATTAATAAATTTTGGCTGGCATCCATAAGATAAGAAATTAAGATACTAAGAAATAAAGATACTAAGATATTAAGAAATAGAGATACCAAGATAGTTAAATACTAAGAATAAGAAATAAAGAAATAGAGGAATAAAAAATTAATTGATCAATTTTTTGATTTTTTCCACCACTTCCGACGGCATGAAATGGGCTTTGATCAGATAATCGTCGGCGCCCAATTTCAAGCCCTTTTCAACATCGGCTTTCTGGCTCAGATTAGTCAAAAGGATGACCGGGATATTTTTTGATTTGCTGTTGCTTTTCACTTCTTTCAAAATGTCAAAACCGTTTATTTTCGGCAGAACCAGATCCAGCAAGATAATATCCGGGCAATCCTTAATCGCCGCATCCCGACCGCGCTCGCCGTCGTAAGCGACAGTCACTTTGAATCCTTCTAAAATGAATTTGGTCTTATACAAGTCCGCCAGAAAGACATCATCTTCAATAATTAAGATATTGGCTGTTTTATTTTTCGGCATATTAATAACGATTTATTTATTTATTTATTAGATTCTGTGGTGTTATTTATAGTTTTTTATTTCTTGTTGTCATTCCGACCGGAGTGACAACGGAATGGAGGAATCCTTTGAATTTATCTGGGATGTTGGTTTTTGAATACAATTAATGCAAGGAATTTCTCCGCTCGCCTTGATACTCGGTCGGAATGACAGCAATCAAGACCATCTAGGATTGCGTGACGCGCATTACTTCATCGACCGAGGTCAAGCCCTGCAAGGCCTTAATCAAGCCGTCTTGCATCAGTGTAGCATATTTTTGCTTGGAAAACTGGCTGCTGATCGATTTGGAATCAAATTGTTCTCTGGAAATAATATCCCTTAACTCCGGCCCCACTTCCAGCATTTCACCAATAACTGTCCGGCCGGAAAAACCGGTGTTGCCGCAGGCCGGACAGCCGCGCCCGCGATAGAATTTGAACTCGCCCTTCGCCGCCCCCAAATATTCTTCCGGCACATTAGCCAATTCGGCCTTAATACGATCCGCCAATTGGGGCGGCAATTCAATAATTTCCTTGCATTGCTGGCAAATGCTCCGAACCAAGCGTTGAGCCATGACCAAATTCAATGTCGAAGCCAGCAAAAACGGCTCAGCATGCATGTCAATCATGCGAGGGATGGCACCCCAAGCATTATTAGTGTGCAAAGTCGAAAAAACCAAATGCCCAGTCAAGCCGGCATGAATGACTAATTCAGCCGTGTCATTATCGCGGATTTCTCCGACCATAATGACATTCGGATCTTGGCGCAGAATCGCTCTCAAGCCATCGGCAAAAGTGAAGCCGACTTCGGCATTGATCTGCGACTGATTGACGCCTTCGACATAATACTCGATCGGATCCTCCAAGGTGGTGATATTGACCGCATCGCCATGGAGCATATTCAAAATTGAATACAGGGTGGTGGTTTTGCCGCTGCCGGTCGGACCGGTCAGCAGGATAACGCCGAATGGCCGAGTGATATTGCGCTGCAAGATTTCAATATGATGAGGAGAAAAACCCAGCTCAGCCAAGGTCGGCACGCCGGCTGAAGTATCCAAAACACGGATTACCACCTTTTCCGAGTTCAGCATCGGCAGGACCGAAACACGCAAATCGACATCATGGCCGTCCAAATGGGAACGGATGCGGCCGTCCTGCGGCACCCGGGTTTCGTCCAGTTTCAAATTGGCCATCACCTTAATGCGCGAAACCACGGCGTTATGCAAATAAGCCGGCAAAGCCAAAGAGGTGTGCAAGACGCCATCGACGCGATAACGCACGCGGCTGTCAGTCCGGCCCGGTTCGATATGGATATCCGAGGCCCTGCCGTCGACCGCATTCTTAATGATGACCGAGACGATCTTGGCGACCGGCGCTGTCTTGATTTTTTCCTCCAGTTGTTCCTGATTGATCGGCACCAATTCCCGCTCTTTAGAAGCGAATTTTTCCTCGGCTGATTCGAGCGCGGTCGTCAATTCGATCTTGGAACTGCCATATTGCGACAGAGCGCGGCGGAAATCAGCCAATGAAATCGCATAATAATCGACCTGCCAGCCATTGCCCTGGGCTAAAAAACCGATCGCTTCGTGCACCAAAAAATTGCCCGGATCAACCAAGCCGACCTTGGCTCGATTATTCTGAAAATCAAAAATAACGGCCTGATAATTCTCCGCCACTTTCTGCGGCAAAAGAGCCAGCGCCGCCTGGGTCGCCTTGGTTTCCGTCAAATCAGCTATCGGCAAAGAATAAATCTTGCCCTTGACGGCAGTCAAGTCGGATTCGTTGATCAGCCGGCCGTCAACCAGAATCTCCTCCAAATCGCGATTATTTTTTTCAGCTTTAACAGCGGCCGCATTGAACTTATCGGCGTCGATCAGGCCTTGGCCGATCAGATGATCCTTCAATTGCTCTTGATATTTTAAATTCGACATAATCGATTGTTACTGGGTAACCGGCAAGCACAAAACAGTCGAAGTCGCCGTCATTGTTGGCAAGGCAGCCGTCCGACGATTGAAAGGGTTGCCCCGATCTGCGCTCAATCCAACTGATAAAGACAGCCAATTGCCACAAACGTTGAGTTTTTTGATTGCCACCATCGTTTCCGGATTGACAACTTTGAATTGGCCCAAATTGGAATTATAAACAGGAGGGATTGCCTGGCTGCCGGTCCAATAGATATAGCCAAAACCAGCCATGATCAGCAAAATCAGGATTATGGCGGCCAACACGAATCTATTGAGTTTTCTTTTCTGATCGGCCATAGCTTATTGCTTATAATAATACACGGTCAAGACCAAATCATAAACCGGCGACTTGGTATCAAAATTGACCGAATTAACGTCAATAATCATCAATGACGCCTCCATTAAACCGAATAATCGCCTTAATTCATCATAGCCGCCGCCATTGATTTTCAAACGGACAATGACTTTGCCGACATGATCGGCTGGCGACTTAGACCCGGAAACGGCTTTTGACTCTTCTAAACCTATACTACTAATGACAAAGCCGGCCCGTTCAGCGATTGCTGCCAGTTGAGCGACCAGCGCCGAGTCCTCCAACCGATCGGGCAAGGCCGCCTTGAGCAATTTGATTTCCAACGGCGCCGGCTGGAAGATTTTAGCGGAAAATTTCTTAGAAATATCCAAATCGCCTTTAGCGGCGGCAATCTTGCCGTTTAACTCTTTAAGCAAGGCGTAATTTTCCCGATAAGCGGCGACAGCCGGACCGAGCGCCAAAAAATAACCGAGCGCCAAAACCGCCAAGGCGATCAAAACCAAGAGCGGCCAGCGGAAATGGTCGAAAAGGACCCCTAAAACTGATGGCTTTTTAGATGACAACTCCATAATCATTCGGCTTGAGTGATTTTTTTAAATAAATTGTCCCGCAAGGCCAGGCGCAATTGGAAACCGACGCCGACCACTCCGGCCCGGCTGTCGGAGACCAATTGGGCATTAATCAGTTTAGCGGACTGCAGAAAATCATCAGCCCCCTGAAAAGCGGCCAATTGGCGAGCCAGAACATCATAATCATCGGCCACACCCGGCAAAATCAAAACGCCCGAAGCATCGGCGGTCAAGCTGCTATAATAAACGCCGTCTAAAGTATACTTCTCCAACTTA
>Ga0172371_10003614_pt1 | contig 23855 bp, 20 predicted proteins | sample Lak12m_FD_114543 | JGI IMG/M metagenome (GOLD analysis project Ga0172371, IMG submission 114543) | Freshwater microbial communities from Kabuno Bay, South-Kivu, Congo - kab_022012_12m | ecosystem: Environmental > Aquatic > Freshwater > Lake | place: Democratic Republic of the Congo: South-Kivu...
CACCTGAGTCATTAAAAATGAGAGCAACAACCTTACTTCTGGCCAGGCAAACTGTCCAATGTAATCACAAAAATATGACAAATTTTCCACATAATTAATTTAATCATCCCTCATATGTAAAATAGATAAAGATAAAGTTATTAGGGCAGCCGTAAGCCGGATTCTGTTCTAGACGATCATTTATCTAGGCTAATTATTACTAATTAGCTCAAGCGAGCTACTTGTCTTTTCTGTGGAAACAGAAAGTTTGCTCTTGCTTCTGATAGGGTTTACCACGGCATCTCCGTCACCGGAGGCCGAAGTCGGTAGCCACTGAAGGCACCCGACATCTTTTCACCTTTTATTCTGTTAAAAATGGCAGAATTAGTATTGTCTCTGTGGCACTTTCCCTAAGCCAGCGAACTGACTCGGTGGGCATTACCCACTATCAATTAATGAAGTCCGGACTTTCCTCCCCTTTTTAAAGCTAACTTTAAAAAAGAGCGATCGCCCGCTTACCCTAATAACGTTTCTATAATACAAGGAAAATCTAAAAAAAGCAAGAAAAAGACTGTTTTTTAGTCCAATAAATTTAAAAAATACTAATATTTTTTATTTAACATTAGTATAATTTATTCAATATATTGACATTATTTGGTAAACGTTGTTTTAGATAAAAATAATCATTATATTAATAGAAATAGTCTATATTTATCGACAAATATGACTGGTGGCAGATTTATCATTATATTCTCTAAGCAAGCTAAGCTGCTCCTCATCAGCTGCCTTAGCGGCATTAAGCGCTATTTTTTTTCTATCTCTAAAAGACAAATCAAAATAAGTACTTGGTTTAGTTTTAGTAAATAAACTTAACAATTTCATATATTTAAATACATTTATTTATTTTAATTAATAATTAATTCTCATTAATTTTTCCTTTAATGTTTCTTTATTATAAGTTAAATCAACGTAATCGTCAATGCTATCAATGTCAAAATATATTTTTCTTTCACCATTAAAATGGTTCCTAATTATTAAATCTACAATAATTTCATTGAGGAAGATTGATTTTACTTTACTAACGACTTCTTTGGCTAAAAAATAATTATTAATAAAAATGTCCATTGGCACCTCCCTTCCGTCTTTACTCATTCTAGCTAATGTGAACTTCCAGGCATTAATAGGATCTTGAAACATATAGAATATCTGGACTCTTCTTCCCTTTTTTATAGATCTTTTTATATTTTCTAAAGCGTATTTTTCATTACTTAAAGTTCCATCAAATAAAAAACTAATTCCTTTATTTAAGGCATAATCATGTAATTTATTGGCCGCTAAAACACTAGCCTTTTGAAAAATTGAGGCGTTGTTACCATTGTATTTCGGAAACATTAATCTGATATCATCTACATCAATTCTGATAATCGGATAATTTTTATTATATTTTTCTTGAAATATTTTATTTAAATCTTTAATAAATGATTTAGAATATTCTGTTTTGCCAGATCCGGGAGAGCCCGCTATAAATAAAGAAACTGGTTTATCAACAGGGGAAATTTCACCAACAAATTTATTAATTATATATTTTTTATTTTTTTTAACCCATTGACAGGCTTCTTCGGTAATATTTACATTCATAAAGTTATTATTTCCTTTATTTAGAATTTAAATAAATCTCTTTCACTTTGTTGGCTGTCATAATCCCCTCCCAAACTCCTAAGTCATCTATTTCCGAGCCAGCTAATTCAGTTTTTATTTCTAAGCCATTGGGCTGTTCTTCGTCAGCCATCCAGACATAAGGAAAACTTTTCTTTTCTTCGCCGTCCACGTATAGACGTAGAAGATACTGATAGGAATCGTAGGTGAGGGCTAGATGATGCCATGAATCATCCTGAGGAATAATTCCATCGGCAGGTTGACCAAAAGCTCCCTGATTATGATTAAAATAAAAACCGGGATGATAATAGGTTGGCACTAGAGCCATCATTTCATGATCATTGTATTTTAGAGAAACTTTAATTCTTCCTTCATTTGGATGATAATTATTACGCCACCAAAAAGTCAGAGATAAATCTTTAGAATCTAGAGAATCTAAATTTACCTGCAAATCCTTTTCCCAGGCAATTTTTAGGGCGCTGTTGGCTGGTTGCCGCCAAACCCAGGAATCTGGCCAAAGATCTATGGTCGAACTGGCAATAGCATCAAAAGCCCGAGTATTATTTTCCTGGTTAATCAATTCATGACCTTCGTTAAAATCCCAGAAATGGCTTAATTGAGCTGGTTGCGGTTCAGTACGACTAGCTAGCGGCGCAAAAGGAACATTTAATAAAAAATTAGCAGCAATTTCCTCTTGATCTAGAGCTCTTTGCCAAAAAACTATTTCATCTATTAAGACTGGCTAGGTATCGCTAATTATTGTTAATTGATTAAACTGACCGGGCAAAGTCTCTATAAATTCCTCCTTAATTTTTTCCTGACCATCTAAGTAAACTGACCAGAAATTTTCATCCCTATTAATTGATAAAACTACCTGATGCCAGCCAACACTAAAATAATTGTCATCATAATAGCGCCATTGGGAGTTAGGCAGGCCTTCAATCTGTATTTTGCCATTTTCCAAGAGCAAACGAAGAGTCTTATCTAGGGAATTTTTTAATTGAAAATCTAACCGAGGATTTTCAGCCGTCTTTCGATAATAAAAGGCCATGGAAAAGCTACTAGATTCGATAATTGGTTCCAGATTAATTATCAAGTTATCAGTGTTAAAACTAATTTCCTGAGCACAATCCCATTTGCCAACATTATATTTCCCAATTCCATAGCACTCATCAAAATGCCAGAGATGGGAAATGTCAGGCGAGTCAATGGGTGTAAAAGGTAAATATAAATTAGCGGTGCTAGTGGCTGTAGTGGTGGCGGTACTAGTAGCCGTGGTTGAATTAGTACTGGTAGCCGTACTGGTAGCCACTATTTCAATAGAAGGATCATCGGATAAAATTAAAGAAAAATCCAAATTATTATTACCGCTCTCATCAATACGATCTAAAATATAGTTATCAGTAATTTCTAGCGCTGGCCCTTCTCCCTGAAAATAGGTAGCTGTCTCGCCAAACCCTAGGGCGTCAATAATATCAGGATCAGTGGAAGAACTGATAGCTCCAACACCTAAGTAAATGGTATAGCCAGATCCGGTCCAACTGAACTCACTGCGGCTAGAAATAGCGTCGGCTTGGGAACGATAATAGTCATTGGCATCATCCCGGACGATTAAATAGCTACCCTTAGATTTAATAACCGTTCCGCCAGGATAGACTCCGTCATCAGGATTACCAATTCTAATGAGTAAACTAGGGTTTTCAGCAGTTTTAGATTTTTCCAAGCGATATTCTGCCTCAGCTAAGTCAAAATCATGCTCAGTGGGGTTATAAAGTCTAACCCAATCATTGTCACCGGTAGCATAAACCTGCTGGATAATAGCTAACCTAGGCCAATCTTCAACTACTTCTTCGATAACTGAATCACTGGCTGGAGTCGTTATGTTGTTAATTATATAAATCGGCGAACTACTACTAGTATCTAAATTATTTAAAGGAGTTGAGGTATTAATTTTTACCTCCGGCCGAAAATACAAATCAGCCAATTCTATTTCACTTACTGGCTCAGCGTCTTCCAAAGACGATTTGGTTTCATCCGGCACTGTCACTTCCGAAGCAATGGTTACTTTTTTTTGTTCGTCCGTGGATTGATCACTGGTAACCACCTTTTTATTAACTTGGACAAGAGGTTCGGTTCTTTTAATTTCTTTGGCAGAAGAATTAGTTTTCTTTCCCTTGTTACCTAAACTTATAGTAGGGTTAGCTGTTTCCTTGCTTTCCTGAGAATTAATAACTATTTCTGAGTTTGAAGAGGAGTCAAATATCTTTTGTGTTAGATTTTTTATTCCCTGGACAATTCTTTTTATGGAAGACCAGGGATTATTTATTAAACTCCAACGTAAAATTAATCCGGAAACAGAAATTTTGCCTCGAACAGCTTCGTCTTGAAAATCAGACGAAATTTGAATGTCAACATCAACATCTTTAAGCGTGGGTTGCAGAAATTGAGTATATGGCAGAAAAATATAGCGCTCTCCATTATATTCAAGCCCGGCATCAAAGCCGATTAATTCCGGAGCGGGAATTAATAAATTCTTTCGCCGGGCGATCTTAGAAAATTCATAGTCACTGGAAAAACAATCACCCTCTTCATTGATCCGGCTATAATTATCAAAACCATCAGGTGTAATATTAACGGCGTAGTAAGAAGGATCATATTCTAGAGCGCCCAAATTATTTGGATTGGAAATGTCGGCACTTTCATATATTTTTTCTACCAAACCTACACAGGTCCAATCACCATCATCGGGACCCTTTTGTTTTTTAAAATCAAAATCATATCCCAATTGTTTGCCCACTAAACTTTTGGCAATTTCTACTATTCTGGCTCGCTGGACAGCGCTTAATTTTTTAGGAATCCTGGCGCCTAAAAATTTTTCACCCAGAGAAGAATTAATAAAATATTTGGCTGGTGTTTTAACAACTCCATCAGCCAAAGCTTCGACAATATAATCCTCACCATTCTCCTGACCAATATAGATGGCCACATGACCGGAATAGATATTTTTAATAATTCCCTTCTCTGCATAAATTAAGGGATCGCCACTATAGCCATACATTTTACCGTTGCTAGAAGTACGATACAATAAAGTACCAACGGGCATTGCTTGACAAAAAAAGGGTAATATTAGCCCAATTATTAACAAAAACAATTTAACTTTTTTCATATTATTGGTGATTAAAATAGATTTGCCAGTCCCTGTCATCCACCGATGGTAGAGACCAGTTATTTTGACCTGTTTTAGAAATAAGAATATCAGCGGCAAAAAGACGGCTAATTTTATCAATTTCATTTGTGGATTGATAAATTTTATTGAGAATTAATTGGGTTTCCTGGGGAAATAAATCATAGTAATCACCCAGAAGAAGAATTAGAGAGGAACGGAAATGATCTTCGATATTTGGATCAAATATTATTTGTTCTAATAATTTTAACTGTTGAGAATCAAAAATCTTATTTTTATTTGGTAAATTACTAATAGCTTTAACAGCCGCTTCCCTAACTATTTGATCTGAATCATTAATTATTAGAGAAAAATAAAAATCAACGTTCTGGGAATTATTTAAAAGATAGGTGATAATATCAGCCCTTATTTGAGAATCGTTTCCGCTATCCTGTAAATAATTAAAAATATAATCTGGTAAATAATTTACTCGGCCTAAAACTATTAATAATTCTTTCTTGAATTCCGGAGATTCAAGTTCATTTAAAAAATAATTTTTAATTTGTCTTTCCAGCCCACTATCACCTTCGGCTAAAGAATTAATCACTTTATCGCGCCAAAAATTTCTATTCAATCGACAGGTTTCATGACAAACTTTTTCCTGATTAATTGAATTTTGTAAATGAAGTAAATAGACCTGGGAGCGACTAACACTGAGAAAGGAAATAAAAAAATAAATAAATAAAAAACTTCCTAGACTAAGAGAGATAATAAGAATCTTTTTTTTCTTACTTGTTTTTCGAGTGTATTTGATTATTCGACAAAAAAAATTTTTAATTTTTTTCATAATTTTAAATTAGCTATTTAGCGACTATTTCAGCCTAGCAAATTACTCCTGATAGAATCTTAAATTTATTTTAAAAACTTTTAAATATAAAACTTCTTTAAAACGCCAACCTATTAACCAAAAATAAGTCATAAAAAAAATCAGACCAATTGATCTGATTTTCTAAAATTTTATTTTATGTTTTGTGAATTACTTCTTCGCTCCCTCAAAAAGATCAAACAATTCTTGGAAAGTTTGTTTTAATTGAGGATTAATAGCTAGGGCTTTTTGCTCAGCATTTCTCGCCCCCTCCTCATTGCCAGCCACTAGATATAATTTAGCTAAATTATACCAAACTTCCGGATCCTTACCATATAAGGTGGCGAGACGTTCTGCTAATATTAAAGCCCGGTCATAATCTTCCTGGGAAGCATAGAAAGTAATGGCCTGTTTGAGCAACATATCAGAATTTATTTGTTCCGCTCCATCCAATTCCAAACATTTATTAAGAGGACCTTCCACCTGATCATTTTCTTCTAATAATAAATAGAATTGAGCTAAACGACAATAGCCGTCAGGAAAGTCCGGATTCAAACTAATAGCATATTTCACTAAATCAACCGCCTCGTCCTTTTCACCTCTAACTAATAAAATTTGCGCCTTTACTAAATAAACCGGCACCCGACGGGGGCTAGATTCAATGGAGCGATCAATGGCTTCCAGGGATTTAGCTGAATAATAATTTAATTTAGTGTTATCACGATAGTAGAAACGGGCGGCAGTATCATAGATTTGGGCGAGTTGCATCTCTGACAAACTATCCAATGGATTATAGCTAACATTTTTTTCAGCCAAATAAACAATGTATTCCAAATCCTGGGCGGCTCGGGTAATCGGCAGATAGGATAATATTTCGGGATTAGAAATAATTAAATTAATCAAAGTGTTTTGGCCGTCCCGATCCAGGGGCCCACCCTTTAAACTAGCTTTATACTCATCAAGACCATTAGCTAATTGTCCAGAAATTATTTGAGCATAACCATTGATAACGCCCTGGAAGGTTCGCCAGGGCTTAATATTAAATTGTAGAACAACGATGTAGATAAGAATAATTAAAATCCCCAGGGCAGCCAACTCTTGAGTTTGATTTTGTAAAGCTAATTTTCTGGGAGTTATTTCGGCCCCAACTATTCCCTCCTCGGTAATTTTTCCCTTAGCTAACCAATAGACAAACCCCAGAGTAATCATGAGGCTGATGTAGGTAATAAAGGAATCAAAGACGGCCAGGTTTTGAATAAAATAGGCGGCCAGAAGAGCAACCAGAACAATTAACTCTAAATTCCTTAATCCACTTCCGCTAGCGCTAGCTCGACCCCCATTGCGCCTAAATTCTTTCCAGAGATAGATTAAAACGACGATAAAGATACTGAGATAGGTTATTAACCCCAAAACCCCGGTGGTGGAAGCAATATCAATTAAATTATTATGAGCTCGATCAAAATAGGTTTCGTTACGAACATAGTTAAAAAATGTGGGATCAAAATATTTATCAAAAGTCACCGCATAGTTACCAAAGCCAGTCCCCAGAATCGGATGATTGCCAAAATCCTGCCAGGCACCTCGCCAGGATATTAGTCTGGTTTGGAAGGTGGCCTTTTGAAAGGTTAAATTCTTGAGAAAACTATTTTGAAACCAACTACTATTATATTGAGAAAAGATAAAAATAATCCCCACTATTGCTAGGATAAAAATAGCTAATGATAGGCGACGAATCTGTTTATTGACATGGGTTAAGCCTAATAACAAGAACAACAGAAGAACACTAATAGCTAAACCGATAATTGCCCCGGAGGTATGCATGTTACGGAATTCCAGGAACATGATAATCACCGGAACTAGCAACCACCAACGCCAAATTTTAGCTGAACTGCGAAAAAACAATAGGACACAGAAATACAGATTAAAAATCAAATAGCCGCTGACATAGGCGGTATTGCCAATGGTGCTATGGGGATTGGCGCCCAGGAGGCCAAAAAGACTGACAATAACCGCTACGGCTATGGAAGCCAGTAATAATATTTTCCATTCCAGCCAACTGCGAAAAACCGTGATTAGGATGTAGTAAAAAATTAGAAAGTGAAGTAAATGAAAGAAGCCCAACATTCTTTCGGCATCACCCCAAAAACTTAAATTAAAATCCACTCCAGTGAAGCAGGAAATTAAAATAACTAAAAAATAGGCAATCAAGCCACCAGTTAACCAGCTTTTTTTAGGTCGATACTGAGGATAGCGCCAGATAAAAACTAACCAAAATACTAACAAAACCTCAATGATAATATTAAAAGGCAATTGTTTAGAGGTTATATAGGGAAATAATAAATCATGAAAAACAAAAAGAATAGCCAAAAGAGAGACAATCAAGCCGCCTTGTAATAGGCGTAAATAGATTTTAGGACTCATAATTTTATTTACTAATTTCTTTTAATATTCCCTATTATACCATTAATAAATGGTAAATAAAAACAGCCATCCAAAAGATAGCTGTTTTCGGGATATTATTTAAAATACTCTAAATTCTAATTTCTTAAGGCGCATAGCATGGTCCGAGGTAAATAAATTTAGGTCATAAATTTCCCGATCATGCTGTTCCGACCGTCTTTCCATACGATCCAAACGATCATTTAGATTATCAAAGGAAGCTTCAATCTTATAATTCAATTGACTAAAACGAAGATCCAGCTTATCACTCAGATCTTTAAAATCTTTTTTGGTAGCGAAGTTTTCCAATTTTTTGTCAAATCTTTGCTCCAGATTATCTATTTTTTTATCTAGATAATCTTTGGTGGCAAAAGATTCCAGTTTTTGATCGAGATAATCTCTGGTGACAAAGGCGGCTAATTTTTGATCTAAGTAATCTTTAGTGATGAAGTTTTTAAGATCTTCTTTGGTAGCTAGATACTTAAGATCTTCTTTGGTAGCTAGATACTTAAAATCTTCCTTGGTTAACAATTGACTGAACTGAGTAGCACTAAGAGTAACATTATTGGACATGATTTTAGGGGCCCATTACTTGAATACCTGCAAAAATAATCAAATAATGTGGCAATTAAGTTAATAATTGCCTCCGTGTTGAGTGAAGTTCGTGTTAAAGGAAAAGAGGTATGGGATATTATAGCACTAATTAGACCTGGGAACAAGGTTGGAAATATAATAGAAAAGAGCGGGTTTTGGCCCGCTCTTTTACTGTTCCGATTTTTAAGGAAAACCGGGAAACCGAAGAATCAGCGATTACGGTTTAACTAAAGCTCCACCGTATAGATCACCTTTGAAGATGATATTGCCTCGAGCATAAGCTCCAGTGCCATTAACACCGAAGGTGCAATCAGCAGCAACGTCATCTAACCAGATTTGTACGGAATTGCCTTGAGTAGCTAATTCAGTGGTATCTAAGTATACATAGATATACTCAGTAGTACCAGCAGCTACAGTTAAAGCAGTTGAGCTGAAGTCAAAGTCAACTTGAGTATCGGTACCAAGATTAATGGTATCGGTGTCAAGGGTGGTACCGTCAGCTTTCTTGATGGTGATTACATCATCATCAGCAGCTAAACTAGCACCAGTGGCAGATACCTGTAATGATAGATTATCACTATCGGCACTGTCAAAGGTAATATCTTTAGCAGCACTAGCAGTAATACCAATCTTAGCTACTAAAGTATTAACACTTGGAATCAAGGTTCCGCTTGGAGTGTCAGAAGCAAAGACAACGGTAGGTACGCTTTCATAAACATACATGTCATTGCCTAATACATCAGCACTTAATGAATCGATAGCGACCTTAACGGTACCAGAATTCTGAGCAACAGCTCGGAAGTTGGTATTGTAGTCAAGATCTAAAGCAGTAGTGGTGTCATCATCAGCACCAGCGGTCTTGGTGTTAAAGGTACCCTTGAGTAATAAGTAAGCATCGGCATCCTTGGCGATGTAGAAATTTAGACCAGAGAAGGTGGCGGTGTCGCCAACAAAAGACTGAGTCTTAGTTTCTGTACCAGTTTGAGTTGGGTAGGTAATTGATACAGTAGCATATTCATCATCGTCGGTAGTGCCAGAAGTATTCTTAACTTCAAGTTTTTCAACTACGAAAGCTTCGTTAGTTGAGGTAAATTTAACTTTAGTCATATTGGCAGTTGAGCCCATTAGAACCAAAGCAGAAGTTGGGTTATCAGCAGCAGCTACGGCAGTTAAAGTACCAGCGGAAGTAATGGTTTGATAAATAGTTACTTCAGCGGCAGTATCAACAGCAGTATAGGTAGCGCTTAAGCTAGAGCCAGAACCATATTCGGCAGTGATAGATGATACATAGAATTTAATGTAATCATTGTCACTGTTATATGGAGCGTTAGAAGAACTGTAAGCTTTTACAGTCAACTTCTCATTAGCACTAGCAACTAAATTCCAAGCTAAGGTGTCAAAAGTTACTAAACCAGCAGAGCTGATAGTTTCAGTTGAACCAATCTTGGTGCTGCCATTGTATAATTCAACGCTAGAAATAACATCTTTAGTGTTGATGCTATTATCAGAGCCGGCGATACCATAGGTACCATCCATATCTTCATCTAAAGCAGCAATTAATTTAACTTCAGTAACCTTAACAGCACCAGCATCACCAACAGCAAAATTAAAGGCATTGGCGTCAAAAGAAGCACCACTTACCCAAGTTTGAGAAGTTGGAGTGCTAGACATGGTTACGGTTAGAGAGTTAGCTACAGCGGTCATTTGTTGACCAGCAATATCAGTTGAAGGAACTACGTCAGTAATTGAATCTCCAGTATTAGAATCCTTGAAGGTCCAATTGGAGTAATCCCAATCAACACTGATAGTATCGTTAGCAGTCTTAGCGCTTTCGATGTCCATTCTAATTTGACAATTCTTAGTAGTATTGGCAGGAATTGACCAAACAGAAGTATCGGTATTAACTGAACCAGCTGAAGATTCAGTTGGGTCAGACCATTCATTCATAATAACGCCGTCGCAAACTAATTCCAGATTGGAAACGTCGTCATCGTCAGAGTTATCACTATCCTTTAGAATAACACCAACTTTTTCAATATCAACAGCAGCAACAGTGGTAATAGCTAAATTCATAAAGACAACATCATTGGTGTCTTTAGCTACATTAGCAGCCACTGGACCACTAGAAGTAACGGTTACTTGACCAGCTTCCACAGTAATGCTTTGAGACATTGGAGAACTGTCTAATTCATCAATGGCGGAATTAGAGCCATCGCTACCCTGAGCTAGGGTTGGAGCTAGGTAATAACCATAGGTCAAACCTTTAACTTTTAAGTCAGTTTTGTATCTGACATATAAAGTAGCGGTATCAGCGTTACGAGCATTGGTAATGTCGGCCTTCACAGTGAAGACAGCGCTTTCACCCTTGTTGATCTTATAGGGAGTACCTAATACAAAAGTGAAATAACTACCACTTTGAGTGGCGGTAGCGACCATGTCAGAACCTCGATATAACTTTAGGTTGCTTAGAATATCGCGACCACTATTATATAAGGTTAAGGCTTCTAATTGACCATCTTCGGTAGTGTTAACATGAACAGCTAAACGACCTACTTCAACGCCAGTAGCACCACTCTTAACAGTGTAAGAGTTAGCATTTTCGATATCAGTTAAACCAACATCGGTGGTATTGAAGGTCATGGTGTTTCCGTTCATTGGAAAGGAACCACTGACTGAAGCGCCACCAGCTGTAACAGCGGAAGCGGATTCAATGCCAAAGATATGGTTACCAGCGGAAGTTAGATCAGCGACATCAACTACGACTGATAAAGTCTTAGTAGTGCCTGCTGCGATAGTATAACCAATATTGCTGAAAGAAGCAGTATTGTCGCTGGTATTAATGGTACGACCACTGGTTAAACGAGTAGCACCATCATATAAATAAATTTTACTTACTTCGGAAGGAGAACCAACGCCAGTTCTCTTAACAGTTAAACCTTGTAAGACAACAGCGCCATCATTGGCAGCAGTAAAGTTGTATTTAGCAACTACAGCACCAGTAGCTTGGCTAGGAATAGTTTTAGCAGCTGGAGTATCAGCTGATAAAGAAACCATTAAACCAGAGCCGGTGCTTACAATAACAGTACCGGAACCACCCTGAGAAACATTAACTAACTCAGCAGCAGTGATACTGGTACCACCAGCAGTCAAAGTGCTGGAAGTAGTTAGAACATCAGCCATTTTGAAGCGATTTGCTGTGAAAGCAGCTTCGGTGGCAAACATTCTGTAGTTAGTACCATCATAGTAATAGATGCTGGCAGAGCTAGCATTTTTTACTAAAGTACCAATTGGGTATTGGCCGTCTGGTAAGACAGAACCAATAGTGTAATTGGTGAAGAAAGCATCTGGAACGTCAACAATTCTCTTGTTCCAGTTAGTGCCAAATAAGGCAGCTGCTTGAGCTTCACTTTGGATCTTTCTTAGTACGCCATTGGGTTCAACAGCATACACAGAAGGATCGGTAGTAATCTTCACTAATTTAGTACCGGGTCTCATAACAACATTGCCACCGATTGGGTAGCTTTGTAATTCAGAGGCAGTAATAGTTACTACGCCACTGAAGTCAGAATACCAAGACATGTAGGTAGCTTCATTAGGGAAGACATATCTTTTGCCGTCAGAACCTAGGTAATAAACAGAGGATAGACCATCCATTTTGATCAAGTCACCAGCCGAAGCGGCGGCCTTCACATTAGGAGCGATAACAACACCGCTCATGGCTACAACTGTTAATACCATTACGCTGACGACTAGGAATCTGCGTAATTTTTTCATAATTGGATAATTAAATCATTATCAAATGTCTAAACAAAAGTAGTTTAAACAATTTAACAATGATGCATGTTCGACCTGTCATTATTGAAGTCTGAAGTTTCAAGTGGTAAATCAGTCGGAATCCCGCTTCACCAACCGTGTTAGGCTTAAGGCGAAGGCTGACTGATCTTCAAAAAAAGTTCTGCCAGCCGAGCGCGTGTTGCCCCAGGCTGGAGAAAAGCTTAACCGATTTACTTGGTTAAAACTTATAAACTCCTTTAACTTAGATCGAGAATAATAATTTATAAGGGACAAGACCATCTTACTAAGTAAGATTCGACCCTTTAGGGGCCCTGCCAATTCGCAAAAGCGAATTTGTTAATTTATCTCCCTGGCTTATCCATGAACGGATGAATAATTCTTCCAGCCAGGAGTAACCGAACAAGGAGATAAACTAACAAGCTCACTCTTACTTAATCATTTCATTAACTTCCTTTAATTTATTTAAGGCACTATTATAATCCTTTTGTTCAAATAATTGTTTAGCTTCATTTAAAATCTTATCGGTGCTGGAAACATTTTCCTCAACAGTGTCTCCTGTGACAACTTCCGTGGTGTTGGTAGCCTGACTAACTATAGCGGGATCAATCACTGGTTTAGCTTCCACCAATTCAATACCTTGATCTTCGGTCAAATCGCTGGCGATGGAAACCAAAGCTTCCTCATCATTAACTACCGGAGCCTTGTCAACTACTGTTTTAGCGCTAGCTAAACGATTAATTTTAGTTTTAACAGTGTCGATTTCCCGATTAAAGCTTTCATTTAATCTAGCAATTTGCTCTTGGTTATTTTCATTGTTAAATTCTGGGTTAGCTAACATAGCTGTAATGTCTTGGGCATGATTAGCGGCAAACTGAACCGCTAATTTATCTCTTTCCTGGGTATTAAAAATAGTTCCTAATTTAGCTTTTTCTGAAACGATGCGAGCAATATACAAAGAATCATTGGGTTTAGCTTGAGTAAAGAATTGATGACCAAATAAACCGCCAAAAACTAAGACAATAATAAAAGCGCCCAACACAACGGCGGGTTGATAAACAGTTTTAGTAAAGCTTTGTAGGTTAATAACAAAAACTTGCCAGCTGGATAATTGATTGGCACCGGAATTAGAAATTTGGGTTAACAAAAGTTCCCGGTTACTCTTTAACCAGTCGGCCTCAGGCTTGACATTTTTTAAATTATTCAGTTTAGAGATAAGATATCTGTCGGTCATACACTCTAATATACGTAAAACTGGCTAAAATGTTACAGCGATTTATTGGCCTGTTCTTCTTCCACTAATTCCCGGAGGGCAGATAAAGCCCGATGCAATAAAACGCGAATATTTCCCCTCTTTTTTCCGCTAATATCAGCGATTTCTTCCAATGATAAATCATTGATGAATTTCATCACAATAATCTCCCGATATTCTTCCTTAAGAAGAGGTAGCTTTTCCCTGATCAATTTTAGATCGGCTTCCCGGTCCATTTTATCCTGGGGATCAACGCCCTCATCAACCACTTCAATAGGATTATCTTCGTCGTCCAAAGACAAAGGAGCTTTAGTGCTACGATCTCGGTAGTAGTCCACGATGACATTGCGGGCAATCTTATACAATAAGGCCCGCAGAGTTTTACTACTTTCTAGTTGATTATTTTGAATATAATTCCAGGTTTTCAGGAATATCATGGAGGTCAAATCATGGGCTTCTTCTGGATGACCGATTTTAAAGTAAACAAAACGATAAATATCCTCAATATTAGCGTCATAAACCCTAATAAAAGCCTCCTTATCATGACTTTTCAACTGACTGATAATTTTTTTATCCTTAAATTTTTGGATCAATCCGTTAGCCATTTTGTTTATTTTTTTAAACCAAAAAAAAATGCTAAATCATTTTAACAAAAAATAACGGGAAATATTTGCCCCGTTCGCATCAAAATCAATTTTTAACTATACCCTCATTCTAGCACACCTCTCAGGGAAAGGCAAATCATTTTTCCACCGAAATTAGGTTAATTTGCCTACTAAATATTACGCCCCCGAGTAAAAAATTATTCATCAAATTAACCAGACTATTGACTTTTTACTGGCCGGGGGTTTAAAATATAAAGACTTAAGTCCAATACTGTATAGACTTAAACTGGAAATTAAAAGTTATTTGGCTAAGTTAAGGTTTTTATTTGACATTTTTAAGATAAATAGGCTTACTTTAGTCTAAGATATATTAGACTTAAAATATTTTTTTATTTTAAATTAGCTTATTCTTATACTTAAGTCTAAGATATCATAGACTTAAATTACTAAAAATGAAAAACTCTTCCCTTCAACCAACTAAAGATATTTTGTATCCTATCTGGGTTTCGGTCTCCGAGGCAGCCGCTTTGGGTGGAGTACAAAGCAAAACTATCCGACGAGCCATTAAGGCCGAACCTTCTTTAAGGTATAAAATTGTTAAAAATCGCTATCAAATTGAATTGGGTTCCCTGCTCTCCTTTCTTAATAAAAATACTAAACTACGAAACAAGTTAAAAGACTTTGGCCTGGGCCAATATGTCACTGAGTGGAAAGCTTATTCTGACTAGTTATCCCCAGACTGATTATTGAAATATAACAAAAACCACCCTGGATTCCTTTAAGGTGGTTTTTGTATTGGAAGAAAAATTCTAACTAAAGAACAGTGTCCTTAACAACCTTGGCTAAGCGGAATTTAACAACTGTTTTAGCTGGGATTTTAATGGTTTCTCCAGTAGCTGGGTTACGACCTTCGCGAGCTTTTCTTTTAACCTTAACTAATTTACCAAAACCAGGGACAATGCATTCACCGGTCTTTTTCACTTCACCGTAGACGACAGACGCCAACTGATCCATGAAATTAGCTGTCTCCTTCTTGCTTAGGTTGGTGACCTCAGCTAGAGCAGTAATCATCTGGGTTTTTGTCATTTTAGACATAATTTTAGCATGGGGCTTTATTATAACTACAAGTAGATTAGAACAAAGTCCATTAAAAATGTTATTTAAATTTATTAAATTGTTAAACTCATTTGGTAATTTAACCCCCTATTTACTAGGGTTTTCAACAGGGCTATTAAAAAAACTCAATGTTTATAAGGTTATTATAGCATACTCTAAAAAATATGCCAATAAACACAAGGGTTTTCTAATTCCCCTCCCTCACAAACTCATATTGGGGCACCGGATCAAAATGCCAAGCCTTCTTCCAGTTGCAATCACCCAAACCGGCATCAAAATAATCACAGCTTAATTCAATGGCTTTTTCAATGTTAAGTTTATTTAAATATTTGCCTAACCCAGAAACTTTTTTAGAATCAACTCCATTAATTAAATAAAAATAAATCCCATTAAAAACAATAGATAGAGAAACAGCCAAAACTTCTCCGCCAACTTTAACGCTAACTATCTGACAATTATACAAATCTAATAAATCTGACCAAAATCCCTGATCTTGATTTGACTGTAGATAGGAGTCAGAAAAATTCTGATTATTTAGCACGAATAATTTTTTTAAATCAGCTTGATTATTATAGATAACTTCAATAATTTGATTTTCTACTTTTCGCAAATCACTGCGCCAATTACGTTGTTTTTTTAAGGACAAACAGATTTTCATATAATCCGAAAAATTTTTCATTCCAGTTAAGGGTAAAACATATTTATAGTCTTCCAGGGGTAATGATTTAGTAAATTCATCTTCACCAGAAATGTCATAACAGCGGGCTGGCCGATCTATCAGCTGATATAATTGGGGTATTAAATATTCATAGCCTGCTTTAACAAACACTCGATTTTCTTCACAGGGTTCTTCAGCAAAAAATTTAAAATAACCAGTTGATTCTAATTGTAAAGGCAAGAGGGCAACCGGTTGTTCTGGATCAATTTCATTATCAAAAGCCGCGTAAAAAAATAAAGGGTACGGCTGATATTTATAAAAGCAGTACCTAAAAGCCCAATCATCAAATAAAGACTTTTGTGGTGATAAAGTCTGCCATAAAGTACGCGCCGTCTCCAAATCATTTATACATTTAATTTCTATCATATTTTCAAGATCAACTATAGAATATTTGGTTGCAAATGATAGTAGGGCGGATTATCTTTGTAGCGACGAATAGCTAAGCGAATTATCTCCTCTAAAAAGTCACCATAATCTAAACCAATAATTTCAGCGGAGGCGGAAAAACAACCATCCTTATCAATAGAAGGATTGGGATTTAATTCTAAAACATAGGGGTTATTATTCTTATCCACCCTAATTTCCACTCGACCATAGTCATGACAATCCAGGATTTTATAGGTATCCAGGGCAATTTCCCCTAAAAGAGTTTCTAATTTTTTACTAATATTTTTGGCTGGCCGCTGGGTGATAATTTTCTTATAATCCGGGTTATCTGAATATTTGGCTTCAAAGGGGAAAATATGCCAGAGACCTTCGGGCAATTCGTCGAAAATAGATCGGGATAGGGGTAAAATCTGCAAATCATCTTCTTCGGTACCCATAATGGGCACATCATATTCATCTCCTTCGATGTACTCCTCAATCAAAGCCGGCCGGCCAATTTCTTTAATTACTTTTTCTAGTTGTCTTTTTAATTCCTTTTCATTACGCACCACCGAGTCATTGGTAATGCCAATGGAATTGTCAGTATTGGCTGGCTTCACAATTAGGGGATACTTCAGATCTTCGCGAATATCATCATCCAGAGAATAGACATAGTCCCACTCGGGGGTCGGTATTTTGTGATAACTCAACAATTTCTTAACTCTAATTTTATCGATGCACAGACCCAGAGTAAAGGGATTGGAGCCAGTATAGGGGATTTGCAAAACATCAAAGATAGCTGCCACATGAGGTTCTAATAAACTAGAATTATTGATCCGCTCACAAACATTAAAAACCAAATCAACCTCACTACCCTTTAAATCATTAAAGGCCTTAGCTAAATCATTAAAATCAAAGAAACTAACCTTATAGCCTCTCTCCTTGAGAGTCTGTTCAATTTCCTTGCCAATTACCGTTAGATCATTTTCCACCAAAGTTTCCTGATCGGCAGCCGCTTCATTGTATAAATTACAGGCTACACCAATATGTAAATTACGTTGGTTAGAAATAGCCATGCGACGAATTTTTTCAATCTTACTCCCCCGCTTCAAAATTTCTCGATTAATAGCCGACACCGAAAAGGGACTGCGGCGACTGGTTTTTCCAATGGAAGAAGCCGGATGAAATTTAGCTACCTCATAATTAATGGCCCGACTGGCTAAACGCAGATTATCCTGGGCATCTAGAGGATTATGGCCGGAAACCATTACCCAGCCCAGATATTCATAGCCATCCGGTGGCGATAGGACTGAATCACCAATCTTTTTATTAAATTCGAATTCTTTAACAAAACTCTTTTGTTTAAGATTCTCATCAATCTCCAGATTAACCAGGATCCCCGAGTGGTCCGAAGAAAAGGTTTCGCAGGCTAAATATTCATAGGGTCCATTGGTAAATTCCAATTTAGGAATGTAGACACCACAGGCAATCTTTAAATAATTTTCAATTAGGTCGACTCGCCAAGCCATCTTAATACTGGGATAAACTTCATCACCACCTAAACGCAAATTAATTTCAATAGGAACTGGACCCTGGGCCGTGGATTTAGCCTCAAAATGAATGCAACCATTTAAAATACCTAATTTTTCCAAGGTTTCATCAGCCATGCTAAGTAATTCCGCTTGGTTCTTGGTTGGTAGATTAGAAGGGGTGGTGCGGACAGTTTCAATGAAAAACGGCTCTTTGGTCTGGCCATTATCGGAAATAGCACAAAACTTAATTTTGCCATTCTGGACTAAAATATCTAAATCCACTTCATCGCCATCAATATATTCTTCCACAAACACGCCCAGACCGTCATTTAAAGCTGACTCGACCCGAGGAGAAATTTCTTTTTTAATATAATCATAGCTTTCCCTCAGCTCTTCTTCGTCATTAACCTTGACCACGAAAGCACTACCGGCTCCATAGGCCGGTTTAACCACCAGGGGAAAATTAAAAGTTCGACTAATTTCTTCTAGATCACGATTGTTTTTTAATTCCTTAAATTTAACTGCCGGTAGACCATTGACCAAACAAAAATCTCGAAATAAATACTTATTACGAACCCGATTGGCTACCTTATAGGGAACGCCAACTAGCTTATAGCGATCGACAATCTTGGAGGTTAAGAGAACATCATCTTCTAAAAAAGTAATAACCCCATCCAACTTAATGGTGGGGTTATCCTCTAAAAACCTCTCCAGGGTAGCCAAAGATTCTACATAATTAGTGGTATCGGTCACTAAACAATAGTCAACATAGGGTTGAAAACTATTAGCCTCCCGCCCCAAAACAATCACCTTGAGACCAAAATTTTTAGCCTTTCTGATAAAAAACTTCTTGGAATGAAGAGGATCATTGGCATTATTAGTATTTACTACCAAAACTGTCTTGCCCAACAAGTTATTGCGACTCCCTCCAGGCTGATCATGGCCGTTCATATAGATAAAAAGGATAATTAAAGTTATTTAATATTATAGGTAACTCCTAATTCCACAATCACTTCCCGATCACCGGCTGGTAATTGAGGGTTGGCACCGCTGGCTCCGCCCTTGCCATCATAGGAATAATAGGGGGAAGGTTGAATAAAGTTTTCCCACCAGCCAACTACTTTTTTAAGTCGTACTCCAGCTGTTTCCGCCAATACCTGGCTTTTACTGCGAGCATCTTCAATGGCCTTAATCCGCGCTTCCTGCTTTAAATCATTAATATCAGAAGCCTCAAACCATAAACCATTAACCTGGTTAATTCCGGCCTTGGAGGAGGCGGCGATTACCTGGCTTAATTTTTCTGGATTTTGATCATAATCCACTATTTTAATCACCAATTGTTCATTGGCATTATAGCCAGAAACCGTGGAAACATTATCCTTATAGTCATATTGGGGATAGAGAGAATAATTTTGGGTTTGAATGTTTTCATCGGCAATACCAGCGGCCCCCAGAGCCTTTACAATCCCTTCAACCTTACTATTAAGTTGATTAAGGGCTTCCTCCGGCTTAGCTACCTTATCAATCTGCACGCCCAAGTTAAGCATAGCTAAATCTGGCGTATAACTTACTCGACCCTGACCATTAATGGTAACCTGACGAAATTGCTGACTAACAATCCGATCACGAACAATGGAAATTACAATTATCCCGGTTAGCAAAACTAATCCGATAATTGGCAAAACTAAGCGTGGTTTGTGACCACAACACATTTTAGAATTATTATTTTCTGACATAGAATTATTACTCTTAAGAAAGTGTTTATTTAATAATCGCTTTTATTATATCACGTTTTATAAAAACCACAATTGGCTAGGTGGTGGTGGGCAAATCTAAACTATTCTTTAACCAATTAATCTGTCGCCCCACCGCTTCTGAGTCTAAAATTATTCCCTTGGCTTTAGTGGCTCGCTGTAATTCATTAATAATTTCATAGAAATCTTTTCCCTTTTCCAGCTGATCAATAAATTTTTCCGGAGAATAAAACAAATTAATATAAATTTCTTCCAGCTGGCCGGGCAAAGCGCCCTCCTGGAAACAAAATTGTTCCAAAATCTTTAAAATTACTTCCGACTCGGGCATATCCATGGAATCAGAAAATTTTTGAACTTGATCTTGGCTGGCACCCCAGGAATAATCTTTATTATTCAAAATAATTTCCCTGACCTGGCCATAGAGCTTCTGAAAATCACGTTCCTCAGCTTTTTCTTCTTTACTCTTTCCATTTATTTCTCCTTCATATTTGTTCATAGATTTATTTACTTAAATAAAAAAGTCGTTGTTTGTCTGGTAAATGTTCAATGGCATAGCGCAGAGCGGTTCGGGGCATTTGAGATCCGTGCTGATCTAAAAACTTTAATAAAATTGAACGATCAATTTGCTTACCCATTTCTCGTAACATCCAACCCACCGCCTTATGGATTAAATCATGTTGATCATTTAATAATTTTTTAGCAATCAGCAGGGTTTCTTGAGCTCGCTGCTGACGAATAAAAGCTAGGGTGGCAATCATAGCCATTCGTCTTTCCCATAAATTAGCTGAAGCAGCCAGACGATCCAGAATCTTTTTAGCATCCGGCTGATTTAATAAAAAATCTCCCAGAATAAGATGTACCGAAACATCCACCAAATCCCAATTATTAATATATTTAGAATTTTTTAGGTAAAAATCTACTAACTTCCCTTTTTCTTCTAAATTTTGCGCTTTTTTATACTGATTAATTAAAATTAACAGACTAATCATGCGCCACTCATGGTAAGGGCTGGCAAGCAGCTTTTTTAGTTGTGCCAAGCCTAAATTAGGGTATTTTTTGGCAATCTGGCGCTGCTGAGGCATGGTTAGCCCTAGAAAAACATCACCGGCTCCATATTGGTCGGGGCCGGTCTTAAAGAATCGCTGAGCTACCTGAGCCCGCTGTTTATTACCCGCTTTTTTTATTTCCGAAGTTAATTTAATAAAATCATTCATATGACCTACTTTAAATCTATTTGATTACGCCATAATTGATTGCTGCTGCGGCCATAGAAAATAATCTTATTATCCGAAGAATCCATGACAGGATTAAAAATGCGTTCATAGGTTGAGCTCTCCCAACAATTAAAAACCAAAACGTCGCCCCGGGAATCTCGGGCCTTGTAAACAAAAAATTGACTATCCGGCGTAAAAAACCAAGGTTCCAGCAGCCAATCATAGACAGTGCCTTCCTGGCCGTCAATCACCACCAATTCCTTGCCGCTAACTGTTTTAACGCCATAGGCCAGCCTTTGACTGTCTGGACTAAATTTCAGAAAAGTTATTTTACCATAGGAAGGCCCAACTAAACCATTCAAAGAAACTGCTTCCAGGTCATTGCGCTTCACAATATAGGCAAAACTTTGACCGTTGGGCGAGGTCAAAAAACTAAGCTCCTCAAATTGCTGTTGATTGACCGGTAATTCAAAAAAGTCTCGGCTAATTAGACCTTCATTGGCCTCCTTTAATTGACTGGTAAATTTAGGGGTTGGACTAACCAGCCGAGCTGGCGCCTGATTGATTTTATTTAGGTAACTATCCAGCTGTTGATTCATAATAATCACCACCAGGAGAATAATAATTAGAGAAATAAACCAACCCAGAAAAGGACCACTAAATAAAACTTGTGTGTGTTTTTTCATATTAATAATGATAATCTTTTTGCTTAATTATAGTGACTGCTCGATAGAGTTGTTCCAATAAAATAATTCTAGCTAATTCATGCGGGAAAGTTAATTTAGATAAAGATAGCTTGGGATAGATTTCAAATAATTCCCGATCAATTCCCAGAGAACCGCCAATCACAAAAATCAAGGGTTGATTAATATTTTTCAGAGTCTCAGCTAGGACATAGGAATCCATCTCTTCACCCTCTTCGGACAATAAAAACACCAGGGCTGAAGATTTTTTCTGTAAATAAGCTTTAATCTTGGCCGCCTCAACTTTCTTTACCTTAACCTGGGTGGCTTTAGTAAATGGTTCGCTTTTCAACTCTTCGATTTTTAGCTTAACATAGGGACCTAGTCGCTTGAGATATTCTTCATTGGCCACCTGCCAATGTTTTTCTCTGAGCTTCCCAACGGCTAAAATAGTAATATCCCACATAAATTTATTTAAATACCTGAGCCTGGAAGACACTGACTTCCACGGCTGGATTATTTTTATAACAATCAGCTTCCAGGCCAGCTTTTTGAACACATAATTGATTTAAAAATTCTTCCAAGCTCCAACCGGTTTCAGTGGCTACCTGGGGCAGAAAAACGCCACTCCGTTGGCCCTGGCGAACAATCACGCCGTCTCGGCCTAAATTAATTTGTTGCCAATCACTAATTGGCCGGGGCGGCGTCAGAACGCTAATTTCATAGTCCAAATCGGTCAATTCGCTAGCCGCTACCGAAGAAAAACGTTGATCCCGGGTAGCTGCTTCCACGGCCATATCCCGAACTACCTGCCAAAGGGGCTGATTGGCCACAATTTCTCCAATACAGCCGCGCAGCTCACTCTTCCGGTGAAGCGTCACGAAAGCGCCTTGAATAGCGTTGAGACGCTGATCTTTGACGCGAAAATCGGGCACAATTCCTTTTTTAACATAGCTATTAACTGTTTCCCGAGCGATATTAAGTAAAATAGCCTGTTCGGCGACGGTGAGTTGATTATCTCCATAGAAAGCAACGGCGCCATAGCCCACCACTTTATTTTTATCACCAAAAATCGTTTCGCCACTGTGACGATAGTTGAGAATTTGACCACTGAGTTGTAATTTTTCGGCTAAAACCAAAGCGGACTTTACTGCTTCCAGGCCACACAAAATAGTTTCTTCGCCCCGGCTAAGATCAAGTGCCTCTTGGGAATGTTTAACTAAACCAACTAAATCCTGATTAATAATTAAATCTAAAGTTGTTTGGTCAATTTGTCGAGCCAACTCTTGGGGTGGATAGTGAGACATATCTGAACTAATCACCACCAAATCGCCGGGCTCAAATTGTTGAGCCAAAGTTTCGCCTAAAATTTCGTAATCCTGTTCACTACTATTACCGAATAACAGGGGAACGATTTTAAAATCATTTTCCAAAACAACCTGAAGAAAAGGTAATTGAACTTCCAAAACATGATCATCCAGATGATCGGCCGAGTCTGATTTAATAATATTGGTGGTTTCAGTTAATTCCTTAACTTTTTTTCGATCAACCGGCACTGATCCCAGGGGAGTTTTCCAGGCTTGACTATCGTCGGCGGCCACACCAGAAAAATAATGACGGTGGGAATTGCCGATTAAATAAACTCGCTTAACCGTTTGGCTATTAAGTTGTTTATAGGCAGCCGCAGCCACGCCAGCACTATAATCATAGCCGGCATGGGGAACGATCAAAATCCTGACTTCACCAACAATTTTTTGTGGTTCGGCTTGGTTTAAATAATTAACGATGGTCCTTCTTAACTCTTCTGAATTAGCTGGATAGAACTGACCGGTAAAAGCCATGGGGCGACTAGTTGACGATAGCCACATATATTTAAGAGCCAACAAAATAATTAATATCACTAGTACTCCAAGAATTATTAAAATTAATTGTTTTTTTGGCTTCATATAGTTATTATATTATATCATAAAAACCATCATCCTTATATTTAACAAACTTTTCAGCCTTAAATTCTATTCCAAAGCTTAATTAATTTGGCAAATTGTTTTGCCGCCAAACACTTCTTTCGGGGTTAAATAACCATGTCTTTTTCTTGGGCGAGTATTGATGAGGCCGCAGGCCTCGTCG
>Ga0172371_10003615_pt1 | contig 23848 bp, 30 predicted proteins | sample Lak12m_FD_114543 | JGI IMG/M metagenome (GOLD analysis project Ga0172371, IMG submission 114543) | Freshwater microbial communities from Kabuno Bay, South-Kivu, Congo - kab_022012_12m | ecosystem: Environmental > Aquatic > Freshwater > Lake | place: Democratic Republic of the Congo: South-Kivu...
GCCTCCTGCTCTGCCTGCTGTCGAGCCAATTCAGCAGCCGCGAGAGCAGCGATAGTCGCCTGCGTTTTTTGGGCGAGTCCAGATAGATCGGGTTCCGGAAACACCCAGGCGGGCAGGTCTCCCCCTCTGTTATCTTGTCCTTGAGCGTCGGTTTCATTAGCATTTATGAGTGTGATAGCCACGAAAAAAGTCACCAGAGCGGCGGCCAGAATGGCTAACTGATATTTTCTGTTTCCATTTCGGATGATTCCTTCCCGGCTTGCTGGGCCTAGAGTAGCTTGCATGGCTTCCCACGGGACGAACTGATATCACCGTGGGTCGGTCTTGCTGCGCTACGGGTTCAGCATTCGCATCACTCCTTTTAGTAGGGTTGACCCTCGATGTAAGCCCACGGGGCTTTCGTCCCGGAGGCTGTGGCGTCTGTCACGTTCGTTACCTCGGCGGCACTATCGTAGAGCGGTGAACCATGATGATGGCGCTTGAGACCGAGTTGGACTTTGCCGTTGGCCGTGGCCCCGGACTTGTCCTTGTTAAGCGCGACGAAAGCGATATCCATTCCACCTGCCGAGGTCGATGCCTGTGTCCATGCGGTGATTTTCTTGAAATAGCTCGCGGTCGTGTAGTTGATATCAATATAACCCGAACCATCCAGTGTCGAGCTGGTCACATTGAGAAACTGTTTGGTCAGGAAGCGGGTCTTGGTTGCCGTGAAGCCCGTCTGGCTCTCCTGCGTCCCGATAACGTACTTGCCCAGCTTCGGCGTGAAGCCGCCGGTGACTCCCGGCAGGGCCGTGAAGTACATATACCAGACGCCGTTGTGGTAGAGCGGTGTTGGCGTGTCTATCTGGTCTTCACCTGAGCCGCGCACCAGCAGCCGCGAGGTCTGCGTCAGCATGACCTCATCGCGCTCGAAGTCCAGCCAGCCGGAGTTGAAATAGTGCATCAGGTCGGGCGTGTTCGTCACCTGCACCATCCACCAGCGGCCCGGCTTGCCGGAGGGATAGTAGGCTATGGCGAGGTCGCCGTAAGTAGTTGATGCACCGTACTCGAACTGCGCCGGGTGGGATGTCCAGAAAGAGGCCGTCGCTGAGAACACCGGCGAGTAGTAGTAGCGCGGGTTGCTCATCGTCGTGTTGTCGTCCTCATAACCACGGCAGAGCAGATGGAACTTGCCGTCGTGGTGGTTGAGCGATGGGCTGAACAGGTTGTAAGGCGATGCCCCGATGTTGAGCCTGCCCAACTTCGTGACCGCCGAACCGTCTGACTCCGTGCCGGTCAGGGTGAAGTTCGCCAGACCGATGCCCAGCGGCCCGTTGGTATCTCCCTGTCCATGATAGGCAATATGCAGGACGTTGCCGACGACGCATCCATGGGGATGGTAGACGCCTACATCGTCCCAGTCTCCGCCTGTTCCCTTGCCAATGAACGGTGTCGCACCGGTAAGCCTTGTCACTTGATCCTGATGGCCCCACGGGGCCGAGGCCAGATAGCAGGAGCGAACCGGGACCGCCTCGCAGGTGCGCGTATGGCCCATAATGAGGATGCGGTCTCTGTCCGGGTCTTCCACGGCGCACGAGATATTGATTCTGTCCTCAAGGTACTCGGTGGCGGTGTAGGTTCCCTCGGCGGCGGCGGTAAGATTCACTAGCGCCCCGCCGGGTGTCAGCGACAGGCCGATGCTGTTAGCATCTTGCACCTGCACGAAGTAAATAACTCCTTCAGTGAGGCCGGTAATGCCTGCCTCGTGAATCATCAGCCCGGTGTCTCCGGCAAGTCCATGCAGCGGCAGCGCGATTACATCGGTGCCCGTGTCTACAGCAGCCTGCGTGAAGCTGAAAGAACCCGTCCCCGTCCTGAGCGCGGGCATCGTCGCCGTCTGGCGCACGAAAGAGCCGTTGTCGGAGGCAGGGTCAGGGAATGATGGCGGCGTTTTGACCATGGCCGCCATATCATTAGGAGCCAAACGTATCTTGAGTCGCCCGTTGGCATCTACATTGAGATTGCCTTCACTACCATTGGGATTTAAAATCTCAGTCATGTAGTCACCTCATCCAAGGCCACAACAAGAAGGTAGCCGTCTGCATCTACATTTAGATCGCCATCCCCGGAACCATCGGGATTCTGTATTTCAATATCCATTTTGTTATCCTTTCAATGTTTTCGCCCCGCCCCCCGGTGACGAATCCGAGGCCCGGTGGTCTACATCATTGACGACGGGGCGCTACAGTTCCCAACTAATGACCACGTGGCCATTGCCGGGTTCTAATTGATTCTCGATTACTTCTGTGGGAGTACATTGCCAGCAATCATCTTTATAGAGCAGCCCCGTTAGACAATCCTTGAGGACTTTCAAAAAATTATCTGTGTCGCGGCGTCGGTTATCCGGCCAATAAAAACAGTAGTGGATAAGGGACAAGGCATCGTGCGGATTTCTGACTCCCTGCGCCTGAATCATTAACTGTGCATCAGCCTTATACTTCTTGCCCTCAGCGGTCATATATCGCCTGCTGAATTTACTCGTGCGATAGACGTGATTCTGAGACGGCGGCAACGGTAGTTCGATCACGAAGTTCTCCTCAAAAATTCTTCTGGCGTCATATCGCCCGATTCGATCTCACGAAACATCCAGATTACTTCCTCAGCCGTGATCGGGTCATTCGGATCGAAGCTGGCAGCATGTTCATCGGTCGCCCGAGTCAGCCAATCCGGGCGGTCATCTTCCGGCTCCGCGAATGTTGTCTTGTCGCTCATGGTTTTTCCTTCCGCTACGTTCACGGTGACAGCGAAAGTCTCTGTCCGGGAGAGTTCGCCCAGCAGATAATGAAACTTGTTGGCCAGGGTCATCTTGGCTTTTATCGCTGGGAGCGAATGAGGTACGCCGTAGAGTTCGCGCCCGATCAGATCCCCCAGATAGGCCAGTTCGTGTCCGGTCAGGGATATGATGATGTTCGGAGTCATACGATGTAGCACACGACGGCATTGGACTGATTGACCTCGACTGCGACTTTGCCATAATAACCCGCTGGGTCAGGAAGCTCCATTTCCCATATCTCACCGTGCTTAAAGCCGAACTCACCGCCCGCCGGAACGCCCTGCTTATCGGTTCCCGGCCCGAGGATGACCCTGATATAGGCATCCTTGTCACGGGGTTCTTCCAGTTTTTCATCCGCGTAATGAGACAGGATTCTCAGCTTCCGTCCCGGCTTGTCCGCATATCCCGTCCACCATCTGCCTTTGTCCGTGGCTGATTCCATGCGCATATCGTCATCCTCCTCAGTTTCAATTTTCTGTGTCTGAAACGGCCATTGGCCGAAGTCGTCCCGTTTGGCCTCGTTGAAATCTACGGTGTCATTCCACTCGCCGTTGGAATACTGATAGAGGCAGGCGTTGTCAGACACCCTACCGCCGCTCCAGGCGTAGGTTTGCCAGCCGTAGGCGATGAGTCCGCACTCGTAAAGGTGGTCGATGATGTCGGCCTCACCGTAAGCGCCCGTGCGGGTGAAACCGAGCAAGTCCCTGACACCCCGGAAATAATCCTCAATGAGCGGCCAGTCACGCTCAGAGGTGTCGAAATCGACAGCGAAATAGATAGGTCTGTTGATCGGTTGCCCTACGCCCTGCGCCTGCGCATAGGCCGCCTGCGCGTCTGCCTGCCCGCCAGAGTATCCGGACATGACCCGATTGGCGTATGTCTCCCAGACCAGCACGATGGAAAGTCCGGCGGCAAGGGCCGCGTCAGCCTCAGCCCGATTGATATTCTTGCCGGGCGAGTAGGATAGGTAACGGCAGATGAAGTCGAAGCCCTGCGATTTTACATAGGCTTCATTTTGGCGTGTGGAATAATCAAGTCCCTGCATTTTCCCTCCCCATTAAAAAACCGCCTCTCAAGGCGGTCCCTAACGCCCTCCGAGCAGAGGGCCGGTATGATTAGACCTGCTAAAACGACTGCAAATATCCTTGGCAGATGCCAGCGCCGATATTGGCGATGTTTTTCAAATTCTGGATATCGGATAGCTGGAGGATGTCACGGGCCACGAGTGTGATCACGAGCGCCGTTACTCCGGCGGTCAGGATAGTCAGTCGCTTCTGAATCTTGTCGAGCGCCTCGTCATTTTTCCGCGACGCCTCGGTCTGCTGCAAAAAGAATTGTTCCTGAAATGTGGCGTTGCAGAAAAGGCAGTCATTTTCCGGGGTCATTGGTTCTCCTATCTGGTCGCGCCGACAAACCTGGCCAATAGCACTGCCGGGTCATATCCTCTGTTTAGCGATACGGTCACTTTCCCCACTTGTTCATATTTGACAGCTTTTATGTGGAAGAAGCATTGGCTGTTCACTGCATCGAGCGTTCGGGCGATATCGGTCAGGCCGGTAACAAGGATATTCTGTCCCGGCTGGATAGCAAAAATATCCCGCTGCGCTGCGGTGATCGCCTGCAGTCTTGTGCCATGATCGAGGACAAGCTCAGTGGTGATTCCCGGAGTCTCGATTCCGTCCACTTTGAGAGCGTTAAAACAGATTGCCGCAACCTGGTCAGCGTCGGTTGAGGTAGTGGCCGCGCCGGAGATATCGAGGCTTTTCCAGAATGTCCCGTACCTTGCCACTGAGTCAGGCGTACCGGCGATATCCTTGCTGGCCGATCCCGTCCCGTAATAAACCCTGACATTGTTGGCGAAGTTCGCCATGTCCGGCTGCAGTTTGGGCCGCTCGGCCAGACGGGTAGCATCGAGTTGATAATGCTGCGTCGTTAAATCCGCGGCCTTGAAATACATGGTGGTCAGATCATCGAGCGAATTACCCGGAGCCGGATAGAAGCCGCCCCATTCCGCGCCCTCGTATTTATTGAAGTCCTCGACCACGTTGACGTAATTGGACTTGGAAAACGCGGTTGGTGTCGCCAGGGTGTAACCCGATAGCGCGTCAACGTATGCCGTGCTCGTCGAAATGAACGGGGAAGCGACAGCCGATGCCCCGAGAAGCGCCTTGATTTCGTTTTGGGCGGTGATCGCTCCCGGCGTGCCGTCCATCGGGGTAGTCCCCCATACCTGCCGGATAGCGCCAAGAAGAGTTAAAAGGTAACTGTCACCCTGATCGTCACGGCCAATCACCATGCCGGAATAAATCGGCCTGCCGTTTACCCACCATTCAAGAAGCGTTCCCATCTTGACGGTGCATGATTTGGGTACTGTTACTTCGCCGCCGGCAAATCCACCGGAGGTATCAGATTGCGCCGCCATCCCCCTGAATCCAGCGGCCCCGCCTCTAAATTCAGAAATCTTTTGAACAAAGGCTCCCGAGACACCTTTATTTACGAGCGCCATTATTCTAAAAATAGCGGCGTGTAGCGTATCGCCATTATCGCGTTAGCAATACTTTGCACTTGGTCAGCATCAGCCGCAGCCGCCGTCCGTATGATGTTAGGAATGAGTTTATTGACCACGCCGGGGGCCAGGGACATACCCGTATCGTCATGTTTCTGAGATAGGGGGACGCAGTTATTTGATGATGTTTCCCCGGCCACGAACGGGAACACCGGGCCAGAGGTCTCATTGACCGCGTAGAGGCTCGGATTATCTATATCAATCGTATCGCTGACAATGGTATGGGCCACGATCTCAGTAGGGTTGGCCCGCAAATAATTCTCTACCGGGAGCAGGTGGATGTAATCGATGTAATGATTCGTTCCCGCCGAGCCGGTGGAGCTTAAAACAAGGGAACTCTTAAAGTCCTTCCAAGTGGTTGAAGGATTGGAGGGAATCTCTAGCATACCGAAGAATATCACCGTCCACTTGTCCTTTACCGTGAACGGCATGATGGTCGGTGTCTTGACGTAACTACTAACGCCGATCTGGTTATACTGGAATTGCTTGATGTAAAAAGTGTCGGTAGCCGCCGTGGTAGAACTCGTTTTCATCCGGCCCATTATCATGTACTTGCCCGCGCCGGCCACCCCCGGCGCTATCTCATGCTCTACCGCTTTGGGAAACGCCGCCGAGCAGACCCCGCCGAGACATTTAGCGTCGCTGGCCCCGGAGAATTTATAGAGAAGCGAACCCTTAACGTCGTCTATCTTGGGGTCGTTGCCCAGAAGGAAATAACTGTTAGAACCGGAGACAACTTCCATCGAGTTGGTATGAGTCGGTGGCGTGGAGTCGTCATCGTTAAAGCCGTCGCAGATGCCGTCAGAATTAGAGTCAGACTGCATCTGATTGTTCAAGAGATAATAGTTAGGCCAGCCGGTAGCATAGGTGTAGATACTGGCCTCTTTTACGTAGAGCGTCCCGGCCTGATTGCCGCCCGTTCCCACGATTCTTGCTTTGAGCCTGACCGTGCTACTTCCGTAATGGGCCAGAGCAAAAGTCCAGTTGAGCGTCAATGTGGTTTCTGCGGTGGCTACAGTGGCATCATCCTTGAGGTAATGCTCGGTATTCCAGGTATCTGATTCCTCGACGAATATCTGAATCTTACAGTTGGTGAGCGTCGCCGAGGTCTTGTATTTGATTACCGCCCGGTAAGCATAGATGCCGTCGCACCACTGCGGGACGACATCGGATTTAAGCCCCGCATAATTACCAGCCGTAGTACCGCCCGTGGTTGCGTCTATCTTCTGCCAGCCGGGGATGCCGGGGGTAGTCGTGCCTATTTGGATAAGCGCGTTTGCTTCCACGTCGCCGGGGACGTTCTCAACGGTCAAGGTGGCGGGGGACTCGGCAACCTCGCTGCCGTAATAAAGCGTGCCGCCGTCCTTGCCCACGGGTAAAGCCGCCGCCTGAACCAGCATCGCCTTACGGACTGCTAACCAAACAGTAGCGGCTATAGAATCATCTGGCAGTACAATACGGACGCGCAGTTCTATCGCCGTAGTCCCCGCAGGGATGGTGTAATTCTCAAACTTGACTTCGGTGAAAGATGCCTGCACCGCAGAGTGATTTTGCAGCAGATACTTCTCGGGAGTCCCAGCCCCGGTACAATAAAGATAAATATCGTAGTACGCCGGAGTACTAGCCGAACAACTATACTCGATACGCCCTGACAGTTTCGTTGAACCGGCAGTGAAGTTGCCCACCATGAGTGATGCTTGTTTGAGGCCGCAATACACAATACTACCGACACCCGAGCCATCGGCGTTCATGGAAATGACCTGCGCCCCGTTTACAGCGTCGATGTAATTGGAGTGAGTCGGAGCCCCACCGGAGTCGTCGTTCACAAAGGAATTAGCAATGCCGTCAGCGTTGAAATCTTCGGAGAGCAGAGGGTCAACTATCCAGTTGCGGGGAAGGTCTATAGCAGCACCACGGGCGAAGGGGCGGGCCTCGAAGCGAACGTCATATTTGTGGAAATAGGACCGCACCATCCGAGTCGTGAACTTCGGCACTGAGGTGACGGCGTAGCAGTAATAATATTTGTTAGGCTCAGTCGCCCCGCCAGCGTTAAGGACTAGCACCCATACCGGCTGACAGATGACATCTTTCAAATCAGAGTAAGCACCGTTCAAATCGTCAAGGCTGTCCTCGTCTATCTGCTGAGTCCAACCCATAGACCTCGGCTGCCTGTCGTATTCCGTAGTGCGTTCATGATTGCGATCCTTGACCTTGCCAGAATCGGTAAAAGCGGCCTCTCCTTTGTCGATTCCTTCCCAGGTAATAGAGTACGGAGCCGCGAGCAGAGAGACGGATTTAGCAGCATCTAATGTTTGGCAAGTGATAGTCTGAGTCATCCCTGTAACCTTACTTCTCGTTCAAGTTCACGCTTCATCTCACGGTAGAACTGAGCGGGATTGTTGGCGACGACGGTCATGCCAGAGATGCTGTAACTGGTGCTGACCGACTGCGCCATACTTGCGGCAGCGGGAGCGACAGCACCAGAAGCGCCCACCATCATGCCGCTAGCAAGCTGTTTGGCTATAGAGAGGCCGGAATAGAAAGGATTGCCTTGACCTGAAAGCGGACCTTTTTTGGCGGGGGAGAAAGGCAGATGATCACGGACCTCGCTTACCACTGAGCCGATTGCGTCTGTGACCGCGCTGATCTTGGAGGTGATGCCATCTACAAGCCCCTGGACTACACGGGCGCCGGCGTCATAGAGCCATGTGCCCGCATCAGCGAAATATCCCGTGATGTCCCCGACAAGACCAGAGACAGCACCGATGATACCGCCGACCGCGTCAGAGACAGCCCCAACCATTGCGCTAAAAGCTCCTGCGAGTGCGTTGTAAGCCCCTGAAGCAGTGCTTGAAATGAATCCAACGACTGCGGAAAAAGCAGAGCTGACAGCGCCCCAGATAGAGCCAACGGCGCCGATAACAGTCCCGGCCGCACTCATAAACATCTGCGACATGAAGCCGAGATATGCCGCTACGATATTGATGACCGGGACAACGATATTGTTAATAATGCCGGCCACTACCATTAGAGCAGTGCTGAAAAGCCAGACTCCGGCAACGATAACGCCGCCGAGGATAGTCGCCATCAATTGCAGGTAGGGTTTGATACTCTCGAAAGCTGGGGCCAATCCAGAAAGAGCTTGCTTGAATTGCTCGAAGGCTGATTTTAGATTATCCCAGACAGAACCAAAGACGGCCTGAACGGCGGGATTATTGATGAACGCCGAGACCTTATCACCGATTGTTCCAAAGGCATCACCAACACTTGAGATCGCGCCGGCCACTCCCTCCCCGAAGGTGTCCTTGATGGTTGCCATCGCCCCTTGCGATTGCCAGGAGCGGATGAAGTCACCTACCGCCTGAGAGCTTTCGGAGAGGACGGGGAGCAGGTAACCAGCAATTCCTTCGGCAGCGTCGTCAATATTATCTTTAAGCAGTTCCCACGGTTTAGAATTCTGTGCCGCCTGCGCTGCGCCACCGAACTCAGATGTCAATTCGCCAAGGATAATCTTTTGGGCTGATGCAACGTCACCAACAGCCATAAAATCTTTTATCTGCTGTTGCTGTTGATCTGAGAGCTGGACACCGACGCGCCTGAGGGCTTTGACGCCACCTACAGGATCATTAAGCGCTTTGCCGACCTGGAGGGCGGTAGTAGAAACATCTTGCCCCATAACTTGCGACATATCGAGCATGACCTTTGTGGTCTGGTCGAAGATGTCATTATTATCGCCAGACTGATTCTGGATATTTTTGAAGGTAAGAAGTATATTCTCACCTTTTTGAATGGCCTTATCATCGGCCAACGACATCTTCTCAAGTGAATCTGCCATATCGGCGATGTGGCTACTTGTTACATTTGCCACGCCACCAGTCGATTCGATGATGGCATTTGTTTCAGCCAGCAGCGTCGCTTTTTCCTGCACTGAATTGAAGGCATCGCCGAGTTCGTATATCCCGGCTGCGAGAATGGCCACGCCAGCGATCTTACCAAGCCCCGCAAGCACTGAGCCAATGCCTCTCAGGGACCGGGAAACCTTGCCTTCGGTTTCCTCGCCCTCAGTTCGGACCTTCTGCATCTGCTGCTGATAGTCGCCGATCTTCGCGCCGACATTCACAAACAGTTTTCCGACTTCATCTGCCACGTTTAAGCTCCGTGTATTGTTCGATAGGGATACGGATGTGGGTTTTGCCTGACTCTTTGAGCGCTTCTATTTCAGGATCGTTGGCCTCGGGATGAACCTTCTGAAATATCTCCGACGGGCTCACATTCTGTTTTGCCGCCTTGCCGGCCATATTGATTACAGTGGAGATGAGGACCGCCCAGCGGTTGTTTTCTCCCTCCATCCTTACCTCATGACGTTTCATCAGCGCCGCGAATTGCTCCGGGGTGAGCGCCCAGAAATCCGATTCAGAGAGCCTTAGATCGTACCTTCCGATTGACCAGGCTTCGAGCCAGTCGCCGCCAAAGGGTCGGCGCTCACCAGTTGCGAGAGATTTGTGAGTGCCGATATATCGAGTTTGCCAGCATCATCTTCCGTAGCCTCGGGCCAGTCGCGCAAGAGCGCCGCATGAAGCACCGTGCGGATTTCCTTCATGGAGAGGTCGGCCCATACTTTCTGATCGGTGAGTCGCTTACCAATAGATACTTCAATGTTAGCAAGCGCGTTAAAATCGAGGACAAGTGTTCTTTCAGTTCCGTCTACATCCACCCTGACTTTGCTCATTTACATCCTCCCTGCTTGGTTTGATATTTTACGAATCGTTGGCGCGGGGGTACCAGTCGCCATCGCCCTCGAAAGAATGACTGTCCTTCACAACTTCATCAGCGGCACAGTCAACATCGAGATCAAGGATGGCGTAGCCCTCATAGTGGTAACTGGCGTTGGTATAGAGTTTCACGGGAAGCGAGATGCCGGAAAGGGCGCCAACATCGGATACGCCCAGGCGATAGGCGTCATCATCCAGCCAATAGCCCTCGAAGGAACCGCTGATATCCGGGACAGTTGCTACCCGGTGTACTCCCGTAGTCGTACCAAACGGGGTACACTCTGCCTTGCCCATCTTGCCTGAGAACTTCCAGTTGTAAATCTGCGCTACCAATGCCATTGCCCACCATTTGCCGGTAACAGTGACGGTCTTGCCTGTCTGCGAGGAATCAAAAGCGATGAAACCGCCGGCGTACTCGATTATGTAGCCGGTAGTTTGCACGACTGTATCCACCTTGACGGTCACTGCTGTGGCAGGGTCGATATAGCGATGCGTTGCATTCGTGATCTGGAAGCGGGTCGTGGTGACTTCTGTAGTCGCCTCATCAGTCATAACCGTGGCCGCAGCTGCTGTTTTCGCGTAGACGCTACCGAGCTTTCCTGCGTTGGTCGCCATCTGTCACCTCCCATATCTGAGGCGCGGCATCGGCGATCTCGGAACTCAAATAGACCACTTCACCTTTCTTCACGGTAATGGTCGAATTGCCCGGTCCTGCGAGTGTCGTGCTGCGCTTTGCGGTGTAGGTGTTCACCTTAGGCCGCCTGCGTCCAGGCAGTGCCGCCATCCTGCTCGAAGCTGAAAGACACCTGGGGGATGCCGTCAGAAGAATTCTCAACATCCATATCAAGGAGAGCTGTTCCGGTGTAGTAGTTCGTACCGTTCACATAGAGCTTCAAGGTGACCGCAGTACCGGCAAGAGCCGCATTCTGCAAGGCTAACTGCCCATTCGTGTCGCTCATATCCCATGGACCCTCGAAAGAGCCTGAGACATCAAGGATGGTGGCGATGCGCTTCTTGGCGACATTGACTGCCGCGCCGAAAGGTACATATTCTTCTTTGCCCATTTTATAACTCAGCTTCCACTTGCCGATTAAGGCAACGGTGTTGGCGTCTTTTGTTACCTTTCCTGTAAGTCCAGCTGCTGCTGACATTTCTTTCACTCCTTTATTTAGTCATTGCAATAAAAAAACCGCCTCGTTGGGCGGTTTGAAAAAAGGTTGTTATGTTTTGGTTACTTCATAGGCGTCACTTCTGAGTCATTACTCTGAATTCGCACATTATCCGGGATACATCTGAGTCTGGGTCACTCATCTTTTGTAGATTTTGTAAGAGACACATGACCGAAGAGTAACCTGTTATCGTAAGCGTGGCCCCGTCAAGAGCGGTCAAGAGCAGATCGAGAATTACACCGGCGGCGGTGTTGCTTGCCGCCCAGATATCAACCTGATATAGGCCATCATCAAGAGCGGTCGGTCCGAACGTCCTGCCCCTGGTGGTGATGACATCAAAGAAGGTTATATAGGGAAGGGATGTGCCCTCGGGCGCCTTGACGTTGTAGATGCCGCCGGTTGTGGCGTTCAGAAGCGACGAATTGCCGTGCATGGCAGTATAGACACCCGTATCTATGGCGTTCAAATCCTAATCTCCCCAAGTATCGCTACAAGTTCGGGCCTGAACCTCTCAAGCCCCGGCCTCATGAAAGGACGAGCCGCCATCTTCTGCGTGCCGTATTCGAGAAAAGGTCCATATTCTGTGTTAGTGCCAACCCTCGTAAAGACTGTGCCGGCAAATCTCATCGGCCTGGTGGAATCAATCGAGCGCCTAAGCGTACCCGTTTCCACGTTTGGAGGGCTACCGGGAGCCGACACTGCATGACCACTTCTCGGTCCTCCCGCGCTCTTACCCATGCTGCGCTTGATATTGGCAGCAAGTTTCATCCCAGCCCGGTTCACGCCTTTTTCAATAGCGTCAAGAAGTTCTTTTTCGCGCTCAGGACCGAACCATTCCATCATTTCCTCACAAGGGCTGTAATTTGGCGCATATTATGATAATGGTCAACCGGTGGAATGTCGATATCCTGCGTGAAGTCAACACGATATTCTGTCAGGCGGTCAAGCAGGTTGCTCATCGCCCCATAATCCTCTTCCCACTTACGCGCCATTTCGATGATGATGGCCTCGGGCTTATATCCTGCCAGCCTCACCAGCGAATCGCCGGCCGTGTGACTCTCCGAACCGTGCCCGGTATACTCGCCACCTCCATAACAAGTGCCGGCCGATACCCACCAGGTCGCGCCAAGTTTGGCGATCTTCTGACAGCCTTCCTCAAAAATAGCACCATAAAGGCCGATTGTGTCCTGGTCAATCATAGGATCTCGTAGGCATCAATCTCAAAGTGGTGCGCCATCTCATCGATGTTTCGCACAAGCAGCACTTCAAGGGTGCGGCCACCCCAGCTAAAACGATTCCGGGCCGTGACCGCAGTAGTAGTGCGACAGAATATCTTGTGCGTCGCCCTGACCATTTTGCGTCCTACGGTGAACTCTTCGCCGCCTGATACCGGCTGCACCCTAGCCTTGATAGTCGTGGTTCCTGACCAGCTATCAATAGGCTCACCCTGGGAATTGGCCGATGACGCATTAACCTTGAGCGTAAGCGTCGCATTTAAGAGGCTATCAAACGACATGATTACGTTTGTAGAGATCGAGGATGACTTTTACCTCTGCCGGAATGCTCGATTCAGAGCCATCCCAGGTGACGGAATAATCGCCGATCTTCTCACTCTTCACTCCGGGGGAGCTGGCGGTAAGAAAAGCAACTACAAGCCGCGTGGCCGCTTCTACAATGTCCGGCGGCAGGTTGGCTATCGCTGCGCCTTGGCCGGCCACGTAAGTGATGGCGATGTTCTGCTCGTCGTCGTTAAAGGCAGTTTCACTCGTGGCTATGCTTTTGAGTTTGACGATGCCCTCGGCGCCGTATATTAGAATCTCCGTTGATGCACTGATAGTGACTGCGGTTCCACCTGTCGGCGTATCCGTTAGCGCCGAAACGCTCACAATCGGCGAGTGGTCGAGCATGATTTCCCGTGTGCCATCGCCGTCATATTTTTCTGTGTAGGTCGTATTCACAAAGTTGCAGCCGCAATAGCTCTCGATGAAGCTGGAAACGCGGTCAATGGCGTTCTCAAGCTGCGTGGTTGACCAGCTCGAATTATAGCCCGGAGCGTTCTGGATATTGGTTGTGGTTGTGATCGCGTTTGCCGCTGTACCCATCAGGCCGCTACCTTTCTTGCTCGCTCAATCTCCTGCTCATAGACACGCGCCCACTTACCATAGCAAGTGAAGATGTTTCGCTTGGTGGTGACGAACCTCTGCGCCTCGCGGATTATCTTTTCCCGGCGGGAATCGTCTTTTAGATATTGAACCGCCTCGTACCATTCTTCGGGGTCATCGCCGACCAGGAGACCGTTAGCGCGATTGGTTATCGTGGTTCGGTATTGGCCGACCTTGGACGCGATAGTGGCGGCACCGGCCATTGAGTATTCGAGGAACTTAAGATCACTCTTGCCGATATCGTTGAATGGTTCATTCACCAGCGGAACGAGCCCGATATCAAAGACACTCATGCGAAATGGATACTTTTCGTGATCGACATAGCCTTGCGATATCACACGCTTGGCCACGCCGCCATCGGGATTTTCAAAGAGGTCCGCCGGAACGTAGCCCTGCAATTCAACCTCAAACACCTGCTCATCTGAGAGCCGTTCGATGAGTGGTTTCACTATTCGCAAATCTTCCTTGTGGGTATGACATCCCATCCAGCCCACACAGGCATAACGCATCTCGGGGCGGCTGAACTGCCAACGAGTATTACCCACGTCGATCATGTTCGGCAATACGTAATAAGGTTTATCGAACATCTCACCGAAGTGATGCCCCAGTGATTCACAGGTTGCGGTGATCGCCGAGATATATGGCCAGACCTTTTTTTGACGCTCCCAGTTATCCCGGTTACGCTCCGGCCAGAGTTGTCCCGCTTTATCTGCGGCCATATCAAGCGTATCGTCAACGTCCATGATAACCGGCTTACCCATATCGCGGGCAAGTTTGAACAATTCGACGTTGGCCGGGTTGTCGCTCATCTGAGCGATGACGGCATCACACCAGGATAGGGCGCCGAGGATGTTCTTGGCAGCTACCTTCTTATCGCCATCGGCCCTCTTTAAGAATTCATCACCGTGAGCCACTTTGGCGATACCTTTATCTTCAAGCACCCAGGCAGGATATTTGAGCCGGTAGATGCCCGAAGTGTTCTCGCGGGGGTCGAAAAGATATAGCTTCATCGCCAAAAATACTTCATTTATTGCCCGGCCTGCCTGCCATCTTGTTTGCCGGTCTCGGTGCTGCTTTTACCTGCGGGGCCGAGAAAAGGGAACCATACTTGGCGATCAGTGCTTCACCCTGCGCTTGTGTTACCTCAAAGGGCACACCAGCCTCAACGCCATCAATGGCCTCGTTGCCCGCGATATAGTTCCCGCTTTTTGAAGATACGAGCTTCATTATTTTTCCTTTCGGTTAGCCCTTTACTGCCACGTGGCTGTGAATATGCCTCTCGTTATCCGCGGAGTCAGGAGACCATCTTCACAGCCACGAAGCTGTAAAGGGGCGGGAAGCCCGTGGCGGTGTGAGAACCACGGGCTTCCCTACTGGAATCAAATCCAGCTTTATAGATCAGGTGTTACTAGGTGATCACCACGTCATAACCGACGGCGGTGTGCGTCGCGCTTGCGGCTGTACCGAAGGACGAGAGCGCCATGCGGGTCGAGATGACAACCTGCATCTGCTGTTTCTGGATGTCCTTGTCAGTCTCAACCATGACCTGCCGCTTGGAGCCTACGATCCAGCTCGGGGTATGGACGCGCAGGAGCGTGCCAAGCGTGTTGTCGGCTGCGGTCTGGTTGACCGTGCCGGTGGAAGCGGCCTTGGCCAGTTCCTCACTGAGCAGATAAGGCGAGCCGTAGACCTTACCCAACTCACCAGTCAGCAACGTGGCAGCCTGACCGTACTTGTCGATGGTGATGAAGTCTGAAAGCTGCACAGCCTTTATCCAGGTCCAGACATCGGAGATCCATACGTTGTCGCTCGGACGGGTCGCGTACTTGCCCTGCTTGCTCATGAGCGTACCGAAGTCGGCGATGGCAAGCCCAGAGAGATCAGCTTTGCAGGCGGTGTTCGCGATAAGCCCCTGGTAGCGCAGGCCGTTGGAATGCAGGAACCGTGAAGCTGTGCCGATGGAGGCCGACACTGAGCCAGTACCGAAGTAGTTGATGTTCGCCGATCCAGTGGTGGTGTCGCCATTGGCGATGACTGAATCCATGGCGGCGCTCATCGCCATATTCAGGCGGCTCTGCACCAGTGGTGCAACGGCGATGATGGCGTCCTCATCGACCTCATAGCTGTAGTCAGTCTCAGCCATGAGCTTACCGCCCGTCAGCGTGATCTTGGAGCTGGTCGGGCTGGACTCAGACGTAGCGGTGGACTCAGTGGAGCCCAGATATACGGTCGGGTCAGCGGTGACGATGGGCAGATCAAACGGATTGGTTGGCATATCCACTCGCGGGAAGAGCGAATAGATAACGCTCTGCTTCTCCCACTCGGAGTACAGCTCGCTTGCCATGCCGGTCGGCACCCACTCGTCACCGGAAGAGCCGGTGGTCGAGGTGAGCGCCTTCACCAGATCGTCAGAGGCTATCCGATCAAAGGCGATGCCCTTGCTTGTTGCGAGCCCCTTGAGCATATAACCAGCCATGACTACATCACTGGTTTTCATGCCGTCGTACCTGGTGCCGCATTCGATGTGCGCTTTGTAGCCGGTCGTGCGCTCGGCCTCGGCAGCGGCCTTCTCTGCAGCGCTCTCGGCGTTCAACTGACGCAGTTCGGCCATTTCATCGGTCAGATCCGCAGCCATCTTTTCGAGCTTCTCGATCTGCTCACCGGTCTCAAGTCCTTTTTCCTTGACCTCGGCGGCTACCTCATGAACTAGTTCGAGGATTTCCTCAGTCTGTGTTTTTCCTTCGTCTGACATTTTCTTTTCTCCTAGATTGCTGCCCTGAGTTCTCTCAGAGCGTCGATTACGTTGCTTCGATCCTCCTGCTTCTCTTCCGGGGTGTTGGTGTCGATTAACGCATCGAGCATATCCCTGGCCTCAATTACCTTCTCCCGGTCCTCGCCGCTTAGAGCAGCGGCCTTGACCATCGCGGGGGTGAGGTTTTTAAGGCGCGAAAGAGTGCGGGAAAACTTTTCCTCGTTGGTGAGTTCGGGTTCAGATTTGACACCCATCAGCACCGTTGCGGGATTGGCACCGCGAACGACCGGGGACCATTCAACGATGTCCACGGCATTAAGAAAATTGGTCTGCGATTCCTTATCCCATGTCTCATTGAGGGTATAGTAGCCGAAGGAAAACTCATCAATCACGCCTTCCTTCATGAGTAGATAAGCCTCTTCGGCAGCCTGTACACCCTTAACGATCTGACCTTTGATGTAGAGTCCGCCGTAATCCTTGATGGCATCAGGGAGCAAGGGATCGCCGGGAAGCAACTCACGCGCTTCCAGGGTCTTGGCAATCGGCTGCATCCAGTCGTGCATGAACACACCAATTGGCATTTTCTTGGCAAGCGAACCTGAGAATGCTCCAGGCAGGACGATATCGCCGTAGGAGTCCTTAACACCGAATACCGAGACAATGGCTTCGATCACGCCCTCATCGCCTGTGGCTTTGAACATGGCCGGGATGTTGTGCTTAAAAAGTTTTTCCATCGTTAGACTCCTAGTCGATTACTGGTAAAACAGTGCAGGTGCAGTTGTGTGTTATAATGTTATCTGCCATATACCAATTCAATTTAGTGGAAAGGTTATAGACGTGGCCGCAAAAATCGACCTGCCTAACTTTGACGATCTTGTCAGCCGTTACCAGTCCGGGGAAAGCCCGCGACAGCTTGCCGAAGAATGGGGCGTCAGTCGCCCTACTATCATTCGCAAACTCTTTGCTGCCGGCGTCCAGATCAGAGGCCCGGAGGAAGCCAGCGGGGTATTCCTTGCCAGCACTACCGCTGAGTTTCGCAAGGCTCGCGTTGCCGCTGCTCATGAGGCGCGGCGAGGCGCTCGTGATAGCGTTACCGCCAAACGAAGGCGTGCCGCCACTCGCGAGGCTCGTTGCCTGCATACCAGTCCCGCTGAGAACAAGCTCACCGCCATGCTGAGACGACGGGGTCTCAGCATCACGCAACAGAAGGCTATTGATATTTACAATGTCGATATTGCCATACATGAACCTTCCATCGCCGTGGAAATCTTCGGCGGAGGGTGGCATGGATACGGAAAACACTCCCAACGCCACGGCAGCAGACTCAAACACATTCTCGATAGCGGTTACAGTGTGGTCGAGATATGGGTCGATGGTCGCCGCTACCCGCTCGGGGTCGGAGCAGTTAATCAGATAGTCGCCCTTGCCGAGATGCTGCGCGGCGACGAATCCCTTATCAGTCAGTATCGGATGATTCGGGGTGACGGTAGTTCTCACACCGGAAGAAGTCCTAATCTCTATGACCGGTCCTGAATAAGAGGTACGCTGCGCCTCAAGTAGACCGGGAGCAATTACCTGCGCCCCTGGGATGTAGCAATTCGGATGCGCTGGCTCAGATGACACGTCAACGCCGGGAAAGTCGTCACCGATATTCACGGTCTGCCCGTCAGCTTCTTCACATATGCCGGAAGAGCAGGGGCCGGAACCGAATATCCATTCAACCTGAGTCACATCGTTCGAGCGGTAACTCTCAAGTTGCCCATTGCCCCAGGCATTAGCCGACTCGGTGCGGGCTATCATCTCTGCCCGGTAACTTGATGCATCGGTAAAGACGCCTTGGACGCGTTTTTTCATTTCCTGATAACCTTCGCCTCCGGAGATGCCGGCGGTTATCTGGTCCTGTAACTTGGTGAGCGTGGTTGATGTAACCTGCTCGGCGAGTTTCTGACCGATCTTCCCTGCGGCTTCGATAACATAGGTATTCTCGATATCCCAGGCGATTGTGCCACCGACGAGTTGTTCCCCATTCATGGCGCCGGCTACGATGGCCGCTTTAAGCTGATCGTAAATGGCGGTATGAGTCAGCCCTTGTTCATCCATCTCGTTGAGCAGTTCGGACGCCGTGAGCTTATTCTGAAGGCTCTTGCCTACCAGTTCTGCCAGCCGCTTGAGAGCCCGCTTCATCTGATCGTCGAACAGTCCCTTCATCGCTGCTGTCATCTCATCGGCTATGGGAGTCAGCAGCCGGTCACGTGCCGCAAACGACTTCTTGACCCGTATCTTCGCCAGGGTGTCACGCTTGGCTTCCTTGCCGTGCGAGCCGCCACAGCCGCATGACTTCTCAGACTTCGCCGGCGGTACATCGATAAAAGCATTGTTATTTCTAACTGGCGGCTCATCACCCCATGCCACTGGCTCCTGACCACGTGACTCACGCACTTCATTAATGGTGGCCAGTCCTACCTCGATCTCTTTGACCTCACGCTCGGAGCGTTTATTTTTATCCTCAGCCAGCGCCTCTACTTGAGAGAAGTCGAACTGACAGGTAACGCCGGCGACAGTGCGCGGCAACACTTCACGGTTCAGGATCGCCGCGAGCTTGTTGCAATCGCTCTTAATGATGCCACCGTAAAACATCTTCAACTGCGCTTCGGAATTGGCATAGTTGGCATATTCGAACAGACCAACCATCGCCGGGTAACATTCCATCCCTGCAATGATCTCTTCACGTGACAGTTTAGCCTGTGCCAGAAACTCCGCGTCCTTAGGCGATAGTGCCACCGGATTTAACTTGAGCCCGCCGGTGAGGATCATCGGATTATGGGCGTTCTGATAACCGCCATGCTTCTTTCTAAGCGCCGCTTTCAATCGTTTAATGACATCCTTGTTAGGACTGCCATCAGACTCAAGGACATAATCAGGACGGGCAGAGTTTAAAAAGAAGTTCTTGCCGTACTTGCGGATATATTCGCCGGTGTCTATCGCCAGAGCCATCGACTCAATAGGGCTCATCCCGTACCAGTCGTTATAGGGATGCTCATACTTGGAATGAACGACCTGTTCACGGGGGAAGTCTTGTGCCTTGCCATTGACCGTATGAGTGTAGCCGATAGGCACCCTTAGCCCGGGTTTCACTGTCATGCGGTCTGTCCTCATTGGATAGATGCGACCGATGCGACTGCCGACCAGGGCAAGTTCCCAGTAAGCGTTCCCGGTAAGCGCCATGAACAGTTCCCATGACTCGATGAGATCCGTGAGGCTCATCTCTTCGTTTGGGTTTTTTAAGATCGGCGGCGTGTCAATCGGCTTACCGTTGCGGGAGAAGAGTAGCGGCACGCTTGACACTGCCTTAGCACGGGCTGAGGCACAACGGTAGACCCACACTTCCGAGCCGTAAGTCTGCTCGAAAGCAAGATAATCCTTCGGCCTTTCGGCCCCATAGCCGCCATAACCCATAATGACATCAGGGCTGGCTTTCATGTCACCAACGGCCAGATATTTGAGGTTCTGCCAGAGGTTCAAAGTAGGATAATCTCCGGTTCGGTCAGTTCTTCAAGGAATAATTCAGTGAGCGCCCAGACTAGGGCATCCATACGGTCCGGGCTCTTCTGTCCCGGCGTCCAAGTCGTCATCTGATCCTCAAGTTCAGGGAAGTTGCCGACATGATGGATGCGACCCTTTTCGTAAAGGCTTGAGATCGGCTCGGCCCTGGTATGCTTTCCACGTGATGCCCTGACCGCTTTGTAGTTTGCGCTCTCGTCAACGGTCTCGATGGTATAACCGACCATCTCACCGCCGTTATTGACTTCACCGACGATGCAATCTGCCCGGTGGCGTTCGTATGCGGCTACAGCTTGGCCGGCCCATTCTCTTGGCGTGCCTCTCAGCGTCACATCTTCAAGGACGTAGCCGCCACCCTTGCGATCTTTGCCGGCCACGATGATGCCAGTCTCATCGGATTCATCATTCGATGTGGCCGCTGGATCAACAGCAACAACGACTCGGGCCAGATCTGGATGGTTCTTGAGGCGACTACTATCGATCTGGGTAAGCGTCCAAAGAGCGCCTGGAGTATCGGAAAGGATCTCAGCCAGGAGTTCCTGACGGCCTAACCTTGTGCCCTCATACTTGGTGATAATGCGCTCATAAAAGTCGGGAGGCAGGTTGGCCCGATTGTCGTAGGTTGTGCCTGTCGTCAAGTGACAGCCGGAGTCTTTTTGCAACTCGCGGATAAGCTTCGTGGGCCTTGGCGTCGTGGTGATTACGGCCTGTGGATTGTCTCCGAGCCTAAGACCGAACTGCGCCATGTCCCACGTGGCTTGTTCGTGTTTCCAAGCGCACAATTCGTCTGCCCAGAGCTTGCCGCACTGTGGTCCGCGCAACTGATCCGGGTCCTCAGCCGAAAAGGTAGTGGCGATGACACCGTTGGGCCAAGTGAGCCTGCGTTTAGAAGGTTCATAAAGGGGCTTAAACCATGGCGGCGATACTGCCAAGATGCCTGACTCGCCCTCGATCATTGTGTCACGTGCATCAGCCGCTGTCTCTGCGATCAGATGGATGCGATTGGTTGCCGCGCTCTCAGCCCAGAACCTGACTGCCTCAGCCCCAAGCCTCGTCTTGCCAAATCCGCGACCTGCCCTGATCAGCCAGTAGACCCAGTTGCCGAGTGGCAGTAGTTGTCCATCCCTTGCCCAGAAACTCCAATCGTATTCGAGGGCCAGCGCTTCTTCGTTAGTCAGCGTCCCCAGTATCGCTTTGAGTTCGTTCTCGCTTAAGTCTCCCAGCGAGTCGCTGCTGAATCTTTCTTTTTGCGTCGGCAGCGTCAATGTGTTCCTCTCGGCTGGTCGATTCGCCGGACTCCAGGCGGAATTTATCGAGGGTGGTCCCGGCGGCAATGGCAAGGTTGCGGCGTTCATTCGCGTCAGTTTGCCCTTCCATCAACCTGAGGGAATGCTGGGTTTCTTCAAGAAACATCTCGCGGACAATCTCACGCTTGGCTGCCAGCTGGGCAAGTCTAACCGAGGTTGCCTTCTTGGTCTGCTCGTTGCCCTTGCTGGTCTTACCGTAATCTCGGAGCCAATGGCTGAGGGTTCCTTTCGGGATACCCGTCTTTCTTGAAGCCGCAGAGGGACCCAGTTGCGCCGTTATCTCAGCCGCTTCTTCCTTTTCGGCTTCCGTGTATTTGGGGGGTCTACCCGCGGATTTTTGGGGTCTGCTCATGGCATAAAAAAACCGCCAAGGATGGCGGCGGAATTGGCTCTGGGCGCGGCGTGCCCACAGAATGATTGCATTTTAGTTGAGTTGGATGTGCTTTGTCAAGCAATTTTTATTCCGTGGATCTGCTGCTCCTGGCGCTGGTCGAGCCAAGCGTCCGTTCCCGTGTTCAGCGACCGCACGGTATTCTCGATGTGGATGAGCCGAGCCACCGCCATCTTGTCGCCACGTGAGCCACTGCTATGGCCTGATGATCTACCCTCGTCCATCTTGGGCCAGCCATCAACTCCCACCGCCTCCAGTGCATCCATGTTCGCTTCAAGGTCTCGGAGTAACGGCCGGTTGCGATGTTGCTCAAATTGTTTTAGCCGTATTTCCAGTCGATCAATGTGTTCGTTGCTTTCTTTGAGTTCACGCCGCAGGCGTGCCACAATCACTTCCTGTGAGGTTCCTTGGTAGGACTCACCTTTGCGCGTCTTGATTGAAGTCACGCTTTCGCCTCCTGGTGAAATCTGGACGCTACCCTTGGTAAAAGCTCGCAAGAACCATCCACCATCCGGGCGCCTCCGTAATGGCAGAGCAACATGATCCAGCGACGAGCATCCTGCTTGGTGATCGTGAGTTCAGATGCCAAAACTGCTGCGTTCATCGGTACCTCTGAAAGCTTTGTGCAAACCTCTTTAACCGTTGCCATATTTTCCCTCCTTTTTAAATTTTCCACGTTTTTAGATGGTTTTCAAAACGGAATATCATCCGCCGGCCCGGCTCCGACTGCGGCTTCTTCCTGCCTCCAGCCGGCTTTCTTCTTCGCTTCCTCGATCACAGCCTTTCTCTCTTCCGGGGTCATGGCGGCGTTTTTGGTCCTCTCGGCTTCCAGGGCTCTCAGTTCGGCCTCTGTTTCCTCGCGGCGATCATCTTCGGCCTGCTTCTGCTTTTCGAATTTCTCTCTGCTGGCTATCTGTCGTGGTGCTTCACCTTTAGCCCGAAGGTTCGTTCCTGCCGCTCTTGAGTTTTTGGGTATGGGTTTTTCGTCCTCACTTTCCGGTTCCCCCACTCGTGGGGGTAAGGGGGAATGTTTAGAAACTGAAACTGAAGATGAAGACCCCCGTTTTGCTTGGGAATTTGCTTCGTCTTTGCTTGGCTTTTGCTTGGCTTTACCTCCCTTTCTACCGGCCTCGCGTCGTGATTGCCTGATTGCTTCTTCCCTGCACATGCGGCGATTATAGATAATGCCATCCTCGCTGATATTTGCTACCCTTTTGCTCAATAATTGCTTGGCGTTTGCTTGCCATTTTGCTTCCGAGATTCCGAGCATTTGCGCGATTTCCGCATCTTTCATGGGAGTCCCGTCGGAGAAAACGAGACGCCCGCGTTGCTCAGATTCGTGCATAAAACAGAGCAACTCGTGCCAGATTCCGCGGGCCTCATAATCGAGAGATTGCACGCCGGGATCCTTGCGCCAGTCGCCAGGGTAGAATTGAAAAGCCGGGAGTTTCTCAGACACCTTCCACCTCCAAAAATTCATCACATTCGCGCCATTTCCGAATCTCGGTGGTCAAGTCCCATCGTCTGCACACTCGACTGGTCAGACGGCAGAAATGTACCATGCCCCCGCCTCCACAGTCACAAGGCCGGTGGTATAAATGTTGGCAAGGGTGATGTAATACGACTTGACACATCACACTTTTAACATCTTTATCCCGTACAGCAGAGTCTTGGTTCTCATTTTGGCATCGGCGGCATCGGCGGCATAGGCGGCACGGGTGGCATCGATCTCGCGGCCATAAGGTGGGTTCATAAAAACGGTGTGGCCACCCCACGAGCGGGAAAGTCCGTCAAGTTCCTTATCGAAGAAAGTGCAGCATTTGGCGTTCTCAATGGAGGCGCAAGGGTCGAGATCGAATGTGAACTCATTATCAAGTTCATTGAATAACTCCCACGGCGTTTCCCATTCGTCAGTTTTGCTTGTTGTCAGACCGGAATTAAAGCTCACTTATCCACACCTTTTTCCACATGAAAAAAGCCGGTGCGCCGACCGGCCTGTCATTTGAGGTTCCCAGCCTCGATAGATTGTCGCCCCGGTTTGTGTGGTCACTTTTTACACCCAAGATCTTCTTTAATTGCCATCCATAGATCACGAATTATCCGAGCGTTAAAACTCGCCGGTTCAGAATCACGCGACAACATTTCATCAAGGTGTTTGTATCGCCGATAGATATCCGCTATTGCACTACCCTCATCGTCTGGATGAATGATAAATGGATGGGTCACTTCATTCCCTCCAATATTGCTATTGCCTCATCAAGTAGTTTGGCCCGCTGGTCACAGTTATTATTCATCGTCTCCAAAAGAATATTTGTATTGCCAGGGGGATCGTCAGGGACAACCCATTTGCAGTTAC
>Ga0172371_10003616_pt1 | contig 23848 bp, 17 predicted proteins | sample Lak12m_FD_114543 | JGI IMG/M metagenome (GOLD analysis project Ga0172371, IMG submission 114543) | Freshwater microbial communities from Kabuno Bay, South-Kivu, Congo - kab_022012_12m | ecosystem: Environmental > Aquatic > Freshwater > Lake | place: Democratic Republic of the Congo: South-Kivu...
GGGCAGCATGCTGGGCCTCCTCCGCGTAGACCTCCCGGACGAGGGCCCGCAGCTTCTTGAGCTGGTCGAGCTGGCCGCGGCATTCGTCACACGTTGCGATCCTCGAGCGGACCCATTCCTGCTCCTGCTCCGAGAGCTCGCCGTCCAGGTAACGGTCAAGCAGGCGGAACACTTTTTCGCACTCTTTCGTCTTTTCTCCCATGGAGCGCCCTCCTTTCAGTGCAGGTACCTTGCAAGCCGCTCCTGGAGCTTGCGCCGGGCGTGGAAAAGCCTGGACATGACCGTGCCCACGGGAACGCCGACCACGTCGGCGATTTCCTCGTAGGACAGCCCTTCCTCCTCCCTGAGCACGAATACGAGCCTGTGCTTCGGGGGGAGCTTGTCCATGGCTTCCCTGATCTTCTGGCCCAACTCTTCTCTCAAGAGCCGTCCCGTCGGGGTGTCCCGCGATGCGGACGACACAAGCGGATAGACATCTTCTTCCGCCTGGGTCGCTCCGTGTGACAGGGTGTCGTCATACTCGTAGGCTTTGATCCGCTTCCGGCGATAGTAATCGATACACAGATTCACCGTGATGCGGTAAAGCCAGGTGTAGAACGACGAGGTTCCCTCGAACGCAGGAAGGTGCCTGAAGACCCGCAGGAATACCTCCTGGGAGACCTCCAGCGTGTCCTGATGATTGCTTATCATTGCGTAAACAATCATGTAGACCTTCTTCTGGTACTTGAGAACCAACTGTTTGAACGCGCCTTCATCGCCGTTCTTGAACCTTTCAACCAACTCCCTGTCGTCTGTCGCTTCCAACCCGACACCAGCAACTTCTTGAGAGACGCCCACGCAAACCAACCATTCAACTTTGTCGCAGTCTAGCGCGAAAGCGGTGGCTGCGCAATCGTCCATTTTTTGGTGTGGAAATGGGGTGCGGTTGGCTCTAATATACGATCCGCGTCGCTGGCGACGGAGGGGAGTGGACAAATGACGTTCGAGAACATCCTGAATGCGATTGGGCGTACGCCGATGGTGAAGCTGAACCGGATCTCGCCGCTGGGGGGCGCGACCGTCTACGCCAAGTGCGAGTATCTGAACCCCGGCGGAAGCATCAAGGATCGCATGGCGGTGCACATCGTGCGGAAGGCGCTGGAGAGAGGGGAGCTGCGCCCGGGCGGAGTGATCGTGGAGAACACGTCGGGGAACACGGGTGCGGGTCTGGCGCTCATTTCCGCGGTGTACGGGTGCAAGCTCATCCTGACCATGCCGGACAAGATGAGCCAGGAGAAGATCGACATGCTGCGGGCGTTCGGGGCCAAGGTGGTTGTGACGCCGACGAACGTGCCTGCGGATCACCCGGACAGTTACTACGAGACGGCGAAGCGGATAGCGAGCGAGATTCCCGGTTCGTTCTACGTGAACCAGTACCACAACAAGGACAACATCGAGGCGCACTACCTGTTCACTGCGAAAGAGATCTGGGAGGACATGGGGGGCCAGGTCGACGCGGTGGTTGCGGGCGCCGGGACAGGTGGGACGGTGAGCGGGATCGGGCGGTTCATAAAGGAGAAGGGCGCTTCGGCGAAGGTGGTCGCGGTGGATCCGGTCGGGTCGATATACTACGATCTGTTCAAGACGAAGAGGATGACGGTGCCGCATGTCTACAAGGTGGAAGGGATAGGCGAGGACATGGTGTGCGGTGCGCTCGATTTCTCTGTGATCGATGATTTCGAGCAGGTGAACGACAGGGAGTGCTTTGTGATGGCGAGGCGCCTGGCGAGGGAGGAGGGGTTGTTTGTAGGGGGGAGCAGCGGCGGTGCGGTCACGGCAGCGGTGCGGGTTGCCCGCGGCATGCTTCCGGGTCAGCGCGTGGCGGTGGTTCTGCCCGATTCGGGTGACAGGTACCTGTCGAAGCTTTACAACGACGAATGGATGCGGGTGAACGGGTTCCTGGCGGACGAAGGGGAGGACACGGCCGAAGCGGTGCTGGGGAGGAAGGGCGAGGGGGTGGTGTGGGTCCACGGGGGCGAGACGCTGCTCAAGGCGGGAGCACACCTGAAGGATCGCAACATCTCGCAGGCGCCCGTGCACAACGACGGCGGCGAGCTGGTGGGGACGATAACCGAACTGGCCATTCTGACGGCGTTGTTGTCGGGGGTGGGGTCCAACGTCGCGGTTTCCCAGGTGATGGACAAGGCTCTTCCGGTGGTGGCGCCGGGTGCGTCGCTGTCCCGGGTGAGCGAGGCGCTGATGGGGCGCTCCGCGGTGCTGGTCGGGGAGCAGCCCACGCGTGAGGCGATCGTGGGGATTCTCGCCCGGATCGATATCATCGAGTTCTTGAGCCGCAAGCGGTAGGAAGCGGCGTATCGGGGGTACAGATGCGTTTCAACAGCAAGGCGATACACGTGGGACAGGATCCGGAGAGGCAGACGGGCGCGGTGGTGGTCCCCGTGTACCAGACTTCCACGTATGCGCAGGAGAGTCCGGGGCGGCACAAGGGCTTCGAGTACAGCCGCACGCACAACCCGACCAGGGATGCGCTCCAGGCGTGCGTCGCGTCGCTGGAGAACGGGCGATTCGGAATCGCGTTTGCGTCTGGGTTGGCAGCGGAAGATGCGCTCATGCACCTGTTGAACGCCGGGGACGAGGTGGTGTCTACCGACGACGTGTACGGTGGGACGTACCGGTTGTTCGAGCGGGTTTTCAAGCGGAGCGGCGTGCAGTTTAAGTGGGTGGACACGTCGGTGCCGGAGAAGGCCCTGGAAGCGATCAGTCCGGCCACGAAGATGGTGTGGCTGGAATCGCCCACGAATCCGATGCTCAAGCTGACGGACATCGCTCTGGTGGCGAAGAGGGCGCACGAGGTGGGTGCTCTGGTGGTCGCGGACAACACGTTTGCGTCCCCGTGTTTCCAGAGCCCTCTCGACCTTGGGGCGGACATCGTGCTCCATTCGACGACGAAGTACATCGGGGGCCACAGCGACGTTGTCGGGGGCATCGTGGTGGTGAGGGACGAAGCATTGCGGGACCGGATAGCGTTTCTCCAGAACGCCGTCGGCGGGGTGCCGGGGCCGTGGGATTCCTGGCTCACCCTTCGCGGGGTCAAGACGCTCGGGCTCAGGATGCAGCGGCACTTCGAGAACGGCCTGGCAGTGGCCAGGCACCTTGAGGGGCACAAGAAGGTGCGGCGGGTGATTTTCCCTTGGCTTCCCAGTCACCCGCAGCACGAGCTTGCCTTGAGGCAGATGTCGGGCATGTCGGGGATGATCACTATTTACCTCGACTCGGACCTGGCCGGTTGCCGGAGGTTCCTGGAGTCGCTGAAGATGTTTACCCTGGCCGAGAGCCTTGGGGGGGTCGAGTCGCTCATCGAGCACCCTGCGATCATGACGCACGCCAGCGTGCCGCCCGACGTCAGGCGCGCGCTTGGGATTGACGACGCATTGGTCCGCATCAGCGTCGGCATAGAGGATCTGGCCGATTTGATCGAAGATCTCGACACAGGTTTAGCCCGAGTATAGCCACAATTTCTGCGGGTTCGAGAAGCACGCCCTTGACAGTTCCGCGGGCAATTCATATAAAGTCCCTAGTATTTTTGGAATAATGGTGGACTACGGAGGGTGGACATGGCGAAGCAGGAGCGAGTGCAGCGGCCGAAGGTGGCCAGGGACGTGACGGAGCTCATCGGCAATACCCCGCTGGTGAAGCTGAATCGTGTGACGAAGGGGCTGGCCGCGACGGTGCTGGCCAAGCTGGAGTACTTCAACCCGTGTTCCAGCGTCAAGGACAGGATCGGGCTGGCCATGATCGAGGCGGCGGAGAAGGCCGGCGACCTGCGTCAGGGAGTGACCATCGTGGAGCCGACGAGCGGCAACACGGGGATTGCGCTTGCGTTCGTGGCAGCGACGAAGGGCTATCCGCTGATCCTGACGATGCCGGACACGATGAGCATGGAGCGCCGGAAGCTGCTGAGCGTGTTCGGCGCCAGGCTGGAGCTGACGCCGGGGGCCGAAGGGATGAAGGGTGCTATAGCCAGGGCCAGGGCGATAGTGGCCAGCGAGCCTGGGAAGTACTTCATGCCGATGCAGTTCGACAACCCCGCGAACCCGGAGATCCACCGGCGGACCACCGCCATGGAAATCTGGGAGGACACGAATGGGAACGTGGACATCCTGGTCTCCGGCGTGGGAACCGGCGGCACGGTCACCGGGGTTTCCGAGGTAATCAAGAAGCTGAAGCCGTCGTTCAGGGCCGTGGCGGTGGAGCCTCGGGACTCGCCGGTGCTGTCCGGGGGGAACCCCGGGCCGCACAAGATCCAGGGCATCGGTGCCGGCTTTGTTCCCTCGGTTTACAGCAAGGCAGCGGTGGACGAGGTGGTGCAGGTGACGAACGACGAGGCCGGGGCGATGGCGAGGCGGCTGGCGTCGGAGGAAGGACTGCTGGCAGGTATCTCGTCCGGGGCAGCGGTCGTGGCTGCGGTGCAGGTGGGCATGCGTCCGGAGAGCGCGGGGAAGACGATAGTCGTGGTGCTTCCCGATACCGGCGAGCGTTACCTCTCGACGTGGCTGTTCGAGGAAGCGTTCAAGGCCAGCGGGAACTCCTTGTAGATGACCGAGACAGCTCAGGAGAAGTACTCCAGGCTGGTGTCGGCGCTGAGGTCGATGAAGGCAGCGGTGCTCGCGTTCTCCGGGGGAGCGGACAGCACGCTCTTGCTTGTAGCGGGGCAGGAGGCACTGGGGGACAGGCTGGTGCCGGTAGTCGGCGTATCGGCCACGTACCCGGCGAGAGAGCGGGCCCAGGCGGTCGCAATCGCGGAGCGGCTCGGCGTACAACTTCGGCTTATCGGCGTGGATGAGCTGGGGGACAGCAACTTCACTGCGAACCCGAATGACCGCTGTTTCCATTGCAAGCAGCATCTGTTGTCCAAGCTCATCGACATGGCGCGGCGGGAAGGGATCGAGTGCGTCATCGACGGGGCCAACGCGGATGATCTGGGCGACTACAGGCCTGGCATCGAGGCAGCGTCCTTGCTGGGAGTACGGCATCCGCTGATCATGGTCGGCATGACCAAGGCCGACATCAGGACCATCTTGAAGGAGAAGGGGCTTCCAAACTGGGATCGGCCTTCACAGGCATGCCTGGCTTCGCGGATCCCGTATGGCCGGGAGATTACGGTTGAGAAGCTCCAGCGCATAGAGGCTGCCGAGGACCGGTTGCTTGCTCTGGGATTCCGCCAGGTCCGGGTTCGGGACTGGGGACACCTGGCGGTGATCGAGGTGGGAAGCGACGAAACCGACCGGCTTTTTGCCCCCGAGATGCGCCGCCAAGTGGTCGAGGCGGTCCTTTCCGCGGGCTATAAGCGCGTAGCGCTTGATCCGCAGGGTTACTCGACCGGTTCCCTGAATCTCGGACTGCCGCGCTAGTCCTGCACCCTTGCGTCCAGCCTTTGGCCCCCTGGGCGGATCCACTGCACCGTCGGCACCTTGTTCCCGGGGCATTTCTCGGGCAGCGAAATCGTCCCGTCCGGGTCGAAGTTGGAGGGGGAGACCGAGGTCTTTCTCGTGCTTCCCCTGGCGCAGAACATCTCAACCGCTCCTTCAATGATTAGCCTGAAACCATCTGAATTTACAATGGCCAGCCGGAAGCGCCCATCAGGCTCATTCAAGAGCACTGCTCTGGCAGGTCGATGTGTCGCATCGGTCCCGGAGATGACCATCAGTGCGGAAGCGGACCGTCTAAGCTGCCTGGCCCTGGCGCCGATTCCGGTCACATGCGGGTAGCGCTCCGCGACCGAGGCCAGGAATGCGAGGGACTCCTTGGACGGGATGGTAGCTATGATGTCCAGGATCTGGTCCTTGAGGTCGTCGGACGAGGCATCGAAGAGGATCTCCAGGTCCTTCTCCGCTCCAGGGGTCGGAAGGTCCATGAGCGCCTCCAGCCCGGCCCGAACGACGATCGGGTTGTCGCTATGGAGCAGGGGAAAGCACCTCGTGACCATGGACGGGTCGCCGAACTGCTTGAGGAGGGCGGCAGCGGAAGCCTTGAGCAGGTCGTCGTTGGAGCCCAGGCACTGGTCGAGGAGGCGGATGCAATCGTCGCGGGACACGTTACAAATACCTTGGAGCATCGCGGGGGCCGCGAGCCGGTTGGCGTGGGGCCATGCTTCCATGGTGGTCGAGACGCCGGCAGGGTGCCCGGAAGCGAGCATAGCGAAAGCAGCGAGTCGTGCGACGTCGGGCGAAGCGCTGACCATGAGCGGCGAGACAATCGCGGGATCCTGCCTGGCGATCCTGGTAAGCACCGTGAGTGCGCACGAATCCGCGATCGAGTTGCCCGCCACTGCGGCTGCAAGCGGCGCCAGGGCAAGCGTTGACATTGCGGCCAGTGCCCATTCGACTTCGGACACTACGGCCGGGTCCTGCGCTTGGCTCCTCAGCATCTCGACCAGCGCTTCCGCCACGCTCTGGTAGCGGAACATGGAGAGCTTGCGGACCGATTCCTTCTTCTCGTCGGCATCCTGAGAGACCAGGACTTGGGCCACAATAGCCAGAGCTTCCTCCTCGCGGGAAGAGGGTCCTTGCTGTGCGGACGCGTGGGCCAACAGTCTGCGGCCCTGCACCATCACGTGAGTTGGCCCTTTCTGTGCGGGTGTGAGGGCGACATGCGGGGCGACGACGATAGCCAGAAGGATGAGAGTACTCGGCATTTGCGGGCGCCTACACCTGGAGAGCGGGGATGTCCTTGTAGAGATCGAGCGCTTCCGGATTGCGAAGTGCGTCGCGATTGGTCACCGGGAGGCCATGGATGACGTTTCTGACCGCAAGCTCGACCTTCTTCATGTTGATTGTGTATGGGATGTCGCTCACCTGGACCATTTTTGCCGGCACGTGGCGAGGCGAAGTCTGGGTTCGGATGGCAGTCCTGATCTTCTTTTCGAGCGCCTCGTCGAGGGCCAGGCCCGGTGCGGGTTTTACAAAGAGGATCACGCGCACGTCACCCTTCCAGTCCTGGCCGACTACCAGGCTGTCGGCGACCTCGGGGATGTTCTCGACGACCCTGTAGATTTCGGCGGTGCCGATGCGCACGCCGCCGGGGTTGAGCGTTGCGTCCGAGCGGCCGTAAACGATGACGCCGCCTGTTTCGGAGTGCACTTCGATGAAGTCGCCATGGTGCCACACTCCAGGGAACCTCTCGAAGTATGCCTTGCGGTACTTGGATCCGTCGGGGTCATTCCAGAACCCGATGGGCATGGAGGGGAACGCTGCGGCGCAGACCAGCTCCCCCTTGCGATCGGTGACGGGCCTGCCGTGGTCATCGAAGGCTTCGACCCGCATTGCCAGGCCTCTGCACTGGAGCTCGCCCCTGTGGACCGGGCCCATCGGGTTGCCGAGGGCGAAGCAGCCGTTGAGGTCCGTGCCTCCGGAGATGGACGCGAGCTGGACGTCCTTCTTGATGTCTCTGTAGACGTAGTCGTAGCTCTCGGGGAGCAGTGGGGAGCCGGTGGAGAGGATTGCCCGGAGCTTGTGCAGATCGAACTTCTCAGCGGGCTTCACTCCTTCCTTTTCCAGTGCGGCCAGGTACTTGGCGCTGGTGCCGAAGACGGTGATCCCGACCTGCTCTGCGAGCTTCCAAAGCACTTCCGGTGCGGGATGGAACGGCGAACCGTCGAACAGGACGAGGGATGCTCCTATGGAAAGCGAGCTCACCATCCAGTTCCACATCATCCAGCCGCAGGTAGTGAAGTAGAAGACGGTGTCCTCGCGGTGCAGGTCGGTGTGGAGCATGAGCTCTTTTGCGTGGTGCAGAAGAATGCCTCCTGCGCTCTGGACCATGCACTTGGGGAGACCGGTGGTGCCGGAGGAGTACATGATGTAGAGTGGATGGTCAGCGGGAAGCTGCTGGAACGTGAGGTTGCCGGGGTTGTGTCCGGCGAGGAAGTCGTCGAGGCTGACCGCACCCCGAACATTGGTGAGGTCCGCATTGCCGTGGGGGTAGGGGACCACGACGACTTTCCGCACGGACGGGATCTGTGAGACAGCGTCCGAGATCTTGACCAGCGATGAAAACTCCTTGCCGTTGTACACGTAGCCGGTGGTGGTGAAGAGGACTTTCGGCTCGATCTGGCCGAACCGGTCCAGCACGCCGCGGGTGCCGAAGTCGGGGGAGCAGGATGACCAGATGGCGCCGAGGCTCGCCGCAGCGAGCATGGCCGCAATCGTTTCCGGGACGTTGGGCATGAAGCCGACGACGCGGTCACCCGCAACCACGCCTTCGGCTTTGAGTGCGGATGCAATGCGGGAAACCAGATTGTAGAGCTCCGCGTACGTCGTTGTCACCGGCTCACGGCCTTCGCCGACGAAGATGAGCGCAGCCCGGTTGTCGCGATACCTGAGCAGGTTCTCTGCGAAGTTGAGCCTGGCCCCGGAGAACCACTTGGCGCCGGGCATCTTCCGCACGTCGTCGACGACCTGGTCGAAGCGCCTTGACGCGATTACTCCGGAGAAGTCCCAGAACGCTTCCCAGAAGTCCGGGATGTCGTCCACCGACCACCGATACAGATCGTCGAACCCCGACAGGCTGGAGGACTTCCTCTCGTTCACGTACTTGATGAACCGGACCATGTTCGTCCGGTCCACCGCTTGCTGCGAAGGCTTCCACATTGGCTCATTCATGTTCTACCTACAGTGCCCATTCGCCGGAGATTGGGCCGAAGTTGATGCCGATCTTGCCGACGCCCTCGATCACGACCCAAAGAGCGCCTTCGATGGAGTAGGGTATCTCGATCGAAAGATCGCCGGCAAGGGCGTCGTCGATGTTGTCGAGGAACGCCTTCTCCATGGCTTGGAGGAGCGGGTCGGGGGCAACGTCGAATGCCATGTGCAGAGACGACGTGTCGTTCGCGGGGATCATACGGACCTTGAGCTCCGGCGGCACTTCGCCGCCGACGTAGTCCTCGACGTAGAGGTTGAGATAGTCTTCGGCAGCGTTTGCGAAGTCGTCCAGGGTGTTGATCTCGGGCTCGTCAGAGGAGCAGGCGCCGGCCTTTGTCCCGGAGCACTTGGTTTCGCCTGCGTCGCAGAACGACACGCAGACTGCGGCCAGGTGCTGCACCTGCGCTCCCGGAAACAGGTCGATTACCGCCAGCAGCTCCACCGCGGGCACCGGGAAGCTGTTTGTGTTCGAGACGTCGAGAGGGAGGTCGAACCTGAACAGCAGCTCCGACTCGTCCGGCTTATCGCCCACCAGCGGCGTGCACATCGCTTCGCCCATGGCATCGGGGCAATACCAAGCCGCAAGCTTGTCGGCGGAAGGCGACTCGGTGAGCGCCACCGCCCTGGTCTCCACGACCGGCTCGTCCCAGCCGAGCCCGCCTCCTGCGCCGGACAGGTCGCACGAGAGGAACAGCAGCGAGAACGCCAATGCTGCGAGCACCGTTGCGGATGTGGGGAAGTTGAGCTTGATGTTCTGGTCCATTCGGGATCACCTCTTCGTAAAGAAGCCAACCTACTTCTTGGCGGGTGCGGAGATCTTGACTTCCGCGGGCAGGGGTTTGCCGATGGCCGCGGGGACGCAGACAGGGTACTTGGCCTTGGCGTTGGCGCAAAGCAGGTCCAGGCGGGACTTGTCGAAGTATGGTGTGGTCGTCACCAGGAACAAGTGCGTCCCTGAAGTCATCGAGAACTGGACCGCGTCAAACACCCACAGGGTAGCGACGTCGGAGCCGTGGAGCTCCTCACGGGCCGAGAATGCCTCGGCAGCGGTGGGGTATGCGGCAAGCACACCGACCCACGGGTCTGCGTCCAACCATTCGAGCGCGCCGCACCGGAGAAGCGCCAGCCGCGCGGAATCCCCTTCCAGCTTCTTGATCTCTCCGTCCGACATTCTGAAAACGATAGGCCCGATCCACTCTTCTTCCACGCCGTCTTCGGGGGCGGTCTCGCAAATGCCTTCTTTGGAGAGGCGCTTGGACTCGGTGCGCTTTGCTACGTCGTAGACGACCAGCTCTTCGTTCAAGTCCCAATCTACGTCGAAGAACGCCTCGAAGCCCTTCAACGTCTCGTCCGAGCGGACGCACTTCGTGAGCGTCTGATGCTTGGAGCGCACCGGCACTGCGGCAATCTGCGGCTTGTTCTGCCAGTCGAACCAGGCAAGCATCAGCTCTTCCGATTCGACCGTTTCCGAGCCCGACTTGCGCAGGCTCGTCCTGAGGCCGGTGACCACGGGCCGCGATTCCATCCAACGGACGCCCCAGAAATTCGTCTTCCGCTTGACTTCGCCCTCCTCCTTGTCGCCGGCTTCGTCAACCCGCTGCCATTGCTCATGCACTGACGGTTGGAAGATCCATTTTTCCTCTTTCCAGTCCAGCAGCGCAACGAGCGGGTCCGGGAGTCCCTCTGAAGCCGTGGAGCGAAGGGTGAACGTGACCAGGAGCTCGTCCCCCTCGTCCTCGTCCATGTCGTAAGGAACGACCTGAGAGACCTCGGCGTCCGCAATTGTCTTGTCGCACACTTTCGATGCGCAATAAGATTTGAGGTAAGTGGCCACGGACTTGACCAGGTCGGGTTGAAAGGAAGCGGTCGGCTTCTCCTTCTGGTTGCCGAGCATGACGTGCAGCAGGTGCGCCTGATCCGCGAGAGGCGGGATCTTGTCGGCACGGGCAGGGGCCCCGAAACACACGGCGCCGAGAGCACCAGCAACCGCCACGGCAGTCATACGAATCATGGAACCTCCGGGAAGCTATCTAACCATCACGTAGCCGAACGCTTTCACGTGCTTGTCGCCTGCGTCCGTGCCGCAGTAGCTGCTTGCCTCATTGCCGCAGGTGTTCTTCGGGTCCTGTCCGCAGTAGGCCCCGCCTGCGCCGATGCCGAGGCGGCTGTCGGGCGAGCAGCAGTTGAGCTCGTTGTTGCCCACGATGCCGATGCGCACCCTGGCGACCCCGTTCGGACCTACGTCCCAAGCCGAGGAGCAGGGGTCAATCACGTTGAACCCTTCCTTGTTGCAGTTGGGCTGCAAGGAGGAGTCCTTGATCAGATCCTTCCAAGCCTTTCTTCCCAGCGTCGTCGGCTGGTACGCACCGTTCATGACTTCCAGCATGGAGGACGCAGCTTTCGGGACGACCAGCCAACTGGTCTTCTCGCCGACCTTCAGCCCGACCCGTACCTCTGCGAACGGGACGGTGTGGAAGGAAGCGAGCTTTGCCTCGTTCGCATCCAGGTTGGGCTTGTCGCCGGCAAATACGGTGGTGTTGTTCCAGAGAGCGGACCAGTAGTTGAATGTGTCCTTGGCGCCATCCACCTTCATGACCAGGGTCCAACCGCCGCCGTCGTCCTTCATCTCGCAGTAGACGTTGAACGGCAGGATCGGGCCGCCGACGTCCGGGTCCAGCGAGTAGATCCCGCTGGCGATGCCTGGGTTGGTCGCCTTGAGCGCCTTGCACGATTCGAGCACGCAGGCGTCAGGAGTCCATGAGACGCAGTCGTTGTCCAGCCCGTCGAAGCATTTTTCAGGCAGGTTCTCTTCGGACTCAGGTCCACACACGACGCCAATGCCGTCGGGAGAGCAGACCGTTGCGCCGTTGTTGCACTTGTCGGTGTCCGGCCCGTCGCAGGGGACGCCGAGCCCAACGAAGACCTCGTCCACTGCGCCGTTGCAATCGTTGTCCAAGCCGTCGCAAGCTTCGATCTGCGGTTCAAGCGGGACGCAGTCGGCGGGCACGCCGTCCACGCACGACTGGACCGTGACCTGGCAGGCCCCGAGCCCGCAGGTCGTTGTGGCGAGCCCCTCGTCGATTTCGAGGTCGCAGTCGTCGTCCTGGCCGTTGCACGTCTCGACGTTCCCGGGATACACCTGAGGGTTGAACGGCATGCAGTCGGCCCCGTCCAGCGATGCGTCGTTGTCGTCGTCGTTGTCACACTTGTCGCCGTGACCGTCCTGGTCGTTGTCGCCGGTATCCGGAGTGGGGAGGAGGGGGCAGTTGTCCACAGAGTCGGGAATCCCGTCGCCGTCGTCGTCCTCGTCGACGCAATCCGCGAGCATGTCGGCGTCTGAATCGAAGTAGCCTTCGTCGAAGGTGCCGTCGCAGTTGTTGTCCACTCCATCGCATGCTTCCGCATCCGGCACAGGTGCGTCGCACGGGGTCAGCTCACCGCCGGCGCAGTATCTCTTACCGAAACATTTCCCATACAACGACTCCTGGACGCACTCGGTCCACGCCGCTGCGACCGGAAGCGGGTCGGGGCACTGGCATGCCTGTGCGTCGGGCAGGCAGAGCCATTCGATCTCCTGGCCGATGATGGTTTCGATGCAGAGGAACCCGTCCGGGCATTCCGAAGTGGCACATGGAGTGGCGCAGTAGTGTCCCTGCTGTCCGAGGTCGAAGCAGCGTCCCGTGCCCAGCTCCGGCTTTCCCGGCACTACGCACTCGTCGTCGGCCATGCACGGGAGACAGGCGACCGCGTGAATGCCCGGGTCGACGAACAGGTCGAGGTGCAGGTCTTGCGGGATGTCGGCGCCGTCAGCTCCGTCGAGGGTCTCGGAGGTAGTGTCGCCGTCGGCCGGGTACTCGTCAGCCGACAAGTCCGCGTCCGGCGTGGACTCCTGCGTTACGTCCGCAGGCTCAACCGCTTCTTCGCCGTCGGGATGAACCTCCGAGACGGCCTCGGTGTTGGCGGCGTCCTCGTCGTCCGACTTGTCCTCGACCAGCTCCGGGACCGTCGTATCGCCCGGACCCAGCTCCTTGGCGTCAGGATCTACGGGAACTTCCTTCGCATTTCCGTCGTCGCCCAGGTCGGGGGGAACGACCGCATCAGCCGCTGCGTCTACCGGGCGCCATTCCGGTCCGCCGACTCCGTCAGGTCCGAACGAGGGGGTGGGCGAAACAGAGCCTCCGCAGCCGTATGCGGTCGTAACAGAAAGGAGCACAAGCAGGAATGCCGGTCGTGCGGAAAGCACCACATTTCCACCTCTACGGACTGGCAGTAGAGCAGATAGCGCATGAGTAGTCAAGGTATCGCTGCGCGGTTTTGTTGTGTTCGACGGTGCTGTGTGGTATTAGGCTGGCGCCAGAGAGGAGGCGACGTGTCGATGGACTTCGAGGAGTTGGCGCTGATAGAGCCGCTGCTGCGCGCCGTTGCCGAGGAGGGCTACGTGGAGGCCACGCCGATCCAGGCGCAGGCGATCCCTCCCATACTTGCCGGGCGGGACGTGATGGGCTGTGCGCGCACGGGTACGGGTAAGACTGCGGCGTTTGCGCTGCCCATCCTGCAGCACCTGTTCGATTGTCCCGCGGAGGGGAGGAAGCGTCCGATTCGGTCGCTGGTCTTGTCGCCGACGAGGGAGCTTGCCGCGCAAATCGGGGAGAGCTTCTCGGTCTACGGCCGGTTCACCAAGGTGCGCGCTGTCACTATGTTCGGCGGCGTCAGCCAGGTCCCGCAGGTGGAAGCGCTGCGAGGCGGGGTGGACGTGCTGGTGGCGACGCCCGGGAGGCTGCTGGATCTGATTCAGCAGGGGCACGTCAGTCTGGATCGCATCGAGGTGTTCGTGCTTGACGAAGCGGATAGGATGCTCGACATGGGGTTCATCCCCGACATCCGCCGCATCGCAAGGATGCTACCTCGGAAGCGTCAGACGCTGTTCTTCTCCGCCACGCTTCCGGACAACATCGTGTCCCTTGCGGAGAGCCTTGTAAGCGATCCCGTGAGCGTCGCAGTCGATCCGCCGGCGTCGACCGTGGACCTCATCGAACAAGGGGTCTGCTTCGTCGAGAAGGAGCAGAAAGTCGATCTCCTGCTGACGTTCTTGCGGAACCGTTCGCTTGACCGAGTGTTGGTCTTCTCGCGCACCAAGCACGGTGCGGATAAGATCGTACGCAAGTTGAAGCAGGGGGGCGTCCATTCGCTGTCGCTCCATGGAGACAAGTCGCAAAACGCCCGGACCAACGCTCTGGAGCAGTTCAAGAGTGGTGTCGCCCGGGTACTGGTCGCGACAGACATTGCCTCACGGGGCCTGGACGTCGACGACGTGTCCCTGGTGGTCAACTTCGATGTACCTGTGGAGCCCGAGGTCTACGTTCACCGAATCGGTCGTACGGGCAGGGCCGGCGCTCAGGGGATGGCGGTGTTGTTCTGCGCCCTCGATGAGCGCGCTGGTCTCATCGCCGTCGAGCGGCTGATCGGGCGCAACCTGATGCGAATGGAGGGGCACCCGTTCCAATCTCACTACCCTCTCCCGCTGCCCACCGACCTCAAGAAGGGCAAGGGCGCCGTCCCGTTCGAGAGGCCCAAACGCGATGCGTTCGGCGCTCCGGTGCGGACCGGCCGGGTGCGCAGTTTCCGGAGTCGCCGCAGGCCCTAGGCACTCTCGCCTTGACCGCCGATCACGCAACTCGCCAAGCGGAGCCAACCTCCGCTTCCGGTCCGGCGACCATCGTCCATCGTCCATCGTCCATCACACGGCCGACCATTGACGGAAGGCACCGGGAGCCACAAGTTTGTGGTGCCCGGCTGTTTGCGGCTTGATTATGCAGGTGGGATATGCCATTGCAGGATTTAGCTCGATTCGCAGTTCAACGGTTGGAGATTCTTGCACCTGATGGGACGGTGGACGCAAACCTCGACCCGGAGCTGCCCAAGGACCAACTCCTGAAGCTGTACCGCTCCATGCTGCTGGCGCGCGAAGTGGACGCGAAGGGGCTGAAGCTGCAGCGCCAGGGACGCATCGGGACGTTCGGCCCTCAGGTCGGCCAGGAAGCAGTCTCGTGCGGCGCAGCGCTCGCTCTGACCGACAAGGACTGGCTGGTCCCGGCCTTTCGTGAGGCGGGTGCGATGTTCATGCGCGGCTGGCCCGTCGAGAACTTCTACCTCTTCCACCGCGGGTTCGAGGAGGGAAACAGGTATCCCAACGGCGGCCGCAACCTCCCAATCTCGATAGTGGTCGGCGCACACCTGCCGCACGCGGTCGGGATCGGTCACGCAATGAGGCTTGCCGACGAGAAGGACTCCGCCATCCTCACGTTCACTGGCGACGGCGGCTCTTCGCAGGGAGACACCGCTGAGGCGATGAATTTCGCGGGCGTGTGGAAGGCCCCGGTGGTCTTCGTCATCCAGAACAACGGCTGGGCCATCTCGCTTCCACGCAGCCGTCAGAGCGCCGCGACGACGCTTGCGCAGAAGGCGGTCGCTGCCGGCATTCCGGGCATCCAGGTGGACGGCAACGACGCACTGGCGGTGTACCGGTCGGTGCGGGACGCACTGGCAAGAGCGAGGGCCGGGGACGGGCCGACGGTGGTCGAGGCGGTCTCCTACAGGCTCGGCGTGCATACCACCTCTGATGATCCTTCGAAGTACCGGGATGAGGAGGCGGTCAAGGGCGAGTGGGAGAAGGAGCCCATCAGACGTCTCTCGCTCCATCTGCGGAAACTCGGGGTGCTGACGGAGCTCGAAGACGAGGACCTCCGCACGGCCGTGGTTCAGGAAGTTGCCGAGGCGACCGAGCGGTTCGAGGCATCCTTGGACCACCCGCCGGACGAGCCGTTCCACCATGTGTTCGCGGAACCGCACTACACGATCGAGGAGCAACGGCAGGAGTTCCTGAAATGGCAAAGATGAACATGGTGCAGGCCATAAATCTCGCGCTTCGCCAGGAGATGGAGAAGGATGCCCGAGTCGTCGTGTTGGGCGAGGACGTGGGCGTGGACGGGGGTGTGTTCCGCGTGACCGACGGCCTCATCCAGAAGTTCGGTGAAGGAAGAGTGATCGACACTCCCTTGGCGGAGTCGGCCATTCTCGGCACCGCGATCGGCATGGCCCTTGGAGGGCTGAGACCGGTTGCGGAAATGCAGTTCTGTGGATTCTCCTACGCTATGTTTCACCAACTGGAGGCCGAGGCGTCCCGTTTCCGGTCGAGGTCCCAGGGCGCATGGAGCGCGCCGCTGGTCGTCCGCATGCCCGCAGGAGGCGGCGTTCGTGCGCTGGAGCATCACTCGGAGAGCCCGGAGGCATTTTACGCACACGTAGCCGGGGTGAAGGTCGTCATCCCGTCCGGTCCCCGCAATGCGCGGGCGCTGCTTGTCTCTGCGATCCGTGACCCGGACCCCGTGGTCTTCCTTGAGCCGAAGCGGTCGTACCGCGCATTCAAGGAGGAGGTGCCGGAGGAGGAAGAGGCCCTTCCGCTGGGAAAGGCCGCGGTGATTCGGGAGGGGACCGACCTGACGCTGGTGTCCTGGGGGGCGATGACGCACATCTCGCAAGCTGCGGTGGAGAAGGCCCGGCAGGAGCTTGGCGTCTCCATCGAGCACGTGGACCTTCTCACCGTCTCGCCGATGGATGCGGAGACGATCGCCGCGTCGGTTCGCAAGACCGGCCGATGCGTGGTCGTGCAGGAAGCGCGCCGCAAGGTGAGCGTTGCGTCGGACGTCGTGGCTGAAGTGCACGACCGGGCATTCTCGTACCTCAAGTCCCCCGTGCTCAGGGTCGCCGGCTACGACGTGGTCACACCCTACTTCGGCCGGGAAGGGCATTACATCCCGGACGAGCGCAGGATCATCGAAGGAATCAAGGCGACAACGGAATACTGAGGATTTCGGCCATGCAAGAGAATGAGAGGAGATTCGACCTGCCGGACCTGGGGGAAGGAATCCACGAAGCCGAGGTGATCCGGTGGCACGTGGCCGTGGGCGAGCACGTCGCCGCGGATGCACCACTGGTGGACGTGGAGACCGACAAGGCCACCGTGACAGTGCCGTCGCCGTTTGCCGGTGCCCTGGTCCGCCGGGGAGCGGAAGTCGGCGAAACACTCAACGTGGGGGAAGTGCTCGCGGTGATCGCAAGCGTCGGGGGCACCGCCGCTACACCCGTGCCGATCGCTTCCCGGCAGGCCGGGGAGCCGCACGGGGCGGGAGCTGGGGGCCCCGTCCCCACGCCCGTGCCGGTCGTCTCGTCCCCCCGGCCGGCCGCTTCCACGAGGGCTGGCTTGCCGCACGGGGAGAAGGCAGCGGCCGTGCCGGTGGGAGGCTCGGCTTCGGTGCCGGCAGCGCCGGCGACGCGAAGGCTGGCCCGGGAGCTGGGGGTGGACATCGAGCGGATACCCATTACGGATCCGCGGGGCAGAGTAACGGACGAGGATGTGCGTGCCGCGGCGGATCTGATGCGGCCCCCCTCCGGCCCCAGCGAAACCGCTCGGGCCACCGCCCCCGCGGGGGGCGGCGGATCGGATGTGACGCCGGGGGGGATTCCGCTGTACGAGCCCGAGGCGCTGCCCGATTTCGCGAAGCTCGGGCCCGTGAAGGTGGAGCCGCTGCGCTCGGTGCGGAGGAAGATCGCCAGGCATCTTGTGGTCTCGAACCTCGTTGCGCCCAGGGCCGGGCATGCAGTGGACATCGACGTGACGGAGCTGGAGGCGCTTAGACGCAGGGTGAACGATCTGGCAGCGGCGCACGACAAGACGGCGGGAGGCATGATCTGGGGCGGGCGCCCCAGCGCTCCCGCGACCACGGCACAGAGCGGGCAGGAAGCTCAGCACGGAAACAGCGGGCGGAACGGGTCGAAAGCGGGAGCGCGGCTCACGTTGCTGTCGTTCGTTGTGAAAGCGGTGGTGTCGGGTCTGCGGAGCCATCCGGTCCTGAACGCAAGCATCGATCCGGACAAAGAGGCTCTGATCCTTAAAGGGTATTACAACATCGGGGTGGCGGTGGCGACGGAGCGCGGGCTGGTGGTACCGAACGTGAAAGGTGCGGAGAAGCTGAGCATCCGCGCCATATCGGCCGAGGTCGAGCGACTCGCAGAGGCGGTACGGGAAGACAAAGTGTCGCTGGACGACCTGCACGGGGGCACGTTCACCATCACCAACATCGGCCCACTTGGCGGCAGGCCGGTGCTGCCGTTGCTGCACTACCCCGAGGCAGGGATTCTCGGCATGGGCGAAGTGGAGGAGAGACCGGTAGTGCGGGACGGACAGATCGTGGTGCGCAGCATCCTGCCCACGTGCCTGGCATTTGATCACCGGATTGCCGACGGTGCAGACGCTGCACGGTTCATGGCACACGTGAAGGAGATGATGAGCAGCCCGGAGCGGCTCCTGCTGGAGCTGTAGAGAGGGGGATGACATGGTAATGGGGAGTCTCACTCAGGAAGCTCCGCTGGTGATCGTGGGTGCGGGACCTGGAGGATACGTCGCGGCGCTGAGGGCAGCGGATCTCGGGATCGACGTGACGCTGGTGGAGGAGCGTGACAGTCTGGGCGGTGTCTGTCTGCAAGAAGGATGCATTCCGTCGAAGACGCTGATTCACGCCGCGGAGCTGGTGCATGAGGCAAAGCGGGGCGAGAGCTTCGGCGTGAAGTTCGGCCCGCCGCAGATTGACGTCGAAGCGCTTCGCAGTCATGCGGGCAAGGTCGTGGGGTCGCTGACGGAAGGGGTGAAGGGGTTGCTTCAGCGGCGCGGGGTCGAGATCCTGCGCGGCAGAGCGAGGTTCGAGGATGGAAAGACGCTGGTCGTTGAGAACAGCGGGCTCACGACTGTGAAATTCGAGCATGCGATCATTGCGACCGGCTCGGTCCCGATTGAGCTTCCAGGCCAGCGTGACATCGGTGCGTGGTGCAGCAGCGAGGCGCTGGCGCTGCCTTCGGTCCCGAAGCGGCTGTTGGTTGTCGGGGGTGGCTACATAGGGCTGGAGCTGGGGATGGTGTACGCGGCGCTTGGAAGCCGTATCACGATGGTGCTGAACGACGCGACGCTGCTTTCCGGTGCGGACAAGGATCTGGCAGCGGTCGTGGGGGAATCGTGCCGGAAGCAGTTCGACGACATTCGCTTCGGGACCAAGGTCGCGGGGATGGAGCGGGCCGGCGATGGCACATTTGCGGTGACGATTGAACAGGAGGGACGCAAGGAGACGTTGCAGTCCGACGCGGTGCTCGTCGCCATCGGCAGGAAGCCGAACACGCGTGACCTGGGCCTGGAGAAAACGGCCGTTCGGCAAGACGCTCAGGGGCGCATTGCGGTCGATCCGCAGCGGCGCACCGCGGACCCGCGCATCTTCGCTATTGGCGATGTCACTCCTGGACCGATGCTTGCGCACAAGGCGAGCCGCGAGGGAAAGGTCGCAGCGGAAGTGATCGCGGGACTTCCCTCCGCGTTCGACAATCGCGCAATGCCGGCCGTCGTCTTCACCGACCCGGAGCTCGCATGGGCCGGCCCGACCGAGGAAGAGGCGCAGAAGAGGGGGCTCATCTACAAGGTCGGCAAGTTTCCTCTTCGAGCGTTGGGCCGCTCACGGACCCTGGGCCGCACGGACGGTTTGGTGAAGGTGCTGTTCGAGCCGGAGACGGAGCGGCTGCTGGGGGTGGGGATCGTCGGGCCGCATGCTTCGGAGTTGGTTGCGGAGTGCGTGCTTGCGATCGAGATGGGGGCCCGGCTGGAAGACTTGATGGTTGCGATCCATCCTCACCCGACCATGTCGGAGGCCATCATGGAAGCGGCCGAGGTTGCCGCAGGCCACCCGACTCACATCGCGAAGCCGAAGGGCTGAGGCACCATGGCGACCTTGGCGCGCTGCCGGGTTCAGGGAGAGGGGTTCTAGCTCGATGGTCCACGAGGCACTGCCGGAGTTGGAGTACCGGTTCGACGCGGATTTGCTGAGCAGGGTGCCGACCAGTGGAGTGAGTCAGGTGCGCGTCTACCGGTTTCCGGAGACGGCGGTGGTTCTGGGCAGGGGGAGCAGAGCGGACCGCGACCTGGTGCTTCCGGCCGTTCTGGCCGACCGAGTACCCGTGTACCGCAGGATGGGCGGCGGCTGCCCGGTCGTTCTTGACCGGGGCAACGTGATTGTCTCCATGGCGCTTCCAGCCCCTGGGATCGGGAGAGTCAGGGAACTGACTGCACTTGCGACGGAAGCGCTCGTCGCCGCTTTGGCCCGCGTCGGGTACGAGGGGCTTTCGACCGCAGGGGTGTGCGACATTGTGCGGGGGGACAGGAAAGTCTGCGGAGCGTGCTCGTACCGCGCCCGCGGGATCTACTTCTATTCCGCTAGCCTGCTGGTCGCTCCGGACTTGTCGTTGCTGGACAGGTACCTGCGGCATCCGCCAAGAGAGCCCGACTACCGCTGCGGCCGCGCACACCAAGACTTCGTCGAGGCGCTCGGCGGAACGCTCGACCCCGCTGACCTCATGGCGGCACTGGATCTGGAGCTTCGTTCTGCAGGAGGGGGGTGGGGACCACAGCACTGAATCGCTGCCGCTTAATGGTAGATGCGCTTGCCGTTCGAATCGAAGCGTTGAGCGAAGACTCCGCGGACGTCGCCGTCTTGGTCGCGGCTATGCCACGCGGCCAGGAAAGTATCGCCTGCGAGGGCAGTGCTGCAAGGTGCGAGGCGGTCGCCGGCGAGATAGACGCTTAGCTGGGACATGGCGACCAGCGGGGTCCCTTCGGGAGAGAAGAACCGGCCATAGGCCCCGCTGGCCAGGTTGCCCGTCGAGTAGCCTTCCCACGCTATGCTCATGGAGAACGAGGACACGGCTACCACGGGATGAAGTTGGTCGCCGCCGGACTGGGCGTTCAGGAGGGTCTTTGCTCCCTTCTTGGTTCCGTCCGCAGCGTACCTCTGGACAGCAACTTCGTAGAGGGTCTGGGAAGCTTCCTTGGCTTGCCAGACCACGACGAACCCGTCGTCCGGAAGGGAGGCGACGGAGGGCCTTTCGTGAGAGCCACCGGTCCCTTCGCTCACTTTGAATTCCGGCCCGATCGGAGCGCCGTCCGCGTCAATCCTGCGGCCGTAGATGTTCCAGCCGGTCTCCATTTCGCCGATCCCCTGCCATACGACCACTGCTTTTCCCGAGGCAGAAGTGGCAACTGCCGGAGCCACTTGCGGCTCGGACTTGGTTGTGTTGACCGGGAAGTCGTTTCCCAGCGGGTTTCCCGCCAGGCCGAAGATGCGGGCAAAGACCCCGTGTGCGTCTCCGTAGCCTGCACCCTCCCAAACGATTACCAGCTTGGCTTGGCCCAAGACAGCGACATCGGGTCGTTCCTGGCCTTCCGCTACCCACGTCGGGACGACGATTTCGGGGCCGCCGGGCATACCTTGGGCGGTGGAAAAGATGCGTGCGAACACGCCTGGGCCGGAGGAGTCCTGCTCCTCGCTCTGCCACACCACGACGAAAGCGCCCCCGGGGATTCCGGCTACATTGGGGTGCATCTGGTCACCCGTGGCCTGGAGGTTCACCTGGAACTCCGGGCTCGCGGGCCAGCCGGCCGCGGAGTATCGGCGCCCGAAGATACCGTACTTGTCGCCGTCCTGGTCGTCGCCGGTCCACACGATCACGAAGCCCTCCGGGTCAAGACCGGCTGCCGCGGCGTCGAACTGGTCATCTTCCGTCTCGGTGTTCACCTGGAACTCGGTGATGATGCCGTCGGTACAGCCATCCCAGTCAATCTCGTTTCCGTCGTCGCAGGAGATCTCGCAGTAGCCGCAGTCGAGCGGGCAGGTACCGCAGGATTCGAGGTAATACTGCTGGCACTTCCCGTTTCCGCAGCAGGGGCCGCAGTCCTTGGGGCAGTTATCGCAGTTTTCTCCGGACCAGCAGATGCCGGTCCCGCAGTAGCTGGTTACCACCCCACATTTTCCCGATACTGTACAGCTTTCGGATACTCCGCATGATCCGCAGCTTTCGCCACAACCATCAGCTCCACACTGTTTGAAAGCACAATCCGGCACGCACGCACACTCGCCGTCGATGCAGGCATCCTGTGGGCCGGGGCATTCACCGCACTGGGCACCGCAGCCGTCGTCACCGCATTCCATGCCGGCGCAGTCAGGCAGGCAGACGCACGTCCCGTCGATGCACTCGTCCTGGGGACCCTCGCAGACTCCGCACTCGCCGCCGCAGAGGTCGCTTCCGCATTCACGGCCGATGCAGTTTCCCGCTTTGTTGCAGCATGAGCCCAGGTGACAGACCTTGCCCGCGCCGCAGAGGACGCTGTCGTCGAGGGGGGACCAGCCCACCGAGCTGACCACGGGGAGACACTTCTCGCAAGGGTTCGCAGGGTTTTCGGCGCCGGACGGCAGGCACGTGGCAGCGATCACGCAGTAGAAAGAGCTGAGCTGGAACTGGCAGGAGCCGTTGCTGCACACGTCGTCGGTGCAGGGAAGCGAATCCAGGCATTGCCCGCATGAGCCGCCGCAGCCGTCGTCTCCGCACTCCTTTCCAGCGCAAACCGGGGCGCAGACGTCGGGGCCGGTATCGTTGCATTCGTCCCCAATCGAGAGGTCTCCTGCGTCCGTCCAGTCGGGCAGGGAGCACGCGTCGTCGCAGTCTTCCTGCGTCGAATCGACTTCATGCGCGTCGACGACGTCGGAATCCGCTGGTACGTCCAACTCCTCCGATGCATCAGCGGGGGCCTGGGAATCGGCTTCCGGGCCGCAGTCGACTTGGCCGGCGTCGTCGGCGCGCTCGACGTCGCAGCCGAGCTTGCAGCCCGTGTCGCTGGTTGCGTCATGCTCGTCTGGCAGGCCCGAATCGACTCTGGCCTGCTTGTCGTCAGTCGGCACGTCTGCGGTGCCGGGGACGTCCGCAGCATAAGTGACCGGAGGTTGGCGCAAGTCCATGCAAGCTGCGGCCGGTGCGGAGATCGCAAGCAGAGCAAACAGCTTGAATGCGGTCCTAGAAGAGCACTGTTGCACTCAGGGCACCTCCTCCGTCCAACGGCACGGGAACAACTTGTACATCGCCGTCTCGACTCTCCGTATCGCCTGCGAAGTCCGGGTACAGAGCGATGGCCGAGGCGATGGCGGCAGCGCCTGCGACTCCCCAGAGAACGTAACTTCCCACGACCCAAGGTTGGACGCTGCTGCTCACTCGCTCGCTCCAGTCCGCGGCGACGGCTGCTTCATCCGCTTGATGGATCTGGCCCCCATTGGGATACGCGCTCACCTTCCACGCCTCATGGGCATCGCGTGCATCGTCCAGCTCGGACAAGGCGACAAGCCACGTGGCGGTGCCTGCGACCGCAGCAGCGCCCGCGGTGCCGATGAGCCCCCATTTCCACCAAGCCGATCCTGACGCCGGAGCTTCGGTGATTGCCGGCGTGGCGGAGCTCAGGCTCAGGCTTGATCCTGCTAGAGGCGGAACAGGATGCAGCGTAACGTCCAGGCGGGTTGCGCAACCGCCAAGCAGGGCGGTGTCCCTGGTTTCGGGCAGGAAGCCTTCAGCAGCGAATTCTAACCGGTGAGGTCCGGCTGCAAGGTCGATGTCGCGGGTCCCTACCCAGGACGAGCCTCCGTCCACCGTCGCTGCAGCTTCAGGCGGGGTGACGCTGACGTGAACACGAGCGTTGCGGGGTACGACGATATCCAGCGGCGAAGCGGGACCGTCGGGGTTTCCAGAAGGAATCGCCATGCAAACCGGCTGAGGGATCTCCTCGCCGAGCCGGACCGACGGCTTCATCTCGCCGGGCACGGCCCACCATTCTACAGGGAGCTCGTACCAGGACAGGTCGGCGCCCTCCCCCAGCCTGATGGCCGCAGGCGAAGCCTCGCTTGAAATGCGGACTCTCGCTCTCTTCTCTTCCACAAGCTCCCGCTCCACTTCCTCCCGCCACAACTCGACCTGTCCGGTTTCCTCTCCTCCAAGCCGCACTGCTTCTCCAAAGTGCCACCACGCCTCGGGATGCCGATTGAGCTTCTGATAGTTGCGGCCGACATTCTTGTGGAAGACCCATCTGTATGAATAAGACGTGTCGGTCCGGGCCAGGAGCTTCTTCCAAATCCCGATCGCATCCTCGTACTGCCCGTCCACCGAGAGCTGGACCGCGGTGTTATTCATGTCCGAAACGGACGGTTCGTCCGCTGCGCGGACCGGCGACACAATCAGGA
>Ga0172371_10003617_pt1 | contig 23848 bp, 22 predicted proteins | sample Lak12m_FD_114543 | JGI IMG/M metagenome (GOLD analysis project Ga0172371, IMG submission 114543) | Freshwater microbial communities from Kabuno Bay, South-Kivu, Congo - kab_022012_12m | ecosystem: Environmental > Aquatic > Freshwater > Lake | place: Democratic Republic of the Congo: South-Kivu...
CCCGCTGCCGGGCGCGTCGTCGGCGAGCGCCGGCTTCGTCGCTCCGCGGGACCCGGCCGGCGCGAGCGGCGCGAGCGACTCCACGCCCCGGGTCCGTACGCACGGCGCCGACCCTGGCGGGGCTGAAGCTGCGCATCGTGGGGCCACAGGGCAGGTCGGGACGAGCGCTGCGCCCTCACGGCTCTCCCCCTGGGCGCTGACCGCCGTCATGTTGGGGGCGCTGCTCGTGGTCTGGCCCTTCGGCCGCCACGCGCGCCGGGCCGTGGCTGTGCGGCGAGGCACCCGCGTGCAGCAGCTGTGCACGTCCCTCGGCCTGCTGCGCACGGAGCTGCTGGACTGGGGCATCGTCGCGCCGCCGTCCTTGACGCTCGACGAGCTGGCGCTTCTGCTGCGTGAGCGCCTCGCCGTGGACGCGGAGGCCGCGCTGGGGCGGGCGCAGGCCGTGCTCTTCGGCGGCGTCGAGGCCTCGCCGGGTGATGTGGCCGCGGTCACGGCGGTGCGCCGCGCCGCCCGACGCGCCGCCCGTGCTCGCCGTGGGCGCCTGCGTGCCTGCCTGGCGCTGTACGGCGTGCGCACCGGTGCCAGGGCCTGACGCGCCGAGCGCGCGCGCCCGCCGGGGCCCGGCGCCGGCGCCCGGTCTGCGCTTTCGGCCCCGTTCTGCCGATGACCTCGGCAGACCGGGACCGTGGGGCTGTGGACACACCTGCACCGAGGACACCGCTCGGGCTCTTCATGATCATCGCCGTCGTGGCGGCGGCGACGCTCGCGTGCGCCCTCGGCCTGTACTCGGTGATGCACAGCCTGCATGCCCACTACACGAACGCGGACGTGGCCGGCGTCACCGATGCCGCGCCGCGCCACAGCCATTTCATGAACGTGCGCGTGAAGATCGTCGGCGTGGACCTCGACAGGGAGAAGCTCTCGCTGCAGCTGGAGTGCACGCCGGCCCTGGGCTCGGACCTGTACACCGATTCGTTCCACCCGGTGATGCTCGGGCACCCAGGAGACCAAGGTGTTCTCCGGCCGGTACGACAGCGGCATCGTGGATGCGCACCTTGACCTGGACGGCAACGTGGAGGACTACCCCTCCGACCGGCACCGCACGTGCCTGTGGATCGACGCCTACCAGGAGCTGCCGGGGCGGGCCACGTATCCCGTCCCGATCCGACTGATCGCCTGCGGCGCCTGGCCGGGGTGAACGTGAGCATGCGTGCCTCACCCATGGACACCTCCATCGCCCGGCTGGCCGCGAACGAGGGGATCACGTCGCGGCAGATCGACTTCCTCATCACGCGCTCCTACGTCACGTGGACGGTGGTCGCCTTCTCCATCGTGCTCACCTGGATCCTCATCATCAGCGTCATCGGCATGGCCGTGTCGGTCCTCTTCTCGCGGCGGACCAGCGAGATCGGCATGCTCGCCTTCTTCTGGGGCTACGCGGTGGCTATCGTGGCCATCGGGATCGTGGCCGCCGACTGGCTGTGGAGGAGGGCCAAGGACGAAGAAGCCGACCGCGCCACACGGGCACAGGAGGCCGCGGAGGCTGGGCAGGCGGCCACCGCCCAGCTGCTCGCGGCGGAGGCACTTGCCGGTGACGCGCCCGGAGGCGAGGCGAGCGCCGGCCCCGACTCCGGCAGTGCCGCCGACACGCACGCGTACGGGGCGGGCGCCGAGGGCCCGGACGGCCGAGACGCGGCCGACTGAGGCCGCCGGGGCGGCCAAGGATACGCCACCGGCGCGGCGTAACACTGAACGTCTTGGGTCGTCGTTCGAGGGCCGCTGCCGAGGCAGGTGGCTCCCTCGCCGGGAGAAAGGGATCAGCGACGGACGCGGCTGAGTCCAACAAGCGCAGGCTCCTGCAGCGGACGGCGCTGGTCAGCTTCGTCATCGTGGGGCTGCTCATGGGCGCAGTCGCGCTCGTCTGGTTCATGGGCTCGCTGGGCAAGCGCACCGTGTCCGCCGACGTGGCCGCGCTCAGGGAGCCGGCGCCGGCGGAGAAGCGCTGGATGGAGGTCAACGTCAAGGTCGTGGGCGTGGACCTGAACCGCGAGACCCTCTCACTCCAGCTCGAGTGCATCCCCCAGGGCGACGAACTGCTGGGGCTCGCCGTGGGTAAGCTCCTGCACCCGGCCACGCTGACCCTCGGCATCTCGCCGGAGGGCACGACGCGCAAGGTCGTCTTCAGCGGCGAGAACACGGGAGCGATCCTGAACGTGGGTCTGGACTTCGACGGCAACGTCAACGACTACCCCTGGGACAGGCACACCACCGCCCTGTGGCTGTCGGCGACCATGAAGGTCGGCGGCGCGACGCAGGCGATCCCGGTCCGCCTCGCCGTCTACGGAGCGTGGCCCGGCTTGGACATCAAGGTCCACGCCAGGACGGCGGAGTACGGTGCCGAGGTCCCGCGTGAGCTGGACTTCGTGGTCACGCGGTCCTCCGTCACGGTGCTGGTCGTGTACTTCTCCATCGCCCTGACGTGGATCCTCGTCTTCAGCGTCGTCGGCATGGTGGTGTCGGTGATGTTCTCCGGGCGCAAGCCCGAGATCGCGATGCTCGCCTACTTCGGCACGCTGCTGTTCGCGATGACGGCGTTCCGCAACTCGCTCCCGGGGGCGCCGCCCATGGGCGCGGCCAGTGACTACGTCGCCTTCTTCTGGGGGTACGCGGTCGCCATCGTCGCGATCGGGGCGGTGTCCATCGCCTGGCTGACGCGGCAGACGGCGAAGGCTGGGCCGCCCGGTGGGCCCCCGGTCCCGCCTGCGGCCGCTGAAGCCGGCCTCGTCCTGCCGGAGGAGGTCGCGCCCGAGAGCGCGGCCGTGCCGCGCGATGAGGCCGGGTAGCGCGGCGCCCGGCCCGGCGAGCGCCCCCCGTCTGCTCTCAGAGTGGTGCCATGTGCGGGTGTGGTCGACGCCGACTCCCTGAGTCTCTGTGCAGGCCCTCAGAGAATGTAGCTTCAAAGCTACGAAATCCGAGGGCCCGACTGCCGCTGTCTCCTGCGGGCCCTGGATCCGTCGGCCCGCAGTGCGCTCCTACGTCCGCGAGCGCGAGGGGGTTTCAGGACAGTGGCGCTTCGACCGGGGCGTCAGGCCGCGCGCGCGTCTCCCGGAGGCCTGGCCCCAGGGTCTGACCCGGCCGAGGCTTCCTCGGCCGCCGGGGCGCCCTCGGCGGAGGGCTCGGCGCCCGGGGCGTGACGGGCCGGGGCGTCCTGGGCCTCGGCGGGCGCCGCGGGCTCCGCCCGCTCGGCCCGCCGCGCCGCCCCGTACAGCGGCACCTCCGCGAGTTGCGCGACCCCGCCGACCAGCCAGGCCAGCGGGATCGAGAACGCCTGCGACATCCAGCCCAGCCCGACCTGGCCGACGGTGGAGCCGGCGTCGCCGAACAGCGCGTCCAGCGAGATGATCGTCGCGCGCTCCTCGGAGCGGATGCGCGCGTTCAGCCACCCCTGCTTGACCGGCATCGAGATGCCGAACGCCACCGCCGAGACGAGGTAGAGCGGCACGGCCAGCCAGAAGCTGGTGACCAGCGCCGCCGCCACGATGGCCACGGTCGAGACCGCGGCGCACACCATGAGGATCCGGCCGCGGTCCGGCACGCGCGCCATGATGCGTCCCACGAGCGCGTTGCCGAGGATCTGCGTGAGCCCCACCAGCGCCGCGATCACGCCGGTCACCCACACCAGGTCCTGGCCCAGCAGGTCGAGGAAGTACTTCTGCCACGAGTAGAACCCGTACATGAAGAACACGCCCTGCACGAGCGAGGCGAACATGATGAAGCGCACGGTGCGGTCGCGCAGGCCGAACGTCACGCCTGCCCGCGCGATGCGGCGTGTCTCGCGCACGAAGCTGTGGGCCGTGAGTGGGCGGCCCTTGAACCCCAGGTCGCGCATCACCAGCACACCGAGCAGGAAGGCGGGGATGAGGATGGCGGCGCGCAGCGCGTACGGGATCCACAGGTCGAGCTGCCCGAGGAAGCCGCCGCCGGTGGTGCCTATCAGCATGAAGACGCCGAACGTGATCCCGTAGCGGGCGAAGACGGGCTCCAGCCTGCCTTCGTACTTCACGGAGTGCAGGGCGTCGACCATCCACGCGTCCACGGCGCCGGTGTAGAAGGTGTAGCCGAGGCCGAGCAGGGCCGAGGCGAGGGCGAAGGGCCACACCCCCAGGCCCGCCAGCCAGAACCACAGGTACAGCAGCGTGGAGACCATGATGATGCCGACGGCGAGCAGGTACGAGGCGCGGCGCCCGAGCGTGTCGGCGACCACGCCGGTCGGCACCTCGAAGAACGCCTGCGACACGGTGTACGCGGCGTTCACCAGCATGACCTGGTAGATGTCGAGGCCGACGGACAGCAGGAACAGCGTGTTGACGCCCCAGATGAGGGACTGCGCCAGGGTCGTGCTGGCGGCTATGCCCAGGTACGTGCGGATGATGCCCCGCGAGGTCATGGCTTGCGTGTTCCCGGGATCACGCAATCAGTACCGCTCCGGTCCTGTTTCGTCGCGGTGGTGTGGCCTGCCGGAAGAGCTGAGGCGATCGGCCGCGACCGTCGCGGCGGCCGGCCGGTCAGCTCGCGGCGGCCGGGCCGGGCAGGGTGAAGAAGAAGGTCGCGCCCTGCTCGACCTCGGCCTCGGCCCACACACGGCCGCCGTGGCGCGCCACCAGGCGCTGCACGGTGGCGAGGCCGATGCCGTGGCCCTCGAACTCGCCCGGGGAGTGCATGCGCTCGAAGGCGCCGAACAGGTTGACGGCGCCGGCCGCGTCGAACCCGGCGCCGTCGTCGCGCACGAAGAACACGTGCTCGCCCTCACGCTCGAGGGCTCCCACCTCGATGCGCGCGGACTCGTGCTTCGAGGTGAACTTCCAGGCGTTGCCGATCAGGTTCACGAGGATGACGCGCGCCAGCTCGGCATCGGCCCAGGCGCGCAGCCCCGGGGTCACGACCGTCGCCGCGACCCGGGCGGGCTCCTCCTCGCGCAGCTCGGCGACGATGCTCTCGGCAAGGGCGCTGAGGTCGACATCCCGGCAGACGATGTCCTGCCGGGTGGCGCGCGACAGGCTGAGGAGCTCGTCGATGAGCACGGCCATGCGCTGGGCGGCCGCGCGCACGCGCTGGAGGTGTGCGACGTCCGCCGCCGCAAGCTTGTCGCCGGCGTCCTCGAGCACGATGTGGCTGAAGCCGTCGATGGCGCGCAGCGGCGCCCGCAGGTCGTGTGACACCGAGTAGGCGAAGGCCTCCAGCTCTTGGTTGGCGGCCTGGAGCTCGGCGGTGCGTTCGGCCACGCGCGTCGCCAGCTCGGCGTTCAGGCGCCGCACCTCGTCCTCGGCCCGCTTGCGCTGCGTGATGTCGTAGAGCACCACCAGGTGGTCGCCCTCATATGACCCCGACAGCGGAGTGGCGCTGACGAGGACAGTCCGGTGGGCGCCGTCCCTGCAGCGCACCTCCGCCTCCACAGGCGCGAACGACTTGCCCGTCGTGCGTGCCGTCTCCAGCTCCTGGGCCCACTGCTCCGCGACGGCGCGCCTGTAGGCGGGGTCGGGGTACGCGCGTGGCCACCAGTGCTCCAGTGTCGGGATGTCGTCGAGCGTGTAGCCGAAGTGCTCCTCGAACGCGCTGTTGAGGAAGATGATGTTGCCGTGCTCGTCGTTGAGCGCCAGCGGCACCGGGGAGACGTCGATGATGCGGCGGAACCTGGCCTCGCTCGCGCGCAGCGCGTCCTCTGCCCGCACGCGCTCGGTGATGTCGACCGCCGAGGTGATGAAGTACGCCGGCTCGCCGTTCTCGTCGCGTCGCAGGGAGGTGGCCACGTCCACCCAGACGACGGAGCCGTCCTTGTGGACGTACCTCTTGACGAAGCGCGCCGTGGCCGCCCGGCCCGAGGTGAGCCGTGCCACGACGTCGCGGCTCCGCTCGATGTCGTCGGGGTGGGTCACCTGGTCGAAGCCGCGCCCCTCGAGCTCGTGCGGCTCGTACCCGAGCATGGCCGCGAAGGCCTCGTTGACGCGAAGGTCGCCGCCCGGCATGGTCAGCGACTTGCCGATCACCGAGTGGTCGAAGACGTACTTGAACTTGTCCTCACTCTCGCGCAGCGCCCTCTCGACCGCGACGCGCGCGGTCACGTCTGAGAACACCGCCGCGAAGTGCCCGGGTTCGGGTCTGAAGGCGGTGACGTGCAGCCACATCCCGAGCGGCGTGAAGTCGATCTCGAACTCCACGGGCACGCCGGTCTCGACGACCGAGGCGTAGGTCTCCAGGAGCTCGGGCGTCTCGTCCTTGATGGTGGGGATGACCTCGGTGACGCGCCTGCCCTCCACATCCTTCAAGCCGGTCAGGCGCTCGAAGGCCGGGTTCACGCTGAGGTAGACGAAGTCGGCGGGGCGGCTCTCGTCGTCGTACAGCATGCGGCAGTAGGCGACGCCGTCGAGCATGCCGCGGAAGAGCATGCGGTAGCGCTCCTCGACGTCGCGGAGGCGGTCTTCGAGCCTCCGGCGCTCGGTGACGTCGTGGGCGCGCACCTCGACCCCGACGATGGCCCCCGTCTCGTCGGTCTGCGGCGCGTGGACGACGTCGAAGTACCGGCGGCCGCGGTCCGGCTCACCCGAGTACGCCGAGGCGACGACGTACTCGCCGGTGAGCGCCCTCACGAGGTTGGCGGCCGCCGCCTCCCGGTCGGCGGCCACCGTCTGGTAGCCGGCCAGGAGGCCGCCCACGGCGATCTCGGCGCCGTACAGCGCGCGCATCACGTCGGCGTGCGCGCGGTTGAACGCCGTGTAGCGAAGGTCGCGGTCCAGTGAGAAGGTCGGCAGCTCGTCGCCCGAGCCGGCCCGGTCCGGCGGCGGTCCCTCCGCTGCGGGCGCGCCGCGGCCGCCCCGGTCATCGCGACCGGCACGAAATGCGTCGCTGCTGCCTGCGCCCACCATCGATGAGAGTATGCCGAGGCGGCCGCGGAGCTTCAAGGTGCGGCTCGGCGCGGAGCCGGCCGGCGCCTGAGCAGCGGGCCGGCCAGGCTCATCGTCCGCCGGCTGGAGCATCGTCGCCGGACCGGCCCACGACTCGCCGCCCGGCCCCCGGTCGGTCAGATGCCGGGATCCCCCGCCGACCCGCCTGACATCCCCGCCGAGACGCCGGCCAGCCGCGACGCCTGAACCACCTCTGCCGCACCTACCACCCAGGCCGCCTGGCGCACGTCGTCGGGGGTCACGTAGCCCGTGGGCAGCTTGAGCGCCGGGCACATGCCGTTCCACAGCGAAGCTTCACCGACGAACTCGTCCTGGATGTCGTCGTTCCAGGCCTCGTTCGCGACGCGGTAGGCCTCGGCCGCCTCGCGCAGGTGCGCGGCCACGTCCAGACCGGTCTCGTCCTGCGGGTGGTACGAGTCGAGGGCGAACTGGGCGTCGCGCACGAGTCTCCCGTACTCCTGGAAGTCGACGCCCACGTCGAGCGCCGAGTCCAGCTTGCGGAACGGCTGCACGACTCGCGCGGCCGCCGCCAGGGCTTTCGTGCGGCTCGCACTGCGCGCCTGGACGGCAACGAGCACGACCGCCAGCACGATCACCGCCACGGCTACGCCGACCAGCGCCGGGAGGACGCCCCTGCGACGCCACCAGGGCGCTGCGCCGCCGCCTGTCGCGGATGCCGGCGCCGCCGGCTGCACCTTCGCGCGGACCCAGATGCGTATGCTCTCGCTCTCCCAGCGCAGGTGGCCCTGGCGGTCGTAGTCCATGACCGCCGCGGCTGAGACCGGCCCGTGTCCCTCGAGGGTGAAGACGTCGTTGCGGCAGGTGATCCGCCTGCCGACCCAGGCGGTCGACGGGCCGAACACGGCCACGAGCATGCCGGCCGGCCGCGTCGCCGCCTGCCCCGCGGCCGCGGCAGCGGCGGCAGGGCCGCCGCCCGGCGCCGCCACCGAGGCCAGGATGAAGTCCCGCGCCTGCGGTGACTCCCAGTCGAGCCGGCCGGCGGCATCGAGGGCGACGACGTCGTGGGCCCCGACAGGACCCTGCCCCTCCAGCACGTAGGTGTCCCCGTCGTAGGAGATCGTCCTGCCGGCCCGGTCTGTCCCCTGTCTGAACCTCGCGATGATCATTGCGCCTCCCCGCCCGCCGTCGCGGCGCACGAGACCGGATCGGCGTCGCCCGCTGGTCTGTATCGGCCTCTTGCGCTGCGGGCCGTAGCGCATCATCGCGGGCGGGGTCGGTGGCCTTGACCCGCAGCGGCGCCTCAAGCTTCGTCCGCCGCCGGCCGACAAGGCAAGAGGCGGTAGGAGGAGGAGCCCGTGCCGTTCGTCCCTTGCCTGAACTGCGGCCGTCCGATGGAGCTCGCCCAGGACGCGTGCCCGGCGTGCGGCGCACCCGTGGTGCAAGCGGCTTCGGGGCCGCTCTCCGCTGCGAGCGCGCCGCCCCCGGTCGTCGCCGCGCCGCCCCCGGTCGTCGCACCGCCGCCTGCGGCCTCACCCCCGCCTCCGGTCGTGGCAGCGCCTGCGGTCCCCTGGTGGAGGCGTCCCAACATCATCATCCCCGCGCTGTTCGGCGCCGGCTGCGCTGTCGTGCTGCTCGCGCTGACCCTGCCGAGCCTGTTCCCCTCGAGCCTGACGCCGCAGCAGATCTACGCACGCTACGCCGGCAGCGTGGCCGAGGTCCGCGCCACCCTCCCCGGTCAGACCGATGTCTTCGGTCTCAGCGGCGAGCCGCAGGAGGTGCTCGGCACCGGGTTCGTGGTGTCGAAGGACGGCTACCTGCTCACCAACGCCCATGTCGTGAGCGAGAGCGGGCAGGCGGTGGACAGCGTCACGGTGCTGTTCAGGGACGGCGCGCCGGTACAGGGGACGGTGGTGGGCGCCGACGAATCTACCGACGTGGCCGTGATCAAGGTGGACCCCGCATCGGTCCCGGGCCTCACACCCATCCCGCTCGGAGACTCATCCAACGTGGTCGTGGGTGAGCAGGTCGTGGCCATCGGCAGCCCGCTGGGGCTCGACCTCTCGCTGTCGTCCGGCGTCGTCTCGGCCACCGACCGCGACCTCGACTCACCGAACGGCACCGTGATCAGCGGGGGCATCCAGACCGACGCGGCCATCAACCCCGGCAACTCCGGAGGCCCGCTCATCGACGCGAGCGGCAGGGTGATCGGCATCAACGAGCAGATCAACAGCCAGTCGGGCGGCAACGAGGGCATCGGGTTCGCGGTGCCCATCGACACTGCCGCGCGCGTCATGAGGTCCATGCTCGCGGGGCTCTGAGGCGCCGTGCGCCGCGGCGCCAGGCGGGCCACGGCGCCCCTTGGGCCGCCGGCCGCCGGCCTGCTCAGGCGTTCAGGCGCCGGGCGCGTAGAACGGAGCGTGCCGCGCGCGGCAGAACGCGCGCCAGTCGCCGAGCAGTTCGAAGTCGGCGAAGTCGATGCGCCGCACCTGCCGGCGATGCCGCACCAGCTGCGGGTTCGCCTCGCCCAGGCGCCGCAGGAGCTGGGCCTCGTCGGGGTCGAGCGGGTTCACGACCGCGCCGAGGTGCACGGCCCACTCCGCCGCGGCGTCGGCCTCGTACTCGGGCGGCAGGAAGATGCTCTCGAACTGCACCTCTCCGCCGTCGTAGCGGTATTCGGCCTGCGGCGTGCCGTCCGGCCCGGCCGTGAGCGCCGCCGGCAGGACCATGTGGGCCAGCAGGTAGCGAGAGATCGACGAGACCTGCTGCGACTTCTCGGGCAGCGTCGCTGCGGCGAGGCGCCAGTGGTACCCGGAGCCGTTGCAGCGCAGCACGTGGTGCCGCTCGATGGTCGGATCGGACGGGTCCGGCGCCATCCACTCCGTGAACGCGGCCAGCCCGTGGAACGGCGTGTCCTCGGCGCCGAAGGCGGCGAGCACCGGTGCGTAGTCCGCGACCTCGTGGTCTCCAAGATCCTCGAGATACGAGAACACCGCCTGCTCCTCGCCGTGCGTCACGGCGCACGGACAGCTCAGCACGATCCGGAACGCCAGCTCCAGGGCCTCGCCCGTGACCTTCATCGCCTCATCCTCCTGCTCGGACCGGCCGCGCCCCGTGCGCGTCCCGGCGCCGCAAGTGTATCCTCGGAGACCGGCGCGGCCGACGGGCGTCGCAGCGACTGCCGTGACAACGGTTCACGCGCGCCTCGCGCGGGGCAGGAAGCCGGCAGGCCCAAGAGGGGACCACACGAACCGAGGGGGTACGCCGTGGAACAGCCGGCGGTCGACCTGACGAGAGAGCAGCGGGCGACGATGGCGCGGCCGAGGTACGAGTACTCGGGCCTCGCGAGGACGTTCTTCAGGTCCATGGACCTGCTCGCCGGCGCGCGCACGACGCTCTTCAAGGTCAAGCTCATCGAGGCGCTCGCGCCGGTGCCGTACCGCGCCTGGGAGAGCCACGAGCACCACGTGCTCACGCGGCACGCCGATGCAGAGGCGGGCGCCATCATGGAGTGGGCCCGCGACGCCGCGCAGAACGAGTACTGGCACCTGCGCGTGGTGGCGGAGAAGATCCGCGAGGACGCGGAGCAACGGCCGTTCTATCAGGCGGAGCCGCTGCCGACGCTGATGGTGGAGTCGTACGAGGGCATGAACTGGATGGCCGCCCGCCTCGGCCTGCGGCGCGCGTTCCTCCTCAACGCGGAGTTCGAGGACCACGCGGAACACACGTACGCCGAGCTCGTGGACGACCACCCCGAGTGGGAGGGCCAGCCCGTCACCAGCCCCGTCGTGCGGGGGTACGGCGAGTTCGCCTCGTGGGCCGACGTGTTCCGCAGGATCGGCCTGGACGAGCGTGACCACAGGAACGCGGGCTTCCGCTTCGCCGGCAGGCCGGAGATGGTCGTCGGGTACGAGGGCATGCCCTCGTACTGAGCGGGCGCGGCTCGTCCCGGCCCCTCCGGCCCCGCCGCGTGGCCGGGCGTCAATCCGCGAAGGGCTCTGTCCTGAGGGTCCCTCCGGCAGGTGGACGGTGTACAGGACGCTGGTGTCCTCCTCGGGCCCGCCCGGCGCCTGCATGACGCCATCCAGGCTGACGAAGGTCGCGACGATCAGCTCGCCCATGGGGAGCATCCTCGGCCGCTGCCCCGTGAGGTACCCGGCGGGGCGGGACGCGACGCCGATGCGCGGCGCGGCTGGTGTGGCGGCGGGGGCCGCGCGCTGCCGGCGGAGGCGACGGTACTTGCGGAGGCTGTATCCTCGCGCCACGATCGCGACGGGGGAGGACCGCATGACACAGAGCCTGCGCGAGCGCCTCATCGGCGCCTGGGAGCTGCTCGCCCTGGTCGAGGAGCCTGAGGACGGCTCGCCGGCCCGGTTCCCGATGGGCGAGGACGCCGTCGGCCTGATCCTGTACACCGCCGACGGCCACATGTCGGTGCAGATCATGCAGCGGGCGCACGTGGCGGCCGCGCCGGCCGACGACCCCTACGGCCGCACGGCGGCGGACTTCGCCGCGGAGGCGCGCACGTACTTCGCCTACGCGGGGGCCTTCACCGTGGATGAGGACGCGGGCATCGTGACGCACCGGGTGCGCACTTCGCTGTATCCCGGCTGGGTCGGTCAGGACGAGCGCCGGGTGGCTCGGCTCGAGGACGGCGTACTTGAGCTGGCGGGCGCCGAGGCTTCGCTGTCGGCCGGCGTGCTGGTGCGCACGCGGCTCAGGTGGAGGCGCACCGGCGGGCCTGCGGCCTCCGGCGCGTGACGCCGCGGCCCGGGCGCCCGCCGTGCGGATACCCGGGCCGGACGCGACTCACCACAGCGTGAGCGACTCCTCGAAGAGGCGGCGCAGGTCGTGCGCGCTCGCCGGCCGCGGCGAGAGGATCGTCACCGTCTTCTGCGGCAGCGTGCCGGCCACGAGGGCGTCGAGGTCGGCGGGGCCGTAGCCGACGGCCGCGAGGCCGTTCGGCAGGCCGGCCTGCTTCATGACGGCGACGATGCCGTCGGCGAGCAGGTCGCCGACGGCGTCGTCCGGCACGCCGGCGGCGTCGAGGCCGATGAGCTCGGCGGCGCGGCGGTGCCGCTCCGGCGCCGCAGGCCCGGTGAAGCGGAAGACGGCCGGCGCGTTCAGCGCGACCGACAGGCCGTGCGGGATCAGCGGGCGGTCGTCGGGGTACCCCTCCGCCACGTAGTCCCGCACCATGCCCGAGACCGGGTACGACATGGCGTGGGCCAGGTGCACGCCGGCCGTGGCGAAGCCGATGCCGGCGAACGTGGCGGCGAGCAGCATCTGGCCGCCGGCCTCCTCGTCGCCCGGGTCGTCCATCGCGCGCAGCAGGTTCTGTGACCCCATGCGCGCGGCCTGCGCCGCCCAGATATCGCTGATGGGGTTGGCGCCCTGGTAGGCGGGCCGATGGTCGGGGTCCTCCGCCGCCGGCCGGCGCGTGTAGGGCAGCGCGGTCAGCGACTCGAGCGCGTGGCAGAACACGTCGAGCCCGCTGCAGGCCGTCACCATGGGCGGCATGGTGCGTGTGTTCAGCGGGTCGATCACGGCGATGTCCGGGCGGATGGCGCGCTGGCGGATGCCGGTCTTGGCGTGCAGCTCTTCGAAGTCGAAGATGGCGATGCCCGAGCATTCGCTGCCGGTGCCGGCCGTGGTGGGCACGGCGACCAGCGGCGCCACGCGTCCGGGGACGGGGCGCCCTTCGCCGATGGGCGGGTTCACGAAGGCCATGAAGTCTTCGGGGTACGTGGCGTACAGATCGGCGGCCTTGGCGGTGTCCATCGAGGAGCCGCCGCCCACGCCCACGTAGCCGTCGAAGCCGCCGTCCTGGGCGAACGCGACGGCCTCCTTGAGCGAGACGTCGGTGGGCTCCACGCGGGCGCGGTCGTACAGCACGCCCTCGATGCCGCGGTCGCGCAGCGATTGCAGCGTGACCTCGACGGGGCGGCTGCCGGCCATACGCGTGTCGGTCACGACCATCACGCGCGTGCCGCCCAGGCGGCGCATGTCCCAGCCCAGCTCCGCGGTCACGCCGACCCCGTACTTGATGCTCGAGGTGTCCATGCTGAACGCGGTCTCAACGGTCATGGCGGGCTCCTTGTCGCGGCTCTGCCGGCAGCCTATCACCGGCGTCCCGGCCGGCCGCCGCGTGCCGCCCGGCGCGTGCCGCTCGCGGCCCGTCGTGGCAGGATACGGCCGTGGACCTCGACATCGTCGTCACCGTCATCGCGGGCATCCTGCTGGTGGTCGCCGCCGTCGGCACCGTCTACCCGGTGCTGCCCGGCAGCCCCATCGCCATCGTCACGCTCATCGCCTGGGCCTGGATCCTCGGCTCGGCGGCCAGCTGGACGGCGGGCGTCGTCGGCGCGCTGCTGTGCGCCGTGGGCTGGTCGGCCAGCGCCGTGCTCACAGGGCGCAAGCTCAAGCAGCACGAGGTCCCGGGGCGCTCCATCCTGGTCGCCGTGGCCGGGGCGCTCATCGGCATGTACTTCATCCCCGTGGTCGGGATCTTCGTCGGGTTCGCCGCCGGCCTCCTGCTGAGCGAGCTCGTCCGGCGGCGTGACGTCAAGGCCGCGCTCGTGGCCAGCGGCCAGGCGCTCAAGGCCACCGGCATCGGCATCCTCGTCGAGTTCACCATGGTGTGCCTTGCGGGGTCGGCGTGGGCGCTCGGCGTGAGCATCCACTTCTGGCTCCGCTGAGCCGGGTCACGAGGGCGCGGTGCCGTCCTCGCGGCGGCGGTCCTGCGCAACGGCCTCGCCGCCCGCCGTCGTGCCGTCCTTGCGGCGCGCCGCCGCGTCATCCTTCGCGAGGTCCATGGATGGCGCCGTCGCGAGCACGGAGCCGATGAGGATCAGCGGCGTGGCGATGGCGATCCCCAGCGTGAGCGGCTCGCCGAGGATGAGCATGCCGAGAACTACCGCGACGAGCGGGTTCACGTAGGTGATGATGGCGCTCCGCGACGCCCCGACCTCACGCAGCAGGCCCATGTACACGACCATGGCCAGGGCCGTGCACAGGAGCGCGAGGATGAGTACGGCGACGACGGTCTCGGCAGAGACCGACGCCGGCCAGCGCGTGGCGGCCGTCGGGGCGAAGGCCAGCGTGTTGACCCACAGCGCGACCATCGCGACGCTCACGCTGGAGAGCCCGCTGAGGCGCTTGATGACGACCAGGGGTGCGACGGCCCAGCACAGGTCGACGATGAGCAGCATCACGACACCGGCCGCGTCGCCGTTGCCCACGTTGATGCCGACCAGGGCCACGACGCCGGCCAGGCCGCAGGCGAGGCCGGCCACGTGGCGCACGTCGAAGGTGTAGTGCTCTCCGGTGAGGCGGTAGAGACCGACGCCGATGAGCGGCATCGCTCCGATCAGCAGCCCCGTGAGCGAGCTCGTGAGCCGCTGCTCCGCCGTCGCGATGAGCAGCCAGGGCAGCGACATCTCGAGCGCCGTGAACGCCAGCATCCACGGCCAGTACGGGAGGATGCCGCGGAGGCCTCCCCGCCTGAGGGCGAACGGCGTCAGGGTCGCGGCCGCGAGCAGGGTGCGGAAGAAGACGAGCGTCCACGGGTCCAGCTCGCGCACCGACACCCGCACCATGAGGTACGGCATGCCCCAGACAAGGCACAGCGCGACGAACAGGACCCACCCTCTGCGTGACACCGGCCGCCTCCCTTGAGCGTCCGCAGGCCGCCCCAGTCTACGCGCAGCGCCGGCCCGTACGAGGGCGCCGTGCGTCACGGTCCCACTGCGTGGAAGACGACCGGTCTGGCCGCTCTCCGCCCGACCCGGTAGGGTGGGGCCGACGTGGCGGACCTGCAGACGCTGAGCGACTTCACCCGCGGCCGCCGGACGGCGCTCGTCGCGACCTTGGGCGCTCTCTGGACGATCGGCCCGTTCTCCATCGACCTCTACCTGCCGGCGCTGCCCACGCTGGGCGGCGACCTGGGCGCCTCCCAGCAGCTGGTGGCGCTCACCGTCACCGCCTTCTTCCTTGGGCTGGCGTTCGGCCAGGTCCAGGCCGGCGCCCTCAGCGACACCCACGGCCGGCGGCGGCCGCTGCTGGCCGGCCTGCTGCTGTACACGCTCGCGAGCCTGGCGTGCGCGCTGGCGCCGACGATCGAGGTGCTCATCGGCGCGCGCTTTCTGCAGGGGCTGGGCGGCGCGGCCGGGATGGCCATCTCCAACGCGGCCGTGACCGACCTTGCCCGCGGCCGCGAGGCCGCGCGCCTGCTCTCGCGCCTCGCCATGATCGGCGGCGTGGCGCCCGTGGTCGCGCCGCTGGCGGGCGCCCAGCTGCTCCGCGTCATGCCGTGGCGGGGTCTGTTCTTCGTGCTCACGGCGATCGGCCTGGCGCTCCTGCTCGCCGTGCTCTTCGGGCTCCCCGAGAGCCTGCCGCGCGGGCGCCGCTCCTCCGCCGGTCCCGGCGCCCTGCTGCGCAGCCTCGTGGTGCTCACGCGCGACCCGCGCTTCGTCGGGCTTGGGCTGACCGGCGCTCTCAGCTTCGCCGGCTTCTTCGCCTACCTCGCCGGCTCGTCGTTCGTGTACCAGGAGGTGTACGGCGTTTCGCCGGCGGCCTTCAGCGCGCTGTTCGCGGTCAACGCCGTCGGCATGCTGGTGGCGAGCGAGCTGAACCACCGCCTCCTTGCGCGCTTCACGCCGGCGCGGCTACTGGCGCTGGCGCTGGCCGTCTGCGCGGCCGCCGGCGTCGTCGTGCCGGTGGTCCTGCTGGCCGGCGGCCTCGGCCTGTGGGCGCTGGCCGTCCCGCTGTTCGTGCTGGTGGCCGGCCTGGGCCTGGTCATCCCGAACTCGACGGCGCTGGCCCTCTCGCTCCACCCCGGCCTGGCCGGAAAGGCCTCCGCCTACTTCGGCACGCTGCGCATCGGCCTCGGTGCTCTGGCCACGCCGCTCGTGGGGATCGCCGGCGGTGCGGACGGCGTGTCCATGGGCCTCGTGATCGCCGCGTCCGGGGTGCTCGCCCTGGCGGCGTACGGCGTCGTCGCGCGGCTCGAGCGCGGGCAGCCGCGCGCCTGCGAGCTGCAGCCCGGCGCCTGTGCCGACATGCCGGTGTGCTGAGGCCGCGCCGTCAGTCGTCCCAGGGCATCGGCTCCGCCTCGGGGTCGGGTGCCTCGGGGCGTGAGGCGGCCGCCCGCGTCCGCGGTGCGATGACTGCCGCCCCCGGAGCCGCGGCGGCCCGGTGCGCGGCCTCGTCCGGCGGCGGCGTGATGGCGACGCGGTGGCGCTCGTCGAACGCCTCCGCGTGCGTGTGCCGGTGCAGGCGCGCGTACAGCGGCGAGACGAGACCGATCACGGCGGCCCAGGCCACGAAGCACGCCAGCAGCAGAGCCTGCGCCGTCAGAGGACCGATGCCGGCCGCCCCGCCGTATGCCCCGCCCCACACCAGCGCCTGCGCGACCAGCGCCAGCGCCAGCGAGGCGCCGGCCGCCAGCGAGTAGTCGAGCGGCAGGCGCCAGCGCCAGCGCGAATGCCACCACACCGTGCCCGGGCGGAACCGGCGCCAGCCGTAGGCCGGGTTGAGCAGGAACCAGAGGAAGTCCCAGAGGGCGCTCCACGCCACCCAGGCGGCCAGGACGGTGAGCTCCGCCACGGCCGACCACGGCGTCCCGAAGGCGAACGGCAGGTGGAAGGCCACCAGCGTCGCCGCGAACATGAGCAGGTTGTAGCCGGTGAGCGGCTTGCCGCCCAGCACGGCCCCGAAGGCGCGCGCCACGGGGTCGCTGACCCGGTAGGGGGTGGGCAGCTTCTCCGCCCAGCCGTAGGGGCCCTCGATCTCGATCTCCACGGCCGCCATGAGGAAGGCGAACAGGCAGAGCAGCGGCGCCGCGACGGCGAGGGTCATCAGGGTCCGCCGGGGTCAGGCGCCGGGGGGGCGCCCTCGCCGGCCGGCGCCTCCGTAGCGGCCGGCGTCGCCGCCGGTGCGCCCTCGACAGCCGCCGCCTCCGCCGCGACGGTCGCCGCGGCCGCGAGCGCGCGGCGCCCGCGGCGCGTGCCCGCGCGCTCCAGCGCCACCAGCGCGAGCTGCTCGCGCAGCGCCGCGAGCGCCTCGTTGTTGCCGTCCTGCCGGTAGCCCGCGAGGGCGCGCTCGTGTGCGGGCAGGTGGCCCAGGAAGGCGCGTATGGCCTCCGCCTCGGGCGCCGGCGTGTACTCGCCGTAGTCCAGCTTCTGCAGGTAGCGCGCGTTCAGCACCTGCTCGAACTGCCCGCTGACGGGGATCGAGAGGACGGGCTTGCGCAGGTACACGCACTCCGAGAGCAGCGAGAAGCCACCCCCGGCGATCACCGCTCTTGCCGTGCGCAGGTCGTCCAGGAACACCGTGTCGCTGAACGGGCGAAAGACGAGCGCGCCGTCGGCGAGGTCCTCCTCGAGGTCGCGGCGCACGCCGTAGATGCGGCACGGCAGGCCCGTCTCGTGCAGCTCCCTGATCAGTGTCTCGCTGCCCTGCGCCGTCTGGTAGACGAGCAGGTGCTCGCCCTGCTCCGCCGCGGCGGCGAGCACGGCCTCCCGCAGCACCGGCGCCACGAGAGTCGTCGCCCTGCGCCGCAGCGGCGGGCGGAAGAACGTCGGTACGATCGCCCAGTGCAGGCCCGGCGCCTTGGTGCGCGCGATCTGCCGGGCCAGCTCGAAGTCCAGGATCTCGTCGCCGATGAGCTCGGCGTCGTGCACGCAGCGGTCCAGCATCATGATGTTGTCGACGCTGATCGCGGGCACGCGCCGCCGGCTCGCGACCGTGAGCACGAACGACTCGAAGTCGCTCACCACCACGTCCGGCTCGAAGTCGCTGGCGATCTCGTAGTGGGCGCGGATCTGCGAGGGCCAGCCGCCCACCGCGCCGCGCAGGTTCTGGGTGACGGTCTCCCAGCGGCGGATGGCGTTGTCGCCGTAGGCCAAGGAGAAGCCGAGGATCTCGCGCACCTGGGGGAAGCGCTGCGCCAGGTAGTCGTGCGCGCGCCCCGAGGCCACGATGAGCACGTCGTGCTCGCCGACCAGGTCGGCCAGGAAGGCGTGAGAGCGGGTGGCGTGGCCCATGCCCTCGCCGGCCACGCCGTACAGGATACGCACCGTCCACCTCCTCGTCGCCGCGGCAGCGCCTTGAGTCATGACTCTACCGTGCCGCCGGGCGCGCTTCACCTCCGTCCGCTCCCGGCCGTCGTCGTCGCCTCTTGAAAGGCGCCCGCGGGGTCTCCCATGATGGGTCATCGACCCGTGAAGGAGCGCCCATGGATGTGGTCAAGACGTTCGCCATCTACATCGCCGCCGCGATCGGAGAGCTGGGAGGCACTTACTGCTACTGGCGCTGGCTCAAGGGGCACGGACCGTGGGGTCTGGCGCTCCTCGGCATCGCCGCCCTGGTCGGCTACGCGGTGATACAGACCTACCAGCCCGAGGTGAAGTACGGGCGCGTGTACGCCGCCTACGCGGGCTTCTTCCTCGTCGGGGCGATGCTGTGGGGCTGGCTCATCGACGGCAACGCACCCGACCGCTTCGATCTGATCGGTGCCACCGTCGCCATGGTGGGCGTCGTCGTGGTGCTGTACGGCCGGGTCATCTTCGCGTGACGCCGGCCGCCGGCCGGCAGGGGAGCGGCCGCCGGGGGTGAACTCTGTGGCCATGGCGAAGCATGCCCATACGGACGCCGACCCGCCAGCCGAGGTCCAGCGCTTCAGCAACGCCTACGAGCTCTTCATCCTGCTGCTGACGCTGCTGTCGCTGGCCGACATGCTCCTGCTCCTGTTCCAGTGGCTGGCACCGCAGACGAGGCAGCTGCTCCAGACCTACGACCTGCTGCTCTGTCTCGTCTTCCTCTTCGACTTCTCCCTGCGCCTCAAGCGCGCGACGTCGCGCCGCCGCTACTTCTTCCGCCACGGCGGCGTCTTCGACCTCCTCGGCTCGATACCCAGCCTGGGGTTCTTCCGGTTCACGGCCCTTCTCCGCCTCTGCCGTGTGAGCCGCCTCGTGCGCGCCGTGCGCATGCTGCGTTCGCAGAAGAAGGGCGGCCTCTGGAAGGACGTGATGGACAACCGCGGCCAGTACGCCGGCTTCATCACCCTGGTGCTGGCCATGACCGTGCTCACCGTGTCCAGCGTGCTCGTCGTCCAGGCCGAGTCGAGGGCGCCGAACGCCAACATCACGACCGGCGGCGACGCCCTGTGGTGGGCGATCGTGACCATCACGACCGTCGGCTACGGCGACATGTACCCGGTGACGGCGGCCGGACGTGTCATCGGCGTGTTCGTCATGGCCGCCGGCGTGGGCATCATCGGCGCCCTTGCCTCCATCCTGGCCAGCATCCTCATCCCGCAGCCCGAGCCGGCGCAGGACCACGGCGACGACCTGCGCGCCGTGAAGGACGAGCTGGCGGCGGTGCGCAGCGAGCTTGCCGCCCTGCGCGAGTCGCTGTCCGCGGGTGAGGCCCGGAGCTAAACGCCCCGGGCCCCGGCGCCTTCCGCGCAGCCCCCCGTGACGCGCCGGCCCGCGTGAAGCCGTATGCTTCGCGCGCCGGTGCCGTGTCGCCTCTGCGGGAGTCGGATGCTTCGTCGCGTCTCATACGCCTGGTGGGTCCTCGTCGCCTCGTTCGCCATCCTGTTCCTGAACAGCGGCGCCCGCCTCATGATCGGCGTCATGGTCAAGCCCATCATCGCCGACTTCGGCTGGAGCCGCGCCGAGGTCTCGGCGGCCGTGTTCGTCAACATGGCCGTGTTCAGTCTCTCGATCCTCGTCGCCGGTCGCCTGTACGACCGCTACGGCCCCCGATGGACAGTCGTCGTCTCGGGCGTCGTGTTCTCCGGCGGCCTGCTGCTGATGCCCACCATGGCCACGCTGTGGCAGTTCATCCTGTACTACGGCGTGGTCGCGGCAGCCGGGCTCGGGGGGCTCACCAGCGCCTTCTTCGGGGCGCTGCTGGCCAAGTGGTTCGAACGGCGCCGCGGCACGGCGATCAGCCTCGCCGTGGCCGGCAACTCACTGGGCCAGTTCGCCCTGGTGCCGCTGTTCAGCGGCCTGCTGCTGGCCGACGGCTGGCGCCTGACCATGGTGGTGATCGGTGTCGCCTGCCTGGTCGTGAACGTGGTGCTGGCGCTGGCCGTGCTGCGCGGCGACCCGGAGGCCCTGGGCAAGGAGCCGTACGGGCTCAAGGCGGCGGCCGTCCCGGCCGCAGCCTCCGCGCGGTCCGCCGTCGCGCCGCCCGTCGCGCCCGCGCCCCGGCTTCGTCCCCAGCCTCGCTCGCTGAACCTGCGCGAGGCCATGCGCACCGGCTCGCTCTGGCTGTTCACCGTGGCCATGTTCGTGTGCGGCGCCGGCGACTTCCTGCTGACCACGCACCTCGTGGCCATGGCTACCGACCACGGCGTGCCGACCACCACGGCCGTGAGCATGCTCGCCTGGTTCGGCCTGCTCAGCCTGGGGGGCGTGCTGCTGGCCGGGCCGTTGTCCGACGCGGTCGGCGACAAGATCCCCATCGCCGGCGCCTTCGCCCTGCGTGTCGTCCTCTTTCTGCTCGTCTTCTGGACGCAGACGGCGGCCTCGTTCTGGGTCCTCGCCCTGGGCTTCGGGTTCACGTTCCTGATCACGGCGCCGCTCACCACCACACTCATGGGCCGCATGTACGGCTTCGCCGGCATCGGCGTGCTCAGCGGCTTCATCACCACGGTGCACCACATCGGCGGCGGCTTCTGGGCTTACCTCGGCGGCGTCGTGTACGACGGCACCGGCAGCTACACGTTGGCCATGCTGCTCTCGGCGATCGCCTCGGGTGTGGCCCTCGTCTGCGCGCTGCTCATCCGCGAGGTAAGGCACGTTGCGCCTGGCGACGAGGCCTGTGGGCGGCTGCGGGAGGCGGAGCCGGACTGGTCGCTGGGGCATGCGCTGCGGGACGGCCCGGCGGCGGTCCCGTCCGCCGAGCCCTGAGCCGGCGGCGGGCCGGATCGGGGAACGACGGGGGCGGGGGCCGCAGGCGCCCCGCCCCCGTCGTTGGCTGCCACTCCGGGCGGCCTCTCTTCGGCCGGCGGGCCTCTCTCAGAGCTGGTTGTACAGCACCTTGCCGCGGCCCATGGTGTACAGCACCTTGGCGTCGAAGATCGTCGTCGGCTTCACCTTGAACAGGTTCGTGTCGAGCACGATCAGGTCGGCGCTCTTGCCCACCTCGAGCGAGCCGGTGACCTTCTCGAGGAAGTTCGCTTTGGCGCCGTTGTACGTGAAGCTGCGGATCATCTGCGCCACGGTGACCCTCTGCTGCGGCCAGAGCATGCCCTCCGGGTTCGGCCAAGCCGGGTACTCGTAGACGTACTCGGGGGCCCACCGCGTCACGCCCACGGCGATGCCGGCGAGCGGGTTTGGCGGGATCGTCACGGGGTAGTCGCTGGCCGACGCCACCAGCGCCCTGGCGTCGAAGAAGCTTTTCATCGGGTACTCGTCGTCGGCGCGCGGCTGGCCGAGGTACGGTACCTGCAGGTACGTGTAGTAGTCGTCCTTGATGAACCAGTACGGGTCGGGGACGGCCGTCACGCCGAGCGTGCGGAAGCGGGCGAAGTCATGGGGGTCGACCAGCTGGATGTGGGTGATGCCGGGGCGCCAGTCGTAGCTTCCGTTCTTCTCGCGGGCGTAGGCGAGCGCGTCCAGGACCTCGGTGCAGGCGGCGTCGCCGATGGCGTGCGTGTGGATCTGGAAACCGGCCTTGTCGAGCGCGGCGAACGCCTCATCCATCGCCTGCGGCTGCCAGATGGGCGCGCCGCGGTAGCCGGCGTCGCCCTTGTAGGCGAGGGCATCGGCGTAGGGCTCGTCCAGATACGCGGTGTGGCCCTCGACGACGCCGTCGGCGAAGACCTTCACGGCGTTGGTCTGGAACATGGGTGTCGTGTGCTTCGCACGCTCCGCCTGGGCGGCGGCGGTCCACTCGTCCAGCTCGGCCATGGGTGTGATCTCGAGGGCGCCGCGCACACGCACGTCCAGCTGACCCGCGGCCGCCAGGTCCTGGTACGCCTGCACGGCGTTGCTGCCGGGGTGCAGCAGCGGGTCGAACACGCCGGTGATACCGAGCGGAGCTGCCACGTCGGCCTCGTAGGAGCGGATGCCGTCCTTGTACTGTTCGACCGTGAAGTCGGGGAGCAGGTCGTTGACGAGGGCGGTGGCCGTCTCGCGCAGCGTGCCCGACGGCGTGCCGTAGGGCGGGTCGGTCTGCAGCGTACCGGGCAGGCGCTCGATCACGCCGTCCTCCGGGTCCGGCGTCTTGCCGGTGATGCCGGCCTGCTCCAGCGCTTTGCTGTTGACCCAGTACGAGTGCCCGTCCTCGGACATGATCGACGCGGGCCTGTCGCTCACAGCCTTGTCAAGGTCGGTGGCCAGCGGCCCGATACCGGGCACGACCGTGTTGCTCCAGCCCTGTCCCTGGACGGCGGGCAGGTCCTTGTGGCCGTCGGCGAACTCTTTGACGGCGGCCACGTACTCGTCCACGGTCTTGAGGCCGTACAGCATCGCGGAGTACAGCGTCTGGACCTGGAAGCTGGCGTGCGCGTGCGCGTCGATGAAGCCCGGGAGCATCATCTTGCCGTGGAGCTTGACGACCTTGGTCTGCTTGCCGATGTAGGCGTGCGCTCCGGCGTCGTTGCCGACGTAGACGATGACGCCGCCGCGCACGGCCACGGCCTTGGCCACGTGGCTCGCGGAGTCGACGGTGTAGACGTAGCCGCCGGTGAACACCGTGTCGGCGGGCTTGGGCCTCGCCGCGGCCGCCGCCGGCAGGACGAGCGCCGCGGCCAGCACGAAGAGCAGCGCCAAGAGACTGTGTCTGGAGCTCACTTCTCTACCCCCTCGGTACGTGACAGGACTCGTCACCGAGGATGCAACCTTCCCCGGGGGGAAGGTCAACCCAGGAGCGTCACTGCGATCTCGGTGACCCAGCGTGACGTGTCGTCGGTGTCGCCTTCGTCCACGATGCCCCGCTCCCGGACCTGGCCGCTCGTGCGGTGGCCGTGCTCCGCCGCCCACGCCAGCAGGGCGAGGTGGGCGTTCCAGATGGTGTCGTAGGCGCCGCGGAAGGTGGTCCACGCCACCAGTGCGGCGGGCAGCTCGACGCAGCGCACCTCGCCGGTCTCGCGCAGCGGGCGAGACACGGGGAAGCACACGTGGAACTCGACGTCGCCGCCGGCCGCCCAGTCGCTGAGGTACACGATGGTCGGGTGCCGGTCCGGCTCCTCGCCCAGTGAGGCGAGGTGAGCGGCGGCGCGGTCTCCGGCCTCGCGCAGCGCCGCCTCCAGCGCCTCGGGGTCGTGCGGGTGGGTGCGCCCGAAGGACCCGCACGCGCTCATCACCAGCGCGGCCGGCACGCGTCTGACGGCGACGTCGTACTCCAGCAGGCGGCCGTCGCGGGCCAGCTCCCGGTCGAGCAGGCGCAGCACTTGCGTCTGCGCCATCAGCCGGCCGGCGAGGCGCTGGCGGTGTCCGGCGAGCTGCCGGCGCAGCTCGGCGTCATCGTCGGTCGCCACCAGTCGCGCGATCTCGCCGAGCGGCAGGTCGAGCTGGCGGCCGAGGTGGACGAGGCCGGCGACGCGGGTCTGCCCGGCCTCGTAGTAGCGGTAGCCGGTGTCCGGGTCGACGTACGCGGGAGGCAGCACGCCGCGCTCGTCCAGCTTGCGCAGCAGTCTGGGCGGGAGGTCGGTGAGCTCGGCGAAGCGGCCGATGGGGATGAGGCGGCTCTTGTCCACTGCCCCGAGCCTAGCGGCGCCGCGACGGGCGGGCAACGCGGCGGCGACGCGCCTGCGGCCGGCACGGTCGGCCCGGCCTCAGACGCCGGCTACACCGAGAGCAGGACGATGCCGGCGAGCACCGCCACGAAGCCGGCCCACTGGTGGACCGCCAACCGTTCGTGCAGGAGGGTCTGCGCGTACGCCGTCACCACGACGGGAGACAGCGAGCCGAGGA
>Ga0172371_10003619_pt1 | contig 23835 bp, 22 predicted proteins | sample Lak12m_FD_114543 | JGI IMG/M metagenome (GOLD analysis project Ga0172371, IMG submission 114543) | Freshwater microbial communities from Kabuno Bay, South-Kivu, Congo - kab_022012_12m | ecosystem: Environmental > Aquatic > Freshwater > Lake | place: Democratic Republic of the Congo: South-Kivu...
AATTTGTCATAGGACCATTGGGTATCCCAAACGCCGTCACCTTCAAAGTCCCAGCGAATCAGCAATTCCGACGGAGGAGTGCGGTCGTCCATGGAAGCCCAGGCATCTATGTAAAACTGGGTCGTAATATTCCCGAAGGGCGTTGAAAGGTTGATGCCCGGGCGGGGGGGCTTGTTTTCATCAAACACATAGATCTCCTGCATCCGTGAGTTTTGAAGCCCTGAATTGTCCCTGACGGTAAGGGTGACCTCCTGTGCGCCCCTGGTCCAGAAAACATGCGGAAAGTCTGGCGTTTCAAAGGGGCCGTAGGTGACCTCGTTTTTTATGTCCCAGGCATAGGTGAATATACGGTCAGGATTAAGCGAATCCCTCGTGGCCGATGCGTCAAAAAAGAAGGTGTCCTTCACCGTTCCGTTCTTGGAGCTCCAATCGAAGTTAACCCGGATCAGGGTATCAATGTTGTTGATGATCAAAGGATTGATAATGGTTGCATGTCGGAAGGTGGGATCCGTTACCTCAAGTTTTACATTATAGGTCCTGGCCGAACTGAATTTTTTCCTGATCACGGGATCCGTCAGCCGCTCGGTGTCGAAAATCCCGTCATTATCCCAGTCCCACCGGTACGTGAGCGTTCGCGAAGAGTCTTCATCGTCATAGGAGGAGCCAGCATCGAAGGTGTACATCAGGGTAAAATTGCCCATCGGTGGATTGACCGTCAAGGCCGGATGCGGTGCTGAATAGCCCTGATTCACTTTCAGATCCTTCGCCAGCACAACGCGCTGACCATCCTGAGTAAGTAACTCGGTCCGGATCCGGTGGGAACCCGGAGTGTAATACCTGTGGCTCGCGCGTGTTTCAGAGGAGAACCGGGTATCCCAGACAGAGTCACCGTTCCAGTCCCACCGTACGAAAAATGCTTCCCTCCCTTTTGGTGCATTGATGATCCTGGCTTCGAAGCTGAAGGTGTGGGTAGTGTTCCCGCTGTCAGGCTTGGCTGAAAATTCCACGGCAGGGGTCCAGTCGGTCTCATCCCGGTCGCAGGCTCCGAGCCAGGCAGTCAACAGCAGGACTGCAAGGAGGATTCTATGTGCCGGAATGCGCTTCATTACTGGAAAATGATGTTTTTGGTAAAGGTTTTTCCTGCTTCCACATCCACCCATCCCATAGTCCACCAGATGCTGAGGTACCCACCCGGAAATCCTGCATAATAGCACGAGTCCCCCCTGGCGGTACAATCGACCCCAGCCTGGTAAAAATACCTTCCGGGCAGCAGGACAAAGGAGTAGCTCTGTTTCAGATCAGAAACATTGGCAGCACTGATATACTGCTTCCTGTAAAGACTGTCTGCCGTTCTTGCCAAACTTAAATCCACCCGGTGTAATTTATTGGCAGGCAGATCAATATCGGGTATCTGAAAATCAAAAACAATCAATCCGTGTGTCGGATTGGCCGTATCCCCGGTGCCGGTATTTCCGGGATCATCCGGGTTGCAGCCGGCAATGAGTAAAATCAGGATCCACAGGTATTTGATTGCCACCTTCATGCTATTGCCCCCTGCTGTCAAGAAAACCACGGCTTGACATTATATTTCCGTGAGCCATTTCGTCAATCGTAACATTGGATAGTTCCAGATTGGTGATCCGTATGGTGCTCCTGGATGCAAAAATCCCGGTGCCGTTGATCAGATTGGTAAAATCCAGGAAATTGGTGAAGTTGGTTCCGGCATCATTCACCGACCGGTAATAAAACGATAAATCGAGCCCTCCGGAGATCATCATGAATTCCACCGAGATCACTCTCCTGACGAGCGAGTCGGTGGGTTCGATCTGTCCGGCCATGGCTTTGAAGAAGGAGGGACCACCCATCGAATAGTCCAGCACCTGATCGTGCCGGATGTCATAAATACCGCCGCTGCTGTAATCTGCCGACCTGAAGCGGATCCCTGAACCCGAGGAGTCCTGGTAATGGATCCGGAAAATCATTTCATACACACCCGTGTAATTCCCCGGATACCACCGGGCGGTAAAAGGCTGACCGGCTTCAAAATTCACTTTTCTCCCCGGCAGCTTCATCGGATCAATAATTTCAGGAAGCCCGTGGGCTGTGGTTCTGGCGGTTACCATCAGATCCATGTTGCCGGAATACACATACAGCCGGTATTCGTTTCCCGGAACCGGCTTCATCCTCCCCGACCACAAAGACAGGGCATCCTGCGGAAAAAATCCGGAATCCTTGGGTGCTCCGGTCACCGGAAGGAATTCATAGGTTTTCAGGAGAGTTCCCGCCTGATATTCTTCCATGTAAACTTCCATCTGTGCCTGCCACAGCAGGGAGTCGGTCACGGGCGGTCTCTCCATCACCATCGAATCACCCCGGTAGGTGCGCCCGATCCTGATATACTGAGTTTCGCCGGCTGGATCCAGCAGGCAATAAACAATTGGTACGGGATCACCTTCCATGTGAAGGTCAACCTCATTGTTGCATGCCCACAATGAAACAAGAAGTAGCAGTAAAAAAAGCTTGTTCACGAGGAAGCCATCGTTATATAAGGGGGGACACCTAAAATTAATATAAAAACAGATATCCCTTACCTTTGATGGTCTGAATTTTTATCGATGGATCCTCTTTCAGATATTCCCTTATTTTTCTGATATATACATCCAGATTTCTGGAATTGAAAAAGGAATCATCACCCCAAACGGACATCAGAAGTTCCCTGCGGTCAGTAACTCCATTGGGGTTTGAAGCGAGAATCGACAGAACCTGACGGTCGCGCTGCGATAATTTAATGATCCCGGCCGGTCCGTGAAGTTCATATTTCAGCGGATAAAAAACATACTTGCCAATTTTAACCTCCCCGGCATTGGGATCCGCGATCTTTTTGCCGTTTTTATGAATGGCCAGCTGATTTTTTATCCTCACGAGCAGCTCATCCATGCTGAACGGCTTCCGGATGTAATCAGTTCCTCCCGATTCAAATCCCTTCACCAGATCGGCGGTTTCGGTTTTGGCGGTGAGGAAAATGACCGGCACTTCGGGTAATACCTCCCGGATCTGCCTGGCCAGGGTGTACCCGTCAATATTTGGAAGCATGATGTCAAGCACACAAATATCAGGGATAAATCCGGCGAGGCGGCCCATCACAGCATTTCCGTCCGTTTCCCAGACTACCTCAAGCCCTTCAGCCTCCAGTGATTCTGACACAATCTTTCCCAAAAAGGGCTCATCTTCAATATATAGGATCCTGATTTTCATTCGGGTGCCGGAAATGAGAGAATGAAACTGCAACCCTTTTCCAGATTCGTCACCCGGATGTTTCCGCCATGCTGTTTCATCACCTGCTGGGCAAAGGTAAGCCCAAGGCCGTATCCCTTCACGTTATGCCGGTTGTTTCCGGGGATCCTGAAGAACTTCTCAAAGATTCTTGACTGGTACTCCCGTAGAATTCCCGGACCGTTGTCGGTCACCGAAATGCATGCCTTACCCTTATCCTGATAGGTTTTCACCTGGATGGCAGCTCCTGGGGAGGCATATTTAAGGCTGTTGTCGAGGAGATTGGCAATGACGCTGCTCAGGTACAGGGAATCCCCCTTGATTGGCGGTAGTTCGGTGGCAAAGTCAAATTCAAGTAAGGCCCCTTCCTCTGATGCCCTGATCGCAAAGGTCTGTACCACCTGAGTCACCAGCAGGTTGATGTCGAGCTGCGATAGTTCCACCGGCGCAAGCTTCTCCTCAAGCAGCGATTGGTCGAGAATTTTGGTCACCAGGTTTTCCAGCCGGGCCATCTCAAGGGCAGCCATTCCCAGATATTCTCCTGATTTCACAGGATCTTTCATCCGTTCAGAATTCCTCAGCGAGTCTATGGCCAGTTTCACCGTCGACACGGGAGTCTTCAGCTCGTGGCTGATATTCCCGACAAATTCATTCCTGAGAGCGTTCAGAACCATCTGTTTTTTTAAGCTCCGGAAGGTGATTATGAAAGCAGAGCCCGTAAGTAGCAGAAGAACAAGGGAAAAGAGAATCTGGGAGGTCATCTCCTTCAGGATTACCGGACTGATCTTGCCTATCTTTGCAGCTGGGAATCCCGGGTCAAAATGGCTGCCTACGAGGATGGCTCCCTTCAATCCTTCCAAATGCGCCGAATCAGGCTCTCCCACCCAGGTAAAGGTGACCGGAAAACCTTTTTTTACCACCCGGGACTCAAATACATCCTTGAACATGAGGGTATCGGGCTCATCGGTAAAAGCTCTCGTAAAACCCTGCGTGTCGCCGGTTGAATCACTGGTTTTGGCGATAAAGAGCTTTACCGATCTTAGCAATACATCCTGCTTTTTACGCACCGATACTTTATATTGACTCGTATCGGTTCTTTCTATTCTTAGAGAATCCGGCATTGAAATAGTAACCACGGCATTGGAGATCCCCACTGAATCGGTCCTCGTCTTGTGGACCACATGAATCGCCGGATCAACCACATGACTTACGATCAGACTGTCAATCACCTGCTGCTGGGAATCGAAATATTCCCGGTTGAGTTCCTCTGCAAGCATTCTTTTTTGATCCCGGTACTGATATGCCAACCATTGAATGACAAATGCAATCAGGACCAACTGACTTGTTATCAGCAAGATTCTGATCCATCCGATGTTCCTTTTCATGGCTGATTTTTATTTTGACCGGAACAAAGGTATGCCCTGTAACTATATGACTCAACGGCATTAACCTTAATTAACCTTATTTTATGGCTGCTTAACCATATGCTTGCCTGCCTGTTCCTACTTTTGGACCAAAATCAGAATATAAAATGAAAACATCATTACTATTATTAGCCGCCGCAGCTGCTTTTCAATATGTATCGGCACAGTCTGGCGGAAATCAGGTTACTTCAGGAACCGTAAAATATCAGGAAACCGTTAAAGTTGAGATTCATCTGGAAGGCGCCGGGGCTGAATTCGCCAACATGATCCCGAAAGAGCGCAAATCAAACAAAATCCTCTATTTCAATCAGGATGCCGCCCTGTTTATCAATGACAAGGAAGCTGCTGAAGATGAGAATATGGCATTTGAGGGTGAGGGCGGAATGGTGATGATTAAAACATCAGAGCCAGATAATAAGCTGTTTACGGATCTGAAGAATAAGAAACAGATCGAGCAGCGCGAATTCATGACCCGCATGTTCCTGATCGAAGGAAGCATGGAGACCTCTCCCTGGAAACTTACCGGGAATGAAAAGAGTATTCTGGGCTACTCTTGTCAGGAGGCAGTTATGGAAAAGGACAGCATCAAAACGGTGGCCTGGTTTACCCCGGGTATTCCGGTGGCTGCAGGTCCGGCTAATTATAATAATCTGCCAGGACTCGTTCTGGAGGTGAACTACAATGATGGCAAGCGTGTGATTACTGCGGTTTCAGTCGAAGACAAGGTTGATGTTGCCAATCTGGTGAAGCCCAAAGAGGGGAAAAAAGTTACCAAGGAGGAATTTCAGACCATCATGGATGAAAAAATGAAGGAGATGGGAATCGAACGTGGCTCAGCCGGCCATGCCGAGGGTGCCACGATGATGATCCGGATATCTAAATAATCCAGTGTGAACATGAGAAAATTGATACTGTTTCTGGCTCTTCTGGCCGGGTCCGTTGCCCTTCAGGCGCAATCATCCCTGCAGGGAGATGTTCTGAGCGATAAGGGCCAGCCGCTGATTTCAGCTACCGTGGTACTCCTAAATCCCAAGGATTCCACCATGGAATTTTTCGGAATCACCAATGATAAAGGCCATTTCCACCTGAAGGACCTGAAGTCGGGTAAATATCTGATGCATATTGCCTACCTCGGTTATCAGACCCAATACAAGCAAGTTGCGGTTCCCAATCCGGGCGGCGAGGATTTCGGGGTGATAGTGATGAATCCCAAACCTGTCAATCTCAAGGAGGTGCAGGTTGTAGGTGAATACATCCCGCTCCAGATCAAGAACGATACCATCGAGTTCAATGCCAGGGCCTTTAAAACCCGGCCCGATGCAAATGTCGAAGAGCTGCTGAAAAAACTGCCGGGGATCGAGATCGATCGTTCGGGCAATATAAAGGCTCTGGGAAAGGATGTCAGAAAGGTGCTGGTTGATGGCAAGGAGTTTTTCGGCAATGACCCGAAGGTAGCTACCAAGAACCTGCCTGCCGATGCCATCGACAAGGTGCAGGTATATGACAAGCATTCTGATGAATCGGAATTTACGGGCATTGACGACGGTACCCGCGACAAAACCGTCAACCTGGTCCTGAAGGATGACATGAAGAAGGGAATCTTCGGCGATGTCACTGCCGGTGCCGGGACAGGCAACCATTACATGGGCAGCGGCAAAGCTTACAAATTCAGCGACAAGTACCAGGGGGCTGTGCTGGGCATGATGAATAACATCAATCAGTACGGATTCTCCTTCGGTGATATGATGTCCTTCGGGGGCGGTCTCACCGATGTGTCAGGTGGCGGTGTCAGGATAGCTATTGGAGGGGAAAACAGCTTTCCGCTCAATTTCGGTGATCCGGTTTCGGGTCTCACCTCGTCAGGTGCCGGTGGTGCGAACTTTTCCTATTCATGGGCGAAAGAGAGCCGGGCTTTTATCTCCTACATGGCCAGCGGTACACACAAAATCCTGAATGAAACCACCAAAAGCTGGAACTATACTCCGGCCGGATCCTTCTATCAGGAATCGGAATCCAATTCTGTCCGCAGGGATACTTCACACAGAATCAATTTTGGTCTCAGGTACCGGATCGATTCCACCCAAAATATACTCTTGAACGGTAATGTAAATCTGGCGGCTGGATTCAATCCGATGAACTCACAAAGTTCCAGCTTTGTCAATGATCTGCTGACTAACACCCTGGCCATGACAAACACAGGTGAATCAGGCAACTGGGGAGGAAACGCCAACGGTTCCTACATGAAGAAATTCAACCGAAACCGGTCCATCTTCAAGGTCAGTGGCAGCTTCAATGGGAGCTCGGGAAATTCAACAAGCAGGTACGTCAACACCACCAATTTTGTCTCCGGACAGGAACAGGTAGCCAGCCGTTTTCAAACCATCCGGTCTGGGAATATCAATTATACGGGCACCCTTTCCCTGAGTCAGCGACTGGGTAAAAAGCTCTATCTGGAGCCTGAGATCCAGGCTTCCGGGTCACAGGATAACTACCGCAAAACATTGGGCATCCCCACTGAAAATGATTTTATCATTGACAGCCTGAGTCCCGATTTCACCAAAACCTATCAGTTCGTCAAGCCGGAAGTGGCTTTGAAAAGAAATACCGATAAGATCCAGTTCTCAGCCGGACTTGGGGTTGAGATGGGTCGCTTGTCGTCCTCCCTGTGGGACCGTCAGGCCATCAGCAGCCAGCATGTTTATCTAACCCCGATGGTTTCCTGGGAGAACGAGTACAAAACCGGACGGAGGCTGTCGCTGTTCTACCAGACCGGCGTGAACACCCCTTCCACCAGCCAGTTGCTGCCGGTATCGGACAATACCAACCCATTGTCGGTGATGACGGGAAATCAGTACCTCGAACCTGAATATCGCCATGATATCTTTATGCACTGGCTGATCTTTGACCAGTTCTCTTTTACCTCCCTTTTTACCAGTCTGAATGCCGGGTTTACCCAGAATAAGATCAACTGGTCCAGGACCATTGACGAGAATCTGGCCCAGAAAATGACCCTGATCAATGCCGGATCGGCCTGGCAGGCGGGAGCCAACATCGATTTCAGCACGGCCGTCAAGAAACTGGGGATCAAGGTTAACACCTCGTTCAGGGAGAACCTCAGCAGGGGCATGAGTCTGGTCAACAATACCGAAAACGTCAACACCAACCTCAGTCACCGGTTCTCGCTTACGATTGACAACCGCAAGAAGGTCAAGTGGGACGCCAATATCGGAGGGGCCGTAACGCTCACCAATGCCTGGTACTCATTGCAGGAATCCCTCAACAACCGGTACGTTGACTTCTCCTGGTTCGGAGAAGTGCGGTTCACTCCCAATGATCACTGGAATTTCATTGTCACCGCAGATGTGACCAATTATACGGCTGAAAGTTTTGATGAACCCGTCAGTATTCCGCTGATCGGGGCGCAGGTAAGCTATACCTTCCTCAAGAACAACCGGGGGATCCTGACATTGCAAGGAGTTGACCTGCTGAATAAAAACACAGGCCTGCAGAGGATCAGTGAGCTGAATTACCTGATGGAGCGCCAGTCGAACATCATCGGCCGGTATGTAATGCTCTCCTTTAAATACAGATTAAATAAATTCGGAAGCAATCAGTCGGCCTTTGACGTGAAAATCCACCGATAAGAGCTTACTTTGCAGAATGACAACATTTTCCGAATTCGGTCTGCGTCAGCCGATACTTGACGCCATCGTTGAAATGGGCTTTGAACAGCCCACACCCGTCCAGGAAGAGGTGATCCCTCATCTGCTGAACATTGGAGGAGATATCATTGCCCTGGCTCAGACCGGTACCGGTAAAACGGCGGCCTTTGGCCTGCCGGTCCTGGAACAGCTTGATCTGCATGTCAGTAATATACAGGCTCTCGTGTTGTGTCCGACACGGGAGCTTTGCATGCAGATCACAGGAGATATGCAGAAATTTGCCAAAAACCTGCCAGGTTTCAGGATCGCTGCAGTATATGGCGGATCCAGTATTCAAACCCAAATCCAGTTGCTCCGCAAAGGGGTGCAGGTGGTGGTGGCTACCCCCGGCAGGGCGCTTGATCTGATCAACCGGAAGGTACTAAAAGTTCAGACCATCCAGTGGCTGGTTCTGGATGAGGCGGATGAAATGCTCTCCATGGGATTCAGGGATGATCTGGATACCATCCTCGCCGAAACGCCCAAAGGGCGGCAAACCCTGCTCTTTTCTGCCACCATGCCCAGGGAGATCCGGGAGCTTTCGAAAAAATACATGCAGGATCCGGTTGAGATATCGATCGGCAAAAGAAATGCCGGAGCCGAGAATGTACAGCATGAATATTACATGGTGCATGCCCGCGACCGATATGATGCGCTCAAGAGGATCGTTGACGTATACCCGAAGATCTATGGAATCGTTTTCTGCAGAACCCGTGCTGAAACCCAGGAAGTTGCAGACAAACTGATGGGGGAGGGCTATAGCGCCGACGTGCTTCACGGGGATCTTTCACAGGCTCAGCGCGATTTTGTGATGAGCAGGTTCCGCCAAAGGCATGTACAGCTGCTGGTCGCCACCGACGTGGCAGCCCGTGGTCTTGATGTCAATGACCTAACCCACATTATTAATTATAATCTGCCGGATGAACTGGAGGTGTATGTTCACCGCAGCGGAAGAACCGGCAGGGCCGGCAAGACGGGGATCTCGATAGCCATTATCCATACCCGTGAGCACTCCAAGATTGAGCAACTTGAGAATATCCTTCACAAGAATTTCACCCGCAGGCTGGTTCCGAACGGCAGGGAGATTTGTGAGAAGCAGTTGTTCAACCTGATTGACAAAGTTGAGAGGGTGGAAGTAAATGATTCTCAGATTGATCAGTTCCTTCCCACTATCTTCAGGAAACTTGGCTGGCTGGAAAGGGATGACCTTATTAAACGGTTTGTGTCGGTAGAATTCAACCGGTTTCTCTCGTTTTATGAAAATGCCCCGGATTTGAACCAGGGAGTTCAGGAACCAAAGAAAATGCAGAAGAAGGCAGGTGATTCACCAAGAAAGGAGTCATCCCGGAAGGTGAAGTTCTCCCTCTTTTACATCAACCTTGGAACCAAGAATAATCTTACACCGGCTAACCTGATCGGACTGATCAATGAAATGACCGGCAGCAGGGATATCCGGATCGGCAGGATCGATCTTCAAAAGAAGTTTTCCTTCTTTGAGGCCGACAGCCGATTTGAAAATGAGCTTATTAGCGGTTTAAACGAAGCCCGTTGGGGTGGAGTGAAGGTGCTGGTTGAGAAAAAACAGCAAAAACCATTAACAAATCGTTAACGAAAAACCCCCCGTTTTTTCACACTATTTAACATTACCCCTTGTAACGTTTTTGCTTTTAAATTGTCTTACTATCAAAGAAACTGCAAGGAGTAAGTGTTTGTTTTCGAAACAGTCCCAAAGACCCGGCCGGCAACGGCCGGGTTCTTTCTTTTATTCCCACCGGACTGCCACCTTTCCCATTGATTTTCTGGATTCAAGCCATGCGTGCGCCTCGCCCATTTCTTCAACAGAAAAGGTCCGGTCGAGTTTCGGATCAATAATGCCGTCTTTGGCAAGTGCGACCGATCGCTCAAGCATTCTTTTCATTACCAGGGGCCTGTAATCGGCCACCTTCAGCATATTAACCCCTATCATGGCCTTCGACTGGGTAACCAGTGGAATCGGACTGTGAAAACCGAATCCAAGTCCTAATTTAATTGTATCCCATTTACTTGTTTTCGATCCTTTGTTCTGGTCAGCCGCACCGTAGCTGATGATCCTCCCGCAAGGACCCAGTAGTTTCAATCCCTCCCTGTATCTTTTTCCGCCGAGATTGTCATAGACCACATCCAGTTTTACTTTCCGACTGGTCAATAATTCAAAAAAGTTGTCATTCAGGTAGTCAATTGGATAATCCACCCCGATCTCCTTCAGATACTCCTGTTTTGCGGTCGAGGCGGTCCCGTAAATTTCGCAACCATAATATTTAGCCAGCTGCACCAGGATCCTTCCCACACCTCCCGAGGCTGCCTGAATCAGAACCTTCTCACCGGATTGCAGTTTTGTGGCTTCTTCGGCCAGGTAAACTGCGGTGCATGCCTGGGTACCCAGGGCTGTTGCACGGGCCGGATCAAATCCTTCAGGTAAACAGATGGCGGCGTCTGCAGGTGTTTTAACATATTCTGCGTAGCCGCCGAATCTTGTAAAGGCAATCACCTCCTGCCCGACGGCCAGGTTTTCAACTCCCTTGCCGGTTTCAACCACTGTCCCGGCCACATCATACCCCAGAACCGAGGGCAGGGGAGGAGCATCTTTGTACAGACCCCTCCTTGCCATCACATCGGCAAAGTTCAGTCCGGAGGCTTTAACCCTGACAATTACTTCGCCGGCCCCCGCGGAAGGCATCTCAAAATTCCTGATCTCAAAGGCGTCCTTTGCCTCTCCTGTACTGACTAAAACAATTGCCTTCATCTTCACTCTGATTGGTTTGCAAATATATTTTTTGATTGGGTAACATCCGACACCTGCATTCCATTAACGGGGCATTAACCATAAAGTGCCTAATCTTCACATAGTTTAACACATCGCCATGTAACAGAATTTTGATGCGACCGTCTTACTATTAGAAAACACAAGGAAAAAAATCAGGAGGAAATTTAAATGAAATCACAAACCACAATCAAAATCGCCGGCGTACTTATTCTCGCCATTTTCACAGCCCTGCCGGTTCATGCCGACCGCGTCACCAGGAAGTACAATGATAAAAAACCGATTGTTCTTACCATTGATCAGCCGATCATCGAATATCTCGCAAAAATCTACAGCGATGATCTGAATTCCGATAACATTTACAGGGTTCAGAAATTTTTGGGTCAGATCGATAACATAACCATTTCTTTTAAAGACAAGGATGCTGCCGATTATATCCTGAAATTCAGAGATCTGGATCAGCCTGGGTTGGAACAGTGGATGTTTGACGAGGGATATCTTACCGATTCCAGTGAATCTCAACCGGTTGAGCCATGGATGGAAGATCCGGACTTTTTGGACTAGCAATTTCCCATCACGATATACCTGCGGATTCTTGAATCGCAGACAAGGGACCGGCCAATGAGCCGGTTCTTTTTTTACATTTAAGCTTCAATGATCTCACAATGAACCGTAGGAAATTTCTCATGTTGTCCGGATCAGGTGCATCCGGAATTTTGCTGGCCAATACCAGTTTGTTGACTGGCAGCGGATCAGGAAGCAAAAGGGATTTGGTGTTTGTCGGGACCTATACTGAGGCTCCTGAACAAGGCATTCTCAGGTACCGGTTTGATCCTTCTTCCGGGAAGCTAATGCCATCGGGGCTGGCTATTCCGGCAGTAAATCCATCTTTCCTTGCCCGGTCGTATGATGGCCGGTTTCTGTTTGCTGTGAATGAAACGGCAGATTATAAGGGGATCCCGGGTGGATATGTTTCAAGCTACAGGATTCTTAATGACCAGGGAGATCTCCGGTTTCTTGGCAGTCAGCCGACCCGGGGTGCCCATCCCTGCCACGTTGCAGTGAGTGCTGATAACCGCTTCCTTCTGGTCTCAAATTATACCGGTGGCAATGTGTCCGTGATCCCAGTGGCTGCCGATGGATCACTGAAAGAGTCCGTCTGTGAAATCCGGCATGAAGGGTCGGGCCCCAATAAGGAACGTCAGGAAAAGGCCCATGTGCATTCAGTAACCTTGTCGGCCGATAACCGCTTCGCCTGCGTTTGCGACCTTGGCCTTGACCAGGTTGTCGTTTATCCGTTTAATAAAGAAAGCGGAATCCTTGATGCTGCTGGTAAAATCATATACCACACTGCGCCAGGAGCCGGACCGCGCCATTTCTGCTTTACCGGCGACGGCAAGCTGGCTCTACTGATCAATGAGCTTGATTCAACCCTGAGCTTGTTGTCATTTGACAGGAATACGGGTCAGCTTAAGGAAGTAACTACACAACCGACACTGCCGTCAGAATTTACGGGCCAAAATACCTGCGCCGATGTACATGTGCATCCCTCCGGACGTTTTGTGTACGGATCAAACCGGGGGCATGACAGCATAGTCCTTTTTGCACTTAACCGTGAGGACAGGACCCTCTCCCAGCGAGCCCATTTTCCGACGGGGGGGAATACTCCCAGAAACTTTGCGATAGATCCGTTGGGTAATTTTCTGATGGCTGCCAACCAAAATTCGGGATCCATTAAAGTCTTCAGGATCAACCCCGAATCCGGTCATCTTATGCCTCTTGACACGGTATCGGGCATCAACAAGCCTGTCTGTATTAATTTTTAGTTAAAAAACAGCTGACCGGATACTTGAATTCTGCTTTTTTTCGTATATTGAAAAAAGAACCGAATTCAACTTTTAGTTTAGCTATGTTAACGAGAAGAATAGACATTCTCCGGATACTTACTTTAGGCATCCGGATGAAAAAGGCGGAGCGGAGGATTCTCGGACGACTTCTTAAGCGCGGAAGATCCTATCCGGGCGACATAATCATGGACCTCAAAATGGCCCAGGCCCGGGGGGTAAGGACCATTCTTGATCTGACTGACCGCGGATACATTTTGCATGAAGAAGGCACCGGGTTTATTAAAGTCAACCCCGACTACCGCAAAGAGGTAAAAATTATGTGCGCCTGAATTTCATTGGCTCCCAATGGATTTCGTACCTTTATCATTTGATGGGCAACATTGAATTGGTAAAGGTATTTCTATGAAAAAAGCTTTGTGTCTTTTAATTGCCAGTTGGGGTATCGCGGCGGCAGTTCATTGCCAGCAGCCGGTCGATCAGTCGGGTGGGCAGAATCATGCATTCAGGGGTTACTTTAATATTACCGATAACGGTCTTTTGATCGGAAGTCCCCATAATTCCCATCCCGCTCCGTTTACGTTTCAGACCATCAACGGATGGCAAGTCAGCGAGCAGCTGTCGGCAGGACTGGGCCTGGGAGTGGAGTTTCTGGCCGGGAGTTATATGCCTTTGTTTGCGGATATCAGGTATTATGTGAGGAATTCAAGCTTCTCACCATTTTTTATGCTTAATCTGGGATATTCGTTTGCACTGGATGACGACAACAGCAATGTAACCCAGTACTATTATTCCAAGCCCTGGCAGGGCAATTATACCATGCCCGACTACCGTGCCGGTGGTGGCTGGCTCATCAATCCGGGATTCGGGATCCGGAACATGTTCTCCGATAACTTCGGTGTGGTTTTTTCTGTTGGCTACAGAAATCAGAGGCTTTTCTACAGAGCTGAAAATGACCACCGTCTGCTGGCGGATTACAACCGCCTGGTTATGAGAATCGGAATATTATTCAGGTAAAACAATCGGGTCATGAAAAAATCGGGTTTAATCATATTCACCATATTCCTGATGGCAGTGATCTCCTGTCAGGATCAGTTTACAGAGATATTTACCGGCAATAGCCCGGTATACATGAGTTATGAAGATCTCAGAAATTCTGTGACGCAAACCGGACCGGAGGAGCTGGTTAATCCTGGCAAGATCTATTTCAAGGATGATCTGATCTTTATTGTTGAGGAGATGAAAGGAATCCATGTCATCAACAATGCAAATCCTGCTAGTCCAGTTAATCTGACCTACATAAAGATCCCTGGAACTGTGGACATTGCCGTCAGGGACCAGACCCTTTACTGCGACAGCTATGTGGATGTTGTTGCAATCGATATCACCGATATCATGTCCATCAACGAGGTTGACCGGGTAGAGGATGTTCTGCCCTATTCCATACCGGCATATGATACAAAGTATCCGGTGGCCACCATTGAGGAGGAGAAGGGCGTTGTGGTGGATTGGGAGATAAAAAGAATCAGACAACCTCTTGAGAATTATAATTATCCGATTTATGGGTGGGATGACGCCTGGGTCAAGGATAATTCCAATGGAGGGATCAGTCAGGGCGGCAGCGGCGGCGGGGTAGGAGTTGGGGGATCGATGGCCAGGTTCGGAATTTCCGGAACTACGCTGTACGCGGTGGATAACATGGATCTGCATATCTTTTCCATATCCAATCCGGAGAAGCTGGTGCTAAGGAGGGAGTTCAACGCCGGCTGGACCATTGAAACCATGTTCATTCTGGGGGATAATATGTTTTTAGGCACACAGAATGGCATGCGGATCTATGATATCAGTACTCCCACTTCCCCGATGTATGTCAGTGATTTCTGGCATCTCACCGGCTGTGATCCGGTAGTGGTGCGGGAAGATCTTGCTTTCGTCACCCTCAGGGGAGGTAATGCCTGCGGAAATAATGTCAATCAGCTGGTGGTCCTTTCGGTTAAGGATGTGAGAAAACCGGTTGAGCTTAAAACCTATCCGCTTGAGAATCCCTATGGCCTTGGTATTGATGGAAATACACTGTTTATCTGCGACGGATTTGCCGGCCTTAAGATTTACGATATTACCGATCCCCTTTCCATCAACAAGCATCTGCTTGCCCAATTCCCGGATATTCAGACCTATGATGTCATCCCTTTGTCGGGGGTACTGATGCTGATCGGCGATGATGGCCTGTACCAGTATGATTATTCCTCCCTCACTGATATCCGGCTTCTCAGCAAAATAGAGGTAAAGAGAGGCTCCTGAAGTTTACATTTTTTGATTGCCTCGTCCGGCTGCTGGAAAAAATCCGGTATAAATATTTTGTAAATATTTAATAATCAGTAGGTTAAAATCTTTGGCATAGGCTTTGGTTCGGTTTTTCAAACTGTAAAAAAAGAACATAGCCATGAAAAGATTTGCATTACTTTTTTGGATTGGAGCTTTGATTTTTACCAGCTGCACCAAAGAAACTCCGGGCACCGACCCGAACGCTCCTCAGGATGTCATCTTTACGAGCGTAGTTGAAAACGGAGGTCTGAAAGGGCTGAAAGCTGATGACCCGACGGTCTGCAGCAATCCTGCCGCAGATTATGCACAGATTGTTATAAGAAAGATAGGAACTACCATTGATGAAACTTACACCCCTTCGGTGTTTACTGTTAACAATGTCTTGTACACCCAAGCGGTAAAATTAACCCCTGATTCATATGAGGTCATTCTTTTTACCCTCATGGACAACAACAACACTCCCGATAATACTTCAGATGATGTCATTGTCAGGGCAACCCCGAACACCGGTTCGGATTTCAGTGTGTTTGTCAGTGCAACCTTACCGATTCCTTTCACGGTAGCCCCATTCCAGAAGCTGGAGATTCCGATCGAGGTACTGTGCTTCCAGGCAACCACCTTCAAGGAATTTGGTTTCGCCTGGTTCAAGCCTGCTGAAGGTACGATTCGTCAGAAGTGGTTCTTCGGCGACTTCTGCACCGAGTATTTTGACCAGTTTGAAAATAGTTTGTATGGTCCGAACCCGAAAGTTGACATGCCTGCAATTTTCAGGATCAAAGTATATCGCGATGATAATGGTGACGGAATTTATGAAAAAGACATGGGCGTATTCAACAATGAAGACCATTATACCATTGACAACGGTGTAGCCTCAGCCTTACCGCTCGGAATCAATTATATTGACCGTGTTGATATTGAAGATCGTTACAGGTTTGTGATGGAACTTTACATGGAAATCACTTTGGATGACAATGAGAACCCGGTGTTTGATTATGTTGAGAAAGCCAACTGGTACTTCAGTGATGCATCCAACACTTTGTACACCAATAAAGAGTATACCGAAGGTGCTTTCACCACCGGTGAAGATAACGTCTATGACTGGGTTCTTGGATTCTGCACCGGAGTTCCCGCTGACGTTTATGTTCCGGATCCTGAGCAGCCACAACCTGGCAGCGGTCAGGAAACTGCCTTCGCTTTTGGCGGCAATGCAGCCACCTGCTTCCTGGAAGATGGTTTCAACCGCTGGGGCTGGACCAATGTGATCACCGGAGATTTTACAATGCCGATCTATGCAGGTGCCGGACAGTGTGATATCAGTAAAGGTACTCTGGTTGGAAATTTACTCGTTGATGTTTCAGCCGATGGTACCACCGCTACGGTAACTTATCAGATGAATGGCTCATACAAACTCGAGGAAACCCATCTGTATGTTGGTTCAACCAAATATGTGCCCTTCACCAAAGGTAACAAGATCAATTATACCGTCGCCCCGGGACAGTATCCAACTATTCACGATTTGACCGGTGCTTCATCCGATACTTATACGGTTACCCTGCCGACGAGCGGTACAATCTATCTGATTGCACACTCAGTTGTCAGCGGAATCTAAGATCCGGTTTGACAGGAAATATAACCAAAGAGGCCCCGCAAGGGCCTCTTTTTTTTCTATTTGGTACAGAAAGATCAATGAGTTTTTGAGGTGGTTGTGAATGCGATATTCCTTCCATAAGCGACTCCGCAGGCATTTATCGCATAGGCTCTGAAATAATAATTTGTTTCAGGGGAAAGGTCCTTTAATTTACCCATAAAATAACCCAATCCCTCACCATTTTTGGTAACAGAATCTTCCACGGTGGGCCTGGGATTTTGGCTCCAGCAGATGCCTCTGCTGGTTACCGGGGCTCCGCCTTCGTCGCTCACCCATCCGCCGCATGTTGCCGAATCCGGACCAATATTCAAAACAATGTCGGTTGAAACGACAGGATTCATGGCATAAAACCTTGTGCAGCCAAAGATTAACAGAATGATTGCACCTGCGGTGAGGCTTCCTGCAAACAGTTTGTTCATTGTCACCTTTTTTTCATCGGAATAATCATCATGTGAGAGCATGCATTGCGGGCAACCTGCATACTGACACTGCCAAGGAGGAATCCTGAGATGTATCCTCTTCCCTGGCTTCCCATAAGGGTAAGGGTCACATGACCTTCAGTGATATAATTGACGATAATTTTTTTGGGGGAACCATACGGAATCAGAATCTGAACGTGTGTCTCAGGATGTTTCTGGACAAATGCCTCTTTCAGGCGTTCAAGCCTGGCCTGATCAATCCGGTTAAATTCTTCGAGTCTGTTTTCAAGGTGGTCCTTGATTTTCACTTCATCCTGAACATGCAATAGGGTGAGTTTCTTTGGGGCAGCGACTAGTTCATTGAGCCATTGGAATGCTCCCTCCGAGAAATCAGAAAAATCGGTAGTAAAAAGAACATGTTCAAAAGGATTGCTGTTTAAAAGCTTCGGTTCCGGTTGCTTCTTTTGGAAGAACTTGACAAATTTTTCATAGTGGTGCAGATCAACCTCTGGACTCACCTTTTGTTCCATCCGGCTCTTCCGGCGGTCAAATGCGAAAAGTAAAAGGGGCGATTGCAGGTGATGCAGAATTCGGAAGCCGTTGATCCGAGTGGCGATAGCGTCTGTGACCGGCCGGTGGACCCGATGACCAGCAGATCTGCATTCAGCCGGCCCACCAGTTTGGTTACCTCAAACGCCGGACTTCCCATAACCACCATGGTATTTGCTGTAAATCCCCGGTTTTCCAGAACCTGCTTCTGCTCCAGAATTTTTTTCTCTGTTGCCTCCATGTCAAATTCGGCAAAATCGTCGGGATTCCGAAGGTTCAGTACATGCACCAGCGTGATCTTATCAATTCCGAATTTTTTAAGTTCCTCCGATTCGCCTATGATTTTATCGCAGGCACCGGAGAGATCGGTTGCCATGATTGCGTGTTTCATTGGAGTTTGGTTGAAGACGGTGTTATTAAAGATAGTGAAAAACACCTGAAAGGCAAAAAAAAAGCCGGCGATAAGCCGGATTCTTTAATCGTTCGATTCCGGACAAAAATCGATCTTTTCTTGCGTATAAAACAACCTCAGAATCAGGATTTTGAAAAATAATTTATTTGACTATTTGATTTTCTTGTTGTACCTTATGTAGTCAATTTCGGGATTAGAAAGGTAGACCATTTTACACCTCAACATCACCTACAATGAAACGGAAAGCCAATTGCTTTGCCAAAGCCGGGTCTGTTAATTTCATTATTTCAAGACTCATAGGGCTGCTAACCGCGTTTTTTATGTTCTCTGGTTTTGGATTCAGCCAAAATCAGGATTTGGAAATCTTCGTCGATTGGATTGAGAAGATGGCTGATAATAGTTATACCGCCAGATTTGGCTATATCAATCATACCAATCAGGATATCAGTGTCAAGCAAAACCAGAGTCAACTCCTTTTCAATGGGGATAAAGGAAAAGAGTGGGCGCTGTATGTATTCAAACCAGGCCTCCATGTAGGAGAACCAGGCCTGCCTGTTAAAAATTTTATTGGTAAGGACCGTGTTAAATGGAGAGTCAAATATGGTAACGGGACTCCTTTGGAGGCGATTGCTGAACAATCCTCCTACGTGGATGAAATTGCCTCCTTATATAAGCGACCAGCAGGGGGAAAAGTTGATGTCAGTGAGTTAATTGGCGCTGAACTAAAAGGCTTATCGGAGATGGCTGCCGGAGGCGGAACACTTACATCAAATGATGTTTTTCAGTTAAATACCGTTGATGGTATTCAAAAAGTCCTGATAGAAATTCGCCCCCTTAATGGTGTGAGTATTGGTTTGGACGATCTTCCCGAGGGATTTGAATTTGTTTCTAATGGAATTTCATTGGTAGGGTGGTATCCCATTGCAGAATTAGGCTCCTTGAATGATTTAATACAAATCATTGCCTTTGTTCGCCCTGTCTATCCCCCGATATTAAATCGCATTGAAAGTCAGGGCGATGCAGCAATGAAGTCCGATTTTGTCAGAGGAGGGTATAAAATTGGTTCTGAAGGTATATGGGGTCAGGGAATTAAAGTTGGCGTTATTTCAGATAGCTATAACAAAGCGCTTAGCTCAAATGGCGGAGCTGCGGCTGATATTTTTAATATGGATCTGCCAGAGGATGTTGAGGTGATCCTTGACTACCCCAAAACAGCCTCTGATGAAGGCAGGGCCATGCTCCAGATTGTTCATGACATTGCACCAGGGGCTACTCTTGCTTTTCGAACGGGCTTTCAAAGCCCTAAGGATTTTGCAGACGGGATCCGGGAGCTGGCAGGGCGGAAGAACCTCCTGGATACTGAAGGCTTAATACCGGTTCCATGCGATATAATTGATCTCAAAACCTGTCGGGTATTCCGAGATGTTCGATACCATCATTTCTGCCTTTGGGAAGGAGACATCCAGGAAGATCAAGCGTAAGGAGAAAGGTGCCAAGTTTTTATCTGAACTTGAAAAACGCCAGGGCGCCCGGATTCTATTGGCTGAGGATAATGAGACCAATCAGCAGGTTGCAACTGAGCTTATGGAAAGTGTTGGTTTGATTGTCGAAATAGCCAATGATGGCAAGGAGGCAGTTGACCTGGTGACCAAAAATGAGACGGGTTACTATGACATTGTGCTGATGGATATCCAGATGCCAGTTATGGACGGACTGGATGCCACCGAGAATATCAGAAGGACAGTCAGGATCGAAGATCTTCCAATTCTCGCGATGACCGCTGATGTGATGATGGGAACAAAGGAGAAGTGTTTCAAGGCAGGCATGCAGGATTTTGTTATGAAGCCAATTGAGCCGGATGAATTGTTTGGAGCCCTGGTGACATGGGTTTCGGTAAAAGCCCGGGAACCAAAACCGATGGCTGCGAAGAAACCTTCAAATCAGGATCAGGCCGCGTCGGATATTGAAATTCCTGATTTTGAGTACATCAATTCCACGGATGGTTTACGCAGAGTAGGGGGGAATAAAACCCTCTATATAAATTTGCTCCGAAAGTTCAGAACAAAGGGCACAGGACATTATGAAGAAATTCAAAAAGAACTGGAAAGCCTTATCCTGCCTGGAGAGAACAAATATCTGAAAGATAAGTTCCAGGTAGCCATAAGATTGGTTCATACTCTGAAAGGGGTGGCTGGTAATCTCGGAATGCAGAATATACAAGTTGCTGCAGCGGAAGTGGAATCCTTATTTCATGCTGCCGAATCGGAATATCCGGGTTTTTATGCCCAGGACCTCGATCGGTTGAACCAGCAAATTGACTTAGTGCTGGCTGACCTGGATAAATTGTGTTCAGGCGCCCAATCTCCGCCATGTAATGAACAAACGGTTCAACTTTCAGAGGTCATACAGAAGATCAATAAATTAAAGCAATTGCTGGAAAGTGATGATGCACAGGCAAAAGATCTACTGGCTGAGATTGGAGTGATTGAAGGATATGAAGATCCTATTAACCAGATTAGGAAAAATATTGAAGCGTATGATTTCGAGGAAGCCGCTAAAATATTGACTAATAGGATACTTGCTGGTCGTACCGATTAAAACTCCAACCTAAACCAACGCCCTTCGCTATTGAGAGTCCAAATGTTATTCAAAAAAAACAGGACAACTGACACGAAATTTGCGGTTGTCCCGTCAGGTGAACCTGGAGAAACTCATTTGATTTCGGAGAACCGCTTATTCCTGTTGAGCTACATCGATTTTGAATTCTCTTCGGGGGGCGTTTTGGTGGTAGCTCCTACCGGTTTAGTGCCCAACGTGCAAATTGACTCAGCCTCCTTATAGATAGACCGTGCAAGGTCAAAGAATCCTTCGGACTCAACCACTGTCGGCTTCCCATCCGGCAACAATCCCATCTCGCCCGGATATCTGGAATCGATGTAAAGCTGATCCAGTAAAATCAATGAATCCAATTCGATTCTTGATTGGTAAATTTGCTTCACCTGGTTATATAAAGTTTCCAGAGAGTGAGTCTTGATGAATCCCAATTCAAATTCCTCGACGATTGCCTTGAACGACTTCTCTATAGCCTGCTGGGCATGAAAAGCAGAGAGATGCGTCAGGTTCTCCTTGGTAACAATTTCCTGAATGAGCAGCAGGTCACCTTCAGCGCTGACGAGCCAATCCTTAACTATGTGTTTCATAAAGGACTTTCCCTTTGGAGAGGAGTTCGCGTGCAAAGAGACTGTCTAACTCAATGAATCTCTGGTGCATCGGTTTGGTATGGACGATCAGGTCAACCGGAAACTCTTTCTTGATATCTGAAATGGCCTTTGAGATTCTTAGGTAGATTTTACTCTTTTCAGAGAAGCTGGCTGGAATCATCTCATCTCCGGTTACAACCAAAATATCCAGATCGCTGTTGACGTCCGGTTTTCCGTAAGCGTAAGAACCGAAAAGGATGATCTTCTCAGGCTGAGTTGCCAGGAGTTTAGAAACTAATAATGGTATGTATCTTTTACCAGTCAAGGCCTTGATTTCTTTTTTGTTCAAATAGATAACAATACAAAGGTACAAAAACTTGCATGATTTGTCGGCTGTGGATTCAACTTCCGATGCGACACCGTCACTCACCAACCTAAGGATAAGATTTTCTTTTCTATTCATGTCACCTTTTCCCGTTTCAAGGCACTATATTACTGAAACCAATAGTCGCAATTGAATTCGTCGAAACAAGAAGTGTTTATTGGGCTGTACACTACATTGCATGCAGGGTTCCTGAAGTATTGCCGAGGGCTCACCGGTAACCGCGAAGATGCCTGGATCTTGCAGGTGAATCCATACTGATAGCCTTTGGAAATCTTGAAAAACTTCGGAAGCAAGATTCTTTCAAAAGTTATCTGGCAAAGGACTCGGTAAAGATGGGTGGCAGCATTGGCATCGGTGGAAGAGATCAGAAAAGCGGCTCTGTTAAAGAGGATAATGAACCAGTGCCGTGCGTCTATTTTACCAACCTCTGTGAGTCATTACCCGGATTGGACTATATTAACTTGTATCCGAATCCGGCAACGGACAAGCTCAATGTCGACCTGGTTTTGCAGAAGGCCAAGGAGATCCAATTCCGAATTTATGATTTGGCCGGCCGAATGATATCAGATGAACGAGCACCGACAACTTATCCAGAAAGTGGCCAGTTTAAACACCAGCTGGATATATCGACCCTTCAGCCAGGGCTTTATCTCCTGATTATGACGGATGATGAAGGCGCGAAGCTAACCAGAAGGTTTGTTAAGAATTGATTGCATTGCCCATTTAGAAAGGGAGGCTGTCTCAAAAGAACAGCCTCTCTTTCTATAGTGATAAAAGGTCTTGATTATCAAACCATTTTCGAAGATTATCACGTACCTAAAAACAAAAAATACTCATCTATCTTATTGATAATGAGGACTTAAAGAAATTTTTACCGTGAACCTGAAGGGACTCGAACCCCCAACCTTCTGATCCGTAGTCAGATGCTCTATCCAATTAAGCTACAGGTCCGTAAGAGAGCCGCAAAGTTAGAAATATTTACGGTATGCACAAAAGGGCCGGTCCAATTTGTTTTGTACGAATGGGAAGGGTCCGGTGTCCGGAGGGGTATTCCGGAAAATGGAAAGCTGTTATTGTCAAGGATTCTATAAATATCACAAAATCAATGATATAGCATTAAGGGTATTTGAATTGTTGTGCGCGTTTGATTTAAAGCATCATTATGCGCATTTGTAAACATCGGATTGGCTCTGCCAGAGTAGGATTCAGAACTGCAGCAATGGCTGCGGCGTTGGTTCTGCTCTTTGCCGGGTGTAACAAGGATCCCTGGTTTAACGATGTGCAGACCGATCCCCAGTTCCAGATGCTTGAGCCAGGAAGTCAGTCGGGCCAGCGGTTCCATCCCGAAAACCGGGAACTGAACTATACTAGGATTAAAAGCAGTCAGATGAATACAGGCGAGGTCATGTTTACTCTTCGATATATGCTCGAAGGGCCCATGATCGACAACTCGCCGGTTCAGGCTTCTCACATGGCCTTCAGACAAGGAAATCTATACATTGCCTATAATACCGCAGGTGAAGTGGTTGCAGGCGGGTTCGACCGGATAAACCTCAATACTACTGGTATGCCAGAGGTTCTGTCAGTCGTCTCTTCAAGGTCTGAATACAGTTCGGTTGAATTGGTGACAGATCCCTCCAGCGGTGATTCCAAACTTATCCTGGCTGGCGTTGGATTGGGTTCAGACAATGATCCGAAATCGCAAATACAGATTTTTGACCTGAACGATGCGGGAGTGCCTGTTCTGGCACCCAGGATCAGTCTGCTGAACGGATATGTGGCGACCGATGTCAATGCCAATGGTGTTGTAACAGGCACCAGCGGAGGATTCTATGAGATTACAGACCTGGATCAG
>Ga0172371_10003621_pt1 | contig 23834 bp, 26 predicted proteins | sample Lak12m_FD_114543 | JGI IMG/M metagenome (GOLD analysis project Ga0172371, IMG submission 114543) | Freshwater microbial communities from Kabuno Bay, South-Kivu, Congo - kab_022012_12m | ecosystem: Environmental > Aquatic > Freshwater > Lake | place: Democratic Republic of the Congo: South-Kivu...
GGTAACGTAATTGCCAGAAAAGGTGTAAAAATTATCATATTCTTTGGCTTGCTCCTCGTCATAAAGAAGCCCTTGCTTAACCATTTCTGAAAGCTTTTGGTTCTTTCCTTCAAACTTTAACCAAAGATAAACTTCTATTGCTTTCATTTGTGGCTCTCGAAGCCTGTTTTTTTTCTCAATATTCTTAATCAACCCGCCAATAACTGATTGGGATTTTTCTTTCTCCTGCTTAATCCAGCTTTCGGTTTTAGCTTCTAATAAGCCATAAATACTGCTCATATAGTTTTAGTATTTTCTAAAAATTTATTATACTCTTCTGAACTTATCCTAAACTCCTTGCCGATCTTGTAGGCTTTGATTTTACCTGCCTGAATGTAGCGGTAAATTGTCATATTGGAAACTCGTAGCTTTTGAGCCAGTTCTTCTACTAAATAAAATTCCTTTTCGTTCTCCTTTTGTTTGTTCATATTTGATTGCTAAAATGCTAGTAATTTTCGGCTAAAGGATAGCTGATTAACGGAGTTTCTTCTCAAGATAGCTCTGGATTGCCCTGATGTTGCGGTATAATTTGCGGTAGTCTTCCGGTGCCCCTTCCTTCATATCTTGGGCGAGAAAGTTGATTGAGTCTAGCAGTTTCTTATAAAGCGTTTTCATTTTATATCCCCCTCTCCAGTAAGTGGTATTTCCTGCATATTTTAAGTTTTTTTGCTTATTCATAATTGATAGCTAAATGCTGGTAATACTTTCGGGATAGAGCGTTATTTAACAATGATTAACAATATTATCATAAATCGGTATTTTATAAAGCTCAAATTTTTCGTGTTCTTGCCTTAAAAAGTCAATTAAATTGCTGTTATTATCGCTGATCCCACCTAACTTGCCCGTGATAAGCTCCAGTTCCTCACTCACTCTTCGATAAGTGCTTTGGCTAAATTCTTTTATAAAATTTTCTCTGAAACTTTTCAGTCCAACTCTTCTTATTTGGCTTACAGCATAGAAAAGCTTTTCTCTTTCTTTATAGCTTAACCTTTGACTTCTGAAGTGGCTTTCCAATTGATTGTCCTGCATTTGCGAAAGGCTGTAGATAATTGCACTCTTGGGGTTAAAAACCTTATTAAAAACTTCCAGGAGAGCATTTTTAGCCAGTTCTTCGTTCAATACATCTTCCAGCGTAAAATCTTTGTTCTTACCAGTAATTCTTCTTCTCAAAAATGCCTCCACGCTTTGCTTGTTCTTCAACGATAATTCAAATTTTAACGCAACCTTTTTATTAGTCCCACTTTGCAGAAAGGGAATCATCTGTTGCTCAATTAAGGTATAGCCGTTAGCAATTATCTCGCTTAACTTGCCATAAATTGTATATGCTTGCGTTCTGTTATTGAACTTTATAAAAATCCCGCTATTCCAATTGCCAAATTCCCTCATTGTAAATTCTGATCTGTATTTGTAATCATAGAACCCCAAGTGTCGAATTATTTCTTGCTCAAGACCAAAATATATTGGCAGAAAAATAACTTTTGAAAAATCAATCTTCTTTATTATCGCCTTTCTGATTTCATATTCCGAAGTGATTACTCCTATTTCTTCTAGTTTCTTCACAATACTTGAGCATATTGCGGGCAAAAAGATTATATCGACTTCAAAAAAGTTAGTCCCGCAAACAACTTTCGGCAAAGAAACTTGAATTTCTAAACATCTGGTTTTACTAAACTCTCCGTTCCTTTTTTGCTCTAAATGGGCTATTTCAACTATGGGAAAATAGATTCCCTGTTTTTTGTATGACTCCAAAAGTTTCTTGGGAAAATTTCGTTCAACCAAAAACCTGCCAGCAATCCTTTTTACGCTTTTTCCGTCAAAATATTCTTCTTTCATTACTTTGAATTGATTATTTTTGAGTTCAAGAACGACTGTATCATACATCGTCCCCCCTCTCCAGCTCTTTCTTGGCTTTTTCTTCTTCCGGTAGTGTACAATTTTAGTGTGTAAGAGATTTCAAAATGATTAGCGGGTGATGTAAAATAGGAAAAGGTAAATAATCCTAAACATCACCCACTAAAATGAAAAACACATCCATTAACAAAAGACATCTGAATTTCGGTTCTGACAAGGAGCTCTGTGATTTCCTGCTTGGGAATTTAACGGAGACGCTCCGCCAATCCATCCGGACGGTGGTAAAAATCATGATCAAAGAAGAAATGGAAAATTTGAGAAAGGAGGTGGACGAGAAATTGTCCTTTAACGGATACTATCAGCGGAATATGCTCTCAAGCGCCGGCAAGGTGGACATCGCGGTGCCGAGGTTCCGGGAAACGCCGATGGAAAGCTTTCCCTTAAAGTCAATGGGGATTTTCTCCCAAGAGAAAGATAATTTCCTCAGGATCATCGCCGAGATGCACCGATTGGGCATCAGCCAGCGGAAAGTGAAGCAGCTGTGCCAAACCTGCTTTGGCGTGAGAGTCAGCAAAACCCGGGTGGGAAAAGTCCACCGGGAACTGGCCGACCAGGAGGAGATGCGCATTAACAGCCAGCCGCTGGCCGACGAGTTTGAGTACCTGCTGGTGGACGGCATCTGGGCCAAGATGAAGAATTACGGCCTGAACGGCGACAACAAGACCGCGATGCTCTGCGCCCTGGGCATTAAGCCGGACGGGGAGAGGAAGATCATCGGCTTCAAGCTGGCCTTCCGGGAAGATTACGGGCATTGGAGAGAATTGCTCCTTAACCTCAAAAGCCGGGGTCTTTTGGGCAAGAACTTGAGCCTCATCATCGCCGATGATAACGCGGGGTTGAGTGCGGCCGCCGCAAGCATTTTTCCCAAAGTCCGGGTCCAGACCTGTGTGGTCCACAAGATGAGGAACGTTATCAAGAACACCAGCTGGAAGAACAAGCCCGCTTTAGTTGAGGATTTGAAGCACGTTTACCAGGCCGAGAGCAAGCAGGAGGCTAACGCGAGGGTCGACAAGTTCGCCCGCCGCTGGTACGCGGCCGAAGAAAAAGCCGTGAGGTCGCTGCGGTTCAATTTCGAAAAGACTTTGACTTACTTGGACTTCCCCCGGCAGATCTGGAAGAAAATCCGCACCACTAACATACTTGAGAGAGAGTTCAGGGAAGTTCGCAGAAGGATCAAAGTGTTTGACAATTCCTTCAACGGCCCGGAGAGCTTCAACAATTACTTTGATTCAATATTTTCCTACTTAAATGAACATTATCCCGCTAACCATTTACACACAAAAAGTTGACAGTATCCTTCTTCCCGCAACCGCTCGTCTATCTTATAAAGAACATTAAACGCTCCAAGCAAATTAAATCTGGCTTCAAAAACTTCCGATTCTTCAAGCTGTAATTTCTCAATTAAAAATTTTCTCTCAAGCTCTTCAAAGCTAGCCATATAAAAACCTCCTGTAGAGACTTACAAGGAGGCTTTGGCGTTTTTTGGCTTTAATACTGCGAAAATCTGAATTTGACTTAACTCATTGGGTTTGCTACGCTGTATTTAGAGAAAATACTTGTGCCTTGTGTGCAAGTCTCGCAAAAGCCCCTGTATCCGCAGGAGGCTTTTGTTTTTGGAAACTTAATTGTTAATAAAATTCTATTTGCCCACACTCTTTTAATCTATATAAAATTGACTGGGCTGACACTTCAAAATAATCTGCTAGCTCTCTCACGTCCTGCGTCTCTTCGCTTTTTTTAATCACCTCCTCTTCTGGCATTAAATACATAGCCACCGCTTTGTCTGAAGCTTTATCGACCAATTTCTGAACTAACTCTATGGGTAATTTATTTTCGAGAATAATTTTGTCTATGTAGTTTAAAAAAGCTATATCTATAGACTGGCAAAAATGGAACAGTTCGTGTAATTTCGTATATCTTTGCCTTTCGGGAATCGTATTTGCATTAAAAAAGACAATAACAGTTCTGTTATCATCTTCTAGTTTCCATAACCCGTCTAAACAATTGCGATTTATAGAATTTATTTTGAAGCCTAAATATTTAATTTTAAATCCGTCTAAATAATCCTCAATATAACGGAGTCCGATAGGGAAGGGTATATTTTTATATTTTCCGAAAATATCGTCTTTTATTAGACCTCGATAATAGCTCTTTAATTCTTCGAGTAAAGAGAAGTAAGTCTTATAATATTTGATCGGGATTCCATATTTTGTGCTTTGCTCATTATTTGTGTTTTCGAGCCTCGTTTCTAAGGTATTCTGCATATCTCATAATCTCGTCAACCTGTTCACTTGTGTAACCAATGCCTCTTAGAGCTTGATTTACTAGTTGCAAACTGGGTTGCTCATTGTTACTATTTAAAAAGCCAATGCTATTTAAAAAATCTCTCAAACTTAATCCCAATCCTTCAGCTAATTTCTTACAAGTCCGAAGAGACAATGATTTATAACCACCTCCTTCCAACTTGGAAATGAAAGCTAATGACAGGTTCGACCTTTCCGCTAGTTGTGTCGGAGTTAAGCTTGCCTCTTCTCTTAATTTCTTGATTTGTTGGTTCATTTTTTTCATCTTTGGGGTAATGTTAGATTTTTGTTTTATTCTATTTGATATTGATTTTTATTTTCCTAAAACTATTGTAAATATCAACTAAACAATTGTCAAGTTTTTTTATCTTACATTTTTTATTTCCCTGTGATAAGCTACTTTTAGCCCCATAGGCTAACGGACAAACCCGCTCCGTTCTAAGGAGTTTTTGCCAGTTCGAATCTGGCTGGGGCTACATAGCAATATTATTTATTTCATTATGAAAGTTATAAGAATATCTGATAAAAATAAAGGAGACTGCGAGATTAAAATTGATGAAAACAGCTTGAAAAAAGAAGAAATGAAGAATGGGCGAACGAGATGGTTCGTAAAGTATGAAGTTTTTGATAATGAGGGTATGGCTGGACAAGGAGAACTAGAAGCTCGTTGTAAAGCTATATGCAAATATTCACCAAAAGAAATTCTATCTATAATTACAACTGACGGGGCAGAGAAGATAAAAAAAGCCATTGGCAACGATCAAGATATTTCTAGCTTGAGATTTGTTATTCATCTAAATTAGATACCTAAAAATGGAAGAAAAAGAAGATAATAACGGAAATATTAACACTAATCACAAAATAAAAAAAGATAAATTCAAGTGGTTCATTGCGATACTTATTTTTTTGCTAATTGCCTTGTTGATTACAGTGATCGGGATAAAACCAAAAAATGTTTTTGATTCCTGTTACGATAAATGCACGTCTCAAAGCAAAGAAGGGTTTTGGTGTCTTAGGTTTTGTAAAGGAAGCAATTAGATAATATTAGAACAAGTTTGCCTCAAACATTTACGGCAAATTTTTGATAAATAGGCGATAGGGAATTGAATACTTCTACCCAATCCAGAGTTCTAAAATCGTTTCGTAATCCCCGCATTTTAAGAACCGCTATACAAAGCGGTTTTTTGGTTTATCTGAAAATCGCACTTGGAGCGAAGCTCTAACTTTTAACCTTATTGCTGGGGGTGGCAATTTGCCCCTACCCTTTAAAAAACAAAAAGATATGGTAGAAATAAGGCAGATGTGAACAAAGATTATGACCAAAAAAGTTGTCAAAGGAAAAATTTTGGAGGCGATCAGGAAAGACCCACACAGAAAATATATTAAGAGAGTATCAATTTTTGGGTCTTATGCCAAAGGAAGACCGAGTAAACGGAGCGACGTTGATGTATTGATTGAGTTCACACCAAAAGCCAAAATCGGACTTTTTGAGCTGTTTGATATACAGGATAATATGAAAAAATATGTAGGAAAAAAGGTTGATCTAGTAACCAAGGGGGGCTTGATAAATACATTAAAGACGAAATCTTAGCTCATGCCCAAGAAATCTATCGAAAGAGATAAACTTCATCTTCTTCAAATAAGAGATGCTATTGAGAAAATCGAATACTACGTCGACCTTGGAAAGAAAAAACAAAGAAGATTTGCCTCAGTTAAAACAAATAGTCGTCGAGTCGTTAAAGGATTTAAAATGAACTCTAAAAGTAAGGAAAGACTAAATCCTTCTATATGTTTCCAGAAAAAAAATTTATTAATCCAGAGAAAGAACAGGAGCCTGTAGTAATTATCAAGAGGTCAACCGATACTCCGCCCGAAGTCAAAGAAAATCCTTTTTACAATCCTGAATTTTGGGGACGCGCTAATTCAATAGATGATATTTACTTACCAGATTCTGACGAAGCAATATCTTTTGCTGTAGCTGCTCATGAAATTGGCCATATTATTGAGAAGGGTAGGAGAGACGATGCAAGTTTAGATAATTTTGAGGCCACCCGCGCTGAAGAACAGAGAGCTTGGGATAAGGGCTGGGAATATTTGCAAAAATATCTTGCGGAATATTATAAGGAAAAGCCGGAAATTGCCTTCAAAATTCAGCAGGCGTTTGATCAGATAAGAGGTCTCTTTATGAAAGCCGTGGATTTAAGCGAAAGCATGTATCTCGAATCAGGCACTTTAAACAATCTAGATCCTGAAGAAATTGATCGGATACTAAAAGAAAAAAGAGAGAAATTATTTTCTGCAAGAGGTGAGGAATTTAAGCAACTTTTTGAAGAAATAAAGCACGAAAAAATTGGCGTTAAACCTGATTGGGGTAAATTTACTTCAGCTGTTAGAAAGGCCGTCCAAGACATTTTAAGGGATAATGCGAAAAAACCAATATGATCATTCCTCTAATAATTTTTGCGGCCGCGGCCGGGTTGACTTGGCTGGCCGGGGTAACGCTTACCAAAACCACTGACTCGCTTGACTGCCGCTTTAAAATCGGGGACGATTTGGGTGGCTTAATTCTGCTGGGCATTGTGGGGAGTCTCCCGGAAATTGCCATCGCCATCAGTGCCGCCATCCACGGACACATTCCGGTGATAATCGGCAACTTGATTGGCGGCATTTCGATCCAAACGCTAGTCATTGTGATTCTTGATTTAGCTATCGGTGGCAAACCGCTTTCTTATCTGGCCGGATCGGTCACTTTATTTTTTGAAACCCTATTCGCAGTGGTTATGGTGGTACTGGGCTTAGTGGCAACTTACATTCCCGCCCAGGCGGCGATTCTTCATCTGAATCCACTCTCAATTCCCCTGGTTATCGCCTGGTTTGTGGGACTTTATCTAGTTGACAAATCTTATAACATCCCCCGCTTTCGCCGGACAGCAGCGGACGCCAGCCCCGGAAGGGTTCGCGACAAATGTCAAAAACAAAAAGGAGAAACATTCTATGCCGGCCGAAAAAACAGTTACGTCATCCTGATTTTTATCTTAGCTTCCATCGTTACTTTGGTGGCTGGGTTCTACTTGGAAGAGTCCAGTGTGGCCTTAGCCGAATTTTTTAACATCAAGACCGGCCTGTTCGCCGCCACTTTCTTGGCCCTAGTCACCGCTCTACCGGAAATCAGCACCGGCTTGGAAGCGGTTTTTATCGGCGACAACCACTTGGCAGTGAGCGACATCTGGGGTGGCAATGCTTTCATGCTGGTGCCATTTTTCGCAGCCGATTTGATTGCGGGGAAGCCGATTCTTTCCTACGCCCAAAATTCCGACCGCTGGTTGGCCGGCTTAGGAGCGGTTATGATGACGGTTTACGCGGTAGCTTTTCTGCTGAGACTCCGGCGCAGTTACTTTCGCCTGGGCTTGGATTCTATCCTGCAGATTGTTTTGTACGTAGGCGGAATTATCACCCTAGCTTATTTTATTTGAACTTATGATCGAATTAGAGAAGAAGTTTCTTATTAAGGACGGGGATTTCAAGCGTCTAACCAAAGACGCTGATTTTGTGAGCGAGAAAGCTCACACGGATACTTATTACGACCAGAAAGATTATTTTCTCACTCGAAAAGATTTCTGGCTCCGAAAAAGAAACGACCGTTTCGAGTTGAAGTTCGTATTGCCAAAAGAAAGGGAAACAGGGGTTGATCAATATGAGGAGTTGGATACCGAAGGAGCAATCAAAAAATTTCTGAAAATAAAAGGCGCCGGGACTTTTGAAGACGATCTCAAAATAAACGGGTATTTTCCATTTTGCACCTTTAAAATAATCAGAAAAAAATACCAAAAAGGTGATTTTACTCTCGACTTTGATTCAGTTGATTTTGGTAATTTTTCCTACGCGGTTTTGGAAATCGAAATGATGGTTAAGGATAAGCCAGACATTGAAGCTGCTTCAAAAAAAATCGTCGAATTTGCCAAGGCCAACGGTTTGAAAATGGATGAAGTGCGCGGAAAAGTTTCCACTTATTTAAGTCGCTACAACCCAAAACATTTTCAAGCGCTGATTGAGGCGGGGGTATGCAAAAAATAAAGCAAGTTCTGTAAAGTAAAGCCTAAGCTATGCAATTTTTTTTCTATGTGCTTAGATGCCTAGCGGCAGAATTCTAAAAGGAGGAGCTAGAAATGGAGCCGGACGATAAAGTTACCTTGAGGCCTTTAATAAAAAGCGTGGATATGCTGCTTGTCCAAAGATGGCTGGGTGACGATAAGGCGACAGAATACTTCAGCCCATATTTGAGAAGAAATTGGTTGGAAGAAATCGAGCAAGACAAAGGAGTCCATTTTATTATCGATCTTAAAAGCGGGATTCCCAAAATGGTCAAAGTGTTTCCGGTTGGGCTTTGCACTATTCGGGAAATTATGGATGACGGAAGCGACGGCACTTTAGTCATCTTAATTGGAAACCATGTCCACAGGAGAAAAGGAATCGGTACTGAGGCTATTAAACAGCTTATTGACTACGCTTTCAATAACCTTGGGCTTCACAGAGTTACTTCCTACATCTTCCATGAAAATTATCCCAGCTTGAGAATGCACGAAAAACTGGGCTTTCGATTTGAGGGAAGAATGTTGGAAAAAATTCTGAAAAATGGCGAGCGCCACAATATTATAATCGTCAGTATGCTAGCGAAAGAGTGGCGTAATTCCCGTTCGATTTAGAAGGATAATCAACTACAGAATAAAACCCAGGACCACTTGAACTCAAGTGGTCCTGCTTAGTTTAGAAGTGGTATTCAAATTATTTTAGGAATGCTTCAGCAGAATACTGTTGTCTTTCAGTGAATACTCACATCTTGGGTTCGCCCATTCATCAGGGTCAGGACAGCAGTCTTCGTCCATGTGCTTGCTCTTGGTTTTGCTTTCGTGGGGCAGATCGCTGTGGTGGCAAGTCATTTTATTGCTCTTGTTTTTCTCTTTATTATCCTTTTCTTTATCTTTGCTCTCGTCCGGCGTAATGGCGTAAAGCTTGGTCTTCTTCACTTTGTTGCCGCCGCAATCCTGCCCATAAACGAGACAAACACCGTGTTTACCACGATGCTTGCAGACAATTTTGCATTTATTTTTATGGTGTTTTGTGTTGTGGCTAGCGTCTACGTATAAAGGCGAAATCAAATTGGGTAACAAGATCATACAAAACGCCGTAATCCAAACAGCAATATTTACGTTCTTTTTTTGCCTCCCGGTTCTCATCCCTCCACCTCCTTTCCGTTTCACGATTCCCATATTTCATAATAGTGCTTATATTTTATTTTTGTAAATTTTGCGAGATTCTCCTTCCCGGCATCATTCCGCCGGAACAGGAAGAGAAAATTTTTCAGTCAATTATAACGTCTCTCAAAGTGAACTAGTTGTAGGGCGCGTGGTTCTCGGGCGTGTTGGGCGGGGCGACGGGGGAGCCGGTGTACTGATCGGCCGGCTTGATGATTAACGGTGGGATGTCCATCGTGATGTCCAGGTTGCCTTTTTGAAAAAACATATTGTAAAAGTCGGTGCCTTCGTAGGTATTTTTGATGTTTTCTATCGCGTCCTGCATCGGGCCAAGGCCTTCATACTGCATTTTGATGCGGGCGCCCCGCGCTCCGTCATCTTCGAGAATCATCCCGGAAATGGTGGCGGCCGACTGGGGAACATTGCCTTTTTCCTCCGTGCCCGCCGGTAAGCCATATTCGTTTACATAGTTGGTGTCGAAATGGAGATTGCCTTGTTTGTCCGCGTACACCAACTTGGGATAATCCATGTTGGAATGAATTTCGTACGAGCCGGCCCCTTTCACGGTGATGGGGAATTTCTCGCCGACTTTCACTCCTTTCAAGGAGAAAGTCATCACAGTGCGGGAAACCTGGGTGCCGGCCACTGCCACTCCTGCCGGACTGCCGGGCGCCATTTGGATGTTGACGTCAGTGAGCGCGTCGGTGGTGGTGTCGGCATAGACTTTCCAGTCAGTCTGCCAGCCGTCGCTGCCTGCCGGCGCCGGATTCATCGGCAGGCCCCAGTAGACTGATTTCTGCTGGCCGTGGGATTTGGCGATGTTATAGACGTTGGCGGTGTAGGGATATTTGTCGATTTGCTCGATGATGTAGCTTCTTTCCATGGTGGCGCTTTGGTCTTCGTAGGCGCATTGGCTCTCGGCCTGTTCAAATTTGGCCAGCAGGTTGTCCAGACCGATGAAGCTGTTCCACTGAACCACGCCCCAGATGAAATAGAAGTCTCGCTGCCGGTCGGGCGTTTTCTCTTTCTGGCAGGCGAGGATCACCGAATCGGTGAGCTGTCCCAGTAAATTTTTTATCCCCAGCCAGCGGGCCTGGCTGGAGTCGTAATAGTGATTGATGTCGGCTTCGCCGCTCAGCAGCCTCAGCTGCTGCTGGTATTGGAAAAACAAGTCGCGCTGGGATTTATCGGTCAACTTATAATCGTAGTCACTCAAGTCGGTCCAGTCGGGGAGATACGCTCCCACCTCGCTGGCATGCTCCAAACGACCTTCGTAATTATTGCCCCTCTTGATGGTGGGGATCCACTGCCAATCTTTCTTCTCCGGCAGCCAATAGCCCAAAGAAAAGCGCGGCCCGGGATTGTTTTTGACCGCCACGTTCATCACCAGCGGTTTTTCAAACTTCGACCCGCTGGGTTCCAGTTGGTACATGCCGCCCTGCGCGTCCTTGGGCCATTTTGATTTGTCCAGCGCTTTAAGCGATATTGATGATTGGGTCACTTCGGCGGGAATATCCACGTTGGCAGTAATATCTCCCGAGACCACATTTTCGATTTCATATTTGTTGAGCCGCTGCGGTTCGCCCAGCCGGCGTTCGGAATTGAAAATATTTTCAAAAATAAACGAGACCAACCCCGGCGCCATGAAGAAAGAGCTGAAAGTCAGAAATCCGCCGAAGAGGAAAAACAGCACAACCACCACAATAAAGGCGATGAGACAACCGTGGGATTTTTTGACGGGCGCCTGAACAATGACCACCGGAGCCGCCACCCGAGTTTTTTTGGTTCTTTTTTGTTTTGGCATTTTTGTTTTTTATTTACGATGTCGTCCTCCGGCTTGACCGGAGGATCTATTTTTCAACATTCTCCTAAATTTTTTCATTTTTAACAAAAGCCCTTTACTTTTGAACGATTCTGTGCTTAAATATAGCCTTGACTGGAAAATCCAGCGTATTTTACGAGAGGAAACCAGAATCTTGGGAGGTGAACATATGTACAACGATCACCGCGATAATTGCTATTGTAAAGCTTTCGTAGTGGCATTGGTGATAGCGAGCTTCATATTCTGGCACTGGAACCAGAGCTCCAAAAATCAACCCGACATTAACGAAGCCAGCGCCAAAAATATCGAGTTATCGCTGGTTAGATGAGATGCTATTTGCGCCCCTCGGGTAAAGGTCACAGCGACCTCTACCCGAGGGGCCTTTTTTTATTTTGGAGTTTAACAGGAACGAAAAAGAGTTGTTGAATTAAAGGTAATACGCGTTATTCATTACTTATCCATATGCTGTCCAAAGAAGAAAAAATAAAAGAAGTGCTCACCCGGGGCGTGGAAGAAATCATCGTAAAAGAGGATTTGGAAAAAAAGCTGCGCTCGGGAAAAAAATTGCGAATCAAACTGGGGATTGACCCCACCAGCCCCAACCTGCACCTGGGGCGCTCGGTCACCTTGCTCAAACTGCGGGATTTTCAGCAGCTGGGACACAAAATCGTGCTGATTATTGGCGACTTCACCGGCTTGGTGGGAGACACTTCCGACAAAGACAGTGAGCGGCCCATGCTGGAACGCAAGATTATCGAGCAAAATATGAAAAACTACGTTTCGCAGGCCGGAAAAGTCATCGACATAAAAAAATGCGAAGTGCGCCACAACAGTGAGTGGCTGGGGAAATTGAACTACGGCCAGATTGGCGCCCAGGCCGACCTGTTCTCGGTGGCTGAGTTTATTACCCGGGAAAATATCAAACGGCGTTTGGACGCCGGTAAGCGGGTTTCCCTGCGCGAGATGATTTACCCGCTGATGCAGGGCTATGACTCGGTGGCCATCCGCGCCGACGTGGAAATCGGCGGCACCGACCAAAGATTCAATCTGCTGGCCGGACGCAAAATGCAGCCTTTCTATAAGCAAGCCGGACAGAACATCATCACCGGCCCACTGGTCGAAGGCACTGACGGGCGCAAGATGAGCTCCAGCTGGGGCAACACCATCAACCTGAACGAGTCGCCCAACCAGATGTTTGGCAAAGTGATGTCGATCAAGGACAATTTAATCATCCGCTATTTCACTCTGCTCACCCGGGTGCCAACGAAAGACGTCCGCAAATACGAAAAAGAAATCAAGGAAGGCGCCAACCCGCGGGACTTCAAAATGAAACTGGCCTACGAAATCGTGCGATTCTATCACGACGAAAAAACCGCCAAGACCGCCTGGGACTATTTCCTGAAAACTTTCAGCAAAAAAGAGACTCCCAAAGACATTCCGCTACTGCGGGTCAAAGAGCACGACATTATCTCGGTTCTCATTGAATCAGGCGCCTGCGAAAGCAAGTCGGAGGCCCGCCGGGTCATTCAACAGGGCGGGGTAAAGGTCAACCAAAAGACTGTCCAATCGTTCGACCGGGTTACCCGCGCCGGCGACGTCGTCCAAAAAGGTAAGCGCTTCTTCATAAAAATCGCCTAAATGAAAACTGAGCGGAGGAAACTGAATCTCAAAAAGTTGTCGGCTATCCCGGCGGTTATTTTACTGATTATCTCTTTTATTAGGATATATAATCCAAATTTCTACCAGAAATACTTAGCAGTTTCTCAACCAGCGAAACAAAATGTGGTAAAAGAAAACCCTACCGATAATCCTGCGCTTTGCTCAGGAAAACAAGAATGCATCGCGCGGGTTACCACCGTGGTGGACGGCGATACGATCGATATTTCAACTGGAGAACGGGTGAGATATATTGGAGTCGATACGCCCGAGACCAAACATCCTACCAAAGCGGTACAATGCTTCGGGAAAGAGGCATCAGAAAAAAATAAGGAGTTAGTCCAGGATAAGGAAATAAAATTGATAAAAGATGTTTCGGACAAAGATAAGTACGGTCGGCTACTCAGGTATATATTTGTAGGCGACTTATTTATCAACGACTATCTGGCCCGCCAGGGTTTCGCCCACGCGGCCACCTTTCCGCCGGATGTAAGATTCGCGCAACAATTTCTCGAGGCCGAAAGGGAAGCCCGCGACAACCAGCGCGGTCTTTGGGCGCCCGGCATCTGTTCCTAAAAAGCGAAAAGGCCCGGATTGCTCCAGACCTTTGTTATTGCCTCTTGGCTATTGTTACTGCTATTGCCTGTTCCTGCAATGGTCGACGTCGTAGGCCGGCGTTCTGTGCCCTCCGTTGCATTGGACAGCCTTGTCCACCTCGCCCATTGTGATCTCAGAGAGAGAAGAGCTCATACTCATGGGGACGATTTTGTCTTCCCCGCATGTTCTTCTCTTTCTAATCTTCCTTTCCGTTCGCCTTTCTTTTCCCATCCACGTCTCCTCATGGGTTGTTCTTCTCAACATACCCAAATACCGCTATAACGGAAGGAATTGAGTTGGCTTGGATGACCAAAAGGATTCAGTCAAGGTCCTCTCATTGCATGCCTCCTTTGCAATGGTATGGAATCAAATATAGCTCTGCTGATTGTTTACACTATTTTAACATTTTTTTCAAGGAAAATTTCTTTCTTTTCACGAAAAAAAAGTTTAAGCTAAGGAAATAAACGTTACCAAAAAATAAAATGAAGAAAGTTATTCTCACCGGCGATCGGCCGACGGGGAAGCTGCATTTGGGCCACTACATTGGTTCCCTCAAAAACCGGGTGAAGTTGCAAAACACCTATGACCAATTCGTGTTGATTGCTGACGTGCAAGCGCTTACGGATAATTTCGCTCGGCCGGAAAAGGTGCGGGAAAACATTTTGGAATTGGCGATGGACTATTTAGCGGTCGGAATAGACCCCAAAAAATCCACCATTGTGATCCAATCAATGGTTCCGGAAATTGCCGAACTCACCGTGTTTTTTATGAACCTGGTGAGCGTGGCCAAGCTGGAGAGAAACCCCACCGTAAAAGACGAAATTAAGCAAAGACGTTTCGGAAAACTGGTGCCGGTGGGATTCTTTGTTTATCCGATCAGCCAAGCGGCCGATATCCTCTCGGTAAAATCCGACTTGGTGCCGGTGGGCGCCGACCAACTGCCGATGATTGAGCAGACCAATGATGTGGGCCAGCGGTTCAATCGCCTTTACAAACCGGTTTTCAAAAAGGTCAGCGCTTTGGTGGGAGACTATCCGCGATTGGTGGGGACGGACGGGAAAAACAAAATGAGTAAATCCTTGGACAACTGCATTTACCTTTCTGATTCGAAAAAAGAAATTGAACGCCGGGTGATGTCGATGTACACCGACCCCGGACATATTCGGGTGAGCGATCCCGGCAAAGTAAAAGGAAATACGGTATTCACATATCTAGACGCTTTTGATCCCAACAAAAGGGAAGTGGCAACGCTCAAAAAACAATACCAAAAAGGCGGGCTTGGTGACGTGGTGCTTAAGAAAAGACTGATTGAAGTTTTAGAAAATTTAATCGGCCCGATGAGAATCCGGCGGCGGGAGCTGGAAAAAAATAAAGGTTACGTGAAAAAAGTTTTGAAAACCGGCACTGCCCGGGCGCGGGCGCGAGCGGCTCAAACGATGAAAGAAGTGCGCCGGGCAATGCGGATTGATTACCCTATCTAGGAATATAAATGAAAATAAATAAAATCTTTCTGGTCCTATTTTTTGCCACATTTTTTTTAATGTCCGCGTCCGAAGCGGCTCGCGCGGAAAATATTTCCAATAATGATACCTACAAAGATAATCAAATTTTGGTAAAATTCAAAAAGGATCCGCGGAAAATTTTTGATTCTTTCTTGAACAATTTTGCCAATAACTATAACCTTGATTATCAATCGAGTAGAAACCTCGTTGCCAACGCGAAAAAGGGCTATTTTCTGTTCACCTCGACCGATGATTTTTCGGTAAAAGATAAAATTAGAATTATCGAAAAAGATTCCCGCATCAAAGACGCCCAGCCCAACTTTCTGTTTTCACCGGCCAAAAAATCTTCCTCGAGCCAAGACCGGTTTTTCAACCAGGAGTGGTGGCTCTATAACACCGGGAGAATCGGGACAGCCGGTTCCGATATCTATTTACTGAATGTTTGGCAGCAGGAGCAGAAAACCTGGCCGGGAGTGACTGTCGGGCTGATTGACACCGGTATAAACGCCAAGCATGCGGACCTGAAAAAGAATGTGGTTTCCGGTTACGATTTTGTGCACGGCAAACGCACTGGTCTGAAAGACAAAGACGGTCACGGCACTTTTATCGCCGGGATGATTGCTTCCCGGGTGAGCAACAAGAAGGGAATTGCCGGCATGAGCCGACAGAATCTGCTCAAAATGATGCCGCTCAAATTTGATTTCTCCACCGACCAGGCGATCACCGCCTTGGCCTACGCCCAGGCCAAGGGAGTGCGGATCATTAATGCCAGCTGGGGCACCGACGAATTTGACCAAGCCCTTTATGACGCCATCAGCGCCTACCCGGGAATTGTGGTCACCGCCGCCGGCAACGACGCGGCGGAGCATAACGACAGCCATCATTTTTATCCTTGCGATTTTGACCTGTCCAATGTCATCTGCGTGGGCGCCAGCGACGAAAACGACCGGATTACTGATTACAGCGACTACGGATCGACGGTGGACATTTTGGCTCCGGGAGGAAGCGAGGATGCTCCTCTAATCAGCTTGGACGTTAAGACTAATCGGTACGCCGAGGAGATCGGCACCTCTTTTTCCGCCGGACTGGTGAGCGGCGCGGCCGGGTTAGTTCTTTCCGCCAATCCCAGTTTGTCCAACCAGGAAATTATTGATTTAATTTTGGACAACGCCCGCGTAAAAGAGGAGCTTAATGGCAAAGTTGTGACCAGCGGCATCTTGAACGTCAAGGGCGCGGTCAACCGCGAAATTCTTACCAACTCTCAATAGATAAATGAAAGAAAATTTACTTCACGGTAAAACATTGTTGGTCGTCAACACCGGCTCCATTAAGAAAAAATTCATTTTTCAGAAACTGAAGCGGCTGGGGGTTAAAGTTATTGCGCTCAACAAGGAAAAGAACTGGGCCCAGCCCTACGTGGACCAATGGATTTTGGCCGACACCTATAACCACGAAGAGGCGCTCGAAAAAATCAAAAATTATCAAGCGGAAAACCCGGAAACCAAAATCGAAGGGGCGGTGACTTACTGGGAAGACGACGTGCCCTTGTTGGCCAAAATTTGCAAAACTTTCAAGCTGGTCGGCAATGGCGGGGAAGCGGCCATTAACACCCGGGATAAATTCCGCATGCAGGAAATTCTGCGCAAATGCGGCCTGCCCTATATTAAACAGAAGCTGCTCCGCTCGGAAAAAGACCTCAAAAAAGCCGTTAAGGAAATCGGCTTTCCGGCCGTGATCAAACCGGTTTTCGGCGCGGAAAGCCAATTCGTCGCCAAAGTGGACGATCCCGAGGAAGCCAAACAAGCCTACCAGTACGTCCTCAAAAACTGCACGCCGGAATTTGACCCGATTTTCCGTTATAACGAAAGCCTTTTCATCTATCAAGAGTACGTGGAAGGGCAGGAGTTCAGTGTTGAGTGCTACGTTCAGCACGGCATCCCCCACGTGGTGGGCATCCACGAAAAAACGGTGATGGATTTGCCGTTCTTTTTGGAAACCGGCGACTACATTCCGCCCCGCGTGAGCGACGAAAAAATCCAAAAACTGGAAAAATTCGCCGAATCGGCCCTCATCGTGTTGGGGGTGCGCAACAGTTTGGCCCACGTGGAAGTGAAGATGAACGGCCACGAGCCTCGCGTGATTGAGGTGGCCTCGCGCCTCGGCGGTGACTACACCTACGAAAATATTCTGGACATTTATTCTTTTGACCTGATCAAAGCCAGCTGCGAAATCGCGCTCGGCATTAACATCGAAGAAGGCCCTCGCGAGCCGAAAAAATACATTTTAAGCCGTTACTTTATCCCCAAGAATTCCGGCGTCATCACCAAAATCCGCGACCTGGAAACTCTGCAAAAAAACCGCAAAGTCTCCGCCTATCTGCTCAACAAAAAAGTGGGGGACGAAGTTTTCATTCCGCCGGACGGCTACGAAAACATCGGCTGGGTCTGCGTCAAGGGCGAGTCCTACGCCGAGGTCGACAAAACCATCGACAATATTTTCGACAAAACCACCATCGAACTGGCGCCGTTCAAAAGCTATTCGTCCTTTGGCAAAACTTTCCGCAAAAGCCGCTATTCCTCCGCCCTGATTACCAAAAAAGACTCGATCATCAAAGCGCGGAAAATTGAAAATATCCGCAAGGTCTCCGAAAAAGACCTGAAAAAATTGCACGTCGGCATCGCCTGTAATCTCTACTCTGGCGACGATCCGATCCTCAACGACCTGATGTCGGTGGGCAAGAACATCGAAAAAACTTTGCAGGATCGCGGCTACCGGGTGACTTTTTTTGACTTCAACGACTTGCCGAAAACCTTTGCTGAAATCCGTAAAAGCGACGTGGACATAATTTTCAATGTCTGCGAGCGCATCAACAATTCCAGTCTGCTCGAGCCGCACTCGGCGGCCATCCTCGACGCCCTGCAGGTGCCCTACACCGGCTCCAATCCGATGACTTTAGCCCTCTGTATCGATAAAATCCGGGTGAAAAAACTGCTGGCTTTCCACGATATTCCCACCCCCAAATGGGACTACGCCTACAGCATGGAGGACTACATCGACGAAGACCTGCGCTACCCCTTGATTGTGAAACCCGGCAACACTGACAATTCCATCGGCATCACCAACGATTCGGTGGTCACCAACAAAAAGGAGCTCAAAAAACAAATGGAATATGTGATCGGGGAAATGAAGCGGCCGGTGCTGGTGGAAGAGTATATTGAAGGCGACGAGTACGACGTCACCATCATGGGCAACGACGAAGACGAACTGCAGGTGCTCCCGCTTTCCCGCTCGATTTTCAAAAACATGCCGGCGGGTTTCTGGCACATTTACCCTTACCAGGTAAAATGGTCTTCGGAAGATTCGGTTTACGATAATATTGTTGTCCAGCGGCCGCCTCGCAATATCAGCCAGAAGCTGGCCTCGCTCATCACCGAAATGGCCCTCGACACCTATCGCGTTTTGGACTGCCACGACTACGGCCGGGTGGAAATCCGGGTGGACGCCAACAACAATCCTTACGTTTTGGAGCTCAACCCGAACCCTTCAATAAATATCGAAGACCTAATCCCTCACGTGGCGGAAATCGCCGGGATGAACTACGGTGAGTTTCTTGAAACCATCATCTTAATGGCCATCCAACGCTACAAAAACAACCCGCCCTACTACCATTTGCAGTCGACGATGATTTAATGACTTTGTTCCCTCCACTATTTCATTCTCTTCTTCTCTGACCATGAGATTTCTATCTTATCTTTCTCCAAATCCCCCAAAAATGCTGGCGCAGTATGCCGGCGAGGTAGGAATTTTCGATCCATAAAGAAATTAGCTTCTCTTCAGTCACCCTCAGCTGAACGTATTTCTTATCTAAAATACTATATCCCGCCCCTTCGATAGGGTAGTTTTTTATTTGCACTCCCAGCTGCTGGTATTTTCTAATCATGGAAATCGTTTTTTTGTTTACCTCTCCCAAAAAATAAAATTTCACTCCTCGCGCAATTGCCTGTTTGATAGCTTTTAAATTTTCTGGCCGTGCAGTCCAAACATCAATAAATCCGATTGATTCTTTATCAACCTTATCCAGTGTTTTCACAATCTTTTCTACCATAGCCGTTTTTCCCTCCATTATTTGGAAATCCTTTTCACTTTCCTTCCGCATCGGCAAGGTGCGAATAAATTTATTTACATCGCCTTCAATTTTTTTTAACTCTCTTTTTTTATATTGGAGATTCTTCTTCAAGATTCCTCTTAAATTTTTCACCGAGTATTGTTTGGGCTTGGAAAGAAAAGAAGTAATAATTCTTCTCTCTAAAAAATTCTCAAGAATTTCATACACTTTATTCTTTGGTACACCGGTATTCATCGCTATTTGTGTAGCATTGGTCCGCCCATGGCTAACAACCTCCAGAAGAATTTTGGCTTCATAAAGAGTGAATCCACAGTCCATAATTAATTCGATATTTTTCATTTTTTGTACTGATGATAGTCCTTTACAAATTATTTATTATTCTACATCATTGAATGTTAATGTCAAGAAAATTTATGTCCTTTACAAATACACAGGGGGTCAATATGAAAGGAATTCCATCTTTAAGAGTATCCGTTTCGGCTAGGTGCAACTTGAGATGTCTGCACTGCCAAGAGAGAGGTGATTTTTCAACCGACGTCCGCCAATCCTTATTCGATCCCGGATGGGTGAAAAAAACAACACATTCAATCTCTCGCTTTTTCAAGTTGGGAGTGAGACACTTTAGCATCACCGGTGGAGAGCCGCTCTGCGAACCGGAAAATACTTTTAGAATATCCGCCTTGGTAAGAAACCTTTTGATAGATGTTTCCGCCACGCCTCAAAACAGCTATTTAAGAATAAATACCGACGGTATTAGAATTCTAGAATACTTACCACAGATTATGGACTATTTTGATTTGGTAAAGATTTCTCTGAACAGCTTGGTTCCGGAAAGATATGCGGCTATAGGGCAGATAAGTATCAATGAAGCTCGGGAGTATTTAAAAAAAGTAATCGCCGGGATAGAAACGTTAAACAAAAGAGGGAGGGATATACGAATTCAAACCGTTCTTACTCGAATCAACCAGGAAGAGCTTTGGGACATCGTTCAATTTGCATCGCGGTTTACTTCAGTCGTCGAATTGAAAATTCTGGATTTGTCAGAGTATTCTCACCTTTGGCATAATCCGGAGCCAGCCGAAAATTATTGGAGGAATAGTTTTGTTCCCTTGAGGAAATTCCAAAATCAACTGAAAGCCAAAGCAATTTTCAAAGGTAGCACTTCTTCGATCGGCGGATATGGGAATCCAATGCCAGTATACCAACTAGGCAAACTCAAAATCAGATTAAGAACGAGCGCTGGAACAGTAGGACAATATCATCCAACCTGCAAGAACTGTCTCGCTCGTAGCTATTGCCGGGACGGAAGCTGCAACATCGCCATTGGTCCCAACGAATTGATAAAAGTTTGTAAACCCCAGGAGGGCAGAATATTTCAGCTCGGACAGGAAGAGGAGGCTCTCCAATATATGCGTGAAACAAGATTCGATAAAACACCTGAGTAATACTAATGAGGAGCGGCGAAGAACCGCTCCTTTTTCTTTCTGAGGTATAGTTAATAATTTTTTAATAAGTTTTTAATGCATGGTGTGCTAGGGTGTAGCTATTATGAAGAAGAAAACCAACTACGCCTTTATCGATAGCCAAAACCTGAACCTGGGTATCAGAAAATTAGGCTGGAAATTGGATTACAAAAAATACAGGATTTACCTTAAGCATAAATACAAAGTCACAAAAGCCTACATTTTTATTGGGTATTTAGCTGTAAACCAGGATCTATACTCGTTTCTTCAATCAGCGGGTTACGTTCTGATTTTCAAGCCCACTCTGCCGGACAAGGACGGGAAGGTCAAGGGCAACGTTGACGCCGATTTAGTTCTTCAAGCCATGATTGATTATAAGAAATATGACAAGGCGATATTGGTTTCCAGCGATGGTGACTTCTACTCACTGGTTAAGTATTTGTATTCTAAGGGAAAAATAGAGAAAGTTATGAGCCCGGATATTAAGAATTGCTCAACCCTACTGAAAAAGAACGCGAAAGAAAAAATAGTCTTTATGCATAACCTGCGCCGAAAACTGGAGTACAAAAAGAAAAACACCGCCAAGAGACGCGCTGCTTAGAGGTGTGTTTTCATAGAAATTCTATTTATTTGATACCATCGGTTAATTAAACCGTCAAACTATGTAAAATGACAAATAAAAAATATCCGTTAAAATGAATTTGTATTATTTCCTATGTCCAAGAAAAAGAAAACTATAATTTGGATTTCGGTTGGCGCGGCCGTAATTGTTATTATCGGCATTTATTATTTGGTGGCCGGGAAAAAGCCGCGGACGGAATACACCACCGCGCCGGTGGAGCGGGGAAGTCTGGCCCAAACAGTTTCAGTGACCGGCGATGTGGTTGACAAAGAAGAGGTGGTGCTTAATTTTGAAATTGGCGGCCGGCTCACGAGCGTTAACATCAAAGAAGGCGACCAGGTGGCCGCCGGAGAAGTGGTGGCCACCCTCAATGACGCCGATCTCAACTCTCAAGTGGAGCAGGCCAAAGCGGCGCTTGATAAAGCCACCGCCGACGCCCAGGCCAATGACGACGCGGTCAATGAAGCCGAGGTGACCAAAGAAAACGCGGAAGACTATCTCAGCCAGACCAAAGATCTCAACAAAGCTAACATTGATAACGCCGAGCAAAATGTTAAAAACGCCCAAGATTATTATGACGACGCCAAAGATTATTACGATGAGGACAAGACGCCTACCCGAAAACTGACCCTCACTACCGCGGAAAACAGTTTGAAAAGCGCACGAGATGCCAAGGAGGTGGCTGACGAAAACGCTGACCTGGCGGAAGTCTCCGCCAAGAATTCCTTGGAACAGGCTGAGGCGCAACTGGCTGCCGCCGAGTCTGACTTCGCCGAAAAGTCCCGTGACGCCACTATCGAAAGCGCCCGGGCCGGCTACGACATCGCTTTGAATAATCTCTCGCGCTCAGTGCTCAAAGCGCCAGCCGGCGGCATCATCACCGAAGTCAACGACAAGAAAGGCGACATCCTCGGCACCGGCGTAATCAAGGAATCTTTTGCCAAAATGATTTCCGGCGACTTGATGATTGAGGCGCAAATCCCCGAATCGGATATCCTCAAAATCAAGAATAGCTTGAACGCTGATTTCACTTTGGACGCGCTCGGCGCCGATGAAAAATTCACCGGAAAAGTGATTGAAATTTTCCCAGCCGCCACCGTGAGCGGCGATGTGATCACCTATAAAGTGAAGTTCGCCATCGATAATCCTGATTCCCGCTTCAAGGACGGTATGACCGCCAACCTGGATATCAAAACAGCTGAGAAAGAAAGTGTTTTGAAAATTCCAATGCGGGCGCTCAAGTCCGAAGATGACCACAAGTACGTGGACGTCTTGAAAGATAACAACCAAACCGAAAGAGTGGAAGTGACCACCGACTTGGAAGGGGATGAAGGCCTGGTGGAAATCAAGTCGGGATTGAAAGAAGGGGACAAAGTGGTAACTTTCACCAAACAACCGCAATAATATGTCTTTGATTAAAGTTGTCGATCTCTCGAAAACCTACGATAACGAAGGTGTCAAAACCGAAGCCGTTAAAAAGGTTTCTTTTAACATTGAGAAGGGCGAATTCGTTTCCATTATGGGGCCAAGCGGGTCGGGGAAGTCTACTTTGATGCATGTTTTAGGCTTGCTGGATCGCCCCAGCGGCGGTAAATATTTTTTGGATGGTGAAAACACTTCGGAACTCACCGACAACCAGCTGGCCCGTCTACGCAACAAAAAAATCGGTTTTGTTTTCCAGGCCTTTAATCTTTTGCCTCGCACCACGGTATTCGAAAACGTGGAGCTGCCTTTGGTCTACGACCAGAAGGCCAATACCAACAACTCCCGGAGAGTGATGAGCGCTTTGCGCTCAGTGGGAATCGAAAACCGGGCCAATTATTTTTCCAACCAGCTGTCCGGCGGGGAAAAGCAGCGGGTGGCCATTGCCCGCGCCCTGGTCAACGACCCGGAAGTGATTTTTGCCGACGAGCCGACCGGAAATTTGGATTCCAAAACCGGCGTCCAAGTGATGGAAATTCTGGAAGGGCTCAACCGCCACGGCCATACGATTATTTTGGTAACCCACGAAACCATCACTGCCAGCTACGCTAACCGCATTATCAAAATTTTGGACGGTTCACTCGTTTCCGACCGGGCGGTCTCGGAGAAGAAACGCCAACTGGCTGAACAGCGCAAAAAAATTAAATAAATTTGCAATTGCAGAGCCCTGCAAGGTTAAATGCTATAATAAAGTATGCGCGTAATTCTCGACCCCATCAAAATTTCCTTTCATAATCTGAACTCGAGCAAATTCCGCTCGTTCTTAACGATGCTCGGAATCATCATCGGCGTCGGTTCGGTAATCATTGTGATGTCGCTTGGCGGGAGCGCCCAAGGCCTGGTTCTCAACCAAGTGAAGACTTTGGGAACCAACCTGATTGGAATCATGCCGGGCGGGGCGGAAGAGAAGGGTCCTCCCGCTGCTGCTTTCGGCATCACCATCACCACCCTGAAATACCAGGATTACGCCGCGCTGCTGGACAAGAAAAAAGTGTCGAATCTGACCGCGGTGGCAGCAACCGTCACCGGCACCGCCTTGGTGAAAAGCGCTAGCGTTAC
>Ga0172371_10003623_pt1 | contig 23830 bp, 13 predicted proteins | sample Lak12m_FD_114543 | JGI IMG/M metagenome (GOLD analysis project Ga0172371, IMG submission 114543) | Freshwater microbial communities from Kabuno Bay, South-Kivu, Congo - kab_022012_12m | ecosystem: Environmental > Aquatic > Freshwater > Lake | place: Democratic Republic of the Congo: South-Kivu...
GAACACGGCGCCGTCGAGGACCTGCATGCGGTCCCCGGGCTGGGGCTTGGGCCACCCCACGCCGACCGGCTGGCCGGCCACCAGCCTCGAGACCTTGCCGCCGACAGCCACCAGCAGGGCGCCGTCCGGGGCGACGTCGAGCATCTGGACGTCCTTCATGTCGGCCACCTTGGTAACCGCCGCCGTGGCCGGATCAAGCATGCAGACGGCAGCCTCGGTAGCGATGGCGACGGCGCCGTTGAGCGACCCGGGCGAGAGGCAACGCGCCGCCACGCCAAGGGCCTTGGCCTCGGTGCCGGGCACGGCGTCGACAGCCAGGGTGTAGAGCTGGCTGCCCAGCAACAGCACGAGGGTGTCGCCCGCCAGCGCGATCTGGTCGCTGTCGGCCACGGCGGACGCGATCGGGTAGCGGCCCAGGAGCCGGCCATCGGGCGCGTAACGGTTCAGCGTCCCGGCACCGCCCCGGTCCCACAGAGAGCCAAAACGGTCGACCACGACGCCGATGCCCCCGGCCTGGCCGACTGCGCCGAAGTGGACCAGGCCAGGGCCGGTCTCGCCCGAGTTGCCCAGGATGCCCTCGAAGTGCACGTCCGCCGCCGCGCTAGGCAGGACGAGGCAGGCCCAGATCAGGAGGGTGTGGATGCGGTTCACTGGTCGGCCTCCTGGATCCGGACCGTACCCCAGAGGTTCGGTTGGAGCATGATCTCCCCGGGGACATCGTTCACCAGTCCGGTCGCCGGGTTGGCCCAGTAGGACCGGAGCATATCGATGGTCCCGTCAGGATCGCCGTAGATGACGCCGAAGTCTCCTCGCACCGCGGCCGGCGGCGCCAGCCCGAGATCCGCCAGCAGGACGGCCGCCTCGACGCGGTACCCGTCGGGCCCGGTGCGCACGGCCACCTCAGCCCCGTCAAGGCCGGCGACCGAGTCCACGGCTTCGCTGCGCCAGGGCGACGTGAACACCACCGGGTCCCGGGTACCGGGAACACGATGGCGGTAGAGCACGGCCTTCGTCTTGCCCTGGAACGGCGCGATCAGCAGCCGGAGATCGCCGGGGACCGGGCCACGACGCGCCGGGTCGGCCCCGGCGTCCGTGCCGAGCTGCAGATCCACCGAGTCGCCGGTCTTGAAAAGCATCGTCCAGTCGCGGCCCTGGTTCACCCACGGCGAGGGGTCCTGCACCTGGTAGAGCAGGTACAGCCGCCGGCCGTCATGGGCGGCGCGGACCGAGACCGGAAACCGGCCGGAACGGTCCCAGCCGACGGCAGGCTCGCGGGGCCAGTCACTCTCCTCGCCGTCGACGGTCGGCGCCTGGCCCCGGAACGGGATCGTGGCCTCCCGCACCGGCGGCGCGGCGGCGGCGCGCCGGGCCTGGTTCGCCGCCGCGGCCAGGGCCTGCTCGGGTGAGACCGTGAGCGTCCCTTCGCTGCGGCGCACCGCCTCCAGGCCGCGCAAGCGGAACAGGCGGTAGTCGGTGTGCCCGCTCTGCAGGTAGTAGGCCCCGTCCGCATCGGACTTCGCGAAACAGCCGCCGAAGCACTCGCCGCCGATGAGGTAGGCGTCGATGGCCGAGCCCATGCGGACATCCTTGAACATCTCGTCCAGATAGAATCCGTCGGAGGTGAGTGCAAAGAAGCGACCGTGGTTGCCATTCATGACGAAGACGTCGCCCCGGTCATCCAGGGGGGCCATGCCCAGGAAGTAGAGGCAGCCCTGCATGACGCCGGTCTCAGGCAGAGGCGCCGCATGCGAGCCGTGCACGTTGCTCCAGCGGTTGGGGAAGCTCCAGCGCAGGCGGCCGTCGGGGGCGAAGCAGGTCATCGCCGGGTCCGAGTTGCAGACCAGGTTGCCGAAGCGGTCCACGGCGGTCTCGACCTCGTTCCCAGCCAGGTCTATGGGGTGGGCCGCCGCCAGGGCCTCATTCAGCGCCGGGTAACGGGGCACACCATTGGGCAGAAACTCCTGCGGCGAAATGACTACAAGTACACGCCTACCCTTGACCGTGGCGGGCACGCGGAAGGTCAGGTCAAACGGGCGATGCCCCCAGTAGGCGCCGGCGAAGTTCTCGCTGGCGGTGGCGAAGTCGAACTCATCGCCCTGGCAGAGGCCGTCGCCGTTCCGGTCGGCCCAGAGGACGCCCGGGCCCTTGTCGGCATGGTGGCCTTTGCGGTCGGGGTAGGCCGTATCGAAGGCCTGGACGAAGGCGGTGGGCGGTTTCCAGTCGCAGGCGAAGCTCAGGCGGTGCGTGGAAGCCAGAAACGCCAGGTCGCGCAGCGAGCCGTCGGGCAGGAGTTCCGACACCGTAGACACACCGCCCAGCCCCAGCAGGAACGTCCGGCCGCCCTCGCGGTGGAAGGCGTACTGCGCCTCGCGGAAGGCGCCGCCGAGGTGGCCGGGCCGGGGAAACAGGATGCTCGTGGGCCGGGCCGCCCTGGCGGCAACGTCGAGCACCCATAGGGCGCCCTGCCCGACCCAGCGGGTCGGGTCTGCCGGATCCACGCCGGCCTCCGGCGCCCCGTAAGAGGTGGGCCCGAACTTCTCCAGCATCACCCGGCCGGCCAGCGGGTCCCAGGCCACCACGCGTTTCGGGTTCCAGCGGTCTTCGGTGACCCACAGCCAGCCGTTGTCGGCGAGGGCCAGTCCGCGCGGGGCAACCAGCCGTTCGGGGTCATACGCCCCGGCATAGTAGCCCCCCGGCCGCCCCAGTTCACGCACCGGCCTCCCGGCCGTGTCGAAGACCCGCACCGTGTGCGAGGCGCTGTCACTCACGTAGATCGCGTCCGGCCCAGCCGCGAGCCCGGCGACCGCCGCCGCCCCGGATGCGAGCACGACCTCGCTCTGCTTCGAGGCCGGATCGAGCCGCAGGACCTGCCCACCCGACACGACCAGCAGGCGTCCCTCCTGCGCCGCCAGGGGCCCGGGATCGGCGAGAGGGATCGTGTCGATCTGCGTCCCGCTGGCGCGGTCCAGAACGCGCACGGCCGCCAGGCCCCGGTCCGGGAGGTAGAGCCGGTCGCCAACACGGGCCAACCCGGTCAGACAGGGGCCGTCCCAGGAGGGATGCGTCGACCCGGGCCCGATCTCGAAGGCGCCGAGCACGGCGAACGCCGCCTGCCCGGGGAAGGGCCGGACCTGACCGCTGGCGATCTCGTAGCGGGTCAGCGTGAGCTTGGTCGCCCCTTTCCAGTCGGGCTTGTCGCGGTCGACCTGCTGGCCCCAGGCGAAGCCGTCGTGGGCGGCGTAGAGGAAACGCTCGTCAGCCGCCAGGGCCACAGCCCAGAGGCCCGTCCCGTGGGGCGCGTTGTAGTGCATCCGTTTGGTCCCGGTGGCGTCCACGGCGACGATGGCGTACCCGGACTCGGCCACAGAGCCCCCCAGGAATGTCCATCCGGCACCGGTCGCAGCGGCGGTCAGGGCGCTGTGGTCAGGCCCCCACATGTCGGTGCCCGTGCCCGTGCGCCAGGGCGGGTCGCCGTCGTTGCAGAACGAGAACAGGTAGTCCAGGCGGACCCCCGGATGGCTGATGGCCCGCCAGCGGTAGGCGCCGGGCGCCACCACGTTGCCTGCCTCGTCCAGGCCATCCCACTCCACCCGCTGCCGGCCGGCGGCGTACGAGCGCCCCGAGACCAGGTTGCGGAGGCGCTCACCGGCGATGGTCTCGAGCACGATCGTGGCTTTGCCGTCCATGGGCTGGGCGAAGCTCAGGCTCAGGGCGCGGCGGCGGTCGGCGACCAGGGCCTCGTACTCGGCCAGGTCGAACGGGAGCCAGTCTGCCGGCGCCGGGGACAAGCCCAGGTGCGGGGCGCCGCCAGTATGCCTGAAGCGCTCACGCTGGCGGTCCTGACCGAATGGGCCGCCCGGCCAGGCGACGGCCAGCCCGAGGCGTAGGCCAGCCCAGTCTGCGGGCGCTGTCACCAGGTCGCGCGACGGCACGGCGAACGTGAACCACACCGTACCGTCGCCACGGCGCATGCGGGCATCGGCGTTGCTGAGCGTGACGGTCCTGGCCGCGCTCAGCCCGACCGCGACCTCCGGCGTGGCGGCGGCTTCGGCCTCCACCACGAGCGTGAGGGCGCTCCGCGACCGAGCCACCGCACAGGCGACCCGCGGCGAGGCCGGCCCCGACACCTCGACGAAGTCCTCGGCCTCCGGGAAGGCCCCCCGCAGCCGAGCTGCGGCCAGCATGGCCAGGAGCACCAGGCCCGCCACCTCCCAGCGCCATAGCGATCGGGCGTGCACGTGTTCGTCCCTCCGGTCGGGCTTGGGCCGCGGCGGGTACGGCCCATCGCAGCCGCCGGGCTTGCATTTCCCGGCTCCGTACTGTACTGGACTTGGGGCGGCACGGAAACCGCGGCGAGCCGGGAGTGCCGGTCATCGTGGCCGCGCCGGTGGTCTGACGTGAACTCGCGGCCCTGGACGATGGCGTCGTAGGTGCCCACCCAGGCGACCCAGTCGCCGGGGGTCGGGGATTCGAGGGTGACATCGCGGAAGGTGGCCACCAGCCGGCCGTCGGGGGCGACCTCGAGCGTGTGGCGATCGCCGGTCAGGGCCCCGGGCAGCTCTCGTGGCTTGCTCCAGGTCTGGCCTTCGTCCTGGCTGAAGATGGCATGGGAGTTGCTCAACCGCCGATACGCGCCACACTACGCCATGGCGGTCTGGCCACCGCGACTGGGCGGGAGCGCCGGCGGGCTTCCGCGCGGCTCGCGGGGCGGTAACCGGGAGAGTGTCGACATGGGGCATGCGTTGCGGATGCCGATCGCGTCAAGCCTGGCTGTGGCCGCGTGCGCGGCCCAGTCGGTCACGGCGGCGGAGGTCTGTTCGTGGCCTCTGCCGGAGGGCGAGGCCCTCTGTGAAGCCTACACGCTGCGAGTGAGCGGCACGGAGGTGCCGGTCGCGTCGTGCCGTGTCTCGGCCATGCCGTTCAACCAGGTCTGGCCCGGCTACCAGCGGTCGCTGGACCAGACCGAGTTGGCCGGCTTCGCCTGCTGGGAGATGGCGGGCCCCGTGACGGTCGAGGTGCAGTCGCGCCGGGCGGTGCAGTCCGTGGCCTTGCGCCCGGCGGGGCGCGGCATCCGCCCCACGGTCGAGGGCAGCCGCATCTCCTTCGTCCTGGACCGGCCCGGGCCCGTAGTCCTGGAGGTCAATGGCACCCATGAGGCACTGCACCTGTTCCCCAGCGCGCCGGAGCAGGACCCGCCGGCGCCCGGCACCCCGGGGCTGCACTACTTCGCGCCGGGCGTACACCGGCCCGGCAAGATCGAGCTGAAGACCGGCGAGAGCGTCTATATCGCCGGCGGCGCGGTCGTCTACGGGAGCATCCAGGCCCAAGGCGCATCGGACCTGCGGATCGCCGGGCGGGGGGTCCTGGACGTGAGCCCGTTCCCGCGCGGCGAGGGCGGCGGCGCTATCCGCCTCTCGGACTGCAGCAACGTGGCGATCGAGGGGATCGTCATGCGCGATCCGGATGTCTGGTGCTGCAGCCTCTTCGGCTGCCGCCGTGTGACCATCGCCGACGCCAAGCTCATCGGCCTCTGGCGCTACAACGCCGATGGCATCGACGTCTGCAACTCCCAGGAGGTCGAGGTCCGGGACTGCTTCGTGCGCGCCTACGATGATGCCCTGGTGGTCAAGGGCCTGAAGTGGGGCGGCAAGTCCTTCGACGACCGGCCCGTGCACAACGTCCGCTTCCGGCGCTGCGTGGTCTGGTGCGACTGGGGCCGCGCCCTGGAGATCGGCGCGGAGACCTGCGCGCCCGAGATCAGTGACGTCGCCTTCGAGAACTGCGACATCATCCGCACCACCCACATCGCCATGGACATCCAGCACGGCGACCGGGCGGCGGTCCACGAGATCCGCTTTGAGAACATCGCCGTCGAGATCGACGACTGGAACCCGCCGCCGCGCCTGCAGCGCAGCCCGGAGGACACCTACCAGCCCGATCCCAACAGCCGCTACGTGCCCTCGCTCATGGTCCTCGTCATCTACAAGACGAACTACTCCCAGGACAGCCTGCGCGGGACGATGCGCGACGTGGCGTTCAGGAACATCACCGTGACCGGCCCGCGGCCGCCGTCGTCGTTCCGCGGCTTTGATGCCGAGCATGGGGTGGACGGGGTGACCGTCGAGAACCTGCGCCTGAACGGCAAGACCGCAACCAATGCCGCAGAAGCCGGCCTGCAGGTGGGCCCCTTTGTCGAGGGGGTGCGCTTCGCCGAACCCGCCGCACCATAGGCCTGACGCGGCCGGCTGCCCCCGGGTTCGTAGTCGAGGCTTCAACCGGTTTCGGTCTGGGCTCTGGGGTAACCCGCCTGAAGGCTCAACTACGAACGGGCGCGCCCGGATTCCATGTGCATCGGGAGTCCCGCCCGCGGCGCCCAGGCGCCAAGCTGAGCCGCGTTGTCTTGGCATTGGCGCGCATACCCCCGCGGCGGGAAGGCGCCCATCCACGCTCATGGCCCGCGCCACGCCTCCCGCAGGGCCTTGCCGTACGGCGGGAACAGGGCCAATGCCGGACTCTCATCGCCAGGGGCCGAGTCTGGGCTGCCATCGTGCCAGTAGAGGGCCCCGGCGAGGCCTTGCGCCCGCATTCCTTCGATCTGTTCGCGGAAGCAGGCCAGGCCGAGGTCGTGGTCGATGCGCTGCCAGTCCGGCCCTCGGCGGAGGTAGTTGGCGAAGACGCCGGTCTCGCCGGCGAAGACGGGGCTTGCCAGCCTTGGCCGCCGGCGCCGCCGCCAGGGCCCCAGGGGCGAGGATAGCCAGGAGGACGCCGGTGACCTAGTGGCTATGCGGGCCTGGCATGGCACGACTCCACGGTCCTGGGCTCGCCCGCGAGGCCCGCGGAGGCCGCCTCGGCTCCGCAGACCGCGGATGTGGCCAACATGCCGGCGCCCGGGGCTGCCACCAACGGTGCGCCGGGCGGCAGGCGCCTACCGACCGAGCTGACCGGCGCCCCCGGGCCGTGGGCGTTGCAGGCCTGGCAGCCGGCGGGTACCTTTCTGGAGTGGTAGTGCCTGTCCGAGCCGGGTGGCTGCAGGGGACGGAGCCGTGTGGGCGGCAGGTGCATGCCGGATAGGGGTTCCATCGTGGCCTTACGGAGGTGGTTATGGCACCGATCAACCTGGTCCTAGTCGGCATCCGCGGCTCGGTCATCGCCTTGGATCGTGGTTCCGGACAGGAGGTCTGGACGACCCGTCTGAAGGGCTCCGGGTTCGTCAACCTGCAACTGGACGGCGACCGGGTCTACGGCACCACGGCCGGGGAGATCTTCTGCCTGCGCCTGGCGAATGGTCACCTCCTCTGGCACAACCGCCTGCGCGGCTTTGGCCAGGGCCTCGCCACCCTGGTCGCACCGGGTGCGGCGCAGGGCACGTCTCCTGCGGCTGCCGCCCAGCACCTGGCCGATGAGGAGGCAGCCGCCGCCTCTGTGGCGGCGTCCTCGGTCGTCTCGGCCTGAAGCCGCCAGCCGGAAGAGAGGCGGCGAGGCGCACAACTCACAGCAGAGGAACTCAGCGTGGGCCCCATGCAACGTTCGGGACTGGTCCTCGTCGCGGCCCTGGCGTGGCCTCTTGCCGGAGCGGACGACGGGAACGGGCAGCCGGAAGCGGTCGCAGTCCAGTCAAACCACGTCGCGGAGATGGCGCTGGTCTCGGCCAAGACGTACCCCAATCCGTTCACCGACGTGCAACTGGACGTTGTGGTGACCCGCCCCGACGGCGTCGCGCTGCGGGTCCCGGGCTTCTGGGCCGGGGGTAACACCTGGCGCTTCCGCTACGCCTCGCCGGTGACCGGCCGGCATCCTTGGCGCAGCGAGTGCTCGGACCGCGACAACCCGCAGCTCCACGGGGTCGCTGGGCAGATCGCGGTGGGGGGCAACACCGACGACAACCCGCTGTACCGGCACGGGCCCATCCGCGTGGCGGACGACCGGCGTCATTTCGTCCACGCGGACGGCACGCCCTTCTTCTGGCTGGGCGACACCTGGTGGAAGAACCTCTGCAAGCGCCTGACCTGGGAAGGCTTCCAGGAGCTCACTGCGGACCGCAAGGCCAAGGGCTTCACGGTGGTTCAGATCGTCTGTGGCCCCTATCCCGACGAGGGTGAGTTCGAGCCCCGCTGGGAGAACGAGGCCGGGAAACCCTATGAGACGCGGGACTTCAGCCGTGTGAACCCCGCCTACTTCGATGCGGCCGACCGGCGTCTTGACCACCTGGTCGCCGCCGGCATCGTCCCGGCCATCGTGGGAGGCTGGGGCCGCGGCGACTGCGATGGCATGCGCATGGCCGGGATCGAGGGCATCAAGCGGCACTGGCGCTACCTGGTCGCGCGCTACGGGGCCCTCCCGACGATCTGGATCATCGGCGGCGAGTCGCAAGGACCGCTGTGGACGGAGGCAGCCCGGCACGTGCGCGAGACCGACCCCTACGGTCACCCGGCGACCGTGCACCCGTTCCAGTCGGGGCGCAGCGCGGTCACGGACGAGAGCGTGATCGACTTCGACATGCTGCAGACCGGTCACGGCGACTGGAGTGCGGCGCTGGGTGCCATCCCGAAGCTCCAGGCGGCCTACGCCCGGGCTCCCGCGATGCCAGTGGTCATCGGCGAGTACTGCTACGAGGGCCACATGCAGACCGCCTTCCAGGACGTGCAGCGGTACGTGTTCTGGGCGAGTTTCCTCAGCGGCTCGGGAGGGCTGACCTACGGTGCGGCGGGCGTCTGGCATGCCAGCGTGGAGGGCGACCCGGGGCTCGCCAGTGTCTACGATCTGACGACGTGGAAGGAGGGCATGAGCTACCCGGGGTCTACGCAACTGGGGCTGGGCAAGCGGCTCCTGGAGGAGTATCCATGGGCCCAGTTCGAACCGCACCCGGAGTGGACCGAGCCCGGTTCCTTTGCGGCGGGCGTCCCGGGCCAGGTACGGTTCATCTACCTGCCCAGGCGCGGTGTCTACAACTGGACCGGTCCCCGTGTCTTGGGTCTCGAACCCGAGGTGATCTACCACGCCTTCTACGCCGATCCGGCCCGGGGCCGGCGGTTCGACCTGGGCTGCGTGGTCAACCCGGGGGCGATCCCGGAGCCCTTCACAGGGCATACAGAGCCGCTCGTTTTCGCGGATCCCTTTGGCGAGGCCGACCCCGAGGCCTGGAGGGACTACGGCACACCGACTCAGCGTCGGGGTGGCCGGCTGGTCGGCGGCAAGGGCATGGTGACCATCGTGGAAACACTCGACGAAGGGGACGCCATGGCCAGTGCCGAGGCCAACAGCGACGCCGAGGCTGGCATCATCCTGCGCTTCCACAGCCCAGAGCACTACCTGGTAGCGCTCTACACCCCGAGCCTGAGGGCGATCTACCTCCACGACCGCAAGGATGGCGCCTGGGGCGACCAACTGGGCCGCGTGGAGGTCCCGGAGGTGGGTCCGCGGATCCGGCTGACGGCGGCGGCCTGCGGAGAGTATGCGGCGATGGTGCTGACCGATGGGGAGAGGACCTTCCGGACCCCGGCGGTCAGAGTGCGTAACCTCACCCCCGGCAAGGTGGGGCTCTGGCTCTACCAGATTGGCGAGCAGCAGGAGTACGGCGCGTTCGAACTCTCGCGGACCCGCTTCACCCCACCGGCAACCGTCACGGTGGAGCCCGCGGCGGCCATGGCCTGGTCAGGCGACTACAGGGCGCCCAGCGTGCCGTCACCCCAGGACTGGGTTCTGGTCATGGAACGACAGGTGGATCACCCCGAGCGCGTGCTCCGGCCCGAACGGTAACCACGCGCCGCGAAGGCGGGCCATGCCCCGACCGAACGCCTTCTTGATGGCCGACGTCCGGCGGAGCTTTCCAGGCCCGATCCTGGCGTGTACCTCCTCGTGTCATGCCACGCTGAAGAGCAGCCCATTCGCCGAGTCGGCGGCGGGGCGGAGCCGCCCTCCTGCTCTTGGCAGGGCCCGTGGACTCGGATCGCCCGCATGGCTATAGTGTCCGCCTGCGGAAGCGCTTCCGCAGACGGCGCCGAGGACAACCGCGGGGAGCCTGTCGGCGTCGGCGCGGCTCCACTCCCCGGCGAGGGTCCAGTCGTGACGGGCACAGCGCTCAGAGGCAGCTTCCGCCCCCCGGGGGACAAGTCGATCTCGCACCGGGTGGCCCTCTTCTCGCTCCTGGCCGAGGGCGTCTGTGCGGTCCAGGCCTATTCGGACTGCGAGGACTGCGCCAGCACGCTGAAGGCCGTGGCTCAGCTCGCCGGGGGCGTGCAGCGCAGCGCCGAGGGGCTGACCTTGACGGGGGCCGGCGGTCGCCGGGTGGCCGAGGCCACCATCGACTGCGGCAACTCCGGCACCACCATCCGCATGCTACAGGGCATCCTGGCCGGCAGACCGGGCACCTACATCCTGGATGGCGACGCCTCGCTGCGCCGCCGGCCCATGGAACGGGTGGCCCTGCCCCTGCGGCAGATGGGCGCCACCATCGAGACCACCGAGGGCCATGCCCCGGTCACCCTCCGCGGCGCCCGCCTGAAAGGCGTGGACTACGTGCTGCCGGTGGCCAGCGCTCAACTCAAGAGCGCCATCCTGCTGGCCGGCCTGCAGGCCGACTCGCCGACTCGCATCACTGAACCCGCCTCCAGTCGCGACCACAGCGAACGCATGCTGCGCGCCTGGGGAGCCGACCTGCGCCAGGAGGGCCACACGGTGGTCGTCAGCCCCGGCAGGCTCACCATGCCCCCCACCTTCGTGGTCCCCGGTGACGCCAGCGGCGCCGCCTTCTTCATCAGTGGCGCCGTGATCGTGCCCGGCAGCGACGTCACCGGCACGGACGTCCTGCTGAACGCCTCGCGCACGGGCTGGGTCGAGGTCCTGCGGCGCATGGGAGCGGTCATCGAGACGCAGGTCGAGAGCGAGTCGCCGGAGCCCATGGGGAGCCTCCGCGCGGTCCCGGCCCGCAACCTGAAGGCCTGCGCCGTGAGCGCCGAGGAGATCCCCAACGTCATCGACGAGGTGCCGATCCTGGCCGTGGTGGCGACCCAGGCCCGCGGGACCACCGTCTTCCACGAGGCCGGCGAGCTGCGCGTCAAAGAGTGCGACCGCCTGGCTGCCATGGTGACGGAACTGGGCCGGTTCGGTGCCGATGTGCGCGTCGAAGGGGATGACCTGATCGTGCGCGGCCCGACGCGCCTCAGGGCGCCCACCACGATCTGCGAGAGCTACGGCGACCACCGCATCGCCATGTCTCTGCGCATCGCCTCGCTGCTCTGCGGTGACCTGGTGGCCATCCGCGACGAGGCCTGCGCCGCGGTGAGTTACCCTGAGTTCGCGCGGACGTTCGCTGCCCTCGCGGCCGGAGCTGGCGCATGAGCCCCTTCGAGGGCAATCTCTACCTGACCGGCTTCATGGGAACCGGCAAGTCCACCCTGGCCAGGGCCCTGGCCACCGCCTTGCACCGGCCTTGCGTGGACATGGACACCGAGCTGGCCCGGCGCTTCGGCAGGCCCGTTGCCGAGGTCTTCCGCACGCAGGGCGAGCCCGCCTTCCGCCGGCGCGAGGCGGCCCTCCTGGCACAGTGGTCCCGCCGGCAGCGGCTGGTGGTAGCGACCGGTGGTGGCGTGCCGGTGGACCCCGCGAACCGGGCCGCCATGCGTGCCAGCGGCCTCGTCATCCACCTGCAGGCCGACCCGGCGCGCCTGCGGGAGCGTCTGTCGCCGGAGGCGGTCGCCCAGCGGCCGCTCTGGGGCGATGCGGCAGCGGTCCAGGCGCTCTACGAGGCCCGGCGCGAGGCCTATGCCGAGCACGATTTGGCCCTCGACGCCGTGGGGCTTGACCTGCCTGACAAGGTCGCGGCGGTGCTGCGCCATCTGCTTCCGAATGCCGAGGTCAGCGTGTGCCTGGACGGCCGCGAGTGCCCGGTGGTGGCCACGGTCGACGGCCCGGGCTCTCTGCGCCCCTTGGCCGCGGGACGGCGGGTGGTCCTGCTGACGGACCGTCACGTCGCCGCGCGCCACCTCGAGCGCTACCGGCGGGTCCTGCCCGAGGCCGTCGAGGTCGTGGTCGAGCCTGGCGAGTCGGCCAAGTCCCTGCGCCGGGCCGAGCGGGTCTACCAGGCCCTTCTTGGGGCCCGCATCGAGCGCCGCGACCTGCTCGTCGCCTTGGGGGGCGGCGTCATCACCGACCTCGGCGCCTTCGTGGCAGCCACCTTCAAGCGGGGCATGGACTGCGCCCTCGTCTCGACGTCCCTGGTGGGCTGCGTCGATGCGGCCATCGGCGGCAAGAGTGCCGTCAACGTCGCCGGCTCGAAGAACCAGGTAGGCCTGTTCACCGTGCCGCGACGGGTCATCCTCGACCTGGCCGCCCTGGGTAGCCTGCCGCCAGCCGCGCTCCGGGAGGGCATGGTCGAGGCCTACAAGACGGGCCTGGCCCTCCGGCCGCACCTGGCGGACTTCGTCGAGGCCCATCTCGAAGAGCTTCTGGCCGGGGACCTGCCGGCCGTCGCGGCGGTGGCCCAGGCCTGCGCCGAGGCCAAGGGCGAGGTGGTCACCGCCGACTTCCGCGAGACCGGCCTCCGCCGCGTGCTCAACCTCGGCCATACCTACGGCCATGCGGTCGAGAGCTGGCACGAGTACCGCGTCAGCCACGGCCAGTCCGTCGCGGCGGGCCTCCTGCTCATGGCGGAACTGAGCCATGGCCGTGGCCTCCTCGACCAGGCCTTGAGCGAACGCTGCCGGCGGACGGTCCTGGCCATGGTCCCCCGGCGCTTCGAGCTGCCCGACATCGAGCCGGCCTGGTCCATCATGCTCAACGACAAGAAGGCGGTGGCCGGCCGACCGACCTTCGTCCTGCTTACCGGCCTCGGCAGCCACACCTGCGTCGACGACGTGACCCCTGCCGAACTGGCCGCAGCCCTGGCGCGCACGCGCCAGGCCTGGCACGCCCAGGCCTGAACGGCGCGGGGAGATCCGTCGGATCGGTCGGATCCGTCGGACCGGCCGGATCGGGCCGAGTCGCCCTGTCGGTCTTCGAGGAGCCCAACCCACATGCGGCGCGTGATGACGGCGGCCGGCGCGATCCTGCTGGCGGCGGTATGGCCCGGCCGAGTGCAGGCCGCCAGCGGGCCGGAGCGACGGCCAGAGCTGCGCAACAGCCCCAGGGACGTGCCGCTCTCGCTGCGGGAGACCCTGACGCCCTCGCCGGTGACCGACCTGGCCAGCACGGACACCGTGGTCATCACCGGACGGACGCTGACCGCCGCCGCCCCGCAGGTGCGCCTGCGTGTCACCACCAGCCTGGGCCGCTCGGCAGAGGCCGTCGCCCCGGTGCGGAAGGGCGCCTTCGCCGCCCGCTATCCGGGCGACTTCGCGGGTGCCGGGGCCCTGACGCCGGGCGTGCTGTTCGTGGATGCGACCACCAGCGACGGCTTCGACGTGTCGCGGCCGGGGCACTTCCAGGCGGAGGCGACGCTGTTGGTGATGGACAGCGCCCGGGGGCGCATCCCCGACCTTCCCTCGGCGTTCCTCAACGATCTGCGCGATGCGGCCGGGAGGGTGGACCGCGAGGCCTGCGAGTGGCCGGTGATCCGGGCCTTGGCGAACCTCTACCTGCGCAGCCAGGCAGCCCGGCTCTGCGGGGTCGGGCGACCGGACTTCGACCTGGACCGTACCGCGGACCTGGAGTGGTTCCGCAACCATCTCACTCTCTATGAGTTCGACCATCGTGACCGGGACTGGTCATCGCCCCTGGGAGCCCGGGCCGGCCAGACCTTCTGGCAGTCGGTGTGGGACACCTGGTTCAACGCCAGCAACGACCATCCCCTCGACGGCGACCCGGCCAACACGCGGCCGGGGAACTACACGCCCTACGCCTTCAGCAACGACTATGCCGACAGCCTGCTCGTCTATCTGCTGAAGCTCGCGCCCGATACGGAGCCCCTGGACGACAACCTGGCCGGCTTGTGCTACGAGGGGACGCTGAACCTCCTGGCCATGCAGCACCACGGTGCCGACAACTTCGCTCTGGCGGACAGCGCCGGCCAGCGCGAGACCTACACCGCGGGGGCCTTCCGCTACGGAATGTTCGAGAACGGTGTCTTCATGACCGAGGGAACGGGCTGGTTCTACAACCCGGCCTTCAGGGACTACGCGCACGGCGGGGTCCTCAATGGCCGCTGCACCTGGGCCCTGGGGGAGGCGCTCCGGCGGGCCGTCTCCACGCCAGCCCTGGAGCCGCTGGTGCCGCGGCTGCGGGATGGGCTGGCCCTGTCGGTGCGGTTCTGCCTGAAGGACGCGTTGCCGCTGGGCTATGCGAAGCGGACCTCGGCCGGGAACGTGTATTGGCGCGATGCGGGTGAACACGCCTACCTGGCCCTGGGGTTGGCGGCGGCCTGCGCGGTGGTGCCGGAGCTGCCCGTGGCCAGCCCGCAGACCGACACCCCGTGGCCGCTGCGGAAGGTCTGCGCGCAGTCCCTGGATGCCCTGGTGGACCTGGCCCAATCGCACGGGCAGTGGTCTGTGTACCCGAATGTTGACCCGATGGCCATCGCGGCCCTGGCCGACGGCGCCGCCGTGCTGCCTGAGGAGCCGGGAGCCGCGCGCTGGCGCGAGACGGCGGTACGGGTCGCGGACGCCTGGCTGGCCTGTCGCGTGGACCCGGCCGAACAGCCCGGGGCCGTGGTGCATTTCGGGCCTCGCATCGCCCCGGAGCGCATGACCTTCAACTGGCGGCACCTGGCGCCGTCCTGCGCCAACTACAACACGATCTACTTCTACCAGACGGGGCACTGGCTGCACGCTCTGGCGCGCCTCTACGCCCTGAGCGGCGACACGCGCTACCGCGACCGGGCACTGGCGATGCTGGCGTACCTCTGCGGGGCGAACCCGTGGTACGGCCGACTGTTCAACGAGATCGGGGGGGTCTACAACTGGGTGGACGATATGGATGGCGATGGGGTCGAGGACGACCTGAAGCAGGACATGTACCCCGAGTCCACCGACTTCTGCCAGATCGGCGTCATGCACCTGCTGCGGGCAATGGCCGCGCGGGCGCCGAGGTGAAGTGACCCAGGGGAAGCGGCCCGGCGGGGCGGGTGCCCGCAGAGGTCACTTCGCGGTCCGCCAGACGATATCGTAGCGGGCCTTACTGGCACCCGCCTTGGGGAGGCCATCGTCGTCGGCCTCGTCAGGGCCGACGCTATAGAGGAGGAAACCCGCGTCCGCAGCCCGGTAGGTCAGCGGCTTGCCGGTGAAGGGGTCCTGCTGCGCTTCCGGTGTGAGGCCGGCCAGGTCCAGTTCGGCCAAGCTCGGTGGATAGGCCCCGTGGGCGGCCTTGTGCAGCTTGAGCCGCAGGCCGAGGCGGGTGACGCGGACCTGGGCCTGGAACTCGGCCGCTTTGCGGGTGCAGGGAGTCAGCGCCGGGAGCAGGGAACGAGCGATGGGTACGGCCGCCGCGGCGGCGACCTCGGCCTCGATGCGAGGTTTGGCCACGTGGTAAGGCAAGCGGCTCAGGTCACTTAGCCGAACCATCGTCTGGCGGTAGGCCTCCAGCGCCGCCGCAAGCTGCTCTGGCGTGAGGTCGGGGTCCGCCGCAGGCCCCTCTGCCTTTGCCAGGTCACGGACCTTATCCGAGGGCTGAACCAGCTCGCGGACCTTGTCTGCAGGCTGACTGAAGAGCCACTCGCCGAACAGCAGACGCTCGCCGTCCAAGGCCCTGGTCAGGGGCTCGAGATCGTCGAATCGCGCCAGCAGCGTGTCGATGCGGGCCCCCGTGGCCGCATCGGGGGAAGCCCTCTCGGTCACTTCCTGCAGGGTCGACAGGGCCAGGCCCGCCTGCGCCATGCGCACGAGCTGACTGATCAGCAGGGGCTCAGAGCGAACGGCGTCAGCCACGCCCAGGCTCCAGGCCACACAGTCCCAGGCGGTCGTCGCGTCTCCCTGCCCCGCCACCACGGCGGTGACCGCGCCGAGGAAGCGGGTCAGGCCGCGCATCTTGGCCAGGTGGGGCAACTGGGTCTCGGCACCCTTGGTGTAGTCGACGTTGAAACGGCAGCCGGGCAGGGCGACGGCCTTTTCGACCAGGCCGATGGCGCGTGCCACGGCGGGGGTCTCCAGGCGTCGACCGAGTTCCTCAGACGCCTCGGCAACCGTCGGCGCATGGTTCCCCGCCTCGGGGACGTGGAAGGCCTCCAACTGCACGAGCAGGTTCCGGTGAGCACTGGGAGCGTAGAGCGCCCCGTAGACCGCCGCCGCCAGCTCGGCCAGGTTACTGCCCCAGACGTCCTCCGCCTCAACGACCGCAAGAGCTTCGAGGTAGAGCGGGGCCGCGTTCTCCGCGTCGGGCACCGGCGGCGGGATGATCTCGGCCGCGGTCTGGGGACGGGCGCTGGCCCCCGCGACAGGCGTCTCGGCGCCGCGAGCGCGGACGGCGAGCGGGAGCACGGGCGAGAGCAGAAGCAGAAGAGAAAAGAGGGAGACCGACGCCCCAGGAGCGGCCCTGCGTACCCGATGCCCGGTGTGCTCTCGCATGCCTGCGCCCCCCTGCTGCGACCCGCCGGAGTCCGGTACCACCGGATCTCACGGCTTGGGCGCATCCCGCACGAGGAAGATGCGGTCGACGTAGATACCGGTGATCTCGGCACGGTTGCAGGGGGCGACCCAGGCGTAGACCTGGCCGGAGACATTGACGGGGCCCAGCTCGATAGTGCGGTACTGGGGGCCGGCGATATCGGCGACCTGGAGTCGTCTCCCGGCCAGGCCGGCCTGGGTCTGGTTGTCGTAGATCCCGACTTCGGCAGCGAGGCCGTCGGCGGCCGCGGTCTCGCAGCGCATGACGATGCAGACGCGCCAGGGGTTGCCTTCGGCGAGGTCATCGGGCAGGGGGAGTTGGGTAGCCCACTGGGTATGGTTGCCCGGCATGCGTGCGGCGAAGCCATCCGAGGCGGCGGGGTCCTTGACGGCCTCGACCCAGGCGCCGGGGTTATGGAGGGTGAAGAGGTGGTCCTGATAGTCGACCCAGCGATCGCGGGGGAGGTCCTTGCAGGCGTCGGGTGGCGGGCTGGGCTTGGCGACGCGCAGTTGCAGGCCCTGTGCCCAGGGCTCGAAGGCACGGCCCTCGGCGTATTGGCCAACCTGGTGTTTGAGGGCCAGGGCGACGAACTCATCGACCGCGGCCTGGGGGCTCTGGGCCCAGGGGATCTGGACGACGTTCGTGGCCTTCCAGGAACGCGCCGAGGCGTGGTAGCGCTGGATCCAGACCAGGTCCAGGGGCAGGCGCTCCCGGCGAACGCGTTCGCTGAGCACGGGGTCGGCGGCGACCGCCTGGGTGGCCTGGTCGTAGAGGGCCGTGGCCTTGTCGAGGGCCTCCTGGGAGAACCAGGCGCTGGTATCCTGCATGTAGCAGCGCAGATAGGCCCCGGAGGCCGCGGCCACGTCCTGGCGCAGGTCCAGGTACTGCCGCAGGTACGGCGCGGCCGCGCCGTAGTAGCCCTTGAGGAACTCGTCGATGAGGGCGCTGTCGTCGCGAGACGGGTCCCAGAGCAGGTGGGCGATCAGCCAGGCGCGCAGGCGGACGAAGTCGCCGACGGTGCTCCCGGCGTCGCCCTGTTCGAAGAGGCCCACGGCGTGGTGCTTGACGAAGGTTCGGATGTTGGGCGCGAGCACGCGGAGATTGGGGTGTGGCAGGAGGTAGTTGGCGAAGTTGGTGACGTAGTCCCAGACGTAGAGTTTGGGCGCGATGGCGCTCCAGGCCTCGATGTCGTGGCGGAAGGTGACGTTCTGTTCGCCGGTCTCGAGGGGCTGAACGTAGGAACACTCGATGCTGCAGAGGCGGATGACGACATTGCGGCGCGGGCGGACCCCCTTCGGGGGCTGACGGGTGTAGCTGTAGGCCAGGGTCTCGACCAGCAGGCCGGGGTCGTCCTTCTCGATCTCTTCGGCCACGGCGTTGACGAACTGCAGCAGGGGTCCTGAGGCAGCGCCTTCCTGCTGTTCGAGGGTGCGGCAGTTGGCGCACTCGCACTTGCCGCCCCAGTCGTTCTGGCTGACGGAAATGAGGCCGGCGCCGGGTTCTTTGCGGATCCACTCCTTGGCGGCGCGCACGAACTCGGCCCGCATCTCGGGATTGGTCAGACAGAGCTGCGTGCCGTCGGCCGAACGCTTGCCGCCGATCTCGCTGTACCACTCCGGGTGAGCGGCGAAGTACCGGTCGGGCGGCAGGATCTGGAAGAAGGTATGGCACCAGCCGACGATGCTCATGTGGCCGCCGCGTCCGGGGGGGATGCGGGCAAAGTGGCCATTGAGTTTGAGGCGGGGGGCGAAGACTCCCTCGAAGGCATCGTGGTAGAAGGCCTCGCGGGAGATGAGGGCCGGGGCATAGGTGGTGTCCAGGTCGGGGATGGGCAGCGTGGGCCTCGAGGGGATGGTCTGCTCCGTCGACGTCCACCAGCGACACCCCACCACGTCCTCCAGAAAACTGTAAACAGCGTAGAGAGTGCCGCGCGGGCGGGGGCCGGCCAGGAGCAGGTCGGCGCCGGCGGTCTTCAGGACGATGGCGTCGGCGGCCATGGCGGCGATATCGAGGCCAGGGGCAAGGCGGGCGGCAGCCCGGCAGGGCCCCACGCCAATGATCGGCTTGCCCTGCGGGGCCTGGGCCTCAGACAGGACCGGCAACTCGGCCCCGGTGACCTGCTTGAGGAACGACTGGAGCTCCACCGCGGCCGTGCGCTCGGCGGGGTGAGGGTCGTCGGGCAGCAGGATGACGTAGGGGCTGGTCCCGTCGCGGGCCAGCAGGCGGGGTGTGGCCTCGGCCGCGGCGGCGGTGGCGGCGAGGCTTGCCAGGGCGGCCAGGGTCAGGTTCGAGAGAGGGGTCCTCATGGGGGTCTCCACGGGTCGTCTTGCGTCTTCCATACGGTACATGGGGGCGGGCGTCGCGCAAGGCCAGGGCAGCGCGGCGCGGACGCGGTCACTGAACTCACGTTGCCCCACATCCTGGGTGCTGAACACGCCCGGTGCCCCATCGGTGCGTCGACGCTTCATACCGATTCTACGTCCGTCGTAGAGCATTGGCCGGTACCGCGCCCTGCGGTCGCGCAGTCCCCGGGCATCCGGCTGGAGCGCCCACGGCCTCGTGGGCATGGCCGCGGGGGCGTTCGCCCCTGTGGCCGCGGCCGGTCCAGCAATGCTCTACGGCTGACGTCCAAGGGGTATCAGGAGAGGCAGGGGGGCTCGCGGCAGCCGGTTGCGCGCGCGGACCGTGAGGGCACATTAGAGCCCTCGCTGGGGGACGCGCGTGTCCCGCAGCAAGTGCTTTGGGTTGCGGCCGGAGGCTGCGTTGCGCGGAAAGGCCACTGGATGGCTTCTGACCGAGGCGAGCTGCTGACCGTATGCCTGAACCCGGCCTGGCAGAAGACGCTGGTTTTCCCGCACCTGGCCCTGGGTACGGTGAACCGCGCGGCGGAGTTCCGCGAGTCCGGCGGCGGCAAGGGCATCAACGCGGCCCGGGCCCTGCGGGTCTTGGGAGCGCCGGTGGCCGTGGCCCTGTTCCGGGGTGGGCACACGGGTGACCTGTTGGCGGCGGAACTGCTGTCGGCTGGGGTCCGGGCGGTGGATACCATGGTGGGGGACGCGACGCGGACGTGTACCACCTTGGTGGATCTCGCCGCGGGGACCGTGACCGAGCTGATCGAGCCGTCGGCGCCGGTGGCGGCGGAGGCGGTGGCGGATCTGGTGGCCAAGGTCGTCGCGGCGGTGGCGCGGGTCGCGGGGGTGGCCATCTGCGGTCGGGCTCCTCCCGGGGTCCCGGAGTGTGTCTACGGTGAGATCGCGGCGGCGGCGCGGCGGCAAAGGGTGCCACTCCTGCTGGACAATGTCAGGGGGTCGGGAGCGGCCCTGGCGGCGGGGGTAGACGTGCTGAAGGTGAACGCCGCGGAACTGCGGGAGTTGACCGGGATTGCCGAGGTCTGCCCGGGCGCACGGCAGTGCCTGAGGGACCATCGGCTGCGCTGGGTGGGTGTGACGGATGGCCCGGGTCGGGCCTGGCTGGTGGGTCCGGACACGGCCCTCTGCTACGAACTGCCCCGCCTGGAACGCCCCCGCAGTGCCATCGGCGCCGGCGACTGCGCCACGGGTGTCCTCCTGGAGCGCATGGTCGCCGCGGGTCTGGGCGCGGCGGCCATGGAGGCGGCCTTTGCCGACGCTCTGGCAGCGGCTTCCGCCTCGTGCCTGACCGACATCCCGGCGCGGTTCGATCCGGCGGTCGCGGCGGCCCTGCGTGCCGGCCTGACCTGGGGCAGGTCCCCAAAGGCGTGATGAGGGAGAAGCCCTCCCCGGGGTAAAGAGCCGAGGCAGGAGGCAGCCGCGGAAAAGCAGCCTATACTACCGGTCGGTGGGCCATGCGTCGAGCGGGTCCGGATGGCGCGCGGCAACGGGGTCAGGCCGACCGCATGGGGGGGGTGCCTGGCTGAAGTGTTATACGCTGGGAGCACGCTGTGAAAGTCCTGGTCGTCAACGCGGGAAGTTCCTCCCTGAAGTTCACCGTCTTCACGATGGAAAACGGTGAACGACGGATGCTGGCCAAGGGCAACATCGAGCGCATCGGACTGAAACACCCCAATTTCATCTACCAGCGAGAGGGCGCCGCCAAGACGGAGGAGCAGGTCGGGGTTACGGACCATGCCGATGCCCTGAAGGCCGTCTGTGCCAAGCTGGTGGACCCGACGGCCGGGGTCCTGAAGGGCCTGCAGGAGATCGAGGCCATCGGGCACCGGGTCGTGCATGGCGGGGAGAAGTTCACCGCCCCGGCGGTCGTCAGCCCCGAGGTCAAGGCGAGCATCCGCGCGTGCGCTGATCTGGCCCCTCTGCACAATCCCCCCAACCTCCTGGGCATTGAGGCCTGCGAGTCGGTTTTTGCCGGCACCCCGAATGTGGCCGTGTTCGACACCGCCTTCCACCAGACCATGCCGCCGGCCAGTTACCTCTACGCGATCCCGCGTGACCTCTATGAGAAACACCATGTCCGGAAGTACGGTTTCCATGGCACGTCGCACAAGTACGTCTATGGCGCCGCCTGCGAGTTCCTGCATCTGGATCCGGCCCAGGCACGGCTGATCACCTGCCACCTGGGCAATGGCTGCAGCATCGCGGCGGTGCGGGGCGGCAAGGTCCTGGACACGTCCATGGGGATGACGCCGTTAGCGGGCCTGGTGATGGGCACGCGCAGTGGCAACGTGGATGCGGGGGTGGTGTTGTACCTGGTCCGCAACCTGGGCATGGCTCCCGAGGCAGCGGACAACCTCCTGAACAAGAAGAGCGGCCTGGCTGGCCTGGCAGACGGCAAGAGCGACATGCGCGACATCATCGCCGCCGCTCACCAGGGCGATGTCCACGCCCAGCAGGCCCTGGACTGCTTCGTCTACCGCCTGGTCAGCTTCGTCGGTTCCTACTACACGGCCCTGCAGGGCGCGGACGCCATCGTCCTCACCGGCGGCATCGGCGAGAACAGCGCGCCGGTGCGCGAGGCCCTGATCAGCCATCTCGGCGTCCTGGGCTGTTTCCTCGAGAAGGACGCCAACGCGGTCATGGGCAAGGCGGCGCTCATCAGCACCCCGGAGAGCACGCTGAAGGCCGTGGTGATGCCGACGAACGAGGAACTGATGATCGCCATCGAGACGCGGCAGGTACTGCACAAGTAAGTCGACGGCGGCGGCAACGCCGGCAGACCACACTCCACGTTGCGGGAAAGGGTCCCCCCATGGCACTGATGGACACGCTGGTTCCCAAGGCCAAGGCTGGCGGTCTGACTCTGGTTCTGCCTGAGGGCATGGACCCGCGGGTCATGGCCGCCGCCGCGAAGGTGGCGCAGACCGGGATTGCGTCCAAGGTGACCGTCCTGGCCACACCGGACGAGGCCAAGGCCTCACTGGAGAAGGCGGGAGTCTGTTTCTGCGGGCTGAACGTCGAGGTCCTGAACTGGCTGGCGGCCCCGGCGGAGCTGGCCGACCGGCTGGCGGGGATCTTCTACGAGCGTCGCAAGGCCAAGGGGGCCACGCCCGAGGACGCCCGCAAGGCGCTGCAGAACCGCCTGAACTTCGGCAATCTGATGCTGAACGCCGGTCTGGTCCAGGGCATGGTCGCCGGCTCCATCGCCTCGACGCCCGACATGCTGCGCGCCGCCTTCACCTGCCTGGGTACGGCCAAGGGGATCAAGATCGCCAGCAGCTTCTTCATCATGGACCTGCCCAAGCCCGCCCCCAACGGCGAGTCGGTCCTCTTCTACTCCGACTGCGGGGTCAACCCCAACCCCACCGCCGAGGAACTGGTGGACATTGCCGTCTGCACGATCCTCAGTCACAAGGCGATCCTGGGCGGCGACCAGCGCGTGGCCTTCCTGTCGTTCTCCACCAAGGGCAGCGCCAAGCACGAGTTGGTGGACAAGATGGTCAAGGCGGCGGAACGGACCAAAGCGCGAGTGGCCGAGCTGGGCCTGGCCGACGTCCTGGTGGACGGCGAACTCCAGGCCGATGCGGCCCTGGTCCCGAAGGTGGGCGCCAGCAAGGCCCCCGGAAGCCCCGTGGCCGGACGCGCCAACATCCTCATCTTCCCCGACCTGAACGCGGGCAACATCGGCTACAAGATCACCGAGCGCCTCGGCGGCGCGGCGGCGTACGGGCCGATCCTGCAGGGCACGGCCAAGCCGGTCAACGACCTGAGCCGCGGCTGCACGGCCGAAGACATCGTCGGCGTGGCGGCCATCACCATGTGCCAGGCCATCGGCTGACTGACGGCGGGGCGCGCCGACCCGGCCACAGGTCAGGTGGAGGGTCCCAGGGGGTGAAGGCAGCGCTGGCACGATGGCTCCGCCAGGCCGTGACGCCTTCGGCCTTCAAGGTAGGGCTGCTGGTGGCGGCCCTCGCCTGCGGCTTGCTGACCGTGCACGCGCCGCGGCTGCACGAGCTGCTGGATTCCCTTGACTGCCGTGTGCACGACCTGATGTTCCGCGTCCGGGGGCCGCGGCCGGCCACCGGGCAGGTTGTCATCGTCGACATCGACGAACCGAGTCTGGAAGCCCTGGGCCAGTGGCCGTGGCCGCGCGACGTGATGGCGCGCCTGTTGGGGCAGATCACGGCGGGCGGGCCGAAGGTCGTGGGCTTCGATATCGTCTTTGCTGAACCCGACCGGACGTCCCTGCGGCTGGCGGCGGAGGAACTCGCCAGGGCCACCGGCAAGCCCCTCTCTCTGCCGGAAGGCACGGAGGACCACGACGAGGCCTTCGCCCGGGCCGTGCGCGAAGCGAGGACGGTGTTGGGGTACTACTTCGATCTGCTGCCCGCTGAGGATGAGGCTGGCGCGCCGGGCGCGGTGCGCGATGACCGCGTGCCCTGCCCTGAGTTCATGCTCACGGTGAACTCAGTGGAGGCCCTCGTCAAGGCCAGCAAGTTCCCCGTGGCGAGACAGGCGACCCTGAACCTGTCGTGCTTCAACGACGAGGCCCTGTCCGAGGGCTTCTTCAACACCGTCCCCGACCCCGATGGGCTGACGCGGCAGGGCAACCTGTTCATCCGCTATGGCGACATGCTCTACCCGTCCCTGGCACTGGAGATGGTGCGCGAGGGCACCGGGACCGTGCCCCAACTGGCTGGCAACGCCAGGGACGGCGTCATCGCCGTGGTGCTGGGCGAGCGCAGTATCCCCGTGACGCGTCGGTGTCAGGTCTGCATCAACTTCCGTGGGCCCCGCCAGGTCACTATCCCTTACCTCTCGGCAGCAGCGGTACTGAAGGGAACCCTCCCCGCCGGCGTGCTTGCCGGCAAATACGTGCTCGTCGGCACCTCTGCCACCGGCCTGCTGGACCTGCGCTCGACGCCCTTCGA